>Ga0307508_10000161_pt1 | contig 80698 bp, 95 predicted proteins | sample 9_EM_MG_FD_203089 | JGI IMG/M metagenome (GOLD analysis project Ga0307508, IMG submission 203089) | Populus trichocarpa ectomycorrhiza microbial communities from riparian zone in the Pacific Northwest, United States - 9_EM | ecosystem: Host-associated > Plants > Roots > Unclassified | place... | reverse complement strand
GGGGGCTATGGAGTTGCTGTTCTCCCCCCCCCCCCCCCGGTTTGGACGTGCGACGCGATTTGCTTGGTACAGAACTAGAACTGGAAATACATCATGCCTTCCTGGTGTCAATTATAGGCCAAGTAGGTGACTGGCTGGCCGGAAGTTCCTTTCGTCTCACTGGTAGGACCTTCCACGTGATATCACTCGCGGTCGGGCAAGCCCAGCAACCCGTCATTTATTGTACACACATCGACATTGTGTGCAGCAATCGACGGGGACTGACCCACCACGTTCTGTTCGGACGGTTACGCTCCTACGGTCCCCATCTTGAATCCCATATATCATGCTCAACACGCCTTCTGTGCTATCATAGTTCCCAGGGTATATACGGCCATCGCAAAAAAAACATCCCCAATTAACTCCCCATCAAAGGTATTGAATGGCCCATTCTAGCTATTATGCTATGCTGCCCACGCCTGATAATCAGCATCCCACAACGCCATCAAACCAATGTCCATATCGTCGGTCGCGAAATCTAGACCGTCGTATTCCTAGTGCAAAATAAAAATTAACCCAACCAACGACCGAGGATGTTGCCGGGAGTACAAACCGCTATGAAGTCCATCAACGCAGGATCACTTGGTGGTCTTTCTTCTGCCGCTAAAGTGGACGGTGAAGGCTATCCGAATCGACATCAGCTGCGTGCTCCATATGTACACGACCGGCAATGCATTTAGACTTACACCCACGAATTCCTGGATCGGACAACCCTGGCACACTCTGGCACAGCGATCCGCGGCCTGCTTCATGTACCTCTCCGAAAGCTCGGGCGACTCTTTGCTTCTGACGAAGCCCAGGACCATAGAGAGGAAGAAGGGTTCCCGGATAACTGTCGGTCCCAAGATTCGGACGCGGGTCTCGAGCAATTGGAGTGCATCCTCCACCAGCACGAATGAGGACTCTCGGAAATAGTGCAGCATGTCTGTAGATAGTGCCAATCCTGCAGGGAAGGCTTGTTAACCGATCTGCCGTGTTCGCCATCGGGAGAGGTCTTACCCGCGTTAGGCTTGTTAGCATACAGGTCTAGGCAGATGGCTAGAGCGGCTTGCATGTGCTCGTCTTTGAAATATAGAGCCCTGAGAACCGTCGTGTCCTGAAATTGCTTGGAGTGCGAGAGTAGCATTGTGGCGTTTTCAAGGCACACGTGCCTTGAATAGTTGTACCTCGGATCTTTCCTTCTCGCCGCAAAGGGCACATGGAGCAAAAGAAGAAAGCGGCGCAGATAGAGATCAATCAATTGTTTTGGCAGCGGCAGTCCTGCTTCGATGTGGACCTTTGACATCGTTTCGATCTTGAGATTGTGCGGAATGTCCTGCAGGCACTGCGTGACTTCCTTGTCCAATCGCAAGATCTCCTCGTACGGCGGCTCGGCATCAAGACTGTTGACTAGTCTTGCAACCTCCGTCCTGATTGGCAGGGAGCGCAACATCACGACCTGGAAAGATGTCTCGGTGCAACCGCTGGTCCGCATGTTGGGGAGTACTTCACTCGACTCCATTATGTCCCAATCGTTGATGTTCAGCGGGGGACGGCAATCGTAATAGCTGCCCTCTCGGACTGGCATTCCACGTTCCATTGCTGCCTGCAGATCCAATTCTAGGATCGTCGCCCAAAGACGTCTGCGCATTTCGGCATGGAAGACGGATACCTTCCACAGCGAATCGGGATCTCGGTGCAATCCCATGGTCATTGCCAGCCTGACGAGCGTGCCCACCGAGACCCATAGAGCATGAAGTTCGATCGAGTTCACACGTTTTGCGATGATAAGTAAACAGTGTATGCGGATAAGGTTGATGTCGTGTCTTTGTCGGTGGCATAACCACCGCTCTACCGCGTGTACCCATTGTACTGCTCTCTGGCGATGCACTGCATGTTCATTCGTCGACGACAGGGTCCCACCCGAATTGTGATGTAGCAGCATCCCACAGGCCATGATGAGCAGCAGTTGTGCGACGAAGGCCGGGGAAGCCTTTGGCTTATCCATCCAAAACTCCCTGTACTCTTTCCAGAAGCTGGGTATGTGCACGATCCTGTGTGTCGATTCGAACATCCTCATATACACGCGGACCAATTCGTCCGCCTCCGACGACGGCGGAACGCTTTCCAGAAGGTTCGGCAGACACGGAAACTCGTCCATCTCTTCCTGTTCCCGAATGTTTTCCTTCCACGCGCCCATATCCCTGCGGAACTGGGGGAGAGTCGGATTCAACGGTGCTGCCTCTCGCATAAAGCACCGTAAACCATCGAATTGCGACATCAAGCTGGACATATGGCTCTTCCCAAAATACCGAATCTTCGCATTCTTGCCCCTGACAAACGGCTTGCCCATGAACTTGCTTTCCTCGGTGTACTTGTCCAAATCCCTACAGAGGCCACTATGGCGGTCGTCTGGTGTGAAGCTGTGTGTGCCACAGTCACCAGGCGCACTCAAAAGACGAGATATCGGTACTTGGTGTTGTTCCACAGGGTTGGCATGCCCGACACCGTTTCTCAAGATATTGCGATCCATGCTATGATCGACATAATGTATTTGCGGCAATTGCTGGTTTTGGACATGAACTGGCTTCACAAACTGAGACTCCGTCGTTCTTTCGGTTGCCACAGCGTCGAACTGTGGCGCAATTCTGTCGTACCGTTCGAACATATGAGGTAGCGGGGCAATCTCGGTTGCCGCACCACTGACGGGGCTATATGCATGCCTAATCGGTTGTGAATCCTCATACCTTCCCGTTCCTCCTCCTATCCCCCCTCCTGTTCCTACTCCCGCTCCTCCCATTCCCTCTGCTACTACTCCTGTTCCGTTGCCGCCACTAACGAATTTCAAATTTCCTGAGGCGCTGTGGTGCTCTCCCAGTTTCGCGACCTTTGCCGGACTTTCGTTTGCGTAGACACATTCCCTGCGGCTGCCGCGACAGCGTTGACACGGCTGTTCACGGTCGCATTTGAGTTTCCTTCGGCGGCACTCGTAGCATGAGACCGGATACCTCCGACGCTTCTGTGTGGTTGTCTGAGGCTGCGCATGTTGTACATGTCGTATTTGTTGCTGTGGTGGAGACGGCGACGCTGACGACCTCTCCAGCGATCCGCTGGAGGATAATGGTGCCTGTGGTGGTGGCGGTGGTGGCGCGGGAGGTCCTGGGGGTGCCGAGGGTGGTGGAGGAGGCGGAGGAGAAGGAGGAGGAGGAGGCAGAGGAACGGCGCAAGCGGGGTCGGGAGATGGAGCGGAAAGAATTGTGGCAGCCTCGACACTGATATTACAGCCGCTGTCTGGATCTTCGCCGGGTGAGGTCGACATCTCTGGGAGACGCGTTTTGGGTTGAGATTGATATGGCGGAAGTTGGTTGGTGATGGACATTGCCCTAAAATCCGTCATTTATCCGCTACATATATCCGAAGTGGCTGCACCCATGCACAGAACGGTGACGAACAGCTGTCTAGGGTACAAAAATACAAATGCACGGTCTTCCGGCTCTCACACGAAAATGAAAATCGTTGAGAGGATAAATAATGTCGCCGGGAGGCGAGAATAACGAATCAAGCCTGTCGGAGGCAATGGGCCCCGAGGCGGAGGAGAGGCGGAAGAGCAACTATGGCCGATGGAAGCTACACAGTTAGCCAGTCTGACTTTTGGCCTTGCGGTCATGACGGCCGGCCTTTTCTTTTCTCCTCAGCTGTCTCTGGCTATCTCCTCATTCCCCCGTAACCTTGCGCTCTCGGGAAAGCGCATATTTTACTGTTGTGATCGGATTGTGTACGGATGTCACACTACATCCCGGAGAGGGTCCGCGATGCCCTAAAACTCGTTCCGTCGCTTGTCACTTCGTGAATGGGCGTAGTTACCCAATCGAATACATAGGCTATCTACCTCTGGAAGCCACTCGGGTGGGACTTGCGGCAAACGGCACGTTGCGGTCGACGTCTCGCAGGTACCCAGCTCTAGGTATATGAAAACTGAGCTATGTACCTAAATCTAGGTATATATAAGACTGAGTCGTTGGTATCCGTACTGCCCACGCCCCAGGATGGCATTTGCCACACTCGTCACCGGCGCCAGGGACGCTAACGCGTCGCCGCAGTTGTTGCTTCGTGCTGCCGACATCCGCGCTACATACATAAGTACCACGGCTCTTGTCGTGCTGGGAGTCTCGGAAGATTCAACGTTGACAGACTTAAAATTGTCCGGGGGCAGCCTTCGGCACTCGCCATGGTCCATCGTGGTCGCATGCGAGTAATGAATAAACAAAATAAACTACATCCCGGAGAGTTCCCGGTTCGGTGGTTACAGCATGCAAATATAATATGGACCAGTATATAACAAGACTTACGGTTTGCCGTGTCCCCAAAAGACTATTGCCATTGGGTCCCCGATTCGCCTTGTAGTGCTACAGTGTATTAATCCATGCGCCCATCTGCAGCTGGCGAATATTCCAGACTTCTTGAGCCGATACATATGGCTATGGGGAAGCAGTTCTAAAAGACCTCAACCCAACCCCAAAAACCCCCAAACCAAACCGAAGAATGGGGCTTGCAGCGAAAGACGATTCATGAGGCATCTGCCCGCTCTATGCCCACGAAGCAACCCAGGTTATCCAGTGTTTTGGCGATTCTATGTGCGAATCTGAGCAGTGGCAGCGGGATTGCGTACCTGTAAAGGATTATCAGCATCATATCCAGCTGATCATAGCCATACACCCAATAGAATTTGTCACGGCTGAACTCGTGGAGTTTGGACTCTCCAGCGCCAGCATGGGCCACCCTGCCCACACTAGACCATGCAGATTCAGACAGATAACCGAGTCAGATTAATGTAACGGGTTACATAGCATACTCGCCTATGTCGACAGTCTCCCACTACCGTGAGTCTAATTCGCCTCTCGCCATAACCCGCTGTACAGACATCTACGCCCTGATGTATGGATTCGTTACCACCGCCCCAGATTGGCAATCATCTCGCGAGCTGATGACTGCCGGCTAGCAGCTTCATTCCTCCGAAGACCTCAAGTCTCGTACAATGCGAAGATCAGTTATTGAATGAACTAAGCGGTGATATTGAAAGCCAAAGAAGACTCACGAATCCAGATCACGCAGCCCGCACGGGGGCCATGGGAGACAATAGTCGTTGCTTACATTACTCGGTGCGCAGTCGACGTGATGGAGCAGTTGTCTTTCTTTTGTTTCTTCATTCAAAGCATGCGACCTATATATATCATAGCTAGATTACGTCATCACTCCTCTTGCTCGTCCCAGGTTGAACCAGTTATTTGGGATTTGTCCGCGGTATGCCTTCAATTGGTCCGAGTGATCGAGTGATATGCTATGAAATAACCGCTAATCACGCGGAGTCGCACAAGCACGTCAACCATAATATACTCTGCGCGACAGCAACAACTTCTCCGTCTACATCGACACACCATGCCAGTGACCGGGTTGGTTCTTCATGCACTCCCTCATATACATAGAACGCACACCGTCTAACTTACTTGTCACAGTCTATACTTCATCCCGGAGCAAAGCTCCACCAACTCACCGCCGATAAGCATCACGCTGCTGGATAAGCTACAGAAGCGGCACCAGCCAACGACGACGGGGCTGTACCGGCTAGACCACCGGCTGCTGCGGTCGACGGCACCTACCAGCAGCGGCGGTGGCGGCGGCGGCGGCGGCGGCGGCGATAGCGGAGGGGGCAGTAACGCGCCGCCCGCATTCCTTCAGTACCTCGAAATCCCGCATCTCTCACCGATCCCGTTCGCGCTCTGCGGCAGCGCGATCGTGACCATCGACCGCGACTTCGCCCAGATCATCAAGGCAAAGCTCAGCACGCTGTGGACTCTCCGCCAGACGCTGCGCGCAGAGGGCCACTGCTACGAGCTCGACGACTTCCGCGTCAGGGTCGGGCGCGTCATGATGGTCGAGCAGGTGCGTGGCGTCGTCGTCGAGGTTGAGTACCTGCCGGTTGATACCATGAGTGCTGGCGAAGCCGTACTCAAGGACTTCATCGATGGGCTGCAACTGCCGTTCGCTGGGGAGTGGGTGCTGGGTACTGAAAAGACTAAGGAGTGGACGGTGCTCGACACTGGGAGGCTGTACTGCGAGCTGTTGAGGTTCAGGAGATAGGGGAGTGGTAGCTTTGCGACAGCCTAAGGTAGTTCGGCCAAGTCCGGCCAAGCCAGCCGCTCGACGAACACCTTACACTCCGTACCCCCGATTTCATGGCGAACATTTGATAATACGTTAGAGTCGAATAGATACAAAGTCTATATGGATTCCATGGTGAATTGAGATATTCCTACAGCAATCAAAAGAGCAAGAAATTATGTGTATATAGCAGGGTTCCCCGCCAGTGAGATATCTTCCGTACGGATACATTATAGAACACTCTAAAAACAAACGGGATATCTCCACACTCCTCCGAATGTAAACAACTAGCATAACAAAGCAGAACAATACAAAACAGGACAAACTCAGGTCCGAACACAAGTAACATCACAATCCATAACGCCAGGTTGGTGCCCATGTAACAAAAATGAGCCGAAACCCAACCAAAACAATCCAGAACCCAAAGTCCCCAGCCCAAAAGCCAACATCTATATCTATTAATTGAGCACCAAGAAACTCAACATGCTTCCCGCCGTCAAGCCAAGCACCAAACACAGCCCCATGAAACCACCGCAGGCCTCCTTCTCATCCTCGTTGACGTGGTCTGGCGCCACAATCATGCAGCTGCTTCCAATCCAACCACTAGTGAAGCCGAAACCCAGCTGCACCAACATGTAAAACAGGTCGCTCCTGATTAAAGCCCCCTGTCCGTTGATGTTGCACATGAAATACAACGGGATGAAAACTAGTCTTCCTACTGCCAGGATGGCCAACCAGCTAGGCTTCCGAACGATGACCTTCTCCCATCCGCAAATTATGCGGCCGGATAAATCGCCAACGTTCCAGAGCAGGAAGGCGGTTGGTATGAAGACATCCGGCTGGAATGCTCGGCCAGAGTCATCGGAGTGTACCGAGGTGATGGCTTGGGTGAACACTGGGAACACCATCGTGAAGCAAAAGTTAAGGAAGATGGCGATGGCCGGGATTTTCAGTTTCCGCCAGAGATCCAAAAGTGGCACGGACTTCCGGAACACAGCCTCCTCTTCGTCCTCATCCTCCAAATCACTAGGAAAGACACTCGTTGCCTGCGACTTGCTGCCGATATCGATGCTGTGACGGCGAAGGAGCACCAGGAATAAAAGGAGACAAATCCCAGAAACGCCAGTTGCGGTCATGAAGTACGCAAATGCTGACTTTGGCGAAGAGGATGTTCCCGTCTCTTCCGCAGATTGCGGGATCGCAAGAACTGAGACGATCTGGGATATCGCAGGCAGCACACCAGCAATACCTTGACCGCTAAACAGGCCATCAACACACCGAACTCACTCGCACCGAGAGGGGGGGGAGGTAACCGACGTCATGATCGCTTGCGTGTAGACTCCGCCAAATCTACTCACGAAGGCAAACACGCCATTCTGACTGAAGCCACAGCTGGCCGCGGCGACGCAGACACAGAACAGAACCAATACCAGGTACGGCGTCGCGCCGACCACAAACATGATGGTCGACAGGGCGAGTATGGTGAACGTGACACAGTTCAGCACGAGCGAAGTGCAGATGCGGTAAGGGTAGTTTGCTGTGCTCTGTCTGTACGACAGGTAGATCATGACTCCCAGATTGGTTGAGGTGCTGACGCCGAGGATCATCGATTGGAAATTGTTGAGGATAAACTCATTCTTGATGCACCCAGTCAGCCTGGGCGTCTTCAGACGAGCTGTCCGCGCGAGTGCATATTAACCTCCGAGAAGCGTCGTTGGAAGTACGTCGCGCACGCCATAAACATATTCCAACTCCACAGCCTTGAACGATAGCTGTTAGCTACCCTGGTCCGGACCGAGGGACGATAGAGCTTTGACTGGGACCACCCACATGGCGACGCCCAAGAGCATAAAGATTCCATATTCAAACACCGAGGTCTTGTGCGGCCGCTCGGATGCACCAGACCCGTGCAGTGAGTTGGACTCTCCTTCGCCATAGTCTACGTTCGGGATGGACTGGTAGCTGGACGGCTCAGCCGGGAGCAGCGCCTTCTTCACCGACCGGACGACGCGAGCCATGATAGCGTAAAGGCTGGAACCGGGATTCGAAGTCGAAGAAAAGTCCGCGGGGCTCGGTGAGCGTGGCGGTGATGTGTCCGATGTTTCTCCGGGATCGTACGAAGAGGAGAGACGGATGGAGGTGGTAGGGGAACGGGGAGACATGGCTTATATAACAGCGGTGTGGTGTGCACGGACGGGTTGCGGAGCTCCTGGCCTCAGCGCAGCGGTTTGCGACTACTGTGATAGAGGTGGGGGGTGTATTGCCATCCGAAACCTGGGTGCAGGTGGTGGGTGAGAGCGATATGATAGGAGTAAACAACACGCGCGATGAGCCATGGACGGGCGTTAGCTACATCCATCCCTATCGTGTATGTACATAGGACTCAGAAGGTGGCGCATGGCTGCAGCAGGGACCCCTGCAGGTTCTGCACGAGATCTGCGCGTGTGCCCCACAACTGTAAACTCTTCTCACCCTTCATCCCACTCGTACGTAGCTTTACACCGTACACATATGCCTCAATGAGACACACACTCTCTCTCCTTCAACGTTCGACTCCACCCCAACTATCTTCGTGAGAGGAGGCAGCACGCCGCAAGAGGAATAAGTAACGACTTTCGGTGCGCGTGGATATCCAGGACTTACGACGAGCAACCTGCTATATGCCTCCTCTACGGTAACTACGCCCCGGCCATCGCCGTCAACAACGGACCTGGTCTGCTCGTGCGCTTTCGCTGGCCAGTGGAATCCGTCTGGCACCATACCGTGATGGAGTCCACAAGCTATATATGTACCTGGGTCGACGGTGGGCTACTCTGTCATACGGCTAGGCATCATAGCCAACGGACTTGGGGCGCTGAATCCCTTCGTTTCCTGAGGCCGGGAAGCATGTATGATGATGTCTGGCAACATGGGCTCCTCTTGGCAAGAGATCATACATATACACATAGGTAGATAGAGCTAGAATCCGTGTGCATAATCGATTATCTAGCTTATTATCTGTAATCGCTTTACTCCTTCCGTGACCGCCCGGGACTGTGGGGAGCAAATATTCCACGAGTCGTGCTCGCTCGCTACTGTGCAGCCGGGCTCACATCTCGGCAGTCCGACAGTAAATGTTTGAATCGCATACTGTGTCCATGGCCCCAAACTCCCCCACAGAGACATTTTATAGATCCCGGAGTTTTCTGGAGGAAAAACAAACACGAGGGCAACCTTTGACACACATCCATTCCCCAGCGTATGTTTGTGGGGGTTCGGCTAGGGTAGTCTGATGGGAATACATATCTATGCCGCCGCTGCCGCCGCCAAAAGGAAAGAAAGAGATGCGGATCTTGCAACCTCATCGTGCATACGAAATCGGTTGGGAATTTATCCCCGAGTTATTTTCGAGGATACCAGGATACCTCATATCTGTTTGGCATATGGACGGATTGTTCACCGCACGTGACTGATTTGCACAATCACAGGTCATGATTTGCATCGGGCCATCAAAGGCTACGTATGTAAGGGCCCGAGGAGTGCTCGCGGGGACGGCGGGGATGGGCGGCCAGAACGGGCGGTCGTGGTGGTCGGACTGCGTGTAGCCATGCTCTTCAAAGATCAATTTGCTGAAACGATGAAACGAAGGAATAGTTGTACTGCACTAGTGTGTGTGTGCTCGATCCTCTATTTGCCGAGGTGTTGGAGACATACATACGCTGGCTGCTGATGATAGCTCCACCACTGATGGCCACAGTCCAAAGTGTTTCCCATAGTTATATATCTGGAAGCTTTCTCTACGCTGGGCCGCGGGCTCCAACTCTCTTCCGTTGCTTCGGGCATGAGTTTGTTGCAGGCTTATGGCTTATCCATATTGTACATCAGCGGCCCAAGGCTATGAGGGTGCAGCACCCAAAAAGCTGCTGTTGAACCCTGAACGTGTCGCGTCATGGCTGATTACTCATGCAGCAATATCATGTGAGAGACTTGTGTCACGGGTTGGCACTTGTGACCAAGGCTCAAGGCTTGGCAGACAAAATTTTCGCCGACTCTGCATTTAAAAGCCTGTCTCCGCTATCGTTTGGAGAGTATGTCGACTTTACTTCATAGTAAGAACCCCCCAAACTTTCGGCACCCCGAATATGCTGTGATATGAAAACAATACTAACATCGTTTCTTCTTTCTTCTAGGGATCATTTCTATAGTAAATCGTCTCATCTGAACTCTTTACAAGAGCCACAGAATCTCCAACCTGGACGATGATCTATATCCTCGCTGCCCCAGAGTGAAGCCTATTTTGCCCGTCCTTCGGGATGGGTGGGTGATGATCTCGACCTGAGTTTCTGTATGCCTTTCTTTCGAGAGGGGTGGGAATGAGGGTGGGTGGCGATGGAGGTCTGACAGGCTGTCTTTTTTTCATCCATTTTCCAGGCCACTGTGCGTGGAATAGAAGAAGGAAATGTAGGAAAACGATTTTGAAGCCGAAGTCGGACTTTGATGGTGCTTACGCCTCGGGTATGAATCATGGCTTGTGTGGAAATTGCCTTGCTTCGTGATCATTCCTACTACTCAGGAACGTTGGAATTATCGCCGGCTTCGGAAGCACTTATTCCTTCAGTTCGTGATTATGCCGGGGGAATCATGGCGTCATGACAGAAGTGGAAGAGCTTTTTGTTTTAGATATTGTCTGTATCTTCCGAATCCCAGTATCTAGTTGCGGTACATACTAGAAGTCCACAAGTCCTCGTTGCCCCTGTTCTTCCCGTCGAACCTGCAGAGACTGTATGTATGATCATTGAGAGTGCCGAGAGAATTACTAACACGAGGAAGAGTGCGAACGATGGTCATGCAGGAAAAACATAATTCCGAACGGAATGTTTACAGTTGACATTTGAGTCTCCCCCAACGGACTAGTGCACTCGGGAGAGGCCTGGAGCAGTGGGGTGGTTGCTCTACGGCGATAAGCGCGTACCTTGTACCTCCTCGTTCGCGTGGTCCATCCCCGGAAGCTCAAGTTCCTGCACCAGCCCGCGGCCAGATCCACCTGTCCCACAGACTATCCGTCCCAACGAAAACTGAAGATTGTTGTTTCAACCCTTCCTACTAGATGGATTTTGTGCGCCCCCCTCGCCAATCCGGCCCTCTCATCAGGATGCACGAAGTGCTTTGCTGACGCTTTGGATCTGGCAGTGGAATCGGCTTATCGGAGGCTCCGGTTCCTCAAGCTCCGCGCAGAAAGCTCCCCCGCCGCCGGCGACTCCGGAACAACGCCTCGCAAAGTTCAAGCGTGTCTGGAAGCAGCTACTGGTCCGTCTTCCGATATTCATCCCCTCTCACACCCACGCGACGCGTGCTCGTTCACTGATCGCCGGCGGCGGGATGTATCTAGGGTTCATGGCGAAACACGAGGGACAATGATCCCGATTCCCAAGAAACCCTGCGAAGCCACATCAAACGGTTAACAGACCTGTTGATTGAAGAGGAGAAGCGCTCGACGAGGCTGTGCATGAACTTTTGCTACGACCAACAGGTCTTCATTGCACTATCGAAGATCGGGCAGTCAGGGTCTCCGGACGTCATACGGGAGTGTGTAGTTGCGTTTTCGACTCTGATCGACAACGAGGACGAGGATTTCCTGGGACACGAGAGCTTTGCACACAGTTTGATCGCGTTCCTGAAGTCCACGAGCCAGCGGTCGGTTCCGTCATTCGAGGGCGAGTTTGTAGAGCTGCTGTTCAGCATCGCATCGAAGATCCGCTCAAACCCTGGGATTCTGCGGGTGTGGTTCACGAATAGCGGCGGCGAAGGGAGCGGGAAACAATACGAGAGCCTGGAACCTCGGGAGCGGTTCGCGGGTATGACGAATAAAGAGGATTTCCCACTGTTTTATCTCCTGATTGACTACGTCCATCAGGAGGGCAAGGTAGGAGACTTTGCTCGGACGGGACTGCTCTACATCGTAGAAGCCGCATCTTCGTCGGGCGCATTGGAGCGGTGGATAGTAGAAAGCGACCTGGCGACCTTGATGGCTTCCGGTTTGGGAGCGTTGTATAGTCAGTTGAGCAGGTTGGCACGTCCTGCTGCACTTACTATCATCTGCTCAGTGCGTTAACCTTCCGACAGAAAACTCACGATAACGTATTCGACCGAAGAGCCACCTACGATCCTTGTGCTTTCCGACTTTGTTCCTCAGCCGGCATCGGGGGCGGAAACACCGAACTCTCCGGAGTTCAAGACGCATCTCGACACCTTCCTCTCATACCTGACGTTCTGGCAGGATGTTTTGGAGCATTGCCGTTCCGCAGAAGTGAAGCAGACACTATTGGATCATTTCCAAGTCCTGTTTCTGCAGCAACTGTTGTTGGTCTCCCAGTCGTCGCCATTTCACGCTTGCCCCTAACACGAGCCGTGATGAAACAGGTATCCTTCACTGCTCGAATCTTCAGATGCCGATGGTGGTTCCTCCGTAGCTGTCCTGACATATGTCCGTGTCGTCCTCGACACATTGGATTACCCCGAGATTATCCATCTGATTCTCTCCTACCTCATGAACATGCCAGAGAATCCGGAGTCTATGCAATTGCAGTCGCGTGCCAAGAGACGGCAATCATTGGACATGTTATCGAGAGTAGCGGACGTCATGGACAGCCCAACTCCAGCCATCTATAGTCTGGCGGACCTGATAATGACCAGCCTTGCGTCGAAATCCCAGCAGACTGTGGCGACGACCTTGCGGCTGGTATCCACGATCCTGCGAAAGCACTATCCGTACTCCATGCACACTCTTCTCAAGACTATACCCGTATCGAGCAGTTTCCCGACACGTACGATCGGGGCGCACAACGTCGAGATGGGGATGCTCTTCCAGATGGTGGCTGCTCTGACCGGCGAAGGAAGGGACTCAGCGCAGACATATGGTGACCATCTCAAGGATTGTCAAGGCCTACTGGAATCTCACCCTTGCACCACAAAGTTTCTGGGTCTTCGTGGGAACATTTTTGGCGGGACTGGCAGCAGTGGGGGTGAAGACAAGCTGGCACGGATGCACATGCACACTTTGAGCCCCCACGATCCCTTCGTCCGACGCCTGGTGGACCTTCTCTCGGCCTTCTTCTCGAACACGGTAGAAACCAACTTAGTACTTACATGCGTCATTGTCGACCTCGCCGCCCCGGCATATATGCGTCCTGAGGGTTGGCTTTACTTTGATCCGGCACACTACGAGTTCCCCGAAGACCTCGAGTCCGACAACGAAGACGACGAGCTAGATACGATGGAAGAAGAGCTCGCTGCAATCCTCGGCGACACTACTCTGCGCTCGACCGAGGACCTCTTCGCCGAGAAAGACCGCCGTCGCCTCCGCGAGATCAAGCTGGCGCGGCGCCACCCCCGTCTCCAACGGCGCTATGCCCCCCCAATAATCGAAACGCTCCAAGACCTCGTCGCCCAGGTCGCCGCGTACCGCAAGGACATCCCCGACCTCGACGACAAGCTCATGGAGCGAAGACGAGCCTTCGAGTTCACCGACGAGATCAACGATGCCCTAGCCAGCACACAAACCTCACAGCCGCCTCCACCGCCCAAGCAACCGCCCCCCTCCTTCTCTATGCCGATGCTCGATCCCTTCTCGGCACGCAACCTTATCCTTGGGCCCGATGCTGCCCGCGGCCGCTCGCAATTCCTCTCCCCGACACCGTCCTCCCGCGGCGTGTCACCAGCTATGGACCCCAACTCCCCCTTTGAGAACCATATCGCGGACACGACGACACGCAGGATCAAAGTCCTTATGCCGGGGCAGAAGGGGTTGCATCGGCCACCGCCACCAGAATCGGAGGATGGGAGGGGAGAGGATGCACCCGAGGCGGCTGAAACGCCCCCGACTAGGACAAGTCAGCAGCAACAGGGAGAGTTTACCCTCAGTCATCTGTTGACTAACATCATGATCTTGCAGGTAATGCTTTCTTTCTGCTGGACTGGGGTTTTGGAGGGTAGACAGTGTTGCTAACGAAATCGCAGGAGTTTATTCTGGAGCTGGCGGCACTGACGCAGGTCCGTGCGGCGTTGTTCGCTGATGTCAAATTTGCGTGAGGGCGTAGACAGGAAGACGGGTGGTGAGTTTTGAGGATCAGACAGTCGTCTCCTTTTTCTTTTTGGTTTCTCATACTAGGGCGATGGGTATCGAGTAAGGGTAGGGGGGTGGGGGTGGGGGTGGGGGTGGGGGTGGGGTGGGGGGGGGGTACTCTAATAGCAAGGCAAGCATCGTGGTTGGAGTAGACAAAACTAATCTCGTCTTTTTGCATCATACTTCCCAAAAAGAAAAACAGCAAAGCAAAAACTCCTGCCCATATTCGACATTTTTATCCTAACATGTACAACCCTCCCATTTACAAATCAGTGACACATCCATGGCTGGCATCGGACACCAGCTTAGTGTATTTGTACAACGTTCCCTGAGTGTACTTCGACGGCTTGGGCTTGAACTCCTTCCGTCGCTCCTCGAGCGTCTTCTCGTCAACGATGAGGTCAAGCATACGCTTCTCAGCGTCGATGATGATGGTGTCGCCGTCTCGAACAAGCCCAATGGGACCACCCTCCTGCGCCTCGGGCACGATGTGACCGATCAGGAAACCGTGAGAGCCGCCAGAGAAACGACCGTCGGTGATCAAGGCAACGTCTTGGCCGAGCCCAGCACCCATGATGGCGGACGAGGGTTTCAACATCTCAACCATTCCGGGGGCGCCCTTGGGACCCTCATAGCGGATGACGACAACGGTCTTCTCACTCTTCTTGATCTCGCCGCGCTCGAAGGCCTCGATGAAGGCGTCTTCGCCGTCGAAGGCGCGTGCCTTACCCTCGAAGCGAAGACCTTCCTTTCCAGTGATCTTGCCGACGGAGCCGCCGGGGGCAAGGGAGCCGCGGAGGATCTGGATGTGGCCCGTGGGCTTGATGGGGTCGGACAGGGGACGGATAATCTTTTGGTCGGCAGGGAAGCCCTCGACTTTCTCGACGTTCTCGGCGAGGGTCTTACCGGTCACGGTCATGATGTTTCCGTCGATCAGGTCGTGCTGGAGAAGGTGCTTCAAGAGAGCGGGGGTTCCGCCGATGCCCTGGATGTCGGCCATGACGTACTTACCAGAGGGCTTGAGGTCGGCAAGGAAGGGCGTGCGGTCAGAAACCTTTTGGAAGTCATCGATGGTGAGCTCAACGCCGACGCTGCGAGCGATGGCGATGAGGTGAAGAACGGCGTTGGTGGAGCCTCCGGTGATGTTGACGACGACCATAGCGTTCTCGAATGCTGAGCGCGTCATGATGTCACGGGGCTTGATGTCCTTCTCCAGAAGGTCGCGGATGGCAGCACCCGCAGCGAGGCACTCGTCCTGCTTGGCCTGGGACTCGGCAGGGTTCGAGGACGAGCCGGGAAGAGTCATTCCCATAGACTCAATGGCTGTAGCCATGGTGTTGGCAGTGTACATGCCACCGCAGGCACCAGGGCCGGGGCAGGCGTTACGGATGATATCGAATCGCTGCTCCTCATTGATGTCCTTGGTGATATACTGCCCGTATGCCTGGAAAGCTGCCTGCGTGTGAGCTGCGATTCGAGTGAGCTCCCATGCAAGAGATCCATACCGGAGACGATATCGATCTGGGCGCCACCTTGGCAGGCTGCTTTTCCAGCCTGGATGGTTCCTCCGTAGACCATGATGGAGGGTCTGTTGACACGACCCATAGCCATGACGACACCCGGCATGTTCTTGTCGCACCCAGGAATTGAGATGTTGGCGTCATACCACTGTCCTCCCATCACGGTCTGGAGGTGCATACGGATTAGCAAGATCGCACATGCAATCCGAGCACACACGGTGAAGACTGACCTCGATAGAATCTGCGATCAGGTCGCGCGACTGCAACGAGTACCTCATACCACTTGTGCCCATCGAGATTCCGTCACTGACAACAAAGTCAGATCCCCGTATCGCTGACTTATCTGAAGTTTCGGGACATACCTAACACCGATGGTGTTGAACTGCATTCCGACTAAGCCAGCCTTCTCGACGCCCTCCTTGACCTTCTTGTTCAGGTCCAGCAGATGCATATTGCAAGGGTTGCCCGAGTACCACACCTACCATCGGTAAGTCGCCAGAGCAACACATTTACCCCGCTGCGGAAGCAATGAGAAGAGGGGAATAGCAATACAGATGAGATTCCGACTTGCGCCTTGTTCATGTCCTGCTCGTTCATTCCCGTCGCGTACACTACGCAAGCTACGTCAGCTTACCACACAGCCACATATTGTTGCCTACGGCCAGGCATTGGGGCTGAGAGGGGTATGTAGAGCTAACACATTGCTTGCGATGCACCCTGAGACTTGGGCTGGGTGATGTGCGCCGAAGACTTGTTCATGCCGCTCGAGCTCGATGAACGCCGAGCAGTGGACACTGCAAACGTCCGCCTGTACGAGGCCTGTGAGCAAAAGCCCGACTTACTGGGGCTGAAGTGTAGGGCAGCAATTGACGTACGTAACATTCTTGGTAGGAAGCTTCGCCGCAGCGGACCAGAGGTGTAGTCGCGAGAGCATGGTGGTGTGAAGACGGCAAGACAGGCTGGCCGGCTCTGTATTTATTTTCTTCTGTCTTCCGGCGGATTGGGTCAGCGGCTGGCGAGCGAAAACAATTGCGGATTGAGGGGAACATTGACGTACGAGTTGCTCGGGAGAGTCGGATATGTATGTGAGGAGCGGAGAGGCTGACGGGTCCAGCAGCACTACACCAACAGTGACTCGAACCGAATATTATAGGTTACTGACCAAGAAGAAAAAGAGAGTACCGAATGCTTCAGGTAAGCAGCTGTGTGTGATTGGCCCAAAGATTCGCACCACTCCCACCACGCGCTAGAGCGAGTTGTCCATGCTGCCCCACTTCCACGTGATGCAAACATTTGCGCTCGCCACCCAGAGACTAATAATAAGACGAGGTATCCATTCTACTTCCAGCCACAGCCACAGTTTCTCCGCGTTAACTAGGTAACTAGCCGCCACTTCGAGTTGGAGGGGTTCTGCATTCTGCAGCTGGATGCGGGCCGAGTTGAACCTCGAGTGTGACCTTCAACGACGATAGTGCTGAAGCGGCTTTCCCGTGATATTTCTTCGTGCGTTTCCTGGTCAATTATCTTGGTATCCAGTTGGGTAGATCCTTCTTATTTTGCTTCCTCCAACTACATAGCGCATCTCAAATCTCCCTTATCCTAATGACAGCTATCATAGTTACATCGATGCGCAGACGGTTTGGCGGATTCCGTCGTTCATCGCTTGTAGATAAGATATCAACTAAGGCGGTGTGCAATTACGGGTATCTAATCTGGGTACTCGCGAGCGGCACTCCTGCCCAATCCGCGCTGAAGCCACACACTCTATCTGGAGGAAATAACGGACAGCAAGCGGTTGCCTGTAACTACCGGTATCTGTTGTGTCGAATTACCGTCGCCACATGATCGAATCGTACGGGCCGCCGATATCTTTGCGCTCTCTCGTCGAAACGGAATGAAGGCCGGAACATTTGGTCTCACATAGGCCGAGAGGACAAAGGAATAGGTAATCGAACCGGACGAAGTCCGACAGAAAACATGCAGGTACTGCACAAGTGGAAGACACGGAGACTGGGCACCAACAAGTGCCCCCACGTAAGAAGGAGTTGACGCCCGTTGTTCATTTTTATTTGGTTGTGTACATACATGGACTGACTCGCCATTCACACTTCTATTGACTCTCACCATTATTCTCATCTAACCAGAAAATATCCACATATCCGTCATAAACAAATATGTATTTCTTTCGCAAGTCTTGGTGTACCGACTTACCTATGTATCCGAGTAGATACCTACATATCTATTATTGTGGATCTTCATTGGGTTGCATTGTGTTGTATACTACATGACTCGGAGAACGTGAAACCACAATGCCCAACAAGGAGATCCAATCGGCCCGGCCCAATCTCTAATTCCCCCTCCTTCCTACATATCTCCCCAACCCCGCCTTCTGAACCTAAACCGAACAAAGGTATCCGCCTACTGACGGAGCAGTGTCGCCGCTCTCCGGTCAAAAAGCAACCTCCGCCCGCTTCCATTCGCATAGAAAAAGAAGAACGTCCCTCTTTCTCGACGCTCTGTCGAACACGGCCTTTTCCTACGGGTGGGTGTCATCCGGCCTTGTGTAAGGTCTCGCTCTGATATCAGCGTCATCAGTGTCTTTTAGGTTGTTTGCTCATGAAACCCGGCATAATCATGGCGCATAAGAATGACTCCACCTCATCTCTATCTTTGTCCACGTCCTTGCCTCCGACTGCCGCGCGTACGAGTAGGGAAGACGAGTCTAATACTGCCACCTCATCGCCGTCTTCCGCTTCCCATTCGAGCTCTGGACCTCGCCCCCAGCAGCACTTTGCCAACCCCGATCTTCTCAAAGTCACCCCGCAATCTCCTAGCCTTCGTCTCAACACCGACCTTAACTTCAACACTACTGCTCCTACTCCTACTGCCACCACTGCTGCGACCACGGCCACGTCCACGACGACCCGAAGCAGTCGCTCCGGCTCTGCTGTGGCGTCGTCGACACCGACGGCGGCTGGCATGGTTAGCGAGAATCTCTCGCCAATAGGACCTTCCTCGGCATCGTCGTCCTGCTATTCCCCAGGTATGGATGCCATCAGTCGGATGACGCCATTGCCGTCGCCCCTCGCCAGTTGCGAGTCTCCCGGACCCTGGAACCAGTTCAGAGGGTTGTCGCGGAACCCCTCCGTGACTCGGGGAACCCCGGCACGACCATCCCTCAGCAGTCGCGCGAACTCGGCCCTTGTCACGTCTAGCGGCGAGTCGCTCGATACAGCATTGGCAGCGCAGAATCAACGAATAACCTTTCAAGCTCTCCGGCCACCACCTCCGCAACCGCAGTTCTCGTTCAACGGCACGAGCCAGAAGCTTGATTTCGAATCCACCCTTCCGATACCCATTCGTCGCAGCTTGTCAAAGAACGGCGGTCACGAGCGGAGTCCCTCGCTACCGGTATTCGATGCTTCGACCAAGATACACCGCGAAAAATGTCTGGCGCAGCGACGGAGAACCCTCTCCTCCGCCGATTCGAGTCCGTACCTCAGCGGAAGCGTCACGTCGTTGTCATCGGTTTCGAGCGTAGAAACGTGTTGCGCGGATACGGACGAAAAGAATGTCCGGTTGATCAAGAAGCAGAAGCTCAAGAGCTTCGAGGCGAAAAGCACGAGGACCGGTAGGATCAGGAGATGGAGGGGGATACGCCTCATCGGGCAGGGCGCATTCAGTAAAGTCATACTGGCCACATCAGAGGACATTCCGGACGAGGTCGACCAAGTGCACGACGAAGGGGTGGTTGTGGACGACGAGCCGGTCACTCTGAACCCGCGGAAATATGTTGCAGTGAAGATCATAGAGCACGGAGCCGCGGGTGCGGAATCGAAGGAGAGAGTGGAGAGCGGCCTGAAGCGGGAACTCGACATCCTCATGTCCGTTCATCATCCCTGTTTAGTCCGGCTGAAGGCTTTTAATATTGAGCCTTCCCGCGCGCTATTGGTGCTTAACTTTTGCGCTGGGGGGGATCTATTCGACGTCGCCACGGATTACTCGATCAAACTGGGGCCGCGGTTGATCCGGCGCGTATTTGCAGAGATCGTCAGTGCGGTGCGGTACCTACATCAAAACGGAATTGTCCACCGTGATGTCAAGCTCGAAAGTATGATACAATATCCCCCTCCCACCTTTACCTGTGGAGTGGCCGCTTGAATCCCCCCCCCATTTTTTTTTGTTTGTGGCCCTTTGAGGGATATTGATCAGTGCTCTAGACGTCCTGGTCAATCTCACTCGGCCACAGCTCAACGCTATCTCAGATTCGCCCTTCGACTATCCCCATCCCATCATCACACTCACCGATGTGGGTCTCAGTCGTCGTGTCGACTTTGAGAAGGACGATCTGCTGACCACGCGGTGTGGCTCGGACGATTACGCTGCCCCAGAGCTTATAATGGGACAGCCATACGATGGTCGCCAGACCGATGCCTGGGCCCTCGGCGTGCTGCTCTATGCACTCTTGGAAGGGCAATTGCCCTTCGATCCTGCGCCCGATAGCTCTGAGAAAAAAATGCGGAGTAAGACCGCGCATAAGATTGCTCGCTGCGAGTGGAAGTGGGTCAAACTGGCGGCGCCAGGTTATGACGAACAGTTTGAAGGCGGAAAGAGAATCGTGATCGGTCTCTTGAAACGCGCGCTGAAGAGATGGAAGATTGATGCTGTCGCTGAAGACGAGTGGGTGAAGAATGCAATCACCGTGCCACTCCAAGAAATCGAGGAGTGATCAGACCAACTCATATTGTTGATATTGAGTTCTAGCTTAGCTGTTAGATGTTAGGTGGCCTGTTTGGCCGTACTTTTTTTCCCCCTTTCACTCTTTTTTTCATCCCTTCCTTTTTTTTTTGGCAAGGGCTTCATCTCTCGCGGGATGTGAATAGGTGTCACAAGGTATGCATTGTTTTGGACGTGAATTGGGCTGACGGAAGGAGGGTACAATGATGGACGGACGGTTGGATGATGGATATTGGATCGTACTAACACCGTTCACTGAGCCAGTTAACTAGAGTGGGGTACTCTATTGCTAATATTGCTACCCATTTCCTTCCTTTCGTTTCCGTTTCCGTTTCTTGTCATAATCCGAGTTTCCTCCCTCGAAGCTGAATCGAGTCGGGAATGTAACTTAGATTGGCTGCAACTTTTTTCTTCTTCTTTCCTTTTCTAGTACAATGACGCATTGATAGAATTAATGACTGAGTGATGGGTGACGTACATGGCGCACCAATTCGAATTTACTTCGCGTAGATACTTAAGTATCTGCCTGAGGTTTTGTTTTAGCGGGTTGGCTTATGCACTAGCTCCTACTCGAGATGCGAGCGATGAAGTGTGATGGAGGTGGTTGTTTCGCCTTCGAGTGGAATCGAGTAAACCTTATAAGTACGGGCCGCGCCGGTGCACCTGAATCGCAATTTGTAGACCGTGGAAGTGAAAGAACAGTAGTAGGAAGCCGTAGATGATGCCCCAGATTCTGGGGACTGATCTGGATATCAAGGTCTATGGAATCTAGACCTTTATGTCTGGCGAGTAGGTATATGACAGAATGTGCAACTACTAGTATCCCCACTGTGATCGAGGCCAACCTAGGCTGTTTGGGAGACTGCTCATAAAGGCGAAGAGAATCTTCGTTGGTTCTACTGTTAGCGTGTGCTTCTCGTCAGGCATGCCCAACTGTGTGCAGTTTGAAGAACTATGTTTTTCATTCAAGATACCCTCAAACAGAGTTCGACAAGATCTCCGGGCTTTGGGTCAGACGTTGGAAGTGTGGTGCGGACCCCAATGATCTACTATGTAACTAAGCATGACTTTGTATACACAGCTCTGGTGGGTTTCTTGACTCATAAACCACAACAGTACATATCTCCTCGATTTGTTCTTCCCCACCAGCCATTCGGCACAAACCCTCGGCGGCATAGCGCTTATTTGTCCCACAGATTCTCTCGAGAATGTCTCGCGTTCATCGTATCCATCGCACACCGTGGGGGGGAGAGGGGCACTAGCGGTGCAGTGTTGCAGTCTCGTGCCCCCTTCTCCGTCTGACGATATACGGGAGTCGTCTCTTGTTCTATCCGTGACTGCTCCGGTCTATACGATGGATCGTCCGGTGGTGATGATATTGCGACTTTGGTCCAGCAGTAGGGTCGTATTCTGTGCCACATGTTGCCAGTGCACCCGGAGTGTAGGTGAGGGTGAACGGACCGGAGGTCTTGCTATACTGTTGCAACAGACAAGAGAGAAAAGGGAACAGAAAAAAGCTGCAATCCTGCTCGACGGAGACTACTCAAGATCTCTTATTTCAAACCTCGGGTGTCCGTTAATTTTTGCGGTAAACATGCGTGCTGAAAGAGTTCCAGAATATCTTTTGATATGGTCGAACCTGCTAGCGCTTTTGTGTCCTATTTCCCGGAGGACATTGCTAACACTTATCTTTTACGATTTTTTGCCACGACGACCTAAGTTTTTAGTGTTGTTTTTCCGATGACCCGAGGATTTGTGATTGTCCCAAAAACCCCAAGAAAAAAAATACATATTTGGCTAAGTATCTAGTAAAGTGTGATTTCCACAGCCGCGCTAACGGGTCAACACGGATTTGTCCCTATCTTACGTACAATCCACACATCCCAAGTCATCTTACTGCAACGCCTCTGCAACATGTCTGGCTTAGAACCCCAAGCGTTTCGAAGGCGGCCCCGCCAGACCTTGGTGCTTTATCCATTAGTCCGCAGTTCTCAAGATTCACCAAGTTCAGGCAACCATGGCCAACTGGTCTACATGAGTAAGCTCCGATATCTGCTATGTATGATAAATCACAGCTGGATTCCTGAGTGTACGTTCAGAGCACCCGCCGCACTCAAGGAGAAAATAGGCTGTGTGGAGATCACAGTTCTGGATGTCACTCACACCGCATGTGCAGGCAAACGTACTACCCAGCAAGAGACGAAGTGCCAGCACTCGCAAATTCCTTCGTACAGTGTCCCAAAGGCATTGGCAGCCGACAAGACCACAAAGCCAAAGGATGTCGTCAAGGCCATCAAACGCGAGCACAATCAGTCAATCACACGCCATGCTGTGCACAAGGTACTCGGAGCGCTGAATGGAATCCGCAAATATGCCCCGTCTCGGTCGGGGATTTACTGGGTGAGTTGAAGCGTGGTGAGGCTGTACACATGGGTGGCCTTCCTGGTTTTCCTGGTTTTGTTGCGCCAGCACCTCCCTTAACTGGAGTCCCCAGGAGAAGGCCGGCTGTGAAGAGGAAGAGGAAGGGCGGCGTGAGGAGGCTAAAAGGGAGCAAGCACTAGGCGATTGCTGGAGCACTTCCGGCTGTACCTGACCGTGCCCCTCCAAGGTGTTGAGTTTGCTATAAAAAAAACAAAAAAAAAACAGGGCACTACGCGCCAACCACATGTATAGATAGCCTTTGAATAAACATCTGGTGGTGGGCTTATGGTGTCCAGAAAGTTACAATATCGGCGTTAGTGCACGGTCGGAGCTATGATATATCTATCACTCACACTTACCAAATTCGTTTTTTTCTTTGGTTATTGGGACAAACACAAACCTTTGGGTCACCGAAAAACAATACTAAAAACTCGGGTCATCGAGTCAAAAGGCCGTATCTTTTATCTTATATAAGTTGTTGGCCCCTACAACGTGGCCAGCCTTTTACATTTTGACTATACAAGAGATCTATGCTGTCCTATTGCTTGCTTGCGCGCAGACTTGTTTATCAATTTAACATGGTTGCCCGAGACCTTAGATGGTTCAGTGAAATCTGATGCCATTTTTTTATGTTTTTTATTCATTAATCGCGTGCGACCTACTTAGATCATGGCGGTAAACAAACTACCAATTGTCCGAACCCCGACTTCGATCAGTCTGCAGGCGGTACGTCGTAGCCCCCCTTTGCTCTCCGCCCAGGCCTGTCCCAGAAATGATAGCGCATACTAAGGAAATGATAAAGGAAATAGCAAAGAAAGACAAAAGAAATCGCCCCCAAACTCCTACTCATCTTCCGCAGAGGCCATGAAGGAGGGCGTGGGGAGGAAGAGCGGCCGCTCCTCCTCGGCACCCAACTCCTAGGCCTCCTGCCCTTTCTCCTCTTCTCCTTCTCTCCGCTCCCGGGGTTCCCACTCCGGCGTCTCGCTCTGGGCATTCTCCTCAGCTGGGGTTGGGACCAGCCTCTCCACATCCGTGGCGGAGAGGAAGTCCAGAACCGCCTCGAGCGAGGAGGTCCCGGATTTTAACCGATTCTTCCCCCTACCAGTTTCCTTCCGAACCTTCGCCCACAGCAGCTTCTGCTGGGCCTTCCAGTGGGCGCGGTTTTGAAGACGTTCTCCCGCGCCCGAGTCCTGTGCGGGCACCACCAGCACTTGGCAGTGGGCTGATTCTCCGAAATCGGATGCCATTATTGAAAGTACGAATGTGAATTTCACAAACTCGAGTGACAATCTATGAATACTTGTGTTCATTAAACCCAAATATCCCCCACCTCCCAGCGGGAGAAACCAAAAATCGAGCAAAAAAAGAGAGGGGAGATACGATGCAAGAAACAGATGATGACACACGCATACACCACGAGCGTATTTAAGAGGGTATGCAGTCGGAGAAACAGAAAACACCAGAGCAATGCCTGTACAAGAACAACGAGAACTTCTATGTGTAGAGGCAAGGGTAAAAAGACGTCTAAGGAATAAAATAATAAAATGGAACCCCAAATTTTGTAGCAACCCTAGGCTTTGATATCGTGGTGAGGGCGATGGTAGCTATTGCTGCTTCGCCTTTCTAGACACCTCTGGCTCGTCCTCCTCCTCGGGCTGTCTTCGCTCCTCTTCCGCCATCTCCTCCACCATTTCCGTATCGAACTGCTCCTGCTCCTCTTCAGCGGGAGGTCTATGGTGTGGCCGCTGCTGGGGATCTTCTCCGCCGCTTATCTGCCACTGCATCAACTTCTTAAACGGTCCATCGCGGGCAACCAGCTCCTTGAACGTTCCAGTCTCTGCCACCTTTCCGTCGTTGTCGAGAACAATGACAAGTCTGGCAGCCGCGATGGTGCTGAGTCTGTGTGCGATGGAGAGGGTGGTCGTGCTGGAATCCATCAACTTGGAGAGTGCCTCGTTGACTGCCGTTTCCGACTCAGCGTCCAAAGCACTGGTAGCCTCATCCAAGATCAAGATATCAGGCTTCTTGAGGAGCGCACGGGCAATGGCGATGCGTTGTTTCTGGCCCCCCGAAAGCATTGCTCCACGGGGGCCAACATTCGTCTCCAGTCCCTCGGGGAAATCGGAGATGAAGTTGCAATTCGCTCTGCGTGCTGCTTCAACGATCTCGAGTTTGCTGGCATTCGGTTTACCGTACGCGATGTTTTCTGCGATTGTTCCAGAGAATAGGACAGGTTCCTGGGCCACCACGCCGATACGCCGGCGGAGGGACTTGAGGTTCGTGGACCTGATGTCCACGCCGTTGATTGTAATTGAGCCGGAAGTGGGATCGTAGAATCGTAGCAGGAGCGAAGAAATGGTGGACTTCCCACCTCCCGATGGTCCGACGATGGCCACGCTCATACCTGGCTTGATATCGAAGCTAATCTTGTCGAAGATGGTAACTGCAGGGCGTGTAGGATAGGAGAATGATACATCGTTGAACCTGATGACACCGCGAGCAGAGGTCACCTTCGTGCCGACTGTCGAGCTGATCGTGGGCTTTCTGTCTTGCAGCTCGAAGAGGCGGCTTGCAGCTCCAACCCCTTTCATGAGCTCCGAGTAGAAGCTTGAGAGGCCAAACATGCTAGATCCAGCGTAGGCGGTGTACCTATATTCTGTCAGAATATTTCGGGTGGAAGTTTGATGATAGGCGCCATACATCAAGAAAGACGAGAGCTCGCCAATCGTGATTGCCCCTGATTTGACCAACGACCCTCCAATGTACAGGATCGAAAGAATCGTCATGTTGCCAATGAGACCAGTAGAACTAAAGAAAGCGGCGCTGACAAAGGCCTCTTTCCTACCGAGGTTGTAGATCGTGCGGACGCCCTTATTATACCGTCCAACTTCCAAAACTTCGCCTGCGAAAGCCTGACTGGTTCTAACGTTGCTTAAGCGCTCTTCCGCAACCTTGGTAAGGGAACCTAACGACCGCTGGATCTTGCGACTGAGATTCCGGATGTTTCGTCCATAGAAAAACGCAGCGACCGCGATCGGAGGAAACATGAAAGCCATAATCGACGTCAACTTGAAGCTCACGTATGTCATCAGTGCGATACCCGCGGTACCAGTGACTAGCGCACGAAGTCCATCTGAGAGATTCTGTGTGATGCTCTTGCCCACGATAATGGTATCCGAAGAAAGCCGGGAGATCAGATCTCCAACGCGGTTGGCATCGAAGAATTCTGCATTCTGCATGTAGGTGCGACGAAAGAGTTGAGACCGAAGACGGGCGACGATACGTTCACCAACGAGTCTGAGCAGGATAATACGACCATAATTTGCGGCAGCACCACAGCACAGAACCTATTTCGGATTAGGCCTGGAAGTCATTCAAAGCGCAATGCCACATACAACTGCGAGTGCACCGTAAAATTGAATGGTGGTAAGTCCAAAGAGCATGTCTCCGCCGTTGGGGTTGGTTGCCGCATCGAGTATCTTGCCAATGGAGAACCTGTCGAGTTCAACACTGTTACATTGCGCTCGAGAAGAAGAGCTTACGGAATAGCCATGGTAATCGAGGAGCTGAGCAAGAGCAACATAAAGGCACCTAAGGAAGGATCAGTATCCACCTTTACCGACAGAACCTATCTTCAAGACTCACCCCCCAGCCACTTAGACTCTGGTCTTGCGATTTGCAATAGCCGGATTATTTCACCCAATCCTGCTTTGCCACCTGATTTTCCGTCTTTGTTGAGCTTTGCCGATAGATTGACATGTGTTGCCTTTGCCGCCTTCTCCGAGAGCTCAAAGCCGACGACTTCCGTTTCCGTGGCTTCCTTAGCTACGAAATCCTTTGCCTTCCCCTCCTCCGATAACCTTGCCTGCCGAAGTATTGCCGAATTGTAGAATGACCGTGTGGATATAGTGTTCGATTTTCGGGAATGCGGAAAGACGAAATTTGTTAGAGGTGACGAGCTGAGATTCCGAGAAGAGCCAAACATTGCTGAAATACAGCTCTGAGACTGTCTTAGCGGTCCCAGTGCACACCGAGAAATAGGTTGAAAAGAACATAGAACACGAGCTGGTGCTATGAATAGACTTGGTTGGGCCAATGCCCGTTGGAATGGGTGGCTAACTGCCTTCATGACATTGACTGCCGGACTGGCGGGACTTTCCGCCGAGTTAGGTAGATGCGTAGAGGAGGGGGAGGAGAGTGGCAGTTGTCTGAACCGGGTGGTGGATGTGTTCTGCGGGTAGGGTGAGACAGCGCGGGGGGAGTTGAAGCTCCGGGAGGGGAATCAGGGCATATGTCATCGGAAAATGTTTCAGTCATGTGACATCCCGGGCACGCTTGCGCTTCGTCGGCAGGGGTCTTTCACAGTAGTCAGATTTTGGCGATAAACATGTATCTAGTCTGCTTTACTTACATACTTTGCACATACATTACCCAGGTATCCGTCTATGTAGGTATGTTGCATTCTGCGTCCATGGAGCGGTAATAAATGTTTGGGTATGTAGTTACCTACGGAGACACTACCGCGATTTTGATCGTTGGGAGCTCGACGTGGTGGTTATCAAGTAGCATTAGAGCACAGACTTCTTCTGTCTAGGGTAATTATGGTATCTATATACATATGACTCTGCATCAACGTGCATGGCATCATAGATCTCAGTCGTATGCATCTACATACTTTGATATCCTTCTTGGTCTCCCCCCACGCATCAAGCTGTACGGCGATGATCGAATATGCGCAACATCACCGATATCCTCCGAAAATGGTTATGAGGAAAGTCATACCATTGCGCCGATCTGGCGTTGCTATGAATCGAGGAAATCGGGAAACTGATGTTGATGGTGATGTGGGAGCATTTCTTTTTTGGGTGTGTTTTTCGAGAACTTTCATTCGGAGGACACCTGAATGTGTCCTAGCTCCTGCCAAGATGGTTTCTCAACCCCACATCAGCTCAAAAGTTCCTGCTGGGAAGGCTCCTCCATCTCAACCCGATAAAACAACAGAAAATCCTCAACCCTTCGAAAATCTCCGGAAGACCGCCTTCAGTCGAAATTTGCGTGCAAATATAAACAACAAAGTATCCCATACAATTTCGACATTATGGTTTTAGACTATTCCAAGTGGGACAAGTGAGTACTGTCTACCGTTTCTTTAAATGATGTACTAACCTAAGCTCATCGCTGCAGAATTGAACTGTCCGATGACTCGGATATCGAAGTCCACCGTAAGCCATGCGGCCCACTCAGCAGCTTCAATCGAGATTGTGCTGATACCAGTCATCGTATCTAGCAAATGTCGACAAACGCTCCTTCATCAATGCCAAACGTCGTCAGATCCATGAGACGCGCACGCTGCGAAAGCAACAGATGGGCCATTACCGAACCGAGATCGCCATGAATGACCATCTCCTCTCGATGCTCGATAAACTAATCGCGACCCTCGGCGGTCATTCCGCTGAGCCTGCCGGAGACCTCGTGATGCAGGCTCTCATCCAGCTTTCGACCGAGGACCACTCAAATGCGCCACCAGTACCTGCAGGTACCCCCGGTTATGCGCAGATGATCGCCGCGCTGGTGGACACTATCAAGAAGGAGATCGACGAGGTGAATCCCGCCGATCGCTGGAATTCCTTCCTCGCCAAGCTACGGGAACATCGTGGAAAACTGCAGCAGCAGTCAAAAGACACTAACAAGAAGCTAGCCGACCTTGAAAAGGAAGAGCAGGCTAAGATCACCAGTGATGATGTGCACGAGGGCTTCTCTGCGGGCCACATAAACAAGAAAGAGGCAGCTGCGTCCTCATCCTCGGCGGCGTCCAAGAAGAAGGCCGTCGCGAAGGTCCAGGCTGTTGAACAATTGAACCATCCTTCTGCTATCGGCTTCCAGCCATCCGGGGATCAGTCGGTGTCTTCAGGCGCCGAGGCGGACATCGAAGAGATTGCCGGAGAGGATGACGAGGATGAGGAACAACATTTCGAGCCCACTCCCCTTGGCAGAGAGTTTGCAAAGATCAAGATTGGAGAATACAACCGCTGTCTGGCTTTTATCCGGGAAAACCCTGCAGTTGTCTCAGAGAAGGAGACTGATGGACTCTTGATCGATGCATTCAGCTCTCAGATGGCTGGCAAAGATGTATACGCCAAGCAGTGCGTGCATCAAGCGCTGCTTCTCCAGTACTGCCGACAACTAGGTTCTGATGGTGTTTCCCTCTTCTTCAAGCGGTATGGCGGTCACATTATCCTTCCTCCGCAATCGTCTTTACTGACCTCTTTCGCAGCATCACGACCGCCGGACATCAGGCGCAGAAGGTTTTCTTTGATGACGTCCACCAAACCTATTCTCGCATCAAAGAACGTGCGCGGGAAATAGCTTCGGAAAAGGAGAAGGGTAGCCAGGGCGTAGAGCAAATTCAGCTTCACGCGGTAGACCCTAATACGACCATCAACATCAGCATACCTGCAGCCAACTCGGATAACCCGGAAGAGAAAAAGGCCAGGGAGGTTTTCGAATCTTTCCCACCAGGGCTAAGGAGAGCTCTTGAGAGCGGAAGCCTTGATGAGGTCAACAAGGTGCTGGGAAAAATGAGTGTCGAGGAAGCCGAGGAAGTTGTCGGACAGCTCGGAGAGGTACGCACTTCCCCCTTTCCACCTAGGGGCAGACCATAAGGAAGCCCTGGCCATCGTATCACGCTGTTAACTCACTCACCTCGTAGGGCGGAATGCTGTCGCTCGAGTCTCAAATCATCGATGCGACCACGGAGGACGGGCAGAAGATGCTTCACGAGCTCGAGGAACAGGAGGCGCGAGCGAAATCCAGTACTAGCGGCGAGAGCGGAACTGATACTACGGCTCGGAACAAGGGAAAAAATAAGGAAATCGAAAACCCGCTTGCCGCTGAGGTGGATTAAGCTACTTTCCTTCTGTGTGTTCTCATGCATGCTGGATCTAATTTGCAAAATAACTCTGGGATTGAAACTTGACAAAAAATAATTCTGGCTGGGGAGTTTGACATTTCTGTTTTCTTGGGCAAAAACAGTGTATTTTTATTATGAGAAGCGACCCTTCGATTTGTTCATCTCTCTGTATTCACTCTCCCGTAATTCCAATTTCCAACGGTGTCTGGACCGAATCGTGCCACTAGGGTTCTTGGCACAATTTAAAAAGCCCGCTCGCCAGACATCTGCAAGCGACACCACTGGACGCACAACAACACGTCTTCCCTCAGATCGACGGGTCAGGTCAAACAAGAACAAAGACGGCAAGGAACTACGCAGTGAGGGAGATATCTAGGCAATCAAGCCACGCAACATCTCAACGCAGCCTTTTACTTCGTAGCTCGGGTCCTTGATCTTTCAAACTCGACAGAAGGGACTGTAAACAAAGTGGTCCTAAAACCGTCGTTTCACGCGTTTCTCGATCATCTCAACAACCGTTAACAACCCTCATCACAACCATCCTCGGACATCAAAATAGTCGGACTTTCAGCATGAGTTCATCGTATACGGACGAAACTGTGCGCTCGAAGCTGTCAGCACTCAACGACTCCCAAGATGCGATTGTGGCTGTTGCGCAGTGGATCATGTTCCATAGGTATATCATGCCTTCGACTTTGCCAAGGAACACTGACCAACAACCCCAGACGTCAGGCAAAGCGCTCGACGGAGCTATGGTTCGAGAGAGTCAAAGAATCGTCCGCCCACAGAAAGCTCATGCTTATTTACCTTGCCAACGGTAAGTCTACGACGTTCTGTCTCCCTCGAGACCACAAAGAATTCGTCTGATGGTTGTCCGGCACAGAAATTGTCCAGCAGTCGAAGGCAAAGAACAAGCCCGAATTCGGTAATGCTTTCACACCGGTGAGCGCCGTTATTTCCTCGGAGGTTATCACGGCTGGCTGATTTGATTCTTTGTCTAGCTTATCGCCGAAGGAACCGGGGCTGCATACGAAGGTTGCAAGCCGGATATCCAAGACAAGATGAAACGAGTGGTTCAGGTCTGGAGGGAGAGGAACATCTTCAGGCCTGAGATTCAGGCGGAAATCGAGGCGAAGATCGAGGGTAAGGGATAACCACGCCTATGCTTCTAGTTCGAATTGCTTACCCTACCAAAGCTATCGACCGAAAAGCCTCCGGCTCTTCGAAAGGCGGGTTCGGCGGAGGCCTGAAGCTCGGTACCGGCTTCCTAGGCGGAGGACTAGGCAAAGGACCAGATGTGCCACTCGAGTTCGTGCCTCTGCTCAAGACTCACAAGGAAATTCGAGACAAGGCTTCCACGATCGCCATTGCAACTGGCACTGCCAAGAACGAATTTCACAAGCAGTTTGATGTCGAGCACCTCCCGGCACCCCCGGTATACGCCGCTAGGCTTTCCACGCTCCTCAAGACCCTCGACACGGCGGATAACGCAGTCAAAGGTGCCATCGAGGCTCGGAAGTCTCATATACGCAACATTGAGAGGTTGCTCGAACAAAGCAAGACGGCGCTGGCCAAGGACGAGCAGGTGGCTGCGGATATTGCAGCAAAGAGGGCAAAGACTGAGGAGACCAAGGCATCCGTCGAGAACCTAATTATGAAGGATCTTGAAGAGAATGCCAGCACCGAAGGTGGGTCCAGAACACCAAGGGAGGAAAGCCCCGACGGTCTTCAGTCCCCGGAAATTGAGGCCTTGACTCCACCCGCCCAGATTATCCACGAGCCTAAGGCCCCCACCCCTGCAAGCGAGCTTCATCATCGTCACTCGATCGCCCCAACCCCACCTCCCTATCTGGCCGAGTTTCATGCTGGAGCGTCCGAGTTGCTGGCCAGTCTGGCTGCCCCGCTCAACAACAGTTCTGGACTCAAAAGATCTCCATCTGATGAGGTCGGCATGTTCGAGGGCATCGACGAGGATTTGGTCAACATGTTTAAGAAGGAAGGCGCCCAGCAGCAGAAGAGGCAGAAGTTCGAGCCACAGGATGACGACGAGTATGTCCCGTAACTGCGCGACAATTTCGGTTTTGTCCAATTACAAGGGGTGCCTTTTTTCACGAATAATCCAGTGCCCAATTCTCCAGAGAAGCGGAATAACGACTTTTTCATGGATTCTTTGTTGATGTTTAGTTTTCATGTTTCACGTTTGGGCGCAGGAATTTGGATGTACTATTAGTAGCCGCAATCAGATTACATGAGCAGTAAATCCCCGTAACCATTACTCCACGCATTATCTTTGGACGCTGACAGAGCAACGGTTGGCCGGCCGTCTGCTTGTCTATCCGGAAACCAGCACTGCTACAAATTTGGATTGTGACGCTGATATCGTGACAAGGTGTCATTCATTAATCCTAGCCTCCAGATTTCAGCTCCCCACCTTGCGACTGACCGGTCCTTTCTGTACCACGGCTGTCTCGGCCTCGATCCTGATCTTGATGCATCCGTTTCAAAGCATAACCGCCGAGTTTAACACATGATGCGTTCTCGGTGAGCCTTAAGTCAACTTGTCCTAACCGGTAGTGAGCGGGCATAGAGGTTTTGACTCTCTCTATGAGTAACTGCCCGTACTGAGAGGAAGGACAGCGGGGGGCAGTATTATTATAGAGGTGTAGTTGTTGATTCATTACTCGCTAATAAATTCGGGTGCTATAAAATAAATCCATCCGCTATACTTTTCAAATCGTTGCGACCTTGAGAGATCATAGCGGGGCCGAAGGCCCGACCCCCGCCGCCGCCGCCAGGCGGGGTAGGTGCGGGGAGTCCACCAACGACTGCCCCGGGCATATGGATCCAATCATCGCGAGGAGTCCCCGGAGCAGAACCGGAGACTCTTCACTCATAAAGAAAGGGTTTTTGGTAGTGAGCGCACGCACTGAGGCCTGCTGATACCTAAGGGGGAGGGGCAAAAGCACGATTAACATCTTCCTGAACAGCTTGTCTTCACCGTACTGCGAGATATTCCTGTCGAACGGTTAAGGACACTGGGACAACCCTCACCTTCATCCCAGTATTATAGAAGCGTAGAATTCAACGGTACATAAAGCCGATATGAAGTGCATCTTCCTCGAGGCTCCCGCCAAATGTAAATACGATACATATCCACCAAACTCCTTAGCTCCAAACCCTCGAGTCTGCCCCTGTTCGCTGCCCCACTACCCCAACCTTGCTAGCGGCTCTTAAGCCCCACCATTCATAACTTCACGCGAGACAGCCGTTCTCCGTTTCCTCTTTCCCTTTCCTGCAACCAACCACCGTGGTGATACCTTTCGACACTTCCGATCTACTTCATTCTAGGCAAATAGCCCCACAGACAGGTCAAGATGAAGTATGTTTTGGTGTCCGGAGGTCAGTTTTCTCTTCGCATCTCGAAGCATAGTGCGGTTTCTAATTACTGGCTGCGACTTCAGGTGTTATCAGCGGTATTGGAAAGGGCGTGATCGGTAAGTCTTCGTCTGGGCCCTAAAGGAGGGTGAATTGGCTGCTAATTCATTGCTCTCATATAGCCTCGTCCACCGGTCTGCTGCTTAAGACGAAGGGTCTCAAGATATGTTTCCGAGTTTTCTGAGCATCACTCCTTCGGCTGACCTTACCACGTCACTTCGATCAAGATTGACCCGTACATGAATGTCGATGCTGGAACTATGGCACCTACCGAGTACCACTGCCCCACTGCGCTGTGTCTCTGACTGCTAGGTGGAGGCCTGACTGTGCCCTTGCTACAGACACGGCGAATGCTTCGTACTCAGCGACGGGGGTGAAGTCGATCTCGACCTCGGAAACTACGAGAGATACCTTAACATTACCTTGACTCGAGAGAACAATATTACGACCGGAAAAGTGTACCAGCACGTGATCGAGCGGGAGGTACGTTTTACCTCTGGTCCCTCTAGCGGGGGCGGAGGGAGTCTCCGGTTGACGGTGGGGGGGGTCATTACAGAGGCGTGGCGATTATCTTGGGAAGACGGTGCAGGTGGTCCCTCACTTGACAGATGCTATCCAGGACTGGATAGAGCGTGTCGCATTGGTTCCTGTCGACGAGACGGGCGAGAATCCGGATGTCTGCATCATCGAGCTCGGAGGAACCGTTGGAGACATCGAGTCCGCGCCGTTTATCGAGGCTTTGCGCCAACTCAGAAGGCGTGCAGGCAAAGGAAACTTTATGCAGATCCATGTTTCGCTAGTGCCGGTCATCAGCGGCGAGCAGAAGACGAAGCCTACCCAGGCGGCTATCCGAGATGCTAGATCCGCTGGACTGGCTCCCGATTTGGTAGAGACCACCTACCAAGTATGACGGCAAGGGACTGGCTCTAACGCTCCGAGAGTAGATTGCCTGCCGCTGCCCACAGCCTCTTCACCCGGCGACCATCAAGAAAATCGCGCTCTTCTGCGATGTTAATAACGAGCAGGTAATCGCGGTTCACGATGTCAACTCGACCTACCATGTGCCCATTCTCCTGGATGATCAGAAGCTGGTCGAGCTTCTCACCACCACTATGGCTCTTGACAAGTTCGACATCCCTGCAACCTACGTCAGGAAGGGCAAGGACCTCTGGAAGGAGTGGAAAACTCTTACTCTCGCCCAGGACCGCCTGTACGACACGGTGACCATTGCATTGGTCGGAAAGTACACCGATCTCCACGACTCTTACCTCTCCACCGTGAAGAGTCTAGAACACTCCGCAATGCACTGTAATCGCAAGCTGAATCTTGTGTGGGTTGAGGCTGAAGCCTTGGAGCCAGCTGTCAACTCCAGTGATCCGGCAAGGTTCCACAAAGCGTGGCATGATGTATGCACCGCGGACGGAATCCTGATCCCTGGAGGGTTCGGCGCCCGAGGAACGGAGGGAATGGTGGCGGCGGCCAAGTGGGCCAGGGAACACAAGATTCCATACTTGGGAATTTGCTTGGGAATGCAGGTTGCCGTCGTCGAGTATGCCCGGAATGTTTGTGGCTTGGACGGTATACATGAGCTCCCCCGGCGCTGGTGGAGGCGCCATAACTGACCTCGACACAGATGCACACTCCGTTGAGATGTCGGCTGAGACTCCCAACCCCGTGATCATCTTCATGCCCGAGGGTTCGAAAACCCACCTGGGAGGAACCATGCGTCTTGGACTCCGTCCTACCGTCTTCCAGCCCGGTTCAGAATGGTCCAAGATTCGCCAGCTCTACTCTGAGGCCGGTCAGATCCTCGAGCGCCACCGCCATAGATACGAGGTTAACCCTGAGTACGTCGACCGGCTCACTGCGGCTGGGCTCAACTTCGTGGGGAAGGACGACAAGGGTGAGCGTATGGAGATTGTCGAGCTTAAGGAGCACCCTTACTTTGTCGGGGTGCAGTTCCACCCTGAGTACATGAGCAGAGTCTTGAACCCTAGCAAGCCGTACCTCGGATTCGTGGCTGCAGCTTCTGGGTATGTCCCTCCCTATTTCCGAAAGTACAAAGCTCATACTGATGGATCCTTTAATAGTACCCTGCAGAAGTTCTTGCACCCTGAGGGACAAGTCCTGGCCAATGGCAATGTCTCTCCGTAGCTAGCACTTGGTAATCTGCTGAAGAAGTAAAGACGAGGGCGGAATAGCTAATATGAGAATATACGGAATTCTATTTAGATAAATATAGCAGTGCTTACTGTATAGTCGAGGGGGGTGAAAATTGTGGTAGTGATATCATATCAGCGCGGCCAAAATACGTGGTTTTCATGTCCTGATACGATAGCAATATGCGTCCAGCGGGAAACAACGTTTCTTTACCCCCCTTGAAATATCCAAGTAGGAGCTTGTGAAAAAAGAAAACGATAAAGGGAAGAGAAATGAAAGCCGCCCCCGGACTCCCTACTCCTCCTCCGCAGAGGCCATGAAGAAGGAGGGCGTGGGGAGGAACAGCTGCTGTTCCTCACCCTCGGCACCCACCTTCTGGCCTCTTCCCTTTCCCGCCTCTCGCGGAGTTCGCACTCTGACGCCTCACTACTTAGCCCGGGCTGGGTTCCGCCTCCCCACATCTGTGGTGGAGAGGAAGTCCAGAACCGCCTGGCTGCACCTCGTATCGGCGAGGAGGTCCCGGATTTTGAATTGGTCCTTGCATCTCCCTGTCTCTCTCCGTACCTCTGCCCACAGTATTTTCTGCTGGCGCTTCTAGTGCGGGCAGTACTTAAGGGGATGCTCCCGTGTCTGGGACCTGTACAAGTTTGAATATCAATAAGCACTTTGAAACTTTCCATTGCTGAGTCGAGTGACATCCGGTGAGGCATCTGGCCCTTAGTGATCATAACCCTAACCACTATCGAAGATATGCTGCTCTATGCCGTCAACACCAATGGCTCTGGCGGCATACCCGACTCACGATGGCAACACAACTACGGCACCTCCGGCCACTCCTTCAGAACTTGACACATCTCCACTCCACCCAGCAAACATGCAAACCCTTTGGCACCCTCACCTCGCTGCGTTCGGTTGCTCGTGTTCCCTCGCCTACCGTCGGTCAAAACGCGCAACGCCTCCGCAATAGATTAGCGGAGCACCCGGAAGCCTACAAGATCGGCTTGATCGTGCCGATGGAGTATGTCCTCTCGGCACACAAATCCAAGCAGATTCCGTTCCGACCGCAAACGTTCTACAAGGTGCTCGAAGCGTGCCTGCCGCACCTGACGTTGCAGCCATCGCGGTCGTTCGGCGAGCTCATCTGCCGCGAATTCGAGATGACGGCCGAGCAGCTCGGTGCGATCGCAGTGTTTCTGGTTAAGACGCAGCCGCACACCAGCGGCAGGGACCGGGATGAGGAGAGGAAGCTTGTCAGGTTGCAGCTGATGTACATGATCCTGCACTCGGCCGCGCTGCTAGGGGATCCCGCCGCCGTCGTACTGCAGTACCAGCTATTCGACGGTCTCTCCAAGAGGGACTACAATTCCAGGGTGCATGCGGAGACGCACGAAGCCCTCAAGCGCGTGCAGGAGGTGGCGAGGCAGGGGTATGCGCCCGCGCTGGCTATCATGGGCACGACGCTCGATGAGAAGGGCGCGACGGCGGCCGCTATAGAGGCGTTTGTCAAGTGCGGCGAGGCCGGGAACGGGGACGGCTACGCTCAAGCTGGACGGCTGCTCTTGCGGGAAAATCGCGAGGAGGCGAAGCGGCTGTGGAGGAAGGGTGCCTTCGAGCTGGATTCGGCAAGGTGCTACTACAACCTCTCAGTAACAACCGATGTCAACGACCCCGACCACGAGAGGTTCATGCTCAAGGCGGCCGCGAGCGGAGTCAGGGGCGCGGCACACGGTCTGGGGATCTTGTACTCCAGGCCTTCGAAGAAGAATTTCGCCCTCGCTAAAGAGTGGTATTGTGTCAGTGTGGACGATGGAATGGTGGAGAGTGTGCACAATCTGGTCGCACTGCTGAAGAAGGAGGGAACTATGAGCGAACTGCCGCTGTGGGTGGGTCCGGGCATGTTACTGAAGGCGAATATCACCGATGTAGGTGATCTCAAGGCCAAGGGGCAGTTTGGGGATATGACCCAGGAGAACGTAGCAACTATAAAAACTTAGGTACATGCGCACGTTACTCGGACTTGTCCATGATATCTCACTCGCGAATGCGAGTCTACCGTCAATCGTGATAGGTTGGCAGGATTAAATCGTGGATCATCATACTTACTCATGTTATCAAGTGCGGTTTAACGATATAAGTACACTGTAACTCTGGTGCCAACTGAAAGGGTGCAATCTTGTGGGGCGCAGAGTGATATATATGAGGCGGGATGTGACAACCACATATTTAGACGCAGATTGCAAGGCGGCTGCCTGAACCAGGAGTCCAATGCAATCCCGTTGGACCTCATAAGACAGCGGGTATGTATGTACTCTGGATGTTATCATGTGATCCGGCTCTTTCGTCCAGAGAACATGCATTCGTATTTCCGCCCAGTTCGATATCCCCCACACCGTCCACACGGCTACTGCGTGTCCGGCCCGTCGCCAACCGCGCATCGTCCAACAATCTGCGAGTCATAGCTATCCAAAAAGACAAGACAGAGCCATTTTCTTTCCTTTTTCCATCTTCCCCGTCATCTTCTCCTCTTTTCAAATCCGAGATTTGATTTAAAGTGACGGAATTCATTCTTCAAGGAGGGAGCTTCGACCAAGCAAGCTCAGTCTGAGCTGTGCAATTGTGCACCGCGAGAGGTGGCCAAGCGAAGACACCACCGCCGCATGAGAGGAGGAAAGATAGAACAAAAAAAAGGTGAGCAGGTTTAATATACGGTACCGGAAACCATTCCATCCTTTCACCCTTCGTCTACCCTACATACCATACTTCTACCATATGCCAGCCCCGTACCGGAAGCCATACATCGTTATAGACAAACAAAAAAAAACCAACAAACCGGAATCGCGACAAGACGGAAACCACCCTCCCCATCATCACCCCATAAGAACTCGGAACAAATAGCTATATAGTACTGTTTGCGGTACTTAACATAACCTTTTCTCAAAGCTCACACAGTTCGAACACATCCCCCCCCGGCCATACTGTCGTCACATCCGTGCACCCTGCTTTAACCACCCCTTCACTCCTGTAACTTGAAAATCGAACATCGAAATCACCCTCCACCACAGCAGCAGCACCACCTCCACCATCGCACCGCCCTTCTCCTTACGCGTCGCACACCTACTCCACCTTCAAGAACCGCCGCCGTCAAAAACAAACAAGCTAGCATGTCCTCGAGCACCCGTTCGCGGTGTGGTCGGCCAACAGCACTCATCACGCCGTCGAGCCAGCGCGCAAACCTAGCGCTCGAGAAGGTGATCCAGGACCATATCCCAATGGTGTCGACGCACTTAATCCAGCTGCTGCACCTGCTGCGACCGTCGTCGGCGACACCACCGCTCTCGACGCGCAGCAAACACAGTCTCCTCGAATTCGAGCGCGAGCTGCGGAAGCTGTGCCACCAGGCGCAGGACGGCGTACGCACCATGGACACCGAGCTGCGGACCATCGAGACCGGCTGGGCGCTCGTCGATAAGCAACGGTGGGAGGTCTGCCGGCGCGACTATAAGGGCGTCATGAAGCTCGTCGAGCTCGTCTGGGACGCCGGCCAGGAACGGATGGAGGAGCTAAAAGAGGTGTCGTTTACGGAGGTCAGGACCGTGGCGATGGTCGGGAGAGCGGCGGCAGCGGCTGTATCATAAGAACAGACGGAAATAGAAATGGAAACGGAAACGGGGAACACGGAAACGCGATGCCTTTTTTTTTCTCTTTTGTTTATTTCCGAATTCCTTTCGGGGTTGTATTATTTAAGCCTTCTTTCTTCCCCTTGGTTTCTATTTCATTATGAGCCCTTGTACGTTCCTTTCTACTTTTTCTTCTTTTTCTTCTCTCTTTTTGCTCTTGGGTTCGGTCCGGGTTGGTTTTTTTCTTTCCCTTTTTTCCCCAGGAGTTCAAGTGTTAATCCGGTGTGCTGGTGCGCGGGTGTCTTGGGTGGTTCTGATCTGAAGTCCGAGGACTTTATGTTTTTTTTTCGTCAAGTTTGGTGTCTTGGGTTTGTATTCTTAGGGCTGGATGGATGAAATGTCATTTCTCGGGTGAGAAAGGTCAACAAACCGTGGGGAATTTGTTATCCGCTATAATTCATTCATTCGAGAGCAAGCACGCAAGCACCAGCATCCGGAAGCAGAACAAAATGGAATCCACAATTAACTTATTGAAAGCACACATCAATCGTTTCATTCGCAAGCCGGATACACAGCACGGAGCTCTCGCGTCATGAGGGAACAACTAAGTATTCTTTGCGGAAATGGATGTCCCAAACAAAAAATAGGTAGCTGGACGAGACTTTGACATGAACAGAAGCACCGCTCGACACACAGAAACAAAGGAAACTTCCTGATCCCCAAAGAAGCAAAGCACCACCTCCCCATCCGTTCGGAAAATGTGGACATGGGTATCACCTCGCTCTCTAGCAGAACGTACGAGCCTACTATTTCTGCATCATAAGCTGGACGAACTCGTTGTCTGAGGGCGAGAATTTGTCAGTTTCGACCCATCGGCATGTATGGAAAATTGGATGGAGCGAAACACGTACAGTCGATTCGTCCGTCACCGTCCTGGTCCGCCTCACGGATCATCTCGTCGACCTCGTCGTCCGTCAACTTCTCACCGATGGAGGTCATGACATGCCTCAGTTCGGCGGCGGAGATGAAGCCATTGTTGTCGCGGTCAAAGACCTTGAACGCCTCTTTTGAACGCATCAGCATCCGCTGGCAATGGGATGGGACGAGTCGACCTCACCTCGAATTTCCTCCTCACTATCGGTGTCCTTCATCTTGCGGGCCATCATAGTGAGGAACTCTGATTGCAAAACAACGCATTAGCCCAAATCCTCTGGTCACGAAAGAACTTCATGGGAGATGGAAATACCAGGGAAATCGATAGTTCCGTTGTTGTCGGCATCCACCTCGTTGATCATGTCCTGAAGCTCGGATTCTGAGGGGTTCTGTCCCAAACTCCTCATCACGGTGCCCAACTCCTTGGTCGTGATCTGTCCTGGAAGGCAGAAAGAACCCAAGTCAGCTCCACTGGACCAAGAAGGGTGGAACGAATATCATGGGGTAACAAACCATCGCCGTCTTTGTCCTATATGTCACAAAAAAGAAGTTGTGAGAATTGTGTACCGTATGCGTGAGGGGTAACAAGTACCATTCTGCAGCAACGGAGTGGGGGTAACTTACGAACAGGGAGAAAGCCTCCTTGAACTCAGAAACCTGCTCTTCGGTGAGGGAGTCGGCCTATCATCAGATGTTAGCAAATGGAAAGAAGGTTGTTCGCTTCTCGAGATGAACGACGATGAGCTTTGAGCTGTTTGTTGCACCACGGGTGCACAAGAAGCAGAAACAACCCTCCATCGAGGTCTTCGAGATTTGCGGTATCTGAGGAACACTGTGTATCCTCTAGTGGGGCTCTCACCATGTTTGTTTATTGATTGGTTATTATTTGTATGCTTGAAGTTGGAAAAGTTTGAGTGTGTTGGTAGTAGTGGTGATGGGAAGAAAGGTAGGATAGGAACTTCGGAGGAGGTTGGACGTGCCGGGGGCAGAAATGGGGAGCTAAAGTAAGAGGGGTGGAAGACAATGGAGGGGTAGGAAATGGAGGGGTAGGAAATGGAGGGGAAGCCGGAGAGGAGCAAGGGTTCGTTTCTGTGTCGCTAGATAGAAGCTGGGAACTCCCAAAATGGGATGCCTTGACCCTCAAGCCTCAAGGAAATGCAGGCTAAATTACGAAGCGCCCGATTTGCCTACGTGTATATCTATCTCTCTGGTTGGATTGAGATCAGCTGATGATGTGATTGCCGTGATATCAGATGTGACGAGACGGGATGGAGCTGTGTTTGTTTAACAGGTCTTGGTCTTATCTTATCCATCACTTCGCGTCTTGTGTTGCCCGCGCAACTGGGGCATTTTGTTTTGTCAACAATTCGAATACACTCTGTCACAACCTCACCCTGCCTCAAAACCTACATCCACAAACGAAGCCGACACATCCTCTCAATCTCGGCAGACCCTCGCCCACGAATAAGAAATGGCGACAAATCCTGGAGGGAAGAAATCCTTTGGAAAACAAAAGACGTACGGGAAGGCTGTAAAGTCGCATCTCAACGGCTGGTTTGGGAGGACCCTATGGAACGAATTGGAGAACAGCCCTGGAAGCAATTCGAAGCGAAACGAGCCTGTACAAGACGATGATATGGCCACGAAGGAGTTTGTTGCCACGAAGAAAGGAAGCGCGGTCATACTTCCCTCCAAGAAGGGATCCAAGATAGTTACCGACATGGTAATTGCTGTCAAAGAGGAGAAGGAGAAGCAGGAAAAGGAAGCGATTGTCGTCGCAAAGGGGTCATCGCCCGACGAACTCGACAGTATGGTGAGCCAGTTGGATGGTATGGGAATAACGGAAGACGCGTGTCCAGCGTCGCCGCCACCATCTGAACCGATTGTCACAGTCGAACGTCGAACCAGCGTGGTCATCGCGCAGGACCTGCTTTCTCAGTCGCCAATAGGGTCGCTACAGGAGAGTTCAGACAAAGAGAATGAATTTGCCATAAGCACCGCTATTGTGGCTACTACTACGACGATAGTTCTGTGCACATCGCAGAAATCTGATGAGCCGGAGGGGGACGCATCGTACCCTGGGATCACACCCCGGAACGTCCTTGGGGAACACGAATCTTTGTCGGTGAGAGAGTCTCCGCCCAGAAAGCATGGGATCAGAAAGAGGGTTTCTACGAGCACCGCAGGAGTACCTTCGCCATTGAGAAGTGAATCCATCCCTAGCGAGAATTTGTCGAGGGATGTGGCCGAGGACTCAATTAAAGTGTGGGAGGATTATATTGGTGAGGCTGCGAACATTCCCGAGAGGAAGTTTGCCGTTGCCATCGGGACCAAAGGGCGTAGCAAGTCGACTACACCGAAGGCTTCAACATCCAAAACAGTGACACCGAAATCCGCAGCATCTAAGGACGAGATATCGGAAACGCCGGAACAGAGCTATGATACACAGGAAATCACAGTCGTCAACGGAGAAGAATCCCCGCCCAGAAATACATGGACTCCCAAGGCTGAAGTACTGGAAATCCCAGCAGAGGATGCCGACGACGATTCTATAATAGTAAGGTGGCTAGAACCTCCGGAAGCCTCCGCCACGGCGATCGACAGTACCGATTCACCTATCAATGATGCGGCGCTTGATGAGCTTTACAGAGATGAGCCAACGGAGACGGATGTGCTTCTGGGGCTGTGTACGCAGCAGACGGTGCTCGGGTTCGACGAATATATCGACTCTTTGCTTGAGAATTCGTCGTTACGGAAACTAGGAGAAGCATCCTACAGCGAGGTGTTTCTGCAGTCACAAACCGACTCCGACAGCACCACTGTTTTGAAGATTATTCCGTTCGGCGAGAGGGATCAATGCGAAATCAGGAACATCATCCAGGAAGTGCGGATCTCCAAGACCATGGGGCAAATCGAAGGCTACATTGGATTCAGAGGGTGAGTTATCCAGCACTCCTTCATCACTGCTGGACCATACACTGATGCTGTGTGCAATAGTGCGTACGTGGTGCAGGGCTACTTCCCCGAACCTCTGATGGACGCGTGGGATAACTTCGACAACGAGCGGGAATCTGAGAATGTGCGGCCGGATTTTTACGAGTACAATCAGCTCTTCGCGATAATCCTGTTGGAAAACGGTGGATCCGATCTCGAGCATACTGAGCTCCAAAGCTGGGAAGAGGCGCTGGATGTTTTCTGGCAGACTGTGAATGCCTTAGCGAGGGGAGAGGAGAAGCATCAGTTCGAGGTTTGTGGTACTACAGTTCTTGTTACTCCGGACGTGTTTCTGACGATCATATAGCATCGAGATCTTCACTGGGGAAACCTAGTCATCGCACGCAAAGAGGGGCCCAGTAAGGGGCCGGCCTCTGATAATCCGGAGACACTACTCGAAGAACTATCACTGGAGGATGAGTCGTCAACCCTTAAGGTATCATTGATCGATTATACACTCTCTCGCGCTCAGTGCGGCGACGATGATACAGATGTCGAATTCATGCCGCTTGACGACCCCGCGCTGTTCGCCGGAAAAGGTACCACCTCATCCCTCCACTGACCCACTCACCCCCGAAACTAACATATCTCAATCAAGGTGACTATCAATTCGACATATACCGCTTCATGCGCAAGGAGCTCTCCTTAGGCAAGGCACCTCTCAACGAAGAGTGGATCGACTGGAGCGCCCACGCGCCACGCACAAATATCTTCTGGCTACATTATCTCACCAATATACTCCTCACATGCATGGGGATCCGGCGACCAGCCGCACGCGGTAGAAACGCTGCCAGCCAGACGGAGCAGGACTGTTTCCGGCAGCTAGAGATGGTAGCGAGGGCTATCGACCCGAGAAAGAAGAGGTTCGGAAAGTCGCTGGTCATCCAATCGACGCGCGATCTGGTGGAGTGGGCGAAGGCCGAGAAGTACATCTAACCGTCGTAGTTAAACTAAACCGTTCATTGGGAAACCGGAGTTGGGGTGCAATCGGCATTGTTTGCAATAGTTGTGTATAATGTCTTCGTACTTTGCGTCATGATCTACGATATCGCTTTGCTCAAATGTTTGCTGAGTAATGGTCTCGCTCTAATATAATCGAAGTTTATCTGGGCCCGATGCTGCAGGAAGGGTGGATCCGCCGCGATCCACAGCTGCATGGCATGCCCCAACAGTGGGGGTACCCTTGACACAATTTAGGCCTCGATGTCTGCTCCAAAGCGTGTGTAGACATTCATGAACAATTGAAGAAAAAGACCCCCCCAATTAACCAGGACAAGAAGGCTTGTTAAGTTTGGTGTTCTAGAACAGGAAAGGGAGGAAATGACATGCAAGAACAATTCAATCTTCCTTCTCCCCGTCATCACCACTCCTACGTATGGCGAAAACCCTAGCCTTCTTCGAAGGTCTCTGTTCCGGAGACGGCGGCTCTACTCTCTTTCCTTTGATATCATTCTCTTCATCGACGGGCTCCTTATTCTTCAAGCTTACCAGCAGGCGCAGGTAATCGTCCTCGACATGATGAAACGTCTCGTCCAGCTTATCGATCCTGTCGAGCCTTGCTAGCTGGGCCAACACGTCGACCTGCTGCCTGTAGATGCGTCCTTTGACGATGAGGCGGAACATCTTGTGCGCCCTTTTGTCCTTTCTGTCAAGACGTTGCAGCAGTTGCATCTCCAGGCACCTGAGGAACTGTCGCTCGGGCATCTTCGCTCTCTCGCGGACCTCCTTAAAGGGAAACTTCTTCTTGGCAACATCGACCAGTTTGACCGAGCGGAATTCTGGGTCCCGCTGGAGCCGGTCCATGTCCTGGAGATCCCTAAGGTCGCCGAACTCCTCGCTTGGGTCTTCGACCGTGATCTCGCGGACCTCGGTAGAGTTGAGATAGTGTCGTACAATGGAATCGTAGAACTTCGATCCGTGGCCCTCACGCTGATGCGACGGCAGGATGATGAACTGTGACAGCCTGACGCGCACTTGGCCCGAGACAAGGCTATGGAAGTAGTAGTACCTGTAGAGGGTACAGTATCCCACAAACAAGTAGGAATCCTCCTTCTGGTTCCACTCGTACAGGAAAAACACATCCCAGCGCTTATTGCTCCACTCTTCGTCGTCGAGATCGATCGCCTGGCCGCCTTCTATGTAGAGTTGTACCAGGAACTGCATGTTCTCCAACACATGCTGGCAGTCGGGATCAGCGACGGAAGAGCGCCATACTTGGAAGATTCGACCGGAACGCGAGTAAGTATAGTAGAGGACCCCCGGCGGTGTGAACACTTGGCTCCGGCGAGCGGCCTTGATGTCGGCGATGAACTGCTTCTCATCGCGCCCAAACGCCGCTTCTCGTATCCTCCGTCAGTCTCTGCATAAATCTAACATTTCCTCACTTCATCAAGGAAGACTTACACTCAGTCATACACTCCTGCAATGGCTTCAACACGTCCTCAGCCTCAACTCCTCCAACAGGCTGGACCCTTCGCGACCAGGACGCGTTGACACAGGGCGACATATCGTCCGCAGCGAGGAGTATCCGCACTTTCAGGCCCTGGTAGCCATAGATCATCTGCGTCTCGCCGTAGATACTGTAGGTGAACAGCGGTCCGAACTCGGAGGCAGTGGGTTCGCCAGTGATGGGGGAGATCAATGTGAGGGAGAGCGCTTCGTTTGAGTCGGTAGACCAGTCTTCGACATCGTGGGTGGCCGCCATTATGGGCGTTTGGGGGTTGTTGTTGTTGTTGGTAGTGGGCGGTGGTTGGAGAGGGTGGTTGTGTTTTGTGTTCACGTTGTGTATCTAGTATCTAGTTATCGCGTTTGGTTAGTGTTCGACGTGATGGAATCACGAATGACCCGCGAATGGACCGGCGCTAGTGGTAGATAAAGCGACCGCTTACAGTAGGGGCACAACGAGCCGCAGGGCGGTGAAAAAGTGTGGATAGATAGTACATATCGCCATCTTCCATCCGAATCAACGATTTCCGTCCTGCCATGTGCTCGGGCGACAATAACAGCTGCCAGTCACCAGAAACTCCATGTTCAGGCACGAGATCATCGTCACCACCGTGATACTTCTTTCCATTACAGCGCAGGAAGAAAGCAACGAGTCCAACATCGGAATTCCTGTAAGTTCGCGCCCGGGCCTGAGCCCCGTCGTCCAGAAACCAGAAGGCTGGCCTAACCTTGTTCTGCTACACGCCTCTACCTACATAGGAGAAAAGCGGAGCAAGCTCGCATTTTCGCCCCGTGATGATCGACCTGCCATCGCAACCCTTCCATCTATATACGGAGCAGGATGCCAGGATCTTTCTTGGCGACGCTACCTATCATGGCTCCAGTCCCACCTGTACTCTAGATGTGTATGGGCTTCCATAAGCTCATGAACCTCTGCGGACACCATCTTGGTACCTGGCAATCCGAACCCAATATCTTTCTATGTTTCGTCGCTGGCGGTGAAATAGAAATCTCCCCGCCCCCTTCCCCACCAAACACTTCGTCCAACGGCTTCCCTAATTCCCCCAGCTTTCCCAACTTCCCCAAAACCACCCCACCACACCCCATTTCCCAAAAAAAGCCATAGCGAAAATGCCAGAGGGACTTCTCACCCTTCTCCTCTATTGCGCCTTGATGGCGATTGCGTACTTGCTCTTCTTCCCTCTTTCCCCCTCTTCCGGTGGCTAATGACCCGCAGGTCCTTCGCGGCGGGAATACTCCCACTCGCCGTGACGCTCTCCCAGTCGCAGCTCCGATTGATCTCAACGATCGGTATGGGCGTCCTCGTCGGGACTAGCATGATCGTCATCATTCCGGAGGGCATTGAAACCATCTACAGTGCATCCCGAAGCGTGTCGGTAGCCATGCACCCACCTGCCGCCGCAGTACAAGCCCGCTCATGGGATCTCGGGGCGGGCGTGGATGTCTGGGAGCGGGACAGCAGCCCGCCTGCGACCGTGGAAATGCCGCCGCACGCGCATGAGCATACGCACTCGCACACGCACTCTCACAGCCACACGGAGGGAGGAGCGGGAAAGGAGGAGGGGGAGGAAGAGGAAGCCGGCAGTCCGCACAAATGGATCGGGCTGAGTTTGATTAGCGGCTTTATCCTCATGTACCTTATCGATACTCTCCCGAGCCACAAACACGGTGCTGACGAGCCTCCGTACATCGCCATCGATGACTTGGGTGGGTCTATATCTCCGGCCCCGCCCACCACCGCCCCGACAAGCAAGCCCAGCAGCATGACTCTAGGCCTCGTCATCCACGCTGCCGCGGACGGGATCGCGCTGGGTGCATCAGCGACTAGTAGTAATCTCGCGCTTGGAGCGATCATCTTCATCGCGATCATGCTGCATAAGGCTCCTGCGGCGTTTGGACTGACGGCAGTGTTGCTGAGGAGTGGTGGGCTGGGGAGACGCCAGGTTAGGACGCATCTGCTGGTATTCTCGATGGCGGCACCGGTCGGAGCGCTGCTTACGTGGATGGTACTGGGATTGTTGGGCGGCGGTGGGGAGGGAATGCAGTTCTGGACGGGCGTGTTACTGCTGTTCAGCGGTGGAACTTTCCTGTAAGCTTTCACTCCCTCCTTCTCCGGTATCGGCCAACTAACTACCATAGGTATGTGGCGATGCACACGATGCAAAACCAAACCACGCAGCTGCGGGAGAACGGGCAGAAGGGTACCGTTAAAGATGTCGTTGCGGCGGTATTCGGAATGGTAGTACCGTTGGCCACGCAGATTGGACACCACCATCATCACTAAATGAATGAACGAATAAGTTTTCTGCCTTCTTGCAATATATGTAGTAGAGATTTTTCTTTTTCTTTTTCTTTTTTTGCTTTTGGGTTGATGTTTTTGGCTGGCTCCCCGAAATGTAGTGGATTGGCTCGCACTGCTTTGCGAATGTATTTGTACTGATGGAATCTCACTCGGCTTGCAACGCGATCAGGCTGTGGAATTCGCTTTGGAGTCAGAAAATAAGGACGCAGAAGGACACCAACAAACAGCTACCAAGCAGAAAGAAAGCACACTAAGAAGCTAAGAAAATCAACGCAAAGCAGGCGAATACCGCAGAGAAACACCGAGCATCCAGTATCCCCTTAGCTACCAGCGCCTGTAGTTCACAACCGCTATGTACCCTGAGATGCCCAACCCACAAAGGAAAACTCTTCCAGTACTCTCCTTAGAATCGCGAGCTTCGCTTCTGGGTTCTGTACGCGACCCAACCGATATAGGCGCCAGCGACCACAGTAATGAAGATCAAACACTTCAGGAGGAACCACATCCAGCTTCCACCCTTCTTGGGCCCCTTGTATCCCTTCGGAGGCTTTGTGCTTATCCGCGGTTTGTCGGAGCGGCCGGGGCCCGGGCGGTTGGGGTTCGCGGAGTAGAGGTTATTAGCTGTGATGCTGATGATGTCGTGGTTGTCTGCGAGGGGTTAGTATCAACGGGATAAGAGAAGGGACGTGGGAGGGGCGGTACCGCTAAGCTCCCCACAGTGCGCGCTGAATCCCAAGTAGGCGACTTGCGGGAGGGTGACATTTGGTACGTTGAAACACTGCACCCACTGGTCGATGTTCTTGTACTGCAAGTCGAGCAGAAGGTAATTCTCTTGGAAGTATGTAAGTTTCGCGCGAGTCGGGATATTTGATCCCCGGATTCCCCTGGCCTTCACTATCATCAGCTTCCCGTCACCTTCCGCGCGAGCGGGGGGGGCAACATACCGAACAACCCGCCAATTCAGTAGCCTTTCCGTCGTGTGCGTGGTCATAGCTGGTATGTCCGTCCCCGAGCATAGCGGAGACATAGGGAAACACGGCGCCCGGCCGGTTGTTCTTGTAGGTGTCGAGGAAGATACCAAGGCCCTCGAAATTGTCGATACTACCAAACACGGGACCGGGCAGGGCACGCTGCTTCGTGATCCACATGGCCATGCCATCGCCGTAGAGGTTGCCGGCGCCATGCACTTTGAACTCCCATTCGATCTATCCCCTCGTCAGCCTCTGCAAGCAGGATGGGTGCGGTGGGGGAGTGGGAAGGTACCTCCCAGTTCGTAGCTGTCAATGGTAGCCGCGACCAGAGATATCCGGCTTGATGTTGTCGATCCGAGGTGAGGCGGATGTACCTTTTACCAGCACCGCAATCGTCAGCGGGAACCTTCACCCAAGTGGGCAGGCGTTAGGGGGGAGGGGAGTTCGTACTGGTCTGCGCGAATAACAGTATCGCCGCCCCAATCGAACCACCGGCTCTGCAAATCCTGATCGAGGTATGGCTGTTACAAACATACGCGAATCAGCTCTATCTCCCCTCTTCAACGCAACAGGAAGTTCGAGCGGGTACGCACAGGAGCTAAGCTATGCGTCCTCAGCGGAACACTCTTGATTCCATCCTTAGTGTCCGGCTTTGCGACTGCAGTCTGGGCCAGACACAGAACAGCCGTAAAGATGTTCCAGCTCCAGCGCATTGGATTTCTGTTTGTGTCTGTAGAGTTCGTATGAGGGTCTGTGTCTGTGCAGGTATGCTGGTGCACGTTAGAAGTTAAAAAAAAAAAGGAATGACGAATGTTGTATGTATCTAGCGAGTGTTTAAAGGCGCGACAATAACTGTGGCCTGAACTGCTGGGGGCGGAAGGTACCGAAAACGGCATGGCATGTCTGCGGGCTTGGCGAGGCTGACTTTGATCACGTCTTCCTATCGCTGTGACATTGCGGTCTAACCGTGAGAATTTGGTGTATTTAGAATTATATCTCGATAATTACAGTAATTCGGAAAGCGAAAAGGGACGAACCCCTACCGCCAGGAGTAACTACAGCAAATAACGGAAATACATAGACATCTAGAGCGATGCCGTTGGCTAGCCTTGTGGTGAAGCGTTTGATATTGGTTCACCATTCCTCACCCATGATCAGATGGCTCTACTTCTGTCTACAACGCACAGCCGCTCCGCCCTAAGAGGTAAAATACAACCAACTGAAGCCGACCCAGCTAGCCACCACGCCAACCGCCGAATAACTACTGGTAAGCATGAGCGGTAAGAACTCGTATCGATCACCAAACACGATGCCGTGAATCAGACTCGTATACGCAATTAGCGGTATCGAGATGATGATGAATAGCGTCGATGGCCTATCGAGTAACCATTGGCGGCCAGATGGTGACATGGGTACCAGCCTGTCGAAGGTGGTGAGGAAGACCACCAGCCAGGCGATGGTATAGACAGTCTTGATCGGGAATTCCGGGGCGGTGAAGAGAAGGGGGAAGAGTGAGACATGGCCGGCGACGGCGAGAGGCCGGAAAGCGCCGAAGTAACGGCGGTCCTTGAGGGCGAGGAGGCTGCCGGTGGGTTAGGAATAGTTGTGGCTCTCCAAGGGACACAGGGAGGGCGCACCTGAACGGGAAAATAACGAGCAAGATCGCCTTCTCATGAACATGCCATCCAAACAGAAACGAAGCATACCCGCACAGCGTTACTGCACCAACAAAGTTATCGAACGTCGGGACGGCGAAGAGCTTCACCAACGGCAATATCTGGAAGAACAACGTGACGGTAAACGTTATCCGCGGAGTAATCCCCGGCAGCACTGCAAACGCCGTATCACCCACAAGCCCGCGGGTGACACTGTTAAGCGCGCTGTTATCAACGTTGAGCCCCAGTCTCGGTGCAGCATAGATCAACACCCGGTCCATGAATGAATACATGGCCCATACATTAGGCGCCCAGTACGCATGGCATAATCCTCGCGAGAATGGAAACAGCCGTGAGGCTAACTGAGACAGTTGCCCCCAGTACATGAATGGCCCCAGAGCAGTGCCAAAAATCGCCACGATGCCGACACCAAGTTTGATGCAATTCGCAAAACGAATATCGGGGCTCAGTCGACAGATATCGAAATTGGGCCCGAGACAGTATGCGCGTAGAAGGTAGACGAAGTACGCGGGAGCGAGGTAGAGGTAGATGTGCTTGAAGCATAACAACATTGCGAATAGAAGGCCAGAGGCCAGGCGGGTTGACGGAGACCGTGCGAGGAGGATGGATAGTAGAAGGATTCCATACATGAATCCGTTGTATTGGAAGTGGATGTGGTCGATCAATAGCAAGCCGGGAGAGAGTAGCAGCGACAGAGCGACAGCATGTGCGGTGCGTTTCGAGCCCTCGGGAGCATAAGCCACAAGTCTGCGCACATCAGCCAGCCGTCCCTCCACACCTCACTCCTTGGGTACAGACTTGTGCAGAGCAAAGACAAGCACGAGCTCGGTTATGATCACAGAGAGTCGCTGAAACAACACGGTCTGCTCGCTCGCGTAGCCTAGGTTCTCAACCTTGAGCATCTTGGGATCGAAGTACTTCGCGACCTGACTGAGAAGCCATTCGAGACCGGCGAAGAACGGAGGATAGTCGAGTGTCCATTCCGACGTCTTTTCGTAGTACCATTGCTTTACGGGGAGCGAGTGTGTGATGGCGAGCCAGTTTCGGTGAACCTCGAAATCGGTGGACTTACTGAGTGGAACGAGAGGGTCAGTCGCTGGCAGCACAAGAGACTGGGGGAGAGGGAGACATACTAGGCGGGCAGAAGCAACAGCTTAAAGGCAGCGGCCGCGATGGCGGTTTCCATCAGCGACGGGTACAGTCTCTCCATTGTCGGAAGCACATTGAAGTACTAGTGGTGTGGCTGGAATACGCGTCGCCTCGACTTGTGCTCCACATAACTACATAGGCCGGGCCCTGTCAACGGCACGTTCCGGTTCGACGAATTGGGCACGAGCTCTGATCACACAAACAACCCTCAAACTCCCAGACAAGCACGATGCCACCCCCCGGAGGAACTTCCCGCCAACGCGCCGCCAAAGACGTCGTCGATGTCCTCAACGAAATCTCTACGCTCTTGGTTCTCTCGCCGCCTTAAACATTACATGTATCACATAGCTAACGAACAACCGTAGCACACCGGATTGGACAGGACCACGCTTTCCCTTTGTGTCTCGTTGATCGAGAACGGTGTGAATCCCGAGGCGTTGGCCGTCAGTACCCCTCCCATTCCCCCACTCGAAACCCAACGACGCTGATTTTTCTGGGGGTGGGTTTTTTTTTGAGCAGACGGTGATCAAGGAGCTCAGGAGGGAAGCACAAGCTTTAGAGGAGACGGATGGCCGTTGATTTGACGCGTATCGGGATCTGGGTGTTGCGATGTCATCCGGAGTTTGGAGTTGTTTCTCTTGCTTTTGATCCGCAAGCACGCCACTCATGCACACGCAAAGTTTTGCATTTTCTTTTTCTCGAAAGAGAAGGGGATGCTATTGTACACAGATACCGCATCGTATAATCAGGAAGGAAACCCTTGTAAATCATCTAAGCATACCGATGCAGACAGGAAGCAATAGGAAAAACAGCCGTCAGCAACCACAGAGCACCCAAACTCCAAACACCATAGTAAATCTCTGCACTGCAATGACCCAATAAAAACAACTCCCCAAAGCTTTCAACAATCCACACCAGCAAGAGAACCCTATCCAGGGGTATTCAGGGAGGGTTTCCTCTGGGAAGGTGGAGGAGGCGGTTGAAAGGATTTTGATGAACCAGGCTTTGGGCCGCCCAACACACCTGCATCAACGTGCAGCATCAGTACGTGCTTTGGTAACGTAAATTGGGCATCCTAGGAGCCATACCGCCCAAAATGCCGTTCGGTCCTCCGCCAGCATCGCTATTGAATAACGACTGGCCAGCGGGCCGAAGTGCACTTGCCATGAGTTCACGCATCCGGATATACTGGGACTTCTTCCGCACCGGAACCACGACGTGCCGCTCCATAGGCCGCGGCACGCGCTTAGCAATAGCGGCCATGACGAGCTCGGTCTCTTCGTCCGAGTCGACGGGCATAGCGTTGGCTTCGAGCTCTTCGGGAGGAGCCGCGCCTGCAGTGATTGCAGCCTCTGTAGAGGTATGTGTCAGAAACCCGTGTCACGAAGAGATGGAGGACAACCGCACTTTGTTGTTTGGCCTGATTCTTCTTCTGATACGCCAATAATAGGGCATCATATGGCTGGGATCGACCGACAACCGCTCGCTTGGCTCCCATCGAATGCGATTTACAGGTCAAGGACCGAGCGCAAAGTGCACCATTGGGTAGTGGAACACCGCACTGCTTCTCAACATCGACGGGTGCCTTGACCTTGGGCTCCGGCTTCGCAAGTTTCTCCTTCTTCTTCTTCGCCTTGGGTTCCTTGGGTAGCTTCGCCTCGTCGGCTTTGCGCTTTTTCCCCTTCGCGCCACCTTCGCTATCTTTTTTCGTCATCTTCTTCGCACCGGGGCCCTTCTTTTTCTTCGCCTCTACTGCAGGCACAACACTAGTCGAGGATCCAGCAACAGTTCCAGCACCCGCGGCATCCTCTCCCTCACCATTCGTCGGCGCCGCAACAGCAGCACCCATAGCATCATCCTTGCTCTTCCCGGCGGCGGCGGCAGCGGCAGCCGCTGCTTCCTCCTTCCGCTTCTTTTTCTGCTCTTTGGTCTTTTCCGTTTTAGCCTTCAGGCACGCGCGCACATGATCCGCAGCGAAAGTCGTGATTATGGGCTTCTTGCAGTACTTGCACATGACAGTGACGAGCTCATCATGGAGAGGTCTTCCAGTAGGGAACGTCGAGATATCCTTTTCGTCCAGCTGTGTGACAACTGGCCCGGGGGACTTGATCGGCGACGGTTTATCGTCTGTTGGCGACGAACAAACGACGTCAGTGATCCGGAACGAGAGAGGGGGGAGCGCAAGGCGAACGTTGATTATCCGATTGTCGCGAGTCTTTCCAGTTCGCCGACTTCTTGTTAGTGGCGCCCTTGCGCGCCACGCCAGAGGATGTAGTAGACTTGAGCTTCACGACATTCGCAGAGAGCTCCTTGTCATTAAAAAGCTTAAGGACTGCATCATCCGACCGCGCGGTAACTGGGGCGACGCGTGGGGCATGGTCAGTACATTCATATATGGAGATAGGGGCTCGGTAGGATATGGTATGTATGGAAAGAGGGGGGAAAGGCTCACCGGCATTGTTGTTGTTCGGACGACTCATGTTTAACTCCGAGGAAGATGTGAGAAGAAAGGTAGCGATACTCGGCTTGTTGCACCTTTGGTAGTATGGGAAGCTTGTTGCGTTGTGTGGTCATAAACCCCCCCCCCCCCCCAAAGAGCGGTTCGAGTGCACACGTATCAGGCTTCGTAACCGCGATAGACGCCTAACCGAGCGACTATTATCTGAGCAGATAAATACTGTAGCACTCGGACGGAACCGCGTGGGAATCCAAGGTTATACGGCAGAGTGGAAGAGAAGAATATGTACGCAAAGGACACAGAGGATATTATGTATATTTCGGAGATTAGAGCCGGTGGTATCTAGCTACTCGTACAGCTGATGATAACAAGCAAACGCTACTCTTCCGACTTCCATTGAAAACAACCTTCGCTTCGCAAATGCAGAAGAATAATAACAAGGCAAGAAAGAAAGTGAATAATTTACAGCCAGTGTCCGTAGAAATGAACCTTTCCACTTTCCCATTCCTTCCTATCTAGACGACGCCCCTTTATATGTATGTCACCTTCATTCCCATCCCTACGGTTTTCGCGATCTTGATCCAGCACAGAAGCAAGAACCGGCGGATCTTGTCACGCATCCTCTTGTTGTTGGTCATCCATGCAATCACCGCGAGCATGACTATGGTCTGCAGCATCGAGAAGGGCCCGCTGTTCGTCGTCATATAAGCTTGCATCCTGCTCAAGAGAGCCGTTGTCGATGTGATGAGGGATGTGTTCGGCTTCGTCCTCCCTGTTGCCCGCGGTACTACGGCAGCACTAGCCTTTTTAGATTCCTTCGCTGCGATGGCCAGTCTCTTCTTCACCGCCGTCTCCGCCGCCACCGCGTTGTCATCCCTGACCACCGAGCGCTCGGCGGGCTTGACGGAGCTCCCCCGTCGTCGCGATGTCCTACTCGAAACCGACGCTGCCCGTGAGTGCGATTTCCTCTGTCTATGTTCATGCTCAAGCCTTTCCTCCTCTTCCTCGATTTCCTGGTCACGGAGCTTCTCTAGTTCGCGTGTTTCGCGCTCTCTCGTCTCCATGTCTGCCTTCAATTGGTCCAAGTGCATAAAGAATACCTAAGCCACGCCGTCAGCATCCGTTCATCGCATATAATTAGAACCTATGGGGGTACGAACCTCCCTCTGCTCATCGTCTATGTCTGTGCTCATCTGGGTAAACTCCTTCGCATAGTCCCAATCGCCCACCCGTGGCAAAACATGCAAGCAATAGAGTTCCGTGATTTTGGAGCGCTGCGCCATAGACTTGGGATCCTCATCCTGTGAGAGTGCGCTGGGCACAGCGCCGAGGTACGCTTCGATCTTCTTCTGCGTTATGGATTGCTCGGGAGAGTGCGAAAGTAATAAGGTTGCCCTTTATCAGTTCAAGTCAGACAAACACGCGCGCACATATATCGCCGTGACAAGGCAACTTACAGCGTGGCAACGACATCAGCATCAACCCTTCCTTCGTCGCCATACTGACGGTTGACGTCATCCCATACAGCACCACTCCTGATCTTTGCGACTAGTTCCGGCCACTCCTTCGCGCCCCAAATGGCCTTACCCTCAGACACGGTCATCTTCGCGGCGGCATCGAGAATCGCTAGGTAAATACCCCAAAACTTGATTCGGAGTGCACGAGGACATTGCCGGATCGATGCGGAGGGGTCATTCACGACGGGCTGCAGCGCGGCAAGGGCTTCGGGGAGCCGGCGCGTCAGGAATAGGTTCGTGCAGCTTTTATAGATGTTAGAGATCGCCTGTGGCGACAGGCGTGTTTGTTCCGGCTGTTGGGCTTGACGGCCATACGGCGTGGCAACATTTTGAGGGTGAGTGTAGCCATTTGGTATGTTGTTAGTGCCGTTGAACATGGTTCTCGGTGGGTGAGGGATGACCCTGAGCATTGGAGATAATGCGCGGGGGGTGAGATGGTGCGATAGCTTTGGATTTGCTTGAAGAGGAAGGGTGGGTGGGGATGGATGTTGTGACGTTAGACGTATAGGCTGTAGACTGGACTGACTGGCCCGGAGCTTGCTGTTGTTGTTGGTTGCTCGTGATGGAGACGGGGGAGCTTGTTTCGTTCGCAGAGCAATGGCTTGAGCAGACCTGCCTGCATCCTTTCGATCGCACCGCCTCCTACAAACAGCCGAACCGAGGCTGATGGGCCAATCACCACTACAGCCACCACCACCACCACCACCACAACAACAATAACAAACCACACAGCCCAAGCAGCTGTTGGCCGTGAAATAATTCTTGAGCCCGGGTTTCTGCATCGGCGCTTCATGCACAACACTCGGGTTAGGATGGGTAAACAGCCGTCAATCGAAGGAGGCGTCGAACAATCGAATGCTTATAGCATGTATTTATCCAGTTATGTGTATGTCATTCGCGGTGATGCCTGATGGCATCTCACAGTCGTGTGCGCATACGCTCAACATTCATTCGTGCTATCCCTTCACCAACGGACAGAGCATGTCTTTCCCTGCCAGCCGTCTACTGCTTTCCCACCGACGCAATCGACACAGAATGTTCTGAACCTCGGGAGTTGCACATGTGCATACAATAACAAAAAATGGGGTATTATCTAAGCTGCAGTAACACCGTATCTTGTGCACGACAGTATTTGAATTTCATTCATCTTAAATACGCATTCAACTCGATGCGCTCATCATTGTAAATACCGATTTCAGCAACATGGGTATTCATACAGGATTGGTAACCAGTGCGTATTCATTACAGAATACGTATTCAAATAGAATCTAATGGTGTTGCAAGGGCTTCGACAGGCATCAAATAGAATGTAGCTTCATTGCTAAATTTATTGAGTATGTAGACAGGGTGCATACGTACGTGAATATCGTTCCCCCGGTGCACGCAGCTACTCCCAACCTACACCCAACACTTCCACCACAGTTCCTTTGCCGTGTTCCGACGTCTGCGCCTTCCACGCATGTGTCAACCGGTCATTCGCTACAGGTGTATTGTACCTATCTACTCCAAATATCTAATTGGCTAAAGACTGACACTTTTCCAATCCCTCAATATATCCTACCACTCATGCCGACTCCTGTCGCACACGCAGATATTGTGGTTGGATGGATGGGCGGAGAAGGAATTGAAACATGGTCATAAAGTACCAGTGCAGGGCTCAGGCAGAATGAAGATCGTTTCACCAAGGGGCCGTAACATTGAAGCCATGAAGCGTGAAAGATGGGTTGTCGAGTGGTTGACGGGGCAAATATCTATGCACTTGAACATACATCTTACCAGTTAGATAACTCAAGTCTCCTTCATCTCGCGCACGTGCTTGCAGATCGATCGCGTTCCTCCCATATGTAGAGCAACCTAGTCAATTCCAGAAACGCAGCTAAACTACATACTTGATGTGCCGGATTGGTTTCCATGCGCATCAAAATTTCGGGCCCCGCGGCAACAAGCATTTTCAACCACAATCTTCAGCGATATCTGGGGAGAGGGAAGAAAATTTGCACAAGGGGCTCTATGCAATGCTGTGGCTTTCGAAGCTCGCACGCCTAAGACCTTCGATCACTTCTACCACCTCAACCACCTCAACCACCTCAACCCCCACCGCGCTCTGCAAAGGGACAATCGCGGGAATTCGCGGAGTGAACCAGAGGCAGTCGCAACTCCCTGTACGGCCGCCACTCTGGTTGCGTCTTTGCCCTCCTATCTTTCTCGAAAACACCTCATACGACAAGAACAAACCTACCACGAACAGCATGGAGGTGACCAGAGATGACTATGAGCGGGACGATTCCAGGCTCTTGAAGGAGATTGTCGAGGCTATTAAAACAGCGCAATTCGGTAACCATCGCTAATCGTATCCGTTGGCTGCGAGATGAGCTCACTAACCGTCCGTCGGTATAGCTGCCATTGACCTGGAATTCTCGGGCGTCCAGCGGAAGATGAACGTTCTCGGAAGGAAGCAGAACGTCCGTGAGCGATATCTACAGCTGAGGGAGGGCGCGGAAAAGTATCAAGTGTTGCAATTGGGAATCTGTACCGTTGAATACGATGAGACCCAAGGTCTGCCTTCCGGGTGAGCGGGACGATGAGAGGCAACCGTTGACGCAAGTGCACTCAGAAATGTATATCTGTCGACCGTACACTTTCCCACTCTGTCCGGTGACGGATCCGAAGTGGCATATGGAACGAGAATACACATATCAGTCCAGCGCGATAAAATTCCTATCCGATAAGTGAGTTAGACCATGGAAAGCTTTGGCGAATACATCTTTGACACAGAATGCCAGCCATTTCGATTTCAACTTGCTATTTGCTAGCGGGGTGCGGTACCTCAGTCACGAGGAAGAAAAATATGTGAGGGACAGAGAAGAGAAAGCTATCGAGGGCATCATGGAAGACATCCTCGTCGAAGAGTCGCAGGAAGACTTTGTGTGTGCCCCTTGGGTCGCGAGCTGGTGACACTGCTGTTGCTGACTATTCAACAGCTGAAGAAGGTCGTCAGCGAGCTGAAAGAGTGGATCGCTAATCCGAACCCAGAGTACGACTTCGTCAACATCACTGGACCGAATAACGAGATCAACGGGTATCAGAAGCGCCTGGTTCATCAGGTCGTGCGTGCAACGTTTCCGGACCTGGTTACCGTGAGTCCATCCTCCGAAATCGTAGTCGTTTCTCGCAGCGATCGTCTTAATGACCTTCGCTCTGCATGTATAGTTGAGTCGCAGCAATTTCATCCAAGTGATCAAGAGAAACGAAGAGCAAGAGGCCACTCAGCGCAAAGAACGCAAAGAACGGTCTGACTACAATATCAAGAGGGGTGTATGTGGAACCCACTTGTTGCTTCACACGTTCCAGAATTGATGGATTCATAGATCGGCCTACGGTATGTTTTCGATGCCTTGAGAGAACGCAAAGTACCACTTGTCGGACACAACCTCTTTGGTGATTTGATCCATCTCTACCGCGTAAGTTTCCCTGGGCGGGAAGAAGCAATGGTCAGGATTAATGGTATCGAGACAGACCTTTGTTGGAGTACTCCCGCCAACACTTGAAGGCTTTGCGGCGAAAATTCATGAGGACTTTCCTGTGTATGTCATACCTTCTCCCGTTCCATCCCGGGTGTGTTGCTGACTTCCCGCCCAAAGAGTGTGCGATACAAAGTATATTGCCACCTGCGAAGGACACCAGCCTAGGGCTGCTTCCAATTTGCAGACATTGGCCGAAACGCTCAACGGCTTGCCATATCCTTCGATTTGTAATTCCCCCCCACCACTCCGCAAAGATAATCGAACTGACAACGCCTCACAGCTTTGCACATGAGCCACCAAATGGGCGCTAACGTGGACCACAACGCTGGATACGATAGTTACATCACCGCAAAAGTCCTCTTGAAGCTGATCACCAACTATCAGACCCGACTCGGGGAGGACCAGGGACCGGCGGCGGAAGAGAAGGCTCGGGAGAGTATGATCGAATTCATCAACTTGATGGGCCAGTACGATCCCGCGCATTCCGGCCGAGCCGCAGCCCAAGGCGATGAACTTCTCCTGCCGCCCTTTGATTCGCAGGTGTGGAATGGCTTAAAGAATCTCCTGCGAGTCAATGGAACTGAGGAGGGTGTGGTCGTTCTGGACACGATCGACGAGGATGGTGGGTTAAGTTGACTTATAGCTTCCTGCCAATTCATATGGTAGCCGCTGGTGGTAGCGCGATCTTGTGCTCTACATAGTCCGCATAAAAGTGTGCAACTCGCATATGCAATCCTTCGTCTATATGCCTGCTTTCTTTTAAGATGTGGCAAGGTGGATCTATAAACCCATTTCCGTAGAAAACTCCACTTACCTTACTCCACCTTCGCAAAGCATAGACTAGCATTCGTTCCGCCGAACCCGTAGCTGTTGGACACAGCCACATTCACCTTATGATCCTGCGAAGTCTTTGGCACATAGTTGCAGTCAAACTCCTCTGGCGGGTCGCCGGGATTATCCAAGTTGAGTGTCGGCGGAAGCACATTCTATCCGCACATGTCAGTCGACTCAACTCAGACGTGTCATGAATTATCACTTACCTCGCTCACCGCCAGCACCGTGAACAACGCCTCGACCGCGCCGGCAGCACCAAGCAGATGGCCCACCGCACCCTTCGTACTCGAAACATTAATCTGTCCCCCGTTCCTTGTGTCCGCAAACAGCATCTTGATCGCCCTATTCTCCGCCGCATCGCCCAACATAGTGCTGGTGGCATGGGCGTTGATGTAATCCACCTTCTCCGGCCCGATTCCCGCATGCACCAGTGCCCGCCGCATACTCAGCAGCGCGCCACTCCCGTCGGCCGGCGGCGCCGTGATGTGATGCGCATCCGCACTAAGCCCATACCCCTTCACTTCCGCATAGATCTTCGCACCGCGGCGCTTTGCATGCTCTAGCTCTTCGAGCACTAACACGCTCGCGCCTTCGCCGATGACGAAGCCCGCACGGTCACGATCGAAGGGGCGGCTGGCCGCCGCGGGTGCGTCGTTCCATGCTGTGGCGAGTGACTTCGCGCGGGCAAAACTGGCGATGGAGAGCGGGTGCACACACGCCTCCGCTCCGCCAGCGACCATCACGTCCGCGTCGCCGAATTGGATGAACCGCGAGGCATCGCCGATGCTGTGAGCGCCGGACGCGCACGCGGTGGAGACGGCGTGGTTGGGACCGCGGAACCCATGCTTTAGTGTTATGTGCCCCGCCGCGAGGTTGATCAGTAGCCGCGGGATGAATAAGGCGGAGAGCCTCTTGTAACCGCCGGACGAGAAGGCGACGGAGGCGTTGTAGGCGTCGTCGAGACTGCCGATTCCGGAGCCGATGCAGACACCCTATCACCGGGGGGGTTAGCGACGTAGGACGAGTTTGCGGTGGAGAGCCCACCGTTCGCTCCCGTTCATAGTCGCTGCTGGGAGCCCAGCCGGCGTCGGTTAGGGCTTCGTCGGCGGCGGCAATGGCGTACTGGGAGAAGGGGGCCACGCGCCGTTCATCCTAAGCGAACCTCCCATCAGCATTGGACGGGACGGGACGGGACGGAAGGATATGTGCGTACGCCAGGCGCCAACCACTCCTTTAGATTCCACCCACCGTCCGCCTTCGCGCCGGTGGGAACGAGTGCTGCAACCTGGCTGGGAAGGTCTTCGAATGCCCCGTCGTGGCCGCGGAGGGAAACGACGCCGCACCGGGAGTCGAGGAGGCGTTTCCAGGTGCGGCGGACGCCTAGGTTTCATGATCAGTTGGAGCGCTATGGTGGCAGGAGGGTGGAGGGGAGGATGCACCTACTGCTAATGGGGTCACCGCTCCAAGCCCCGTTACTACTACACGACGCATTGGTTGTTGATGGGTGAGGTGGCGGACATGTGTGGTGTTGGGGCGGCCTTGTCGGGTGACGTTGCTGGTAACTCAGGAAATCTCCGTGTTCCTGCCGCGCGCACGTGATTCTATCCGCGGAGGGCCGGCAGCTCTGAGAAAAAGTACATAACTAATGTCCGTCGTTTTACTAAAGCTGTATGTACACAATAATACCCCCATCTGTAACTACAGTGCCCCGCACCACGCTAGAATACAATGATTGTTCTGTTGCCAAGCACTTGCAGTAATTAAGTACTTATATAAGAAGCGGGTGAGGCTGGAGCTGGCTCCGAAAAAGAAAAACCCTCGTCGATATAGACTTGTTCATCCGCCCCCTCCCGCCGCGCGCCGACCGTCTGCCCACCAATCCACCCCACTATTATGTCTCGTCCGAAACGTTCGCTACGGCAACGCCGACAATGCCTTGGTGCACACATACTCTGGCAAATGGTACCAGGTTGATTTGCTACGACGCACCTGCAGCTGCGGGCGGTTTCAGTATCACGATATTCCATGTGGCCACGCAGTCGCCGTAATTCAACGATTCCGGGCCCCCGGCCCCTCCACCGCAACGAAACCCTCGAGACTATATAGTTACATTACAGCCTCACCATTGCTGCAATGGTTGCGCCTTACTCTCAATCTCTACCGCCTATCGATGTGGGCTCCTTGCAGGCACTTCCTGGGGATCCTGCGCTGTGGGAGTGTCAGCCGCTGCTGTTCAAGAAAGCAAAGGGGCGGCTTCAGACCGCTCGCCTTACGGCGGTAGAGCAGCGAGGCCGACGTGCTGCTTGGAAAGGGCCTCTACTGGAGGTCCCCGATCGGGTGCCGCAGAGGTGTAACTAGTGTCGGTAGGAGGGGTATAATGTATGTATCATACATACTAAACTGTAGCACTTTGCCCGGCGGCTGGTAGGAGATCTCGGCGTAGGCACGGCGGGCACAGGCGCGGGCGAGGTTGAGGGCGCAGGCAAGGGTGAGCGCCGGGCCTGTATTCATGTAGAGATATATTCAGTCTATAGCAATTCATCTCTACATCCTCTCTGCGACGCCGAACTCGATGCAGAACTCTGTGCCGCCGGATTCCTCATGCCGACCTGGTCCGCCACCAGCCGCATCTCACTTTCTGTATCTTGCTTGGCAACAGAACAATTCTTTTATTTCAGCGTGGTGCGGGCACCCTGAGCGGATGGGGGCATTGTGTACCACTTGAGTAAAACAACGGGCATTGTGTACCTTTTCTCGTTTTGATATCCACTCGCGTGGCCACATGACACCTCCAGATATACGGCTGCTATCGAAACACCACAGAAAACAAACCGGGAAAACAGATTGCAGGTTTAGCGTCTTCCCGGCCGTTTTGGTCTCTGGAAGGCAGTCTTAACCTCCACCTTGGGGTGAAACTCTTCGATAAGCTGAGCTTCACCGATCTCATCTGGGCTGGTGGCCTCCAACTGTTTCTCAGTCATCAGCTTTCCGGCCTTGGGATGAAGAGATTGAGCGATCGCACCTTCTTCTGGATCCTCAGACCGCACTCATTCTCGACGGTAGCCACTACCGCAGCCCGCGTGGAGGCGTACAACATCTTCTCCTTAATCTTACTATCGGCGGGGCAGGTGTAGATGAACACTGTTTCCCATCAGCATCCGTTTCGCGTCCGGAAAGGCGGCCACCAACCCAGCGGAGCTTCCTCAACGCCCTCGTACTCATCTGCCGCAAAATAAGCCTTCCACTCTGCGTCCATCCCCATACTCCGATTCCGAATTCGCACGTTTAAACACAAAAAACGAGAACCGCGGCGCATTATCTGCGATGACCCTCGTAAAGTCCCGGATGGCGGAAGTACTGGCGCCAGCGAGCTCGATGGTTTCCTTCTCCATGTTGATTGCCTGCGTCCCGTTAGCCGCCCATTCACCGATAGATAGAGGGGACATACGAGTTGCACCAAGTTCACGAAGCCCCCTGACCTCATGCTGCTGAGGGCTTCGAGCGCTTCTTGGCTGAAAGGAAGGGAGATGCCACTACTTGACATTTTTGCGGCGGCGGTGTGGTGGTGGTGGAGAGTTGTGGTGGGTATTTTCAGCCCTATGTAGGCGGGGTGAGATGGTGCAATGCGCGGACGGGAAGCTGCTTGTGTGCTTTCGTGCTTCCGCGTACATAACAAGGAGTTGGCACCTTGTCGCCTGTGGGTGCGGGGAATTTACAGCATATGTATGTACATATGTATGTATGTGGTCACCTAAGGCAAGCAAGGCAAGCAAGGCAAGACTCGTGAACGGTGCGATCGCTCCCGACGAATCGCACAGCCGTTGCCAGACAATCCGAAGCTTCCACTTTTGAAGCTCCTGCTGGCCTTGCGCTCACGATACATACCTGGCCTCCGGCACACATTCACGATGACCTAGGTACCTATGTATTCACCGACTTACCACTTTCTCGTGTCTTTTTTTTTAATCATACTCGCATACAGCCTATCTAGACTATTGCGGCGTACATCCGCAACACAACCCGATGGACGGTATAGATATGGGGTTCCGCGCTGTGAATGACACTTAGCCCAACCAGACGTCTGCCATCCCACTACGGCAACGAGTGGAGTGACGAGTCCAACCTGGGAAGAAGCGGGCGAGCACGGTGTGCAGACGTTCGGGGACTCGACGTCTCCTCAAAGAGGGTAACGAAAGCGATTGCACCTCACGTTGCTTTTGAAAGATTGATCTCTCATCTCCAAGCCACAAAGCCCAAGAACGATTACACGATCGTTCAACACCGTGCACAGGTACAAAGAGGAATGTTGCATCAATTACTATCAAACGTTATGTAAGATTTGGTACCAACCGTCATTGCTGACGATCGAAATGACATACTGTTAGCGAAATTGTGCAGAAGCTTCACTCTGGGCTCCCGTAAATAATGGCACGCATCAGTGAAAATGAAGTGTTGCGTGTGATAAGGATGGGAGTCTGAAGTAGAAAGAGGGAAAAAAAAAAGACGCTGCAGGGACACGGGGATGCTTTATATTTTCTGGGCTAAGGCTAGCGGCGGCCAAAAAAGACTTTCTCCTTTTGGATTGTTTTTTTCTGCTTGGCTTCTATATAACGAGTGCCCTGCATGTGGGGGAAAAAGTGGCGCTGACTAAGTACTCAGCTATCACCTAAGCAAGCTCTGACTTTTGTATCACTTATCTAATCGACGGTGAAAAGTCTCCTCATCTATGGCTACTACAGGGCACCGGCTTGGGTCCTTTCAGTGGACATGCCAGCTGCTGGAGGGCTGCATTACTCCATAGGCAGTAGAGGCTGCCATTCTCTGGGAAAGGGCGGTGGCAGTGAAGCAAAGTCCCGCTCGCTATCATCGGGAATAGTTACTGACCACTGACGCCCGGAGGACCGGTCGCACACTGCCAGGCAGCAAGTACGGAGGAGAGGTCGTTGCATATACATCGTCAGGCCGGGAGGCCTCGGGAAACACATGTTTTGTCATCTAACCGATCGAAGGGCTGAACCGACTGGGTAGTTTCTTGCGCAGTTGGCGAGGCCTTCCGTAGTATTTACTCTACTGCGAGAACTTGAGCCGGCTAGGTTTCGGATTCGAACTTCCCAGCTACCGTGCAACGTATTACCTAGGTATCTGGACGATATAATACAAACAGGTCAGCTCTCGGTAACTTAGGGCTCATACCGTCAGCTTTCGTCTGTGCATGCTTCGCCTGGACAGCACAAATACAAGGCCTACCCGCGGGAGAAGCAGAGTATTGCCTAAGGCATGAAGCGGACAGTAGTTTATGGCAAGGCGCTGCGAAGTCGATGATGAATTGCTTTGCTTCTTTCTCCAAGCACAGCGCTGACAAGCTGCCAAGAGTCTGACTAATACCATAGCCTACTTCTTTACGGCTAGCCCATCGCCAGAAATAGCCAAGGTCTGCCTCAGCCTCGACAGGGAACAGAACCCGCATCATTGAAGAAGAGACATCCAACCAAACCTGTCGGTGAAGCCTGTCTGTTCGAGCGGTTCTCATATCCCCTACGAGTACGAGCACACACACAAAAAAAAATAACTACGATACACGAAGCTCACGGCTGCCCACTCGACTTCCGCCTACACATTCTACCGCTCAGCTTTCGTTAGCAGACCCACACCTCCCATCGTGGCTTGGGTGACGACGACGAAACGAAGACACCTCGAAGCTGGTTGTCCGCCGTACTCGCTTTTAGGGCTTTGCTGGTCAGGGGTTCGACGCCCAGAGACGATCCCGGTGAAGCAACGAATCAACACAACCACCCCCGTCAGATATATCACCTTTTACCCGCTCGTCTTCCATCTCTCCAAACTGCTGTCACTTGCTTTACCTCAAGACTGCCGACACGCCGTATCGACGACCACCTCCACCTCCCACCACTTCCTGGCCGCGACCTAGCTCGAGCGCATGGCGGGAAACCCGCAGAACAACAATCTCCTACTGGATCTCGACGATCAGGGCCGCAACTATGGCAACCCAGGTCGGCCTCCGGCCACTTCCGAACAGGAATATGCACATCGGATGTCTACTTCTTACGACGAATTTGTAGGAGGGGCCGGTGGACCGTCGTCGCAGCCCTACCAACCAGACTTTGATCCACCCCCTCCTGTCGACTTCGCCCAGAACCATCGTACGTACTCGCAATCTTCCGCGTTAGACAATTACCAACCGTACTATGACGACCTTCATGACGATGGGCGTTCCACCACTGGCTTCCATTATGGGCACGGAGAGCATGCCGACGGTGAAGGTGGTGCTTCCGGCAATAGAACTAGCATCGTCGGAAGGGTGAAATCAGCTCTCGGGATGAATCCGGAATACAGCGAGATGGATCTGCCATTGACCGAGACATCGCGAGCGCGCGATGCCACCCCCGGGGCTGATGATTCGACTCCGTCACGTCAAAAATCGAAGAAGGAGAAACGGAACAGCGGCGGCGGCTTCAAGTTCGGCTTCGGGCGCCGGAAGGTTGACCCTTCGTCCCTAGGGCCTCGCGTAATAGAACTGAACAATCCCCCAATGAATGCGACGAACAAACATCTGAATAACAAGGTGTCCACCGCCAAATACAATGTGGCTACGTTTTTACCGAAATTCCTGTACGAACAATTCTCGAAATACGCCAATCTTTTCTTCCTGTTCACCGCCGGGCTGCAACAAATCCCCGACATCTCTCCAACCAATCGATATACCACCATTGGGCCGCTCATAGTTGTGCTGCTTGTGTCGGCAGGTAAGGAATTGGTGGAAGACTGGAAGCGGAAAACCCAAGACAAAGATTTGAATAGATCCAAGACGAAAGTACTCCAGGGTTCGACATTCGAGGAGACACGATGGCTCAGTGTGCGTGTTGGGGATATTGTTCGTGTGGAGTCGGAGGAGCCTTTCCCGGCAGACCTGATCTTGTTGGCTTCGTCAGAACCGGAGGGACTGTGCTACATCGAAACTGCTAATCTGGATGGCGAGACGAATCTGAAGATCAAGCAAGCCATCCCGGAAACGGCTGATCTGGTCAGCCCCGGTGATCTCGGCAGGCTCTCTGGAAGGATTCGGTCCGAACAGCCCAACAGCAGTCTTTACACGTACGAGGGAACTTTGACGATGAATATGGGTGGCGGGGAGAAGGAATTGCCCTTGAATCCGGACCAGCTCTTGCTGCGTGGCGCTACGCTCCGAAACACACCTTGGATTCACGGTCTAGTCGTCTTCACCGGGCACGAGACAAAGCTAATGAGAAACGCGACGGCGACCCCAATCAAGCGTACTGCGGTGGAGCGGACAGTCAACGTGCAAATCATCATGTTGGTTTCGATTTTGCTGGCGTTGTCCGTGGTTTCCTCTATGGGAGATGTCATCAAACAAGTTGGGTGCACACGATCTTCGCACCCTCACGCAGCTGACGTTTGTAGTCCACCAGTAATTCAATGGGGTACCTCTATCTGTCGAGCCATAACAGGGCGAAGCAGTTCTTCTCCGACATCTTGACCTACTGGGTGCTGTACTCGAATCTTGTCCCGATCAGGTCATTCCATCCATTGATTCTTGTCTTGTAGATGCATTCTGACCCTCGTACAGTTTGTTCGTCACCGTAGAACTGGTCAAATACTATCAGGCATATCTTATTAACTCCGACCTCGATATCTACTACGCTGAAACGGACACTCCCGCTGTATGCCGCACGTCCAGTCTGGTCGAAGAATTGGGCCAGATTGAATACATATTCTCCGACAAAACAGGAACATTGACCTGCAATATGATGGAATTCAAGCAATGCTCGATTGCTGGTATCTGCTACGCTGGTGAGGTGCCGGAAGATAGCAGGGCGACCGTCCAGGACGGCGTGGAGGTTGGTATCCACGATTTCGAGAAGCTGGCCGAGAACCTCAAGACGCATGAGAACCGTGACGTCATGCATCACTTTCTCGCACTTTTAGCCACCTGTCACACCGTTATTCCAGAACGAAGGGAAGACAAGCCCGGCAAGATTAAGTACCAAGCCGCTTCACCAGATGAGGGCGCGTTAGTCGAGGGTGCCGTCGAGCTTGGATACAAGTTTACTGCCAGAAAGCCGAGGTCGGTCACAATCGAGGTTGACGGCAAGGAGTACGAGTATGACTTGCTCAACATCTGCGAATTCAACTCCACGCGAAAGCGCATGTCCACGATTTTTCGTTGCCCGGATGGAAAGGTTCGAATCTACACCAAGGGAGCAGACACGGTCATTCTAGAGCGGCTTGCCAAGGGATGCCCATATGTCGAATCGACTTTGCAACACTTGGAGGATTACGCCACGGAAGGCCTGCGAACACTGTGTCTTGCCATGCGTGAGGTCCCTGATGACGAGTATCAGAGATGGAGTGCTATCTACGACAAAGCGGCTACAACGATCAACAACCGCGGTGAAGAGCTTGACAAAGCTGCTGAGTTGATTGAGAAGGATCTTGTTTTCCTCGGAGCTACCGCCATCGAGGATCGTCTGCAAGACGGCGTGCCGGACACCATTCATACTCTGCAAACTGCGGGCATCAAGATCTGGGTTCTTACGGGTGATCGACAAGAGACCGCCATCAACATCGGCATGAGCTGCAAGCTCATCAGCGAAGATATGACACTCATCATCATCAACGAGGAAACCGCGGAGGCTACGAGGGACAGTATAGCTAAGAAACTCACGGCAGTCAAATCGCAGAAGGATTCTGGCGGCGAAACTGATGTAAAACTCGCCATTCGATTGTCCCGAAACGTTTGCTCACATTTTGCTTAGGCCCTAGCACTGGTCATTGATGGTCGTTCCCTCACGTTCGCTCTCGAGAAGGATCTCGACAAGATGTTCTTGGACCTCGCCGTGCTGTGCAAGGCTGTTGTCTGTTGGTAAGTGCAGCTGCTCCTCTTCTTCTAGACGTGGGCCATCTAACCAGTCTCTAGCCGTGTGTCGCCACTCCAGAAAGCCCTGGTTGTCAAGCTTGTCAAGCGTAACCTGAAGTCTCTCCTGCTGGCCGTCGGAGACGGTGCCAACGATGTCAGCATGATCCAGGCTGCTCATGTTGGTGTCGGTATCAGCGGTGTTGAGGGTCTCCAAGCTGCAAGAAGCGCTGACGTCGCTATTGGTCAATTCCGGTTCCTCCGTAAACTGCTACTCGTCCATGGTGCGTGGAGTTACCAACGTATCAGCAGAGTCATCCTGTACTCGTTCTACAAGAACATTACGCTTTACATGACGCAGTTTTGGGTACAAATCCTCTTCCTTCTTTATAGTTGTGCCCAATGCTGAGCTCCAATAGTACGCTTTCGAAAACGCCTTTTCCGGTCAAGTCATCTACGAATCATGGACCCTGTCCTTCTACAACGTCTTTTTCACTGTCCTGCCACCACTAGTTATGGGCATCTTCGACCAGTTCATCAGTGCGCGGTTGCTCGACCGCTATCCTCAACTCTACCAACTAGGGCAGAAGGGCCTTTTCGTATGTCCACCATTACTTCTACGCTTCTCAGTCGGATCCTGACTGGTTGTAGTTCAAAGCTAGCAGCTTCTGGTCGTGGCTGATCAACGGATTCTACCACTCTTTGATCCTCTACCTGTTTTCGCGATACATCTTCCTCAACGACCTTCCCCAGGAGGATGGCAAGCCTGCAGGACATTGGCTCTGGGGTACAGCTCTATACACCGCCGTTCTGGCCACTGTTCTTGGAAAAGCAGCACTCGTGATAAAGTACGTTTTCATGCAATCTCCATCCAGTCGGCTACAAAGGTCTAACAGTGTACGTGCAGCATGTGGACAAAGTATGCGGTCATGGCGATCCCCGGTTCGATGGTCATCTGGATGATTTGGATGCCTATCTATGCCACCGTTGCTCCAAAGCTTGGCTTTTCTACGGAATACTTCGGCATCCTCGGTCGAATGATATCATCACCAGTATTTTGGAGCATGGCCGTGGTCTTGCCAGTCCTGTGTCTGATGCGTGACTTTGCCTGGAAATACGCCAAACGGATGTACTACCCGCAGACATATCACCACATTCAGGAGATCCAGAAGTACAACATTCAGGACTACCGGCCTAGGTACAAATTCCCTCAATATCTCATCGCCAAGTGTGGGTACTGACAATTCTTCTTTCTTTAGGATGGAACAATTCCAAAAAGCAATCAGGAAGGTTCGGCAAGTTCAGAGAATGCGCAAGCAGCGCGGGTATGCATTCTCGCAGGCCGACGAGGGTGCCACACGGCTGCTTAACGTTTACGATACCACGAAGGAGAGAGGACGATATGGAGAGATGCAGAGTGCAACTGTATCCGCCAGACGATGACTTTAGTTTGGTTTGGATAATGTGTTGTGTTTTTCTTTGTTTACTAGCCGTCGTCGCACCGCCATCCACCGTGGTTTCCATTTGAACTGTTGTACCTAGCTCTTCTATCTTTACCATACCTTTTCTTGTGATTTTTTTAGGGGTTTAGGGAAAAATGTCTTTTTGCTTTTTTGGGTACTCTGGCTTGAACCCGTGGTGTGACTATGTGCTTCGAATCGCAGAATCATATGGCAGTTTGAAGTTCAAACACATTGGCCTCCGCTACATCGCGATCGTCTTCAAGATCATCCCTAATGAGGCCGAGGCAGATCTATGACTGATGTTTTAGTACATTGTAGTTGGCACGTTCACGTATGGTGAATTCGAACTCTCGAGCCAGACATCGGTAGCCGAGCACTTGAATTCAGCGGATATAAATATTTCACACCCGGCTGTGAGTCTCGCATATCTACATATGAATGGTGTTGACCCAAAACAATGGGTTCAGGTGCGCTAGCGCGAACCGGCTGTCTAGTGCCCCAACATGCTGGTTAGACAATTCATGCGGCCAGGGTAACTACCTAGTTGCTGTTGCACCTCATATCTAGCAACACGCACTTCTTCAGGTCACTCTTTGTTCCAAGTCGCAGTCTTACGCCTTTGATTGATTGCACCGACACCCCACCTGCGATATCTAAGACAGCATGGCGACCACGTCTTCGGCGACAGTTAACGTTTCTACGTCCTCACTTTCGGCATCCACCACACCTCGTCACCCCGGCAGCGCAGACACCGATGTTTCCCCTACATCAACACCGGCGAATGCCCCTAGAGCGGGGGCAATCAAGAGGAGGAATTCGATAACCCGCGGAAGCGCGGTTCCCCATGTACAGATGAAAATTGGACCCCAGAGGACGTCGAAGGTGTCACAGAAGCTGAAGATATTACCGTCTCCGGCGGATCAAGATGAAGAGCCCGGGAAAGACGTTTATTCGCAAGGTTCGTGCGGAAATTGCTGTCTCTCTCTTTCCCTTTGACCCCTAGAAACCATCCGGCTTCCTGCGAGGAATTTGCTGATCATTCACTCCCCAATAGTTACGCACATTAAGGATAGCACAGCTAGGCGAGATGCCGAGCGTCTCGGAAAAGCCGAGCGAGCGCAGCTCCCCAGAGTGACCGCTTACGCCACTGCAAACTCCTACGATCTCGATGGGCTGACAAAGTTCCTCAAATCGCGCGCATCTACCCGAGGTTCGGCGCCCAGGAAATTCGACGAATGCATCTTCACGCCCTTTTCGTACTCGTTCGGCAAGCAAACGGCTTTGACGCCGCAGGTCGAAGATCTCATCAATCTGCACGAGCAGGACGTCGCGAAGAATATGCCGACGCCGGCGGAGAGCGAGCAGCAGCATGTCGGGCACGGCAGCGAGGACGTGAGAGATGACCGCAGCTTGTATCAATTTGTGGAACAGCAGAACCGCGCCATCAGCTCGTCGGACATTTTCTTGTTCCAGTACGGAGTCGTCGTGATCTGGGGGATGAGTGTAGAGGAGGAGAGTCGGTTCCTCAGGGATATTGCCAAGTTCGAGACGGAGAAATTGGGGGAAGACGATGTCCAGATTGAGAACTTCAACTTCTATGTAACCTCCTCGTACCAGCCAAGGATATATAATGATTTCATCACCCTCAAGGATGGAAGAAACTATATGGTAAAATTGAGCATCAGCCACGCGATTGCTCAGTCGGTGAAGGTGTGTTTGCCCCCACTTTCGCTCTCCCGGCTACCATTTGCTCATATACACAAGATCTCACTTTTCGAAGACCTGGTCGACAACACAATTGAGGACACCAAGTCCATCCCGGCCGACATAGCGACGTCCGGAAAAGTGAAGATGAGTCGCCGCGACATCATGAAGCATATTGGCGAGCTGTTCATCCTTAGGATAAACATCAACCTTCAAGGCAGTGTTCTGGACAGCCCAGAGCTGATGTGGGCTGTACGTCCAATCACTCAATTCCCCACGCAATTGTATGGAAATCTGACTGTTTTACCCAGGAGCCCCAACTCGAACCCGTCTACCAAGCAGCAAGAAGCTACCTAGAAATCAACCAACGTCTCTCCTTACTCAATCAGAGACTGGATGTGATAGGTGACTTGGTGAGTTACCTCCCCTCGCACCCACCCATTTCTCACTCACTGACCGCCCCCCAGCTCCAAATGCTAAAAGAACAGATGTCGCACTCCCAAGGTGAGCACTTGGAGTGGATCGTCATCATTCTGATCGCAGTAGAGATCCTAGTGGCAATAATCAACGTGGTGGTCGATCTCATGGCCGCCAGCTAGTCCCGTCACCCCTTATCTCTGCCCTAAAATCACTTATCCCCCCATCCTAATGTCAAGTTCTGTTCTTTCATCTGCTTGTTCCTTTTGTCTTACTGTAAGGCGTTGATTGGTCCTTGTGATGCCCTTCCGTTTCCAGCAACTTTAAGAGGTCAAGTGGGAGTGTTATTGATTGGGCGGAGTTTTTTTTTCCTTTCGAGTTTGTATAGTTGTATGACTGAGGTAGAGCAAGTGTTCAGAAGATGGTCGGGATATCGAAGACCAATTCTGCTGCTGGGAATCGCTGATGGATGAGCTCATGAGAATCTTCGCTAACCCTTTTCTTCTCATTCCATCAACCTTCATTTGGCCATGTTAGGTCGGGCATGGCACGAGTTACGCAACTCACCTGAGTGATAGCATATGATTGCCTTCAACCTCGCTCGTTTCCGTAAAGTTCGCGCAACTGGCAGATGAGTGAATAAAGTGTCGGAACACTTAGCACCGAGAACTCCAGCCCAAGATTGGCCTCACTCATTCAACGATTGAATCTTCGTCATGGGAAAGATGGTTGAATCGTAGGTATCAACCATTCAGAGCTTCGTCTCATGCCGCAGTCGTGTTATTACTAGTGTACAAAAGCAACGGGGGGGAAACCCCCCTTCCCAACAGGGTATTCCCAATCAAACGCCTGGTTTACCGTCTTTCCGCGCGTCTATCCGTATACGTAATTACAACTTGGCTGTCAGTGCGATGATGCCGTAATGCTTCTCGATAGTCTCCTCCGCCTCTTTCTCAATGCGCGACAGGAGCTCGGCGCAGGTTGGAATATCGTGGATAAGGCCCATGACGGTACCAGCAGTCCTGTTAAGGGAATAAAAGTTGGCTTAGTCTATATCTATCTTATCTAGGGCAAGGGGGGAGCGGAAAGCTTACCAGACACCATAATTGACATCTCCAGTGATGAAGACCTCCCTACCGCGCTTGCCGCTAACGTAAGGCTGGACTTCGGAGAACTCGCCGGTAGTGCTGGTGGTCTCAATGCGCTTCGCCTCGACGGCGGGCTTGTTCTTGAAGAGACGGGTAGTGTTCCTCCAGCGGCGGAGGACGAGTTCGGTATCGTCTTCGGTAGCCGCAACGATTGCTTTCTTCACGTTGATGTGAACGGGGGCCTCTGCAATGACCACTACTATTAGTGTTCCGGACAGGAAGAGAAGGAAGTACGGAGGGGTTGCATTACCGACGGTGCACAAGAATCTAGTTCCCATGTTGATTCCGCAAGCACCCAGAGCCAACGCAGCAACGAGCCCCTGGCCATCGGCGAAGCCTCCGGAGGCGATGAACGGAATCTCCAACTCCTGGGCCGCCCTACGCAGGAGCACACTATTGGGAATATCATGCTCCCCGACATGTCCCGCACACTCGACACCGTCGATGCTGAGAAAGTCGACGCCCAGCTTCTGAGCCGACAACGCGTGCCTCACGGTGGTGCACTTGTGGAGGATGATGCACTTGGCAGCCTTTAACTTGCGAATGATGGGGCCGGGGTTATTGCCAGCAGTCTCGACGATAGTGATGCCTTCTTCGATTATCACCTGCGCGTAGGCGTCGTAGTCCGGAGGGACGATGGCCGGAAGCAAAGTCAGGTTGACGCCAAAGGGCTTCTTGGTCATTGTACGGGTACGCTTAATCTCCTTGCGGAGATCTTCGGGGGTGGGCTGGGTAAGAGCCGTAAGGAGGCCGAGTCCTCCAGCGTTGGAAACGGCTGAAGCCAGTTCGGCATAGCCAACCCATTGCATTCCCCCCTGAACGACGGGAACTGGCGGGAGAGCGGTTTAATAAACGCAAGGAGCAAAGAAAAAAATACAACGAAGGGAGCAATGTAGGGAGCTCTCTTACTGGCTATTCCTAGAGCCTCGGTGAGAGCAGTCCTAAAAGGCATCTTGATGTATGTAGAACGGGGGGGTTGTAGTTGGGGTTCCTGGAGGTAATTCGTGTTGAAGCACAGACCACAAAAAAAGGCACTTGTTATTGGGTGAAGAGGGGAGGGAGGGGCGGTTGGTTTGGAAGCAGTAGAGGGGAGAAACAGTGAGAGGTGAGAGGTTTTAGAGGTTTACTGAAGTTTTAAGTACATTCGACCCGCGAGCTTGCATACCCTGTTCCTGCCGAGGCTCTTCGGTGTCATGTGGTAGGAATATGTGGTCACAGGGAATTATCAAGACACAACTCCCACATTCGCCTTGCCTTTCGGAACAGTAGATAGATAACTACGGGTGACAGCTGTTACCTTGACGTCCGGCCGAAAGGCCATTTTGAATACTTATACATCTACAAAGCGTAATTTTGGCGGTGGTCTTGGCTTTTTCGCATGGTGGAAGGGCAAAATTGTCACTGCGGTTGGCGTTGCATCCGACCGGCCCTGCATGACGGTTACCGAGCACGAGTGAGCACCTATGAAAAATCGTGGTTCATGTGACATGTCGAGTCGAGATAGCTGCCAAAGATCCGTGGTATTTCTGCTTCCAAACCACTCGCTCGGGAATTGGTGGTATATGACACGCATCTCTGAACGCGAAACCAGATCATTTCCCGTGATTCGGAACTGGGGGGCTATCTTTGTATGGGCTAACCAACCATGCGTGTATTCGTTGAGCACCGGGTAGTAGCTAGGACTTGGATCGGAGAAACTACTCTAGTATCTAGTGCCTCGATCTACCCCACAATGCCCACAGGAGGCCTACTTTAGGCGGGATAGCCGCTGCATAAGCACGTCTATCTATCTACGTAGTGCCCAGAACGTGCGAGGCTTGGCAGGCCATGATGGGAGATCGGACGCCGTCACAGTACCTGCGTTGAAAGTTGGCCCTCTCGATATCTAGCAATGTGGGCATCAGTGTATCTAGATACCTGTTCAACCGTGAAGTTTGGATTCCGCATCAGCAGCCCTTCCCGCTAGATGCACCAGAGGTTGCTTTTTGAAGATCCGGGAGGATGGGCCCTTTCGATGACTAGACCGTGGGTAAGTCGTAGAAGAGATATGAGATGTAGCCACAAAATCCGGTTGGAAAACCGTCAAGCCCTCCGACCAGACGGATTGCTAGAACGGAGGATTGGGAGGCAGCCACCACCTATGGTCAAACCGGCGGTCGGTGGCAGCATCTCGGGGACGCATCGAGAGATGCAAACCACCTACGCAGACCGCTGGGGACGATTGAACAAAGAACACAGGGGTTATGTGTGTGGCGTCTCCCCTATGCCACCACGCCTTACCCATGTACGGGATCGAGTGGTGATTAAACCAAAAAAAACCTATGTACGGGAGTTGCTCGCGCCTCATGCGCATCTCACCACAAACCTGCGTCTGTTGTGTGGATCCTGGCATACCGTATCCGTCCTGTCACGACAGCGTCTGCTCCCGGTTATGTGCCTACATGTGGCCAGTCGTTGTGGAGACGGCTGGTTCGCATGGATGGCGCGCACGATCGATAGGTCCACATACGTACATACATATGAGATATCTGCCTCCTCCGGAGCCCCTGGCGAGCCTCTCTGCAAGAATCACACGTCGGATTCCTGTCTGCAGATATGTCATAGGGCGGCCGCCAGGAAAAGGGGGGTTTGTTCGCTAGTCCCCCTGAGAACCGCAGCGGCAGTCTGTCCAGTGGGATGAAGCGCAACTGCCGGGAATCCTCAACCGGGCCAGAGAAACTATCGTGCGTGCAGCAGAGGATTGATATCGGATGGGAAGGCGAGGGCTCTCGAGAGAGACGACGGTGATTGGGCGGGAAGGGAATGTCAAGCGGTGATTGGAGTGTGTCTTGGCTCGGTCTCCTCGCTTTTCGATCTGTGGACAGCTCGCCGCCTCCGGCGGCTGGGGAGCCAAAATCGTGCGGGAATTCATGGACCTCTGGGATCCACGGATATGAGCTGCCCATCGTCTGTCGGAACGAAAACTCCGCATCTACCATCGTCATATGTAGACCACCAGACCGCAGGACGGGCCGGAAAGTCTGCAAGACGCCGCCACCCACTTACCACCCACTGGCCCGAGTTTTCGCCCACATGCTCACCCGCAGAACACCCAGATACCGTCCAGCACATGGACAGCTTGCTCTTTCGTGCCACCGATTCGACCAAGTGATTAACGCGCGCGGCTAACCATGGCTCGGCGGGGAGACCGCAGACTTCCGGAAGCCGTGCTAAGGGCCAGGACCTTTGCACATATCTACACAGACACCTGTTAGCTTCATCCCCCGGAGAGCAGCTATCGTCTCACTCCAAGGGCGTGAAGGGGGCGAGCCCATGATGCGGTAATGATGATGATATCTGCGTGTTGTGAGTGATCTCATCCTGAGATGTGCGCCTCTCGCCTTCTGCCCCCTCCGAAGTGAGTTTTGCTAGCATCTCGCACGTCTTGCTGAAGGCAGGCTGCACCTTTCCGCGGCCACATTTGGACGGAACTAGAGCACATATCTCTGGCGCCTCTCCTGAGACTCCTTCCCCGCTCCACCCAGCAACAGATAACTACATACATACATAGGTCGCCATCACGTTCCGCCATCGCTCGCCACCCCCCAATCCAGCTCAGCATTACATAACTATCCGCCCTATCCTCCACCCATCCTCTCCACCACCATCACTTCCACCATCACCACCTCCTCCCATCCACGCACTCATCCGCATCACTCGTCGCATCCGCCCGCCTGCCCAAATCAAGCCCCCACACCACACGTCCTGCCCACGGGACAACAAAATCGATCCTTCACGCAAAAAAAAAGAAAAAAAAAGAAAAGAAAAGAAAAAAGAACTGCGGCTGACATTAGCTTCTGGCGGTCCGCCTAGAGTAACTACAAAAGAGGAGCACTATATCTATTACCTTGACCTCACGACGAACTCTTCCGTTTGCTCGAGTCCCACTCAGTTACTCGAAAAATTTAATATTCCCCTCTCCCCCACCCCCCAGTCGTCATCAACCCCCCTCCCCACCGACCCTTTCCCCCACCGACTTCCCCCCCACCAACACTATTTCGCCCTCTTCGCCACTCTACCTTCTGACGTTATCCGAACGGACGTCTCCCAGCCAGAAAAAAAAAAAAACTACCTGAGAATGGAAGAGGGTGATTACAGGCCTCCTCTCGACTTCGCGACTTCTCGACAGACCGTGAACAGTAGCGAGCTCGATAGGATGCATGCCTGTCCGAGCCCGCTTTCGGCGGTTTCTCGACCACAAGATCCTATAGCGACGCCGCATCCACGACCCCCACCAGGCACGAGAACTATGGTTTCTTCGCTTCAAAACCTCCTTCCTTCGGCTCCCGCGAGCCCTCCTACTCCCGCCCCCTCGCCCACGCCGAACCATCGGATACCGACCTGGTCGACTGCGAACGAGAACGAAGATACCTTCCTGAGGAATGCGCGGCCGCACTTCAGCAAGCTCGACTCGCAGGAGCGGCAGCGGTTTTTGGCGGAAATCTTGAATCTTTGCGACTCCCAACAGCTCAGTTTCGTGCTCAACTACGTCTCACCGCGACTCAAGAAAGATCCCTTCAAAACGCTGCCCAACGAACTATGCCTTCGAGTATGCGCCTCCCCCCTTTCCCCTGTCTATGCCCCTTCACTGTCCGGCATTGTTCCCCGCCATTGCTCCGCTGCATACCAGATTCGCTAAATGGTGGCGGTGGTGTGTAGATTCTCTCTTTCATAGACGATCCGAAAACGCTGGCGAGAGCCTCCCAGGTGTCAAAACAGTGGCACAGCTTGTTAAGCGACGACCTTACCTGGAAGAAGCTGTGCGAAAAACACAGTTACAGACGGCTCAGCAGCTCCACATTGTTGGGTCCGTCTTACTTGGGCAACCAAAATGACGCTGGTCTCTCCAACGCCGGTTCGGTGTTCCCGAGAGAACCAACGTTCTCGGCCGTAAACGTTAATAACTCTGGCTTCATCTCGGAGATCGCCCCGCAATACAATGCTCAAAACAAGAGACTCAGGCCGAAAGCGACGTCTTACAAATCGCACTTCAAACAGAGGTACATGGTCGAAACTGCATGGAGGACCGGTGGAAAGGCGATCGCAAGGCAGATTACTCCTGACCAGGGTGTCGTCACATCTCTTCATCTTACCCCCGATTATATCGTCATCGCCTTGGACAACGCACGGATACATGTTTTTGATGCGGATGGTCAAACCTTGAAGACTCTGACTGGGCACGTGATGGGTGTGTGGGCAATGGTTCCGTGGGGAAACACTCTAGTCAGCGGTGGCTGTGACAGAGACGTTCGTGTGTGGGATATGGAGTCTGGGTATGTCGCATCCGACTATTACTGCCGGCGGTGGTGCTGGCGGGTGCTGGGCGGTGTCCGTGCTAATTGGGTTGGGTCTTTAGTGAATGTAAAAACATCCTCCGTGGTCACACATCCACCGTCCGATGCCTTAAGATGAGCGATCACAAAACCGCAATTTCTGGTTCCCGGGATACCACCCTTCGGATCTGGGACATCGAAAAGGGCGTTTGTAAGAATGTGCTGGTCGGTCACCAGGCGAGCGTGCGTTGTTTGGAGATTCACGGCGATCTTGTCGTCAGTGGGAGTTACGATACCACAGCAAGAGTGTGGAGTATATCGCAAGGGACCTGCTTGAGAACGCTTTCTGGCCATTTTAGTCAGATTTACGCTATCGCGTTCGACGGGGACCGGATCGCTACCGGATCGCTCGATACTTCGGTCAGAGTTTGGAATCCTCATACCGGGTGAGCATGCAATTTCTTTTCACCGAGAAAGGATGCGGGCACTGATTCGGCTTTAGAAACTGTCTGGCTGTTCTACAGGGCCACACGTCGCTAGTTGGACAACTACAGATGCGCGGAAATACGCTTGTAACCGGAGGCTCCGATGGTTCGGTTCGTGTCTGGAGCCTCGAGAGGAACGCTTGCGTGCACCGTCTTGCAGCGCACGACAACAGCGTTACATCGCTGCAGTTCGACGAGACCCGCATCGTTAGTGGTGGTAGTGACGGCAGAGTCAAGGTCTGGGATCTTCGGACCGGAACACTAGTACGGGAGTTGTCAAGCCCTGCGGAGGCCGTCTGGAGGGTCGCATTCGAAGATGAGAAGGCGGTAATCTTGGCCATGAGAGCTACTCAGACCATCATGGAGGTTTCTACCCTTCTCCCCTCACAGCTACGGCTGCTTGCTGACCATTGCGACAATCTAGGTCTATTCATTCTCACCACCACCAGAAGCACTCAATGAATACTACCACTCCTCGAGTCCGGGGTCTGAGCGGTCGAATATCGATTTCGAGCAGGAGGATGATACCATCATTGATGACACCGCAATGGATGAGAGTGATGCGCTCTATGGAATGGAGGCCTAAACGGATTACTCATCCTCCGGTCATCGATAACCTGCACATGCACTTAATCCCTCTGCGAATATGAATATTGATTCTATGGTACACCTGTCAAAACGATCGCGCAACATTAGTATCCGGCCATGCATGTGGGTGAGGTTTTTTTTTTCCATTTTTTTTATATAGTTTATTTCCATATTACATTTACTCGGTCATTGCGTCTATTCGACATTATCCAGGGGGTTTTGTGGAAAAAGACGGGCAGGCGTCAGAATTGTTCGTGTTCGTGTTCCAGGGTTTCTGTTGTAAGGGAGGTCGATTTTTGTGTTTTCTTTGGCTTCCATCCCCCAGTTTCTCATCACCCATTCATTGTTACTGAACCGTTTGTGGGATATACACCGCTCTGTTTTATCCCCTCCCACTCTCTACCATTCCTGTCTCTTCTATTTTTTTTTGTAGGTTTGATTTGTTGAGTGCATTGGAGTTCTGCGGCATGCATGTTTGTATGAAAGCACGTGCAGAAGAGGTTTCAGAAGAAGAGAGAATGCGTGTAGTTATGACTGGGAAGGTTGTCTGGGCAAATGGGATTGTTTGTTTCTTTTTTCTTTTTCTTTTTTCCTTTGGAATTTCGGATTTTTCGGAATAGATGTTTTGAGTGATTTTTCTTTGGTTGGTAATTTTGAATTGGGGGGGGGGGATGCTTGTGGAGGGATGGGTAACATTTTGTTTACGAGGAAGGACAAGAAATTGAGAAGCATAAGAAGTACTGTATAGTTCGGAGGGGGGGGGACTTTGAACTTGCTCTAAGGGTA
>Ga0307508_10000160_pt1 | contig 80743 bp, 63 predicted proteins | sample 9_EM_MG_FD_203089 | JGI IMG/M metagenome (GOLD analysis project Ga0307508, IMG submission 203089) | Populus trichocarpa ectomycorrhiza microbial communities from riparian zone in the Pacific Northwest, United States - 9_EM | ecosystem: Host-associated > Plants > Roots > Unclassified | place... | reverse complement strand
TAGGGCCGCGCACCTTGCGCGTTCCTACCGCAACGACGAGATTTTGCCGGAGCAGGTCACGACGGAAATTGGAGAGATCAACAGCGCGGCCGAGGATGGCGCCGTAAACCAGCGACAGTTCCGACAAGGTGAAATCCTGCTCGAGAAAGTGCGGAGAGACCGGTGCGTATTGAATTTTGGCACGGAGTCGCTCAATCGCTGTTTCCAGAATTAACGCGTGATCGAAGGCCCAGGTTTTTCCGGTGGCGGTGGCGACATCTTCCCAGGCGAGCTGGCTGATTTTCTCGTCGCCCGCGGGCACTTCGGCCGGGACCGTCACCAAGCCAAAATGCGCGATCGTCATCACGCGTTCGCGGGGATCGCGCTTGGGTTCGGTGAAGGTGAACAGCTGTTCAAGATAACTGTGTTGAAGGCCGATTGACTTGATTTTTCGATCGCAAGCGGTGTCGGCGCTTTCGTCTTCATGGATGTATGTGCCCGGGAAACAAGCGCGTCCTTTGTGCGGAGCCGCGGCGCGACGGCCGAGCAATACAACCAGCTTTTCGTCGCGGATGCCGAACAGCACCAAGTCGACGGCGACCGAGGGACGGGGATGATTATATTTATACATGGTTAGTCATGCCCCTCGCCGAGGATTTCACGTTTTAGTTCTGTTAGTTCGAAGATGTAGTTGCCCGACAGAATCGGGTAGCGGCACCAGGTGCGCGGATCGAGATTCTCGTCGTCCACATGGAAACTGGGAGCGTAGCGTTCGCGTTTCCACTGGTTGCAGCTCCACAGGGTCAGTATCCGCTGGATGCTTGCGAAGATCTGCTCCCTCGAGAGTTGATTTCCGCACTCGGTCGGCGACGACAGTAATTGAAAAATGTCGCGGGGGCTTTTCTTTTCGACGACGAGAAGTTTTTGGATGCGGTTGATCATCGCATAAGAGCCGCCCAAATCGGCTTCGTCCGTCTGGTGAAATTCCACGGGTCTGAGTTCGGCCGTAGGCGCCTGGCGTGTGATCAGATCGAGCGAGGTGAAGCCGTATTCGTCACGCGCCCACGCCAGCCATTCGCGAAGGAAAGTTTTATCGATGCCGGCAACGGGCGCGAGACTACCCGCCGTGTCGCCATCCATGGTGCAATAGCCGACAGCGGCTTCGCTGCGGTTGCTGGTGGTGACCAGGAGAAAATTTTCGGCGTTGGCGATCGCCCAGATTGGCGGATTGCGTACGCGCGCCTGAATGTTTTGCCGGGTGATGTCATCACGATCCCAATTGAGTTCGCGTCCGAGATAACTTGAAAGCAGGCCTTCTGTCGCCGAGACCAGCACGGCGATGTTGAAACTAACGAAACGTGCCCCGATCTGTTCTGCCACGGCGCGCGCGGCGGTGAGGGTTGTTTCCCCACTGTTCGCCGAAGCTTGATACGCGCAGGTGAGGAGCCGGGCGACGATTGCCGACTCGGTGGCGCCAGTGGCCTGTTGCGTGAGCGTCTCGAGATATGTGCGCCCTTCGTCGTGCGAAAAACGCACCATCAGAGCGACGAGCACCGCGCAAGCGGCAGAGTCCGCGCCGCCAGAAAGAGAGAGGGCGTAACCGCGGCAGTGCGTCTTCTTGAGGTAATCGAATAGTCCCAGAGCCACGGCCTGGCTGAATTCGGACTGTTTTCCGGGGTAGCTGCGACTAATCACGGCAGCAGGGTGGTGGGACGACTTTCTGTCTGTCCAATCGACCTGACAATGAACGACGCCTTCCTCGGTGAACTCGGGTTCAAAACTGGCGAGACGCGAGCGACCCACGCGGTTGGTTTCGATGTCGACGGCGGCGGTAGTCAGCGTCCAAGGTCGATAACTGAACCGCTTGGAGAACGCCCGGATATTTCCCCCGCTCGCGATCAGGCAGTCGCCATCGTAAATCGCGCGACCGGCTTCGTTGCCGAGGAGGTTGGCGTAAACATAAGCGCAGTTGAACGCGCGCGAACCCTCGCTGACAAAGCGTTCACGCACGATTGCTTTGCCGAACGCAAAATGACTGGCAGAAGGATTCAGAATGACGTCGACCCCATGGCGCGAGTGATTGATGCCCGGCCGTCCCGCCACCCAGGCGTCTTCGCAAATTTCCAGGGCGAAACGATAACCGCCCAGATCATACATCAAATCCCCTAGCGGAACCTGTCTCCCGTCGCTGAGCGGGTACGACACTGTTTTCCCCGCCGGCCAGCGTTTAAAGAAACGGGGTTCGTAGTGAATTCCGTCACCCGCGAGATTTTGTTTCGCGGTAAATCCGACGATCCTTCCGTCGAAGATCATCGCGATGACATTATAAACGCTGCCGCCGTAGCTCAGCGGAAGTCCAATCGCAGCGCCGAAACCGTGAATTGCCGGAACGATTTTTGTCTCGAGCATGCGCAACGCGAGTTCAGTCACGTATGGCGCGTGAAATTCGTCTTCACAGCCATATCCGCTAATGCACAACTCGGGCAGACAGACAAAATCCACGTCCTGTTTTTTCGCCGCGTCCAGTACGGCGAGAATCTTTTCGCAGTTTCCCATCCAGTCTTTCGGCGTGGTGTTGATGGCGGCAGCGGCCAGTAGGATTGTTTTCATTCGCGGTGGGTCTGATGCCCTGAAGTTGGTCCGCCTCGGCGGGTTAACTTTAGCTTGATCGAAATGTAGGAGCTTGCTTGCAAGCGATTCAGTGCGTGGATCGACAACGGAAGTTTCGAATCGCTTGCAAGCAAGCTCCTACAGTCGGAATTGATGGCGGTTGCATGGATGGAATTTCAGGCGCTCAAAAACTGATCGCGAAGACGCGCGACCTCCGGACTGAACTGGATCGGTGCCGACGGTTGATCGACGTTGTAAACTGAGCGGAGATAGCGGAGGAAATCCTGGTCATCGCAGATGCTTTTTCCTGGCGCGTCCGAGATTTTCGCCACCGCCCGCCCGTTCACGTTTAGAGGCTTCATCACGACATTGAGCGCTTTGTAGCGAGGGATCGAAGCGGTGAGGGAAGTGCCAATGCCATACGAGGTGCGGAGTTTTCCCTCGTAGGCTTCGCAAAGTAGCAGCGCTTTCCGGAGGTCCAAACTGTCGCTGAAGACCGCGAATTTATCGGCGGGGTTGATTCCGAAGCTGCGAAATTTGGCTATGGTCTTTTCGGCAAAAACAAACGGGTCGCCGCTGTCGTGGCGCACGCCGTCGAAAAGTTTCGCGTAGTAGAGGTCAAAATCGCGCAGGAAAGCGTCGTACGTGATTACGTCGGTCAGCGCGTAACCCAGATTTCCTCGAAATTCCTGGGCCCATCCCTCGAGCGCGGCCTTTTGGGCGTTCTCGAGCCGCGGGCCGGTCTGCTGGTGCACCTGCAGAAATTCATGCGCCATGGTGCCGATGTCGCGCAGGTTTTTCTCCAGCGAGAAATATACATTGCTCGTGCCAAAAAGCTGGTCGGGGATTTCCTCCTTCAACACATCGAGGACGCGCGATTGATAATCCCGGCCAACCCGGCGACGCGTGCCCATTTCGACCAGGCGGAATGGTTTCGCATCCCCGTGCTTCGCGGCAAAGGCTTTAACCGCTTTCAATTCCTCGCGGAGTTTCGCAATGCCTGCGTTATGTGCTGCTTCGCGGTCCGCGGCCGCCACGGTCGCTTGGAAATGAAGTTCCGTGACGATGGCCAGCAGGTGGATTTCGAAAAAGATCCGATGGATCCAGGGACCGGTAACGCGAATATCCAGTTTGCCGTCGCGCTCGGTGATCGCGACCGAAGACGGATCGAGTCGAAAAAGTTTCAGGAAAAGCAAAAAGTCCTCTGTGAACCAGGAGTGGCGGCGCAAGTGGGCGATTTCACGATCCGTGTATTTCAGCTTGGCCAGCAGATTGACCTGCTCCTGGATTTGCCCGCGGAGTGGACGCAGGTCGACCGGACTGCGATTCACGAACTTGTATTCCACCATGGCCGTCGGCGCCCGGTGCAAGGCATACTGCGCCATCGAAAATTTGTAGGCATCGGTGTCGGCCGGCGATTGAATCAAGGGTGCGATTTGACTGGCGTTTCGCGTCATGATTACGCTAGAAAGGTCAAAACGACCAAACCACGCAATTCAAAACCATCGCGCGCCGGAAGAATATTCACCATGTCGACCCAACCCAAGTGTACGCCTCCGAAAAAGCTGACCGATGAACGATTCGTGAATTTGTTTTCGACCGAAATTGAGCGAAAGCGCGGACACAGCTCCTCGTGGGTATTTGCTTCGAGAAAAAAGCAGCCGGAGATTCCCGTGACGCACGCGGATGCGGTGGTGATCGTCGCTATCTTAAAGGTGGCGAACGAGCCGCGGCTCGTGCTGACGAGGGAATTTCGCGCTCCGCTGGGAGCTTATGAATTATCACTCCCATCCGGCTTGATCGATTCGGGTGAATCCGTGGAGGAAGCAGCCGCGCGCGAATTCAAGGAGGAGACCGGAATGACTTTGGGACGCGTGGCACATGCGTCACCGCCCACGGCGTCGTCGGCGGGATTAACCGACGAAACGATCGCCTATGTATTCGCCGAAGCTTCGGGTGAGGTGAGTCGTGAATTTCAGACCGAACATGAGGACATAGAGGTTCGCCTTGCGATCATTGCCGACGTGCGCCGGCTGCTTAGTTCGGCCTCGCCAGACATTATTTCGAGCCGCCTCTACCCGCTACTTGTGGGATACGCCGCCGCAGGCGCAATCGCGTTGCCGGTAATCGGCTGATAAATCCAACAAAAGGTGGTCGTCGATTTCCATATCGACGATCAGCGTCGGTGCGGAGACCGACGCCCACCACGCTGCGCTGCAAGGTTTGAAAGCCCACCTCAGCCGTAACCATGCAGAAGGATTTCCCGCGAAACACGCGAATGACGCGAAAGCAGATCAAAGAAGGCTTCACGCAGATTTGGATTAAGCAGTCCCTGTTCAGTGAGGAAATTTCGCTTTGTTTTCCAAACCGACGTATTCATTTCGTGCTTTTTCGCGTGTTTCGTGCCGTTGCTGCGTGCTCGCAGCCCGGTACTTGTCCGCGCACCTACGTGCGAGGCAAGTGGGCCCATCGATTGAAATCGCCTCAATCCTCGATCCACACGTGATCTCCGGTGCGGACTTCGTCGAAAAGATTAACAAGTTCGATGTTGTTCATGTGCACACAACCGCTCGTCGTTGGTGTGCCGAGTCGGTCTTCGTGGTTCGTGCCATGAATATAAATGTAGCGCTCATAGGTATCGACATTGCCGCCGGCGTTGATCCCTGGCTCCAACCCGCGCAAGCGCAGGATCCGGGTGACGATCAGATTCTTTTCGTTTTCGATTTCATCGAGCTCGCTGAAGTGTTTGCCGATGTTGACCCGCCCCTTGAACACGGTACCGGGAAGCGCACCGGCCCCGATTCGATCGGCAATTTGATGCAATCCGCGCGGCGTGCCCAAGGAGTCTTTGACGTTCGAAGGGGGCCGCCGCGACGTGGACACCACATGACTGCGCACCAGCGCCTCGTTTTGGAAAAATCCAAGCAGTTGCCGGTCAATGGAAACTGTCATAACCCGCGCTGTCGGCTTGATTCCGAGCGCGTCGCACCTTTCTTTGAACCGTTTCAACATATCATTCACTGTGAGCAATAAAACCTATCGAGTCGGTATCGTCGGTGCCACCGGAGCAGTCGGTCAAGAGCTGATTGCTTTGCTGCTGGCCCATGCATTTCCACTCGCTGAACTCCGACCGCTCGCGTCGGCGCGTTCCGCGGGTCGTAGCATCGATTTCGGCGGTAAAAAAATTACAGTGCAGGAAGCGACCCCTGATGCATTCGCTGGCCTTGATCTGGCTTTCTTTGCCGCCGGGACCTCAGTGACCAAGCAGCTGGCTCCCGAGGCGGTCAAGCGCGGGTGCCTGGTGATCGACAAGAGTTCGGGTTTCCGGATGGATCCCAATGTCCCACTGGTTATCCCGGAGATCAATTCGCAGATGCTTCGCTCCCATAAGGGCATCATCGCAAGTCCTAATTGCTCCACCTCGGTGGCGCTGATGGCGCTGTTTCCGTTGCATCAGGCTTTCGGTCTGAAGCGCGTGTTCTTTTCGACCTATCAATCGGTCTCGGGGACGGGGGCGGACGCAGTCACGGAATTGGATTTGCAGACGAAAGCATACGTTGCCGGCCAGCCGCTTCCGCGCGAAGTTTATCCCTATCAAATTTTCCAGAACCTGATTCCCCACATCGATTCGTTCGGTGCGGACGGCTATACGGGCGAGGAATCGAAGATGCGGGCGGAAAGTCGCAAAATTCTGGGTCTGCCAGACCTCAAGGTCTCGGCGACTTGCATCCGCGTTCCAGTGGTGCGCGCGCACTCGGTCGCGATCAATGCCGAGTTTGAAAAGCCGGTGTCGGTCGATTCGGCGCGCAAGGCCATCGCCGCTTTTCCGGGTGCCGAGCTCGTCGATGACACCACGAAAAACATCTACCCGACGCCTTTGGCGTACAGCCGGAAGGAAAAGTGCGGCGTAGGACGCATCCGCCTCGACACCGCCTTGGACAACGGTCTGGCACTCTGGGTCAGCGGCGACAACTTATGGAAGGGGGCCGCGCTCAACGCCATTCAAACGGCCGAGAAAATGATCGAGCTGGGTCTGCCGTTGAAGGCGTAACCAGGCTTATTTTCTGCATTCCGGCTTTTGACTTGCCGGGTCGGATGGCTTGGCCTTTCGTGGCCACTTTACGGACGATTAGCTCAGTTGGTTAGAGCATCTCGTTTACACCGAGAGGGTCGGGGGTTCGAGTCCCTCATCGTCCACCAGCCTTCGCTCGCAGCGCAGCAAGAGTGGGGGCTGCCGCGCCAAAGCCCGGTCCGCCGGGTGTAGGCGGACATTATTCGCTGCGGCTTCGGCCCGGCAAGCCCTGTCGGCCGGATTTCCACTTAACTCATCAATGAAGTTCATTCTCGCCACCCGCAAAAGTCCACTGGCTTTGGTCCAGTCCGAGATGGTGGCTGCGCGGCTGCGGGAAAAGATCGCCGGTGCCGAATGTGAGTTGCTGAAAGTCGTCACGACCGGCGACAAACAAGCGGAATGGTCGCTGAGCAAGCAGGGTGGCAAAGGGCTTTTCACCGCGGAGTTGGAGCAGGCGCTGTTGCGGAACGAGGCGGATTTGGCGGTGCACAGTTGCAAGGATTTGCCCGGCGACAATACGCCGGGACTTGCGGTCGCAGGATTTTTGCCGCGCGAAGATGTTCGCGATGTGCTCGTGATGCGCGAAGGCGTGACCGAACCGAAAACGATCGCAACCGGCAGCCCCCGCCGACAGTTGCAGATCAAAAGGCTTTTTCCTCAGGCGGGTTTTACCGAGATCCGCGGCAATGTGGATACACGCCTGAAAAAAATCGCGACCGGTCTCGCTGACGCCACTGTCCTCGCGCAAGCGGGGTTGAACCGCCTGGGCATCCATCACTGGCCCGGAATCGTGTTTCGTCCCCTGAGCCTGGCCGAAAGCGTGCCGGCGGTGGGGCAGGGTGCAATTGCAGTGCAGTGTCGCGTGAAGGATGTGCCCGTTTTTGCCGCGGCTCTCGACGCCGTGACTGCGCGCGCGGTCACAATTGAGCGCGCTCTGCAATCGGCGATTGGCGGCGGTTGCCAGATCGCGTTTGCCACGCACGTCACGGAAAATGTGCTGCATTTTTTCCACGAAAAAACAGGGGTACATGTATTGTCCCTGACCGAACAGGATTTTCAAAACCCCGCCGGCACGGCGCAACGGGTTCTCAAACAAGTTAATTTTCATGGCTGAATCGAACAACCAGACACTTCAGGGCCGGCGCGTTGTGATCACACGACCGCGGGATCAAGCAACCGAATGGCGCAGAAAACTCGAATCACTCGGCGCCGCCGTGATCGAGCTGCCATTGATCCAGGTCAGGAAGGACGTAAACCTCACCACGCTGGCTGAAGTGCTCGGGGAATTTGGCAGCTATGAGTGGATTGTTTTCACCAGCACCAATGGCGTGAAATACTTTTTCGAAGAGTTTATCCGGGTGCACGAAGACATCCGCGCACTAGGGCTGGTGCGCATTGCCGCAGTCGGCGAGGCGACAGCCTCCGCCATTCGCGACCTGCATCTCCGCGTCGATCTCCAACCGAAGAAAGCAAGCGGCGAAGAGCTGGCCCGGGAGTTGATCGAGCGTGAATCGATGGACAGCGCCAAAGTCCTCGTGATCACCGGCAATTTAAATCGGGACGTGATCGTCGAAAAATTGAGCGAAGTCCGTGCAATCGTGGATCGGTTGCCCGTTTATAAAACGGAGGAAACTGATCTCGCTGCCGACCCGATCGCCGGTGATTTTCGCGCCAATGGAGCCGACGCTATCCTCTTCGCCAGTCCCTCCGCGGCGCAGTCGTTTTTCGATCAAGCTGCGACGCTGAAGCTCGCTACCAAGGCTCGCCGGCCACTGGCGGGTAGTATCGGCGCGACCACGACCACGACGATGAAACAGCTCGGGCTGCCGGTGGATTTTGAGGCGGCAGAGCCAGGTCTCGATTCGCTGGTCGAAGCTCTGCTGAAAAAACTAAAACCTTGAGTCGATTTCTGACTTACGGACCGACGATTCCCCTATGAAAGTTCCTTTTCTCGATCTGAAATTGCAGCATCAGGCCATTCGCACTGAGGTCCTCAAGGCGTTGACGGACACCTACGACGCGACGCGATTCTGTCTGGGAAAAGATGTCGAGGATTTCGAAAAAGCATTTAGTGCCACACTCGGTTATGCACGGACGCTGGGCATGAATAGCGGGACGTCACCGTTGCATGTCGCGTCGCTCTGCGGTGGTTTTGGTCCCGGCGACGAAGTCATTACGACGCCATTCACCTTTGCGTCGAGTTGCTGGGGTATCAGCTACGTTGGCGCGAAACCAGTGTTCGTTGATATCGACGCCGACACCTGGTGCATCAGCCCGGAAGCGATTGCCAAAGCGGTCACACCAAAAACCAAGGGCATCGTGGTCGTGCATATTTTTGGCCAGCCCGCCCGGATGGACGAGATTATGGCGATTGCGCGGCAGCATAAGCTATTTGTCGTTGAGGACTGCGCACAGGCGGTGGGCGCTGAGTACAAAGGTCAGGCGGTTGGCGGCATCGGCGATTGCGGCACGTTCAGTTTCTATCCGACAAAAAATCTCGGCGCATGTGGCGAGGGCGGGGCATTTGTCTCGAAGCATTCGGTGGTGATGGACAAAGCCCAATTGCTGCGCGTGCACGGATCTCCGAAGCGTTACTCTCACACGGAAGTGGGCTTCAATTTCCGCATGGATGGATTTCAGGGTGCGGTTCTTAACATCAAAATCAAAAAGCTCGCTGAGTGGACGGCGCGCCGTCGGGCGATTGCGGCGAAGTATCGCGCGGGAATCAAACGTGCCGATGTGCAGCTGCCAGTGGTGCCAGCATACGGTGAGTCGGTGTGGCATCAGTTTACCCTCTTGCATCCGCAACGTGACGCCCTCCGTGTTCACTTGGAAAAGGCCGGCGTCGGTACAGAGATTATTTATCCTGGTCCGATGCATCTACAGCCATGTTACGAGTCCCTTGGGTACAAAAAGGGCAGTATTCCGGTCGCGGAAAATACCAGCGCCCGGTGTGTGAGTCTGCCGATCTTTCCGGAGCTAAACGATGAGCAGGTCGAGCACGTAATCCAATCGGTTAATTCATTTTGAACCACAGAAAACACGGAATACACAGAAAGAGGATTTCCATTCTGTGTGTTCCGTGTTTTCTGTGGTGATTAATTCATGATCAACGGTGTCAGACTCAAAGTGTGCGGGCTCACGTCGCTGGTGGATGCCGACGCAGCGGATGCCGTGGGCGCCGACTACCTCGGTTTCATTCTCTATCCCAAGTCACCGCGTTTTGTCGCGTATCCGCAGTACAAGGCGATGCAGGAGCGTCTGCCGCCGCGCAAACGAGTCGCGGTATCGGTCGAGCCCACCACCGAAGAACTGACGAAGCAGAAGGAGCTGGATTTCGATTTTTTCCAGATTCATTTCAATCCGCAGACGCCGATCGAGATGGTAGCCGCCTGGTCCAAAGCGGTTGATCCCGCCAAGTTATGGCTCGCGCCGCGTTTGCCTCCCGGAATCGACATCGTTCCCGAACTGCTGCCGCTGGCGGAGACTTTCCTCATCGATACGTTCCATCCGGACAAAATGGGTGGCACCGGCGTCACCGGTGATTGGGCGAAATTCAAGCGCTACCGTGAATCGCACTCAGCCAAGCGATGGATTCTTTCTGGCGGCCTGGCTCCGGAAAATATTGCCGAAGCAGTCATCGCAACCGGGGCGAAGTACATCGACGTAAACAGTGGTGTTGAGCAAGCGCCGGGCGTTAAAAACCCGGCGAAGCTAAAGGCGTTCGTGCTCGCACTCCATAATGCGACGAAGCACGAGAATCCATCATACAGAGGGTAACAGGGACTATACCAAGTTCCCTTTAGCTATTGCGCGACGATAACGTCGCTGAGGTAGGGCGGGAGCGCTGGGCCCGCCGCGAACGTCGTTACGCCGCGCTCCCCGCGGGGCAATTGGTATTAGTTGGGTGGGGCGAATTATTCTTAATCCGCCGTCCCGCGTGGCAAAAATGATGTCCGTCGACGGACGTCGGCGCGTTAGGGATAACGCGCCCTACCGCGATCGCCGAAATCAGAATGACGAGATCAGAATCCCGGCATGCTGCCGCCTTTGCCGCGCATGGCTTCCATCTGGCGCATCATCTTCATCATTCATAGGGTGGGTTTTGCCGGTGTGTCCGGCATTGTTTGCCGATGTGTTTCCAGAGGAAAACGGCGATTTCATTGTTTGCTCTTGTTGCCCTCAGACGCCCGAAACAAGGCGGAGTGAGTATATTTTCTCTGCTCATTGGCGCGAGTATTTCCACAACGCCGCCAGTTAAAATGTCGGATATCAGTGACAATGAAGTTTGGGCCTAGAATAGGCTTCGATATGACATGGAATATCGGCATTTCACCTTGCTGCGAAATGGGGAAGTTCCCTTGATCCGGTCAATCTTTTCTGGGTGCGCGTTTTCGGGCCAACACGCAACCAAATCTAAATTACCTCACCCCCCACGTGAGCTGATTATCTTTATACAAGCTGCTGTAGAACGCACACACACCATGTCACTTTCGGTATCTGGTTTACTATTACGTTCACGTCCTGGTCGCTGTTTGACCTGGTGCACCTCTTTGTTCGTGACGCTTTTGACCTGCTGCGCAGGTATCCCGCTATCTGCCCAGACCGCACAGGTCCAGCACGCACCTTCGGTGAGCGGGACCATCGATGGTTCGGTGCAGCAGATGAGCGCGGAAGGCGTCACTTTGAATGGCGGGGCGATCATCACCGGCGACCTCCTGGTGCCGGGAACGCCCGTGGTGCAACTTAACAGTTCACCGACGTACAATGGGACTCTGGAGGGGAGTGGTTCGATGTCTCCGTCGAACTACACGATCATGCTCAATAGCGGCTCGTCTCTCCGTCACGTGATTCGTCGGACCACCGCCGTTTCGTTGTCGTCCGTAGCGACCGTTCCCACGCCTACGGCCACGGCCTCCGCGACGGTGAACACTGCTGGACAGTCGGTAACCTGGACCAACTTAAAAGATCTGACTCTCAATAGCAACGTAGGCCAGTACACCGTGCCCGCTGGGACCTATGGTAATTTCAACGCGAGCAGCGGCACGGGTTTCAAACTCGGCGTCGCGGGCACCACCCAGGCTTCAGTCTATAATTTCCAAAATCTCACGCTCAATGGCAACAGCACGCTCCAGGTTCTCGGGCCAGTCGTCATCAATCTCGCGAACGGCTTTTCCGCCAATGCACCGATAGGCGCCTCCTCAAATCCCGCATGGCTGACACTGAATATTAAATCCGGCGGCTTCACGCTCAATAGTGGATGCAATCTCTACGGGTATCTCGTCGCTCCGAGCGGAACAGTAATCATCAATTCCGGTACCCAGCTCGTCGGCGGAGTTTCGTCCGCCTACCTCACCGTTAACGGAAACGGGCTGCTAAAACTTCAAGCCCAACAAACGACCAACCTGCTCCCGGTGGTTTCGCTGACGGCTCCTGCGAACGGATCTACCTTTACAGCACCCGCCTCGTTCACTTTGACGGCAAATGCTTCCGATCCCGACGGCACTATCAGCAAAGTCGAATTTTTCCAAAGCGGTACCAAGATCGGACAAAGTACCGCTACTCCCTACAGTTTTAACGTCACGGGACTAAGCGCGGGGAGTTATACTTATTTTGCCCGCGCCACCGATAACTCTGGCGCGACCGCCGACTCCACGGCGATTTCCGTGACGGTAAACAGTCCTAACCAGCCGCCTGTGGTTTCAATCACTTCTCCAGCAAATGGAGCTACATTTACGGCGCCGGCGACCGTCGCCCTGGTCGCCTCAGCCTCTGATCCCGATGGGACGATCGCGCATGTGGATTTTTATCAGGGTTCTGTTTTTATTGGGCAGGATATCAGTGCTCCCTATCAACTGACGACCAGCACGCTATCCGCCGGCAGTTATGTTTTTTCAGCCAAGGCCTACGATAATGCGAACGCCATTACCACCTCGGCGACGGTGACAATCACCGTGATCAATCCAAACCAACCGCCGACTGTCTCAATTACTGCTCCCGCCAATGGCTCCAACTACGACGATCCAGCGAGTTTTTCTGTTACCGCCACCGCGGCGGATTCCGATGGCTCGATCTCGAAAGTGGAACTCTTTCAGAATGGCGTTCGCCTTAGCGAAGATCTGACTTCACCCTATGGCTTTGCGATCAGCGCACTGCCGGTTGGCGTCTACGATTTTGTGGCGCGCGCGACCGACAACCAGAATTCGTCGGTCGATTCAGCAGCGGTTCGCATCACCGTTGCCCACGTCAATGATGCACCTGTCGCCAACGCCCAATCTCAGAGCGTAGCGGAAGAAACCCCGCTGACGGTCACGCTGACAGGATCGGACCCGGACGGAGACGTCTTGGCTTACACGATCGTGAATCAGCCCGGTCACGGCACGCTGGCACCTGGCTCGGCCTCCAATATTTTTATCTACACACCTGTTCAGAATTACAACGGCAGCGACTCATTTACTTTCAAGGTAAGTGATGGCGCCGTGACTTCGTCTGCTGCTACGGTACAGCTCACGGTCACACCGGTAAACGACGCTCCTGTCAGTTATCCCGCATCGTTTGTTTTGAACGAAAACACTTCGGTCTCTTTTCAATTGGGCGCGACCGACGTCGACAGTTCTTCGCTCATCTTCAATGTTATCTCCGGTGTAAATCACGGGAACTTGTCGGGCTCATTGCCCAATCTCACTTACACCCCCACGGCCGATTACAGCGGCTCCGACAGCTTGGTATATAGCGTCTCCGATGGACAGCTCACGTCCGCACCAGCGACGATCAGTTTCACGATCAATCATGTAAACCGTGCACCCGTGGTCGCGTTGACCGCACCGGCAAACGGAGCGGGTTACATCGCGCCGGCTAATTTTGTTTTGCAGGCGAACGCCTCGGACACGGACGGCACGATCACAAAGGTGGAGTTTTTCCAGAGCGGCACGAAGATCGGTGAAGCAACCGCGACGCCCTACAATTTTTCGGTGTCCTCACTCGCTGTGGGCAGTTATTCATATGTCGCGCGCGCCACAGACAATTCCGGTGCAACGACAGATTCGGCCGCAATCGCGATCACCGTTGTCGCCAATACTCCTCCGATCGCGACGCTCACCGCTCCCGCTGATGGATCGACCGCAATTGCACCGGCGATTGTTACACTCACCGCAAACGCAAGCGACAGCGATGGCACGATCGCGCGGGTTGAATTCTATCAAGGTGCGACCCTGCTCGGACAGAGCACGACGACTCCCTACAGTTTCTCCACTTCGGCATTGGCCGCGGGCTCCTACGGTTTCTCCGCAAAAGCTTTCGATAATCTCGGCGCGAGCGCGACCTCGGCCACGGCAACCATTACCGTCGTAAATCCCAATCAGCCGCCTGCGGTGACATTGACCGCGCCGGCAAATGGCGCGCAATTTATCGCGCCGGCCACAGTCGTTATCACCGCCACCGCCTCCGATTCCGATGGGGCGATCGCGAAAGTGGAATTTTTCAACGGCGCGACCAAACTTGGCGAAGTGTTGACGGCGCCTTATCAATTCACGTGGAACGGCGTCGCCGCTGGTAATTATACACTGACGGCTCGCGCAACGGATGACGCGGGTACCGCCGCAGATTCAGCGGCGATTGCGATCACGGTGGTCGTCAACACACCGCCAACGGTGGTTCTGACTGCGCCGGCGGATGGTGCCGTGTTCACTCCTCCCGCCTCCATTTCCTTGAATGCCACCGCGTCGGATTCCGACGGCTCGATTACGAAAGTGGAATTCTTCGCGGGTAGCACCAAAATCGGCGAAGCCTTAGCGGCACCCTATCAGTTCGTGTGGAATAACGTGTCGAGCGGCACATACCTGCTGACGGCACGTGCGACCGACAATCTCGGCGCCGCGACTACCTCAGTTCCTGTTACGATCACGGTCAACACGGCGCCCGTCGCCAACCCGCAGAGTATTTCCACTGCGGAAAATTCCTTATTACCCATTACGCTCACGGGTTCGGACATTGAGACTTCATCCGCCTCACTAGTGTTTACGGTCGTCACTCAACCAGGTCATGGCGCTCTCTCCGGAAATGCACCTAATGTCATTTACACACCAAGTACCGGTTATGTTGGCGGCGATAGTTTCACTTTTAAGGTTAACGACGGATTGGCCGATTCTCCGGTCGCAACCATTGGCATCACGATGACGTCCAGCGCACCGCAGCCGCCTCATATTGTCAGTCAACCGATTCTTTCAATCGTGCTGCCGTCAACCCGGGCTAATCAGACGGCGGTCAATTTCACTCCCATCGAACTTAAGCCTTCGGATGTTAATTCAACCAGCGGTTCAGTTTTCTCAACCCTTCCGACTACGAATCCTGCGCTTTTCGGACTTACTGGGTCGGACATTCGGCGCGTAAATTTTGATGTTCTTCCGGGCGGTACTCCACTTACCGAAGGCGCGACGATTACCAATCAGTACGCCAGTGTCGGCGTCACGATGAACGCGATTCCGGTTCGTTCCACCATTTACGAAGGCCCGGCGTCAGCGCCGTTTACTACGTTTACCACTGGCGCGGGCGCACGCCAGGTATTCACATTTACTGTTCCCGTGGTGGCTGCAGGCGTGATTAATACCTCTCCGGACCACGATCTGTTTGAATTTTATTCTCCGGATGGGACGAGATTGTTTTCGACGGCGGATACGGCGCCAAACTCCGAAGTGGATCGTTTTGTAGGTGCGAGAGTCAACGACGGAAACCTGATCGGTTCAATGGTATTGGTGAACACGAGTGGCGACGACGAAATGGACGAACTGGTTTTCGAGGTGCTGAATGACCAAGTTCTTCCCGGTAACTACCTGTACCCCGTTCACGCTACCGATCCCGCCAATCTTGGTTTAGTTTATTCGCTCGTGGAGGGTCCGCCAAACATGGTGATTAATCCCGCCACTGGGGTTCTCAGCTGGCTCACTCGCGGCATTGATGCGGGAGACCATCCGGTGACGGTTCGTGTGACGAACACGGCGGGTCTTTCCGACACACAAAGTTTTGTTCTGCGTGTTATCCTAAATGCGGTACCGCAGATTACGGCCGGCCCGGACCTTTCCCTTTCGGCGTACACAGACACATTAAAACTTCGGGGGATTGCCACCGACGATGGCGTTCCTGCTCCGGGGAACCTTACGTTAAAGTGGAGTACCATGTCCTCCGGGACTGGCCAGGTCCTGTTTGACAACCCTGCGGTGGCCCAGCCGTTCGCGACCTTTTCACAGCCGGGTATTTATTTATTACGATTGGATGCTACCGACGGTTTGGAATCCGTCAGCGATTGGATGGAAGCTCGTGTGGGTCTGTTCTATTCTGCAACTCTGCCCATGGATCCGGCGGCTTGGTGGCCTGGAAATGGCCTCCCGATCGAGGTTGTGCATGGGAATCATGACGTGACTTTTGGAGGCGGCGTGAACTATGGGGACGGGAAAGTAGCCCTCGGTTTTGCCTTTAACGGTTCGTCGTCAGGCTCTGTTCCGGCGCATGCTGATATGAATTTGGGCACATCTGCAGCGGGACTAACCATTGAGACTTGGGTAAAGTTGGATGAGTTTAGGGATGTTCCTCTGGTTCAGTGGAGCAATGGCAGCAGTGACGGGGTCAGTCTGCGGGCCTGGATTAACGGAAAGGGATTGTATGCGTTTCTGACGGATACATCGGGTGGCAATCATCCGATTAGCGTGGACAATGTATTTTCGACGAATGTCTGGAGCCACGTTGCGGTCACCTACGACAAGGTCAGCGGGATGGCCCGGCTTTACTGCAACGGTGAACTCATCAACGAACAGAACCTCGGTATATTCACGCCGCAAACGAGCTATCCGCTACTGTTTGGCGCGCTCCCAAGAGAAGGGCGTTATCTCAAAGGCACATTGGACGAAATTACCTTGTACAAACGTCCGCTTACGCTGGCAGAAGTCCGGGCAATCTTTAGCGCCGGCGCTTTGGGTAAGATTCCGCGTGGGGACAACACGCCACCAGTGGTGAACGCCGGACCCGACGTGCAGCTGCTTTCTGCAAGCGAAGTTGCTACACTGACTGGCAGCGTGGTGGATGATGGAAAACCGGAGGCTGGTCCACGAAGTGTTGTATGGAGCAAGGTCTACGGCCCGGGAACCGTGATCTTTGCCGGAACCAATACGGCGGCGACAACGGCGTCGTTCAGTGCTCCGGGTACATATATTTTGCGACTCGATGCAAACGATGGTGAGATACAGGCCGTCGGCGACACGATGGTAGTCCGGGTGGGAGTGACCGGCAGCGTTCCTGTTGCTTCAGGAATCGCGGCATGGTGGCCGGCCAATGCCGAAATCCATGAAGTGGTGAACGGCAATCACGACGTGGAATTTCTGCCGCGGGGACCGGCTTTTGGTCCCGGCGAACAAGCGCAGGGCTTTGCGTTCGATGGTTCGAACTACTATGGGCGCATGCCGGCGCACGCGGATCTAGATTTGGGCACATCTGCAGCGGGACTGACCATCGAAACGTGGGTAAAACTCGATGAGTTTAGGGATGTCCCCTTGGTGCAATGGAGCAATGGCAGTAATGACGGGGTCAGTCTGCGGGCCTGGATTAACGGAAAGGGATTGTATGCGTTTCTAACGGATACATCGGGAGGCAATCATCCGATTAGCGTCGACAATGTTTTCTCAACAAATGTCTGGAGCCACGTGGCAGTGACCTACGAAAGGGTCAGCGGTGTGGCCCGACTTTATTTTAACGGCGAACTTGTTAGCGAGAAAAACGTGGGTGTATTCACGCCACAAACGAGCTATCCACTGCTGTTTGGTGCGCTCCCAAGAGAAAGTCGTTATCTTAAAGGCTCACTGGACGAAATCACCTTCTACAAGCGTCCATTGACGCTGGCAGAGGTCCAAGCGATCTATCGCGCTGGAACCTCGGGTAAGAGTTCGCAGATAACCAATACTCCGCCGGGTGTGAACGCCGGACCAGACGTACAGATGCTCAACGCCGGTGGAAGTGCCACGCTTGCAGGTAATGTGGTTGATGATGGAATGCCGAGCGCAGGTTCCCTCAACGTTGGATGGAGCAAAGTCGTAGGACCAGGGGCAGTGAACTTTGCCGCGGCAAACGCGCCAGCGACGACCGCCACATTTAGTGCTCCGGGCACATATATTTTGCGACTGGATGCAAACGATGGCGAACTACAGGCCGTTGGTGATACCATGGTGGTCCGGGTGGGCGTTACCGGCAGCGCGCCCGCAGGCGCAGGAATCGCGGCATGGTGGCCGGCCAATGCTGAAGTGCATGAAGTGGTGAATGGCAATCACGACGTGGAATTCCTGCCGCGCGGACCGGTTTTTGGTCCCGGCGAGCAAGCGCAGGGCTTTATGTTCAATGGCTCCGATCACTACGGCCGCGTACCAGCACACGCGGATTTGGATTTGGGCACATCTGCGGCGGGACTGACGATCGAAACGTGGGTAAAACTCGATGAGTTTAGGGATGTTCCCTTGGTTCAATGGAGCAATGGCAGCAATGACGGGGTCAGTCTGCGGGCCTGGATAAATGGAAAAGGATTGTATGCGTTTCTAACGGATACATTGGGTGGCAACCATCCGATTAGCGTCGACAATGTTTTCTCAACAAATGTCTGGAGCCATGTGGCAGTGACTTACGACAGGGTCAGCGGTGCGGCCCGGCTTTATTTTAACGGCGAACTCGTCAGCGAAAAAAACTTGGGTGTATTCACGCCACAAACGAGTTATCCACTGCTGTTTGGTGCGCTCCCAAGGGAAAGTCGTTATATTAAAGGCACACTGGACGAAGTCACCTTCTACAAGCGTCCGCTTACGATGGCAGAGGTCCAGACAATCTATCGTGCCGGAGCCGCGGGCAAAGCATCAATCAATAACACGCCGCCCATCGTCAATGCTGGGCCTGATCTGCAATTGCCCGCGGCGAGCGGCAGCGCCGCGTTGGCGGGCAGCGTGGTGGACGATGCAAAGCCGAATGGCGGTTTGCTTAGCGTGGGATGGAGTAGGGTCGAAGGCCCGGGAAGTGTGGATTTTGCGGCGATAAATGCAGCGGCGACAACGGCGACATTCAGTGCTCCCGGCACATACATTTTGCGACTGGATGCAAACGATGGCGAACTGCAGGCAATTGGTGACACGGTGGTGGTCCGGGTGGGAGTGACCGGCAGTGTACCTTCCGCCGAGGGAATCGCGGCATGGTGGCCGGCCAATGCCGAAATACATGAAGTGGTGAACGGCAATCACGACGTGGAGTTCCTGCCGCGCGGACCGGCGTTTGGACTCGGCGAGCAAGCGCAGGGCTTTGTGTTCAATGGCTCCGACCATTATGGCCGCGTACCAGCGCATGCGGACTTGGATTTGGGCACATCTGCAGCGGGACTGACCATCGAAACGTGGGTGAAGATCGATCAGTTTAGGGACGTCCCTTTGGTGCAATGGAGCAATGGCAGCAATGACGGAATCAGTCTGCGAACCTGGATCAACGGAAAAGGATTGTATGCATTCCTGACGGATACATCGGGTGGCAATCATCCGATTGGCGTACAAGATGTTTTCTCAACGAACTCCTGGAGTCATGTGGCGGTGACGTACGACAAGGTTAGCGGGATGGCCCGGCTTTATTACAACGGCCTTCAGATAGGAGCGCAGAACCTGGGCGTGTTCACACCGCAGACAAGCTATCCGCTTCAGTTTGGGGCGCTGCCCAGAGAGGCGCGTTATTTTAAGGGGATGCTGGACGAAATCACCCTCTATAAACGGCCACTTAGGTCTGACGAGATCTTGGCAATTTATAACGCGGGGCCCTCGGGCAAGGGACCTTCCAACACAGCGCCGGTCGTCAATGCCGGCCCGGACCTTTCCACAGGTGCTGGCATTCCTCTATCAATTACTGGCTCGGCAACCGACGATGGACTGCCGAATCCACCTGCTTCCATCAGCTATCAGTGGAGCAAGATTAGTGGACCGGGAGCTGTTGCATTCTCGAATTCAACTTCCGTGGCGACGACCGTTACTTTTGATACGGCCGGCACATACATTCTTCGGCTGTCCGGAAGCGACTCGTTACTTACAGCAACTGATGAAACCACGGTGATCGTTGGCACAGCACCAGCGGTTATTCTGACAAACCCCGCCAACAACGCGATCATCCCGGTTAATACTGCGCTGACTCTGGCGGCCACCGCCACCGATGCGGATGGAACCATCACCAAGTTGGAGTTCTATGATGGCGCGACGAAACTGGGAGAAGACGCTACGGCGCCTTATAGTCTGTTGGTATCTGCGGGACTCACCGTGGGCAGCCACACACTCACGGCGAAAGCCACCGACAATAGTGGACTCGTGACGACTTCCGCAGCCGTCATTGTGACAAGCGCCGCGGCGAATCCTCAAGCCCCTACGATTTCGATCTTCGAGCCGCTGCCTGGTCCGACGGTGAAGACCAACAGCTACTTTGAAATTGCCGCGACTGCGACCGATACGGACGGCACGATCGCCAAAGTCGAGTTCTTCCAGGACGGAGTTAAATTGGGACAACAGACTCTTCCCGAGCTAGGCCACCCGACCACGTATTTCTGGCCAATGAGCGGTGGTCTGCCCGCTGGCACCTACGCGTTCAGCGCCAAGGCGACCGATAACAGCGGCCTTACGACCATGTCTGTTCCGGTCAGCGTGCAGGTGACCGATACTCCGATCAGCACGGCGTCCGTTTATATTGAGACCCCTGATGATAGCGCCCGGATTTCCGCTCCAGTGACGGTGCGTGGCCTCATCGCCCCGCCGGCGCTGACTTCGTGGAGCCTGCAATACCGGCTGCGCCCACCTGGTGACGATACGTCCACAGCTACCGACCCGTGGCTAAACGCCGCGACGGGTACGTCCCCGGTCGGTACCGCTGCGACTTCGAGCGCGGTCGCCGTAACCGGAATGATCGGTACGTTTGATCCGACTCGGTTGCTCAACGGCCTGTACGAAATCCGCGTGGTTGCCACGACGAGCACAGGCTCGATCACCACTACACCCATCGACTATATCGTCGAGGGCAACATGAAGGTAGGCATCTTCACGCTGGCCTTCGAGGATTTGAAGGTTCCGGTCGCGGGTATTCCTATTTCCGCGACGCGGACCTACGACAGTCGTGATTCGCGGGTGGGGGATTTCGGGCCGGGCTGGCGTCTCGCGATCGCGAATATTCGCGTGCAGAAGAATCGGAATCTTGGGGCGGCTTGGTGGCAGACGGATTATCCCGGATCTAACCCACCGCCGCTTTATCCTTTCTTCCTTGAGCCCGTCAACGAGCGCATTGTCACCGTTGTCATGCCGGATGGGGAGTCCCACCGCTTCCGTGGTGGCGCTGACGTCCGCAATGCGGGGTCGCGCATTGGTGATCCTGAAAATGTTTCGCTGTCCGTGGCGTCCAGGACCGGAAAGTATCGTTTCTATCCTCTTGGTGATACCACTTCGAAACTCGAACCACTCGATTCCTCAAATCAATTGGCCGAAACTTTCTACAATGACGTGTACGGTACCCAGGATCTAACCACTGAGGATCCTCGACTGGGTGATCCGGGTGAAATATTTAACCCCACCCGCTTCCGCCTCACCACAAAGGACGGCACCGTCTTCATTCTCGATCAGACGCTCGGCCTACTGCAGATGAACGATCTTACGGGCAACACGCTTGTCCTAAATCGCGATGCGCAGAATCGCGTCACATCGGTTGTTTCCACCCAAGCTGCACCTTCCGGAAATATCGTCACTTCAATCACCGTCCATCGCGACGCGACCGGCCGCGTGGATTACATCCGCGATCCCGCGGGCAAGGACCTCGATTACACCTACGATGTCTCAGGCCGCCTCGAGACATTTGTCGATCGCGAGAACAACACCACTCAGTTCAAGTACGAGAATGCCTCGTTCCCGTATTATCTCACGAAGATCATCGATCCTCGCGGCGTCACCGCGCTACGCAGCGAATTCGATGAGAATGGGCGCATGGTCAAACAGATCGACGCCGATGGAAAGGAAACGATCTTCACCCACGCGGTCGACGTCAGCAGCCGCTACGAAAAAGTGAAGGACCGCCTCGGTCACGAATCCACGTTCTACTACGACGATCGCGGCAACGTCACCACGAAGATCGATCAACTCGGTGCCCAAACGACCTTCAGTTATTACCCGGATAGCGATTGGGTGAAGTTCGAAACCGATCACTACGGCAACACGAAGTCGATGGCTTACGACGCACGCGGCAACGTCACCGTCCAGACCACCGGCGCGAGCTTGACCGAAGATCCCGCGAATCCAACGACCGGTTACACTACGCGCATGGTTTACAACGCCCTCAGTGCGCCGACCCAGATCACCGATCCCTCCGGCCGCGTGCAATCCTTCACCTACGATCCTGCGACGAATAATCTGCTGAGTAACACGGTGGGCGTCGGTGGCTCTGCTCCTGCGACCACGACTTACCACTACAACACCGACGGTACCCTCGACACCGTCACCGATGCCCTCGGCAACGTGACGAGCAACTCCTACAACTACTCCTTCACCAGTGCCTCTTATCCGGGAGCAGTGAAGCAGGTCACCGTAACGGTCACCGATCCCGCAGGCTCTCTTGGTTCGGATTCCGCAAACGCGTCCGCCACGATCTTGAGCACGTCGCGCACGATCTACGACGCGCAGCAAAACATGCTCGCTCAAATCGCCACGCGTACGCTCCCCGAAGGCGGCACTGAGGACATCGTCACGAAATATCTCTACGATTCCGAGAATCGCCTCGAGGCGACGATTATGCCCGACGGGAAAGTGAGCGAGACCCGCTACACCTCCTTCGGTCAGACTGACAAATCAATCCTGTGGAAATCGACTGCTGACAATCAACTCGGCACTGAATCCCTCGCTCGCGTGACGAGCTATGGTTACGACAACCGCGGCAACCAGACCTCGACCACTTATCCGGACGGCAGCAGCGAGAGCAGTCACTTTGATTTGGAAAATCGCCGCGACTGGTCGCAAGACAAGCTCGGCCGTCGCACCTCCTTCCAATACGACGATGCCGGTCGCCTTCGTTTCACCATCGAACCCGACGCCACGCCTGCCGACCTCACCGACAATCCGTACACGGAAACGGTGTACGATTTAACCGGACGCGTGACCGACACCTACGACGAACTCCGCCACCGTTCGACGGTGGTTTACTACCCCGACGGCACGCTCGAGGCCGGCCGCCGCAAGCAATCGGTTCAAGTGTTGAGCACCGGTAATCTCACCACGTCGTACTCCTACGACGCCTCCGGCAACGTTCGTTTCGTCACCGATCCTCGCGGCAACACCACGGAGACACGTTACGACGAACAAGGCCGGCCGACGACCGTCCTTTATCCTGCCACTGACGAGCACCCCGCCAGCCAGTCTTCGACGAAGTACAATGTTCTCGGTCAACGCATCGAGACCGTCGACATGGAAGGGAAGGTCGCTCGCTACCGTTACGACGGCCTCGGCCGCCTCTTTGAAGTCCGCCAGTACCTAGATAGTGCTACAGCCACTGCCGACGCGAGTTTTGCCCTTCCGTCCACTCACTCCTCGCTACTCGCTACTCGCTACTCGTTTGATGAGCTCGGTCATCAAACGTCTCAAACCGACGCTCGTGGCAACGCGACGAACTACCGTTACGACAGCCTCGGCCGCCGCACGAAACGCATCTTGCCGGACAATGCCACGGAATCGATTCAGTACGATGCCTGGGGCAATTTGTGGAAGCGCACCGACTTCAAGGGCTACACGACGACGTTCCTCTACGACACGCTCAACCGCCTGACGCAAAAGGACGCCGATCCAAGCCATCCGTCACTCATCTACTCACATGCGCCAGACAAGATCACCTACGGCTACGACGCCGCCGGCAATCGCACCGATGCGACTGTAGAGAAGGGGAGCACGGTGCTCTACGTCGAAGACACGCCAATCGACGAACGCGGCCGCCGACAATTCAAAGATACGCCTTACGGCAAGCTCACCTACGGTTATTACGCGAACGGTCAGCTGAAGAGCGTCGCGTCCTCGAATACCGACGGCGTGAAACTCGGTTACCGATACGACGACGCCAACCGCCTAGCCTACGTCGACGATACTTCCGGGACCAATTCCCAACTGCGAACTACCAACTACTCATATAACCAAAACGGCAGCCTGCAAACGGTAACCACCGCGAACGGAATCACCCATACGTACACGTACGACACGCTCAATCGCCTCCGGACCCTCAACGTGGCCAAAGGCGTGACGGCGCTGCACAGCTACGAATACAAATTGCGCGTTTCCGGTCACCACCAACAAGTCATCGAAGGCGCGAAGACCATCACGTACACGTATGATGATCTCTATCGACTGACCAATGAAACCGTCGCTGGTGATACTCACGGTAACAGCGGCGCCATCGGTTACACCCTAGACAAAGTCGGCAACCGCCTAAGTCGGACCTCTCAGCTCTCAACCCTCAACTCTCAACCAAGCCTCACCTACAATTCCCGCGACTGGCTCTCCGGAGATACGTACGACACCAACGGCAACACGCTGACCTCTCCGCTCACTGCTTACGGCTCACCGCTCACCATCCCCGATGTCTACGATTTCGAGGACCACCTGATCATCCGCCACAAGCCCGATGGCGCGACGGTCAACCTGGCTTACGACGCCGACGGCCTGCTGCGGCAAAAGACGATCCTGAGCGCCGCCTCGCTGCTAGTCAGCGCCACTGGTTACCTCATCGACGGCAGCAATCCGACCGGCTACGCGCAAATCCTCGAAGAGCGCATCAACACCACCGCCGGCGTCACCGTAAAAACCTACGCCTACGGCAGCGATTTGATTTCGGTAGGGCGCGTTATCCCTAACGCGCCGTCCGCCACGATCAGCTACTATTCGTACGACGGCCTCGGCAGCGTCCGCGAACTCACGAACGAATCCGGCACCATCACCGACGCCTACGATTACGACGCTTTCGGCAACTTGGTCTACCGCGCCGGCACCACCGACAACGACTATCTCTACCGCGGCGAACGCTACGAGTCCGACATCGGTCAATACTACCTCCGCGCCCGTTTCTACAACCAAAACACCGGCCGCTTCTGGAACCAAGACAGCTACGAAGGCAGCGCCAGTGATCCTGCGTCACTCCACAAATACCTCTATGCAAACGCCGACCCGGTGGGACACATGGACCCCAGCGGGAATATTAGTTTGATCGAATTTGTAGGAGTTAACATAGCGATTGGTACTTTGTCAGGAATGGCGATTGGTGGAATCGCGAACGGTGCGCAAGGAGCGATCGACGGTGCAATCACTGGAGCGTATGCGGGTTTAGTTGCTGGATTCGGGATCTACGGAATAGGCGCAGCCATTTCAGCCGGAGCAGGAGTTTCAACTGGTGCAGGCCTGTTCTACGCGGGAACTGCAGCTAACGCAGTAGGGTTCGGATTCAGCGCCTATTCCTTCATTAGTGCACAAACACCACGACAGAAATTAGCCGCTCTATTTGCGATGGGGCTCAGCGTAGCTGGCCAAGCTTACTCAATGTCCGTTATCAGTGGAAAAGGTACTGTCGTAAATCAGAATCCTAACACTACAGCGGGGGAACTTAGCGTGGCTAGATTTTTGGCAGACAGAAATGCAGTGGATATTGTGCTAAAGACACCAGTTGGTGGACGTGGAGCAGGAACGGCAGACATGACAATTACTGCACGAGACGGAAGTACTGGCTCCGTTGATATCAAGCATCTATTCAATTCGAATTTAAGTACGATCGTATCGACAATTACACATGCTCAAACGCCAGATACGATTATTATAGTTAAACCGGGTCAGTTGTCTGCATCTGACTTGGCCAGACTTCCTGGGAGGGTTTTTTCACCCAATGCTCCAGGAAGTGCGAACTCGATTACTGTTCTCGAAGAGATTAACGGCGGGTATAATGTTTTACTTCAATCCCAACGAAATTAATTATGTCTGTAGGAATAAATATCATCACGGATCATGCTATAACTGCTGAAAATCTTAATGGTTTACTCTCAAGATTGGATTCAGCCAAAGCAGCCATGCATCGATGGGAAGAGACTGTATGTCATGATGGAATTCATGCTCAATTGAATTGGCGTTGGGCTTGGAGTGAGGATTTTACCGACCCTGTCAGTTATTGGAATAAGGGTAATACTTTAACGGCATTTCTAAAAGATGGCGCTAGTATTCGTTTCTCAAAATTTGCAGCGGTTATAAGTGTCCCCGCTATCTGGTCGTTCGTTATGCAAAATGAGTCATACATACATGCTACCCGAGAACTAGGCACTGAGATACTTCGAGTGATTGGTGGTAGTTCGATGCTGGTTGTGCCGTCCTCCTCGGCATATTGTGCGGAAGGAGCGGTGAGCAACCTCGATTCTCAACTTACGTTCGATGCGATTTTGAAGGCTTACAAAGAGTGCATGGCTAGAAACAAGAGCAGTACGACGGAGGATTTTTTGTTATGGGGCCAGCGGATAAAGTGAACCCCACAGAGTGATTGAAGGGGAGTGATTGAAGGAGTGATTGAAGGGGTCTGGCTTTGTGGTTTGTGGTTGACCGAGCGGGAGGGCACGGCAGGTTAGGCGCCATGGCGCGGAAGTTACGGTTGGAGTCGGAGGGAGGCATTTACCACATCATCAATCGTGGGAATTACCGGGCGTCGATTTTTCAGCAGGCGCGGACCAGACAGGCATTTCTGGAGTGCCTGGACGAGACATGCACCATGACGGGGTGGCGCGTGCATGCCTGGTGCGTGATGTCGAATCACTATCATCTGGCGGTCGAAACTCCGCGGGCCAATCTGGTTGAGGGAATGCGCTGGTTGCAGGGCACCTTCTCGGTGCGGTTTAACCGCCTTCGCGACGAGCGGGGCCATCTTTTCCAGGGGCGCTATAAAAGTCTGATGGTCGATCCAGCGGAAGGACTCGGTCCGCTCTGCCACTACATCCATCTCAATCCGGTCCGGGCCAAGGTCTGCCCAATATCCCAGCTTGCGCGTTGGCCATGGTCGAGTCTGTCGTGGCTGACGAATCCCAAGCAGCGCCTGCCTTGGTTCGTTCCCGAAACCGCGTTGACGCATGCCGGGGAGCTAGCTGACACTCCCGCCGGCCGGCGCAAATATGTCGAGTATCTCGATTGGCTGCAGGATGACGAACCTGCACGCAAGGCGTTCAAGTTCGATTCCATGTCCAAAGGGTGGGTCATCGGCTCGCGGCAATTCAAGCAGGAACTGGTCGTCGAACACCGGGAAGCCGCCGCGGCATTGAAGCGGGGCGATTCCGAGTTGCTGGATTTGGCGGAAGCCGTGCGGCAGGATGCGCTGGCTGCGGCATTGCGCAAAGCCGGAAAGAAACGGGAAGACTTGGTCCGCGCTGGGAAATCAGAGCCGTGGAAGGTCGCGATCGCCGCCGAACTGAGAACCACCACAACGGTGACCAATCGCTGGCTGGGCGAAAACCTAAACCTGGGTGCGTTGCACGAAGTCAGCCGCAAACTCAACGCCAAGGCCAGACTAGCCGCTGGATAACCGCAAAGGTGGCATCTACCACAAACCACAAAGCCAGACCCCTTTTTCTGCCGCGGCGAAGCTCAAGGCGTTCGTGCTCGGACTCCATAATGCGACGAAGCACGAAAACCCGTCATACAGAGGGTGACAGGGATTATATCAAAGTCGCCTTTAGCTATTGCGCGACGATAGCGTCGCGGTGGTAGGGCGGGACCGCTGCGAATGTCGTTACGCCGCCCCCCGCCGGGCAATTGGTATTAGTTTCAGGTAGGGCGAATTATTCCTAACCCGCCGTTCCGCGTGGCAAAATGATGCCCGTCGACGGACGTCGGCGCGTTAGGGATAACGCGCCCTACCGCGCTCACCGAAATCGGAATGACGAGATCAAAATCCCGGCATGCTGCCGCCTTTGCCACGCATGGCCTCCATCTGGCGCATCATCTTCTTTTGGTTACCGCCTTTCATCATCTTCATGAGTTTCTGCATTTGTTCGAATTGTTTCAGAAGCTGATTCACTTCGAGCACTTTCACGCCGGCGCCGTTGGCGATGCGGATCCGACGGTTGCCATTTAAAATCGCGGGTTTGCGTCGCTCTTGCAGGGTCATGGACAGGATGATCGCCTCGGTGCGCTTCATCTGTTTCTCCGAATCATCGGGCAGCTGCACACCGCTCATGCCAGGCATCATACCGAGGATCGACTGCATCGAGCCCATCTTTTTCACCTGCTGCATCTGGGCGAGAAAGTCTTCGAGATTAAAGTCAGCCTTGCGCATTTTCTCCGCCATGCGCTCCGCGTCTTTCTGATCGATGTTTTCCTGGGCGCGCTCGACGAGCGAGACCACGTCGCCCATGCCGAGAATGCGCGAGGCAAGACGATCGGGGTGAAACACCTCGAAGTCCGCGGTCTTTTCACCGACACCGATAAATTTGATCGGCACGCCGGTGACCGCCTTGATCGACAATGCCGCGCCGCCGCGCGCATCACCATCGAGTTTGGTGAGAATGAGCCCGGTAAGACCGAGCGCCTCGTGGAACGCTTTCGCGACATTGACCGCTTCCTGGCCAAGCGCACCGTCGGCGACGAGCAGCACTTCATCAGGCTGCACTTTGGCGTGAAGTTTTTTCACCTCCTCGATCAATTCCTGGTCGATCTGAAGCCGGCCGGCCGTATCGAAAAGAATGATGTCCGCATTTTGCTGGAGCGCCGCCTCGAGTCCTTTCACGGCGATTGCGGGCACGTCCTTCGAAACGCGATCGCTGTAAAAACCAAGTTCTTCCTGCTTCGACAAAATTTCCAGTTGGTCGATGGCGGCGGGACGGTAAACGTCGCACGCGACCGCGAACGGCCGCGCGCCCTTCTTTTTCAACAACTTTCCCAGCTTGGCGGTGGAGGTGGTTTTGCCGGAGCCGTGCAAACCAACCATGAGGATTTTCAGCGGGCGTTTCTGGCCCAATTCGGTCGAACCTTCGCCGAGCAATTTAACGAGTTCGTCGTGGATGATTTTGACGACCTGCTGGCCCGGCGTGACCGATTTGAGGACATCCTGTCCGAGACACTCGGTCTGGACGCGCTCGATGAATTCGCGGGCAACCTTGAAATGAACGTCAGCGGCGAGCAGGGCGGCGCGCACTTCCTTGAGGGCATCCGCCATGTTGGCTTCGGACAATTGGCCCAATCCGCGCAGGTTGCGGAGGGCACCGGTCAGTTTTTCCGTGAGGCTTTCGAACATGGCCGGAACTGAAACCACTAATTGGCACTAATAAACACTAATTTTGCCCATAATACTCCGAACTTTGGACTAAGTGTCTATTTGTTTGGAATGGTGGTTAAAAACCGTGCTTTGAATGCATGGTTGGCAGGACGATCACTTTTCAACTTGTTTCCAGTATCGTTCGCCGCGGTCTCCGGCGAGGCCAAGTGCGATGGCGTGACGTCGGGACGTGGCGATAAATTGGGTGCGCGTGCCGAGGAAAGAACGGACCTGCGAGTGATAGGCGTAAAGGGAACGCAAGATGCGCGCGCAATCGTCAGGACGACTGCATTCGGTTTCACTTTTCAGGTGCAGAGTTCTCTTGGTGGGTAAGGCGAGTTGTCGACGCAGGAAAGCTTCGACGTATTTTCGCTGTGGTCCCGGCGGCAAATAGCGTCGCACATAGGGTGCGGCCCGAAAACTTCGAATGAACCGGACGGTTTCGCGCGCTGCATCGAGATTCAAACGAATCGCGTGTGGTAGATTCTTTTCCACAATTGCGGCGCCGATGTTTTTCAACCGCATCTCGACCGCCGAACGCACGAGGGCGTACGGTTGATCTTCGTAGAAAATGCGTGCGCATTTGGCGGGGCGGGAAGTGGCGGCAGCAAACACCAGGCGATGGTCGATGTGAGTGCCCACAGCCAGCGGAATATAAAGCACATCCGGTTTCAGTTCGTTTATCAGGTGACTGAGCTTGAGGCGCACGATCGCAGCGTACACTTTGTCCTTCGGTGCGGTCTCAAGCACGATGCGGCGAAAGGAATTATAGAAGGGGTTTCGCCACGGTGCATCCAGCAGGCCGAGCCAGCGCGGTCGCGCGCCCAACCGATGCAATGCGCGCCGGTCTTCTTCGCGACGTGCGACGTAGTCGGACCACTGAGGCGAACGCCGCCGCGCATGACTGAAAATAGTGGCTACGATCACGTCTGCACCGGTTTCCACTTCGCGCAGGATTCGGGTGGCGCAGGAAAAGACGGCGTCGTCGAGATGCGGGGAGAGAAAAAGAACCTTACGCATGGGAAGGCGAAAACACACGGGTGACAAGCGCGGCCCCAAGTCCAAATCCGAGCGTGATCACTAAAATCTTCGCGGAATGCGCCAGAGTGGGTTCAACGACTGCGTCGAGTGCGGCGAGTTCGGCATCGTTGACGCACAAAACAATTCGTGGAGTCAAGCCGGAGGCGTGGATCGAATCCGCGATCAAGGAAGAGTCGCCCGTCATCCCGACGTAGGAACTTCCCTCGGGAATTCCGGTATCATCCAGCCGGCTGGGCAAAGCAAAAAGCAAGGCGTCAGGCGGCGTGGTGGTTTCTGCGAAAGTTCGAAGCGATTCGGCCATCCATCGCCGCAAGTTCCGTCGTTGCCCGTCGATTACTTCATCGGGACTGTCTCTGCGGATTGGCAGTTGCTGCAGATCGCGGGCGAACTGACGACTCGCATTGGCTGAACAGAGTTTGAAGCTCGCCTGACCGAGATCGCAGACACAGGGCGTGACGCCGCCCTGTTGCGCGAGCAAACCAAGCCCGGCGTTCCGGCCCGGATTTTGAGGCGTTGCGGAAAAGCAAATGGGCAAATCCAGTGCAGTTAAAGCGGAACGAATAGGCGATTCCTGGGAGCGTCCGCCGGCCACGTAGATTGCGTCAAACCCAGCGATCGCCGCGGGCACGCGACCTTCGCTGCGTGTCGCACCGCCGCCACGCCGCAGATCGACGAGAACATTGTGTAGCGTTTCAGGAAATGCGGTTTCCTGCATTGTTTCCCAGAGGATGCGCTGGCCGATCCAGAGATCCCACAACTCGAGTGGCGTCACGCAGGGAGGACGGTATCGAGTGATTGTTTGGTTTCTTCGACGGATTTCCATGGAGCACATACGCTGGGCGAAAGGTATTGATAGTAGAATTTTTCAGCGCGGTAACGAACGCGGCAGAGCAAGAGTGCGATTCGGAAAACCCGCCAAAGCCAGCGATCCTTCCTGGAGGCACGACGGACCGCTGCCCAATCGTAACCACGGTGCTGGTGCACGGGAACAGTCTCCGGGAATAGTTGATTCAGGCGTTCGATTTCCAGCCGCATTCTATAGTAGGTCCGGTACATTCCGGTGAATGTCTCCGGCGGCCGATACCAGATGTCTCCCGAATCGGCCTCTCGAATGGCGTCTGGTCCGTAACGGCGGAGGATATCGCGTGAGAGCCAAATATCGTCGATTCGCATTCCGCTGTGAAAATCATAGAAGCGATCCCGCGGCAGTTGCGTGAGGCGCGGTCCCAGTTCGGCAATCGTCGGCGCCCGCCAATCGCGAATCGCGAAAAACTTTCCGTTGAAGTAGCGCCGCCGCTCCTGGAAGCCATTAACCCGATTGTAGCAATAGAGCGAGCTCGCGAGCAGACTTCTGCGCGCAGGCACCAGCGGCTGTTTGGACGGATAGGCAATCTGAACGTCCGGGTGTTCAAGCATCACGCGACAGACGGCAATAATCGTGTTTTCTGTGAGAAGAATATCTGCATCAGAAAACAACACGAATGGCGTCATATTCGCGACGCGGCGCTGCGCTTCGACCTTTCCGCCGGATGACGCAAGGATTCGCACGCGTGGAAATTTCTGTGCAATGGAGACGGTCTGATCGGTGCAATCGTCGGCGATCACCACGAGGTCAAAGCTCAGAGGAAGCTGCTTCTCGGCCACTTCCACGGATCGAATGATCGAGCGCAGGCAGCTGGCAATCGCGCGTTCTTCGTTTCGCGCTGTGATGGCGAGGCAAATGATGGTCATGTCAGTTTTTCGATAAGCGCGGCCGCTTCCTCGGCGCCATCGCGCTGATAGGAAGCGGAAACCCGATGCATACGCTGAGGAAAGCCGGGGTCACCGAGAAGTTTTTTCAACGCGTCGCGACACTCGTTCGTCGTGGCGCCAAGCAGATCGAGCACGAGGCCGATTCCACTTTGATTGACAAAATGCGCCTGATGAAACTGGTCGTTACAGACCGGCGAAATCAACAACGGGACGTTGAAGCGAATCGCTTCCATCACAGAATTTGCCCCGCCATGAGTGATGAATATTTTTGTCCGGGGAAGAAGCTGCAACTGCGGCGCGTAGCCGCACGCGAGAACATGATCGGGCAGCTCAGCGAGTTCCGGCGATGCATGCAGCTGTTGCGCGGCGATGACCAACTGCACACCCAACTCACGGGTGGCCTCAATGACCCGGCGAAATATTTCAGGCTGATAATAGATTTGGCTTCCGAAGGACAAGTACACCAATGGCACGTCCTCGCGCAATTTATGCCAGGGAAAATCGACTTCGTCCCCGCGCATTCCTGCAGGAACTGATGGTCCCAAAAGGTGCACGCCGGGGGCTGAGCGTCCGATAAATTCTTCGGTGGTGAACGCCACGGTGAGCCACGGGGAAAGCGCGTCGCAGCCGCGGAAGGGCAGCGTAAGACCGTGCCGCGCGAAAAGTTGTTGTCTCTCAGGAGCGAGCCAAGTGACCGTGTCAAGCAGTTCGCTGCGAATGGATTCATCCAGCACAGGATTAAGTGAATTGGACAAGGCCACCCACCGTCGGCCCTCGTGATGCGATGCGATGACGGCCGCATAGATCATAGGGTCGGTCACCACCACGTCGGGGCGAAAATTGCGAATGACGTGGCGAAGTGGCTCGATTTGCTCCTCTGCCTGATTCACGAGAAGTTCCCTGATCCACAATCGCAGCCATTCGCGATCACGCACTTGGCGTGCAAACAGGTCGCCGCGATTTTCCGGGACTGGCAGTGGTTGCTCAAGCATTTCGGGAACCACGTCAAGACCGGCACGCCGCACTTGATCGGAGACATTACGGCCGGCGAAAAAGGCGACGGTGTGTCCGCGATCGCGCAGATGCGCCGCCGGGGCGATCATGGGATTGAGGTGGCCCTTTTCGGGAATACTGATGAAGAGAATCCGGCTCATGGCAGACGAACGTTGTAGCACTGCCGCCAGTGATGAAGGCAAACGACGCGAAACAACAATGCGCGTTCCGACTCGGTGAGCGAGCGCTCTGGACGGCAGAGTTCATTGACGGCCCGCAGATCAAGCCACACTCCCAGAAAATCTCCCGATGCTTCAATCGCCCGAATGCACTCGCGTTTAAAGATCGAGCCGCTGCGCTGGTCCTTGGGTAGAGCGGATTTTGGTCTCGCGCGATTCGCTTCGGGCATGAGACCAATCGCAGCCTGACGCAGGAGATTTTTTTCGGAGCCCGCCTGCAAAGCCAGACTTGGATGCACGCTCTGCGACAATTCGAGGATCTCAGTATCGGCAAAGGGAACGCGCGCCTCAACCGAGAACGCCATCGTGTGGAGATCGCCATTTTGCAGAAGACGTGGGAGCCAACGTTTGACGATCAGATAACTGGTCGCCAGAAGACAGGAAAGAGAAGTGTCCCAGCGATAACCGCCTGCTTCGGCGATTTCGCGATAATGCCCGGCGAGGCGGCGGCAGGAATCGTCGAAGTGACGATTCAACGGCGGGTGTCCGAATCGTTGAAGAATATTTTCAGGGGCACGAGTCACCTCCGTATCCAGGAGGAACGGATAACCGTAGTGAGTCTCATCCGCGGCATCACCCACCAGCACACTTCGCAATCCGGCGGCACGAGCCGCGCGCGCGAGGTGATGTTGCGCCAGTTCCTGCTCCCACGCAGGAAGGGTGTCGTTGATTGCGGCGATGTGACGAAGTTCATCGGGCAAACCGTTGCGATTCACGGAAACGCTCGTGTGATTGGTGCCGATTTCCTGCGCCGCGGTATTGGCATAGGGTGTGTCGTCAGAACGCACGATGAGTGAGCGATCGTAGTCGAACTCAGCTTGTTCCTGAAACTGGATGGCGAAAGTTTGCAATCCGGCGCCATTGAAACGAGCCGCCAGTGAGGTCAGCAGGGTGGAGTCGAGTCCGCCGCTGAGAAATGCACCCATCGGATGATCGGAGCGAAGCGTTCGGTGCATACTGCGCTGCAACCGCCCGGCGAGCGACACGGCAAGTTCCGCACGGTCAATGCGCAACTCGTCGGGCTGTTGCCAATCCCACCAGGTCGATTGGGCGAGAGCTCCTCGCGAAAGATGCAGGCATTGTCCGGGAAGCAGGTGACGCAATGACTCAAACATCGGACGTTCAACGCCGCTGAAATAAGGTGCGACGAGATATTCCAGCACGGCGTCCGCATCAGCGCGCGGGGACGAATCGAAGGTGGCAATGAGCGCCTTGGCTTCGGACGCGAAGGCGAAAACGCCGCGCTCGTATGAATAAACAAACGGCTTAACTCCGAGGCGATCGCGGGCGGCCAAACCGAGATGCGTTTGTTCGTCCCACAGAAATAGTGCGAACATACCGTTAAACCGAGGCAGGGCGGATTCCCCCCAGGAAGCCAGCGCGGCGAGCACCACCTCGGTGTCGCATTCCGTGCGGAACTGCCAGTGGTTGCGCAATTCCTCGCGTAGTTCGCGCCAGTTGTAGACCTCGCCATTATAGGTGAGGTGCCAGCGTCCGTCGAGGCTGGCCATTGGTTGCGAACCGTTCGCCCGGTCGAGAAACGAGAGTCGCGTGTTACCGAGGGCCGCGAACGAATTGAGGGCGACATGGGAACTGTCAGGACCGCGGTGCCGCAGGCGATTCAGCATGAGTTCGACCGCCGGGTGCGAATCTGCAGCAGGTCGATCGAAACGAACGATGCCGGCAATTCCACACATCAGCAGATTCCTCCCAGATGGCGGATGAGGATGGCGGTCGTGGCCCAGAGGGTTTGTTCGGGACCCGGGCCGGCGGCGGGCAGGCGCAAATCGAGTTGCGGAGCGAGTTGGGCTTCGAGCGTTTCATCGCGAAAATTTTCCAGAAGAAAATCAGGCGCAAGTCGCGGATGTTTTTTTCGCTGGGTAATTTCTGAAGGTAGCACCGCAGCGGCGGCGTGACGCAATGCAGTTTTGCCAGGGTCTGTGCCGTGGTGACCGGCCCACGCCGCAATTCGTTCGTCGAAGAAAGGGCTTAATAATTTCACGCCGGACGCGCGCACCATTGCTCCGGCGATCGGAATATAATTACGCGCGTCGGAACCTGCGAACACTTGATCGGCGCCGTCTCCCGTAATGATCGCATCAAAGCCTCTCTGTGCGGCAGCTTGCGCAAGCAGGAGTTTCGACACGGGGTGAAGGTTGAACAGCGGCGTTTCACACACGGCGATGGCGTCCGGGAGCGCGTCGATTATCTGCGCGGACTCAACTTGAATTACGTCCACGGCACCGCAATCCAGGGTTCGCGCCGTGGTTAGAGTTTCCTCCAATTCACAATAGCCCGGCAGACCGGTTGCGATCGTTAAAATCGGAACTGCGCGACCGGTGAGGCGACGCACCAGCGAGAGGACGAGAGCCGAATCCAAACCACCGCTGAGTGCGACCGCGACGTTCTTTGCGCCCGCCAGCAACGCGACGGTGCGCTCTTCGAGCAGCGGCAGGAGTGGACCGGCGGGCGGCGGCAACAAATCGCGACGGTGGGTGCGCAAGCAACCGCCATCTTCATAGAGATCGAATCCGGCAGGAAGCCGTTCCGCCCGTTGGAAGCACGTTCGTATTCCATCAGGACGGCGCTCAAAATACTGGCGAAGTCCCAGCGTATCGACGGTGCATGAATCGCGGTTTATCTGCCCAAGCAACTCCCGGAGGCTCGATGCATGCACGCGCTCGTCTTGCGCCAGATAGTGCGGCGACTCACCGAACAACGATCCTTGGTGCAGCAAACTCATGCGTGACGTGCTCCAACCGTTGATTGAATTTCCGCCGCCGACAGTTGGCGGTGCGGTGCACTCGGAGCATTCCCACCGCGACAGATTGAACAGGCTTTGAGCGGTTCCGGACGCCGCAAATAGTTTCGAAGCCGGTCCGCCATGTCCGGTAAGGCATCCAGGACAAGCCCGTCATCGCGAAATCCGGCGTCGTGGCCATGAAACGTATCGAAGTGGGGCGGGCGGGTGCAGGTGTAGAAACGGCCATGACTCACAATATGGCAACGGCGGCGGAGCCAGCACTCGTCGTAAATTTCCCGCGTGATCGTTGCATCGGTGTGCGGTTCGTCCACGTCCATTTGGACGAATTCGTCCTGTCGCTTCCAGTTGATCGGGATGTTGTGTTCCGCAGCACGCCGCTTGATCGAAGCAATTGTATCCTCTGGCAGACGCGGTTGCGGGTAGAGCGAAATAGTGAGCGCCTGAACCAATTGCCAGAAACGAGCTGAGGCTCGCGGGAGCAGGAATCCATTCGTGGTGACTGAAACCACGGGCGCAATTTCCGCCCGGCGCGTGACGGCGAGGCATTCGTCGAGTGCGGGATGGAGCGAGGGTTCGCCACCGACGAGTTTAAGGTATTCCGGGGCGAGAGCACCACGCGCCAGCTTGAGATCGCGCTCAAGGTCGACGGGATCCATGAACCACTTTGGCAGATACGGCGACAACGAGCAGCAGGCGTGGCACCGCAGATTGCAGTGGTCGACAATATGAACCTCCAAAGCGCGGGTGCGCACGCGTCCGGCAACAATTTCATAATCTGGCTGTGGCATGGAAGAATGGACTATGGCCGGATCAAATCGGGTTTATCGGCAGGAAATCGAAACTAGATTTCAAAGTTGAATCCGCGTTTTTTGAGTTGCTCGTAACGACGGCGATTGAAGCGGTAGAATTGCGCGGCGCGATGGGCGACGTCCCGCTGGTATTCGTTTAGTGGCTCAAGCAACTTCATACTCAGAATTTTCTTTCTGAAATTCCTTTTATCCAGGGATTGTTCGAGCACCGTCTCGTACAGGCGCTGCAGTTCCCCGAGCGTAAATTTCCCCGGCAAAAGTTCGAATCCGATCGGCTCGTACCGGACCTTCGCTTTCAACCGTTGCAATCCATGTGCGACGACCAGCTCATGGTCGAAGGCCAGTTTGGGCAATTTCGCGACTGGAAACCATGCGACCGCGTCGGCGTCGGTCCCGGCCTGCACGTGGTGATCGGATAACTTCAGCAGTGCATAATAGGCCACGCTGATCACGCGTTCCCTGGGATCGCGATTTACTTCCCCAAAAGTGAAGAGCTGCTCGAGATAGAGTTCGCCGAGTCCGGTTTCTTCCGAGAGTTCCCGTCGCGCCGCGGCTTCAACGGATTCATCGAGCCGCACGAACCCGCCGGGCAGAGCCCATCCGTCTTGAAACGGTGGGGTTTTCCGCCGGATGAGCAGTAGCTTTAAATCCGCATTGTCGAATCCAAACACCACACAATCGACTGTGACGGCCGGATGGGGATGCGCGTAGGTATAGCGGTTGGCTCGCACGATTTCCAAAGTGTAGCGTGAACACTAAGGATCAAGTTAATTTATGCACCTGCTGACTTCGAGTCCGTCGTAGCGATAAATCCGTCGAATGTCTCAGAATGTCGCAGCGGTGGTAACGCCGTTGGACCAGCCGTCTGACGACGGCTGCCACCAGGGACAATCCCTTGCCGCTGCTCAACACGGAAATGTTCGCGACAAATTCATCAGCGTGGTGTGATGTGGAAACGAGATTCTCCCAACCCCGACCAACCATGAGTGCATTTCGTGCGTGTATTTTCCTAGTCCTGACCACCGCGGCTTTTTCGGCGGAAAAAACCCTGGTACTGATTGCCGGAAGTCCCAGTCACAATCCTGGCGAACACGAACACCGCGCGGGTTGCCTGCTTTTCCAAAAATGCCTCTCTGACGTTCCGGGACTCAAAACCGTGGTCTACTCCAACGGCTGGCCGACGACCCTGCGCAACGGTACGACCGTGGACGATACAGCCGCGCTCGAAACGGCGGACGCCATCGTCATCTATAGCGATGGCGGCGATAAACATCCTGCACTCGTGGGCGATCGCCTGGACGTTCTTCGACGTCTGGTAAAACGAGGCGTTGGATTCGGTTGCATTCACTACGCCACAGAACCCATCAAGGAAAAAGGGGAGGCGGAATTTATCGAATGGACCGGCGGCGCGTTTGAAACGGACTGGTCGGTCAATCCTGCGTGGCGGGCGGATTTCAATAAAATTCCCGAACATTCTGTTACGCGCGGGGTGAAATCATTTTCAGAGGAAGACGAATGGTATTTTCACCTGCGCTTCCGATCGGGGAGCAAGGGCATCACGCCGATCCTCACAGCGACTCCATCTGCGAGCACCATGAGCCGTCCCGATGGTTCCCATTCCGGCAATCCGGCGGTCCGCGAAGCGGTGGCGCGCGGCGATTCGCAAACGGTGATGTGGGTGATCGAACGCGACGATGGAGGACGAGGGTTTGGGTTCACCGGAGGCCATCGTCACGCCAACTGGAAAAACGACGACCAACGAAAGATTGTGCTAAACGCCTTGTTATGGGTGGCGAAAGTTCCCGTACCCGTGACAGGCGTGGTTTCCATCGTCAGCAACGCGGACATGGAAAAGAATCTTGATGTAAAGCAGCCGCCCACCAAGTTGCGCCAACCTTGATTATCCTGGATTCCACAGATGAATCGGGCCCAAAGGCGCAAGAAGCGCAAAAACAGGAATTCAACCTGGAAATGCAGTTGGACTAGCCGCGAAGGAACGCAAAGATCGCATAGATCGATGGATTTATATGAGTGATCAGGTTTGGTCGCTTCACCTGCCGAGTGTGTTTGGTCTTTTAGGTTTAGAGGCTGAAATCCAATTCTCTGCGATCTTTGCGTTCTTTTGCGGCAAAATTGCTGCGGAATTTAGGTTAAGAGTGCTTTTAAAAAATTGTAGCCGGTGTCGCTGACCCCGGAGTCTGCGGTTGTGTCCCAACCTGGGTCAGCGCCCCAGCTACAACAGGAAAATCCGGACACAGTTTTTATGAAAACGCTCTAAATCCACGCACTCTACCGTGTGGTGTTGTCTTCGCAGGTGAGTTACCCACCGAATCCAATTTTTCATTTTCTCCGCTGCGCGTTCCGCGTCCTACTCGGCGCTTCAACTGCTTTTTGAGTTCATTGTGGTTCGACCCTCTCGATGCATACGCAATGCTGGCGGCACGATCTGGGTGACAGGCGAGTGCGAACTGGGAATCAGTCGCCTAGAGACCGGCCAATTTCTTGAGGTGTGATTCCGGGCCCAACCGGCCGCTATTATATTTTTCGCCGGTAGGTCGTTCCATACAGCACGACTGTATCCGAATCTTTGATAGTAAGAGTAGCCGGATCACTGGTGATCAATGCCGCGCGGCCTTCATTCAAACCGCCGCGCGCCACCTTGGTTTTCTCTTCGACGACCGCTTTTTTAGGACCAAATTTCGAGAGTCGGAGAGTACCATCGGACTCAATCACCAGCCGGCGATCGCCTTCCCGGCTGCCGCTCACATATTCGCCGGCCACTTTTGCAATCAGGGCCCGGGATTCAAAATCAGGAAGCAAAGTAAACTTGGGCAAGGCCCGGGGTGGCGGTCTCAACAACATCCATATGGCGGTCGCGTTAAACGCGACAATCAGCACTGCCATCACCGAAATTTTGACCCAGCGGGGCATGCCACCTCCTTCGATGGTTGGCGCACTCTGCGGTTTATAAGCAGGCGCGACACGCTCCACCTTGGGAAGGATTTTCCCGTGTTCGCTGCTACCGGTGATCGCGCCCAATATATACACGACTGAGTGTTCTTCTCCCCGCAGCATGGCTTCCCAACCAACGAGGCATAAACGTCGGTAGCGAGTTCCGACCACAAATACGTCGCGGTCGGTTTTAATCCGGATTTCAGGGGAGGAGGGCTCGTAAATAGTCTGCCGGGAGGCGACTTCGCTCAGCGAGTATAAGAGCTCTCTTAGCTGTCCGATACTGACCGCGAGCAAATGTTCATCCGGATAAGCGAGCCCGGCCGCCTTTGCGTCCGGCGAAAGATGATGCAGGGTGATACTGTAGGCCGGGGAAGACATTACTTTTCTATGACAAACAAGGGGCAGTCATCTTCCCCTAACATAAAATTGCCTTTGGTTAAATCGCCATCATCGATCGCTTGGTCGATCTGAAGGAGCAATTCGTCGTCCCGGACATAGTTGGCCACGGAAGTCGGAACTATCGTAATGGCTGCACGATACTTGAACCCGCCATTCATCACGTCGTATTCCCAATCGAACTGGCCTCCGATTGGAGTGGGGTGGGTCCAATCATCAGCTTTGAATTCCTCCGGCGTCATACCAGTAGGAACAACTCCCGGCAGAACATCCGGCGGCCATCCCGATTCGTGTGCGTGGGCTTGAAGGGCGGTGGCAAAAACACGCAAATCAGTTACAATTGCAGCCGCTTTAGCTTTTCTCTGCAACCGCTGATAGGTCGGAACCGCAATCAGAAAAAGCATGCTGAGAATGGTCATCGCCACCATTAATTCGATCAAGCTAAACGCCGAATTCGATCGGAGTTTTTTGGGGTGAAGCTGGCCGCGGGCGATGGACCAATGACGCATCTGGCCCATTTCGCAGCAAATGACTATTCTAGGCAAGGGGGAATCACGGGAGACCGTGCGAGTGATTTTGGAATTTACGTGAAATGGACAATTGGGGACCCAATGCCCGGTACACAGCCCAGTCAGTTCCCGAGCAAGAGCGTATTCCCGAACGTTTGCACGACAATCGAATGCCCGGAATTGGTCTGTAAGCAGACTCCAGCAAAACGGGATGTATACGCACTTATTTCACCAACAGGTGCTTTAAAAGGCCGAAAAAAAAGACCCTTGCCGGATGGCAAAGGTCTAAGAAATTAATTGAGGCGGAATGGTCTCTCAGCGAACAGGAGAGGCGGATTGAGCCGAACGAATCGAGACTGATGGAATACTATTCATCACGTTCGGAGCACTTCCCCTGTTGAACTTGGTGTCGTAGATCTGGACCAGGAGCGCTGGAATGGTCATCACGATGATTCGGACATCCATCAGGAATGATTTCGTCGTACCGTAGCGGATATCGAGATTAACCATTTCCTCGAAGGTCGTCCGGTTTTTACCGGAAACCTGCCAGAGCCCGGTGAGACCAGGCATTGATTCGCAACGTTGACGCTGCCAAGGCTGATAGGCCGCGTATTCACCCGGGATGCAGGGACGGGGACCTACGACGCTCATCTCGCGACGAAGTACGTTGATGATCTGCGGAAGCTCATCGAGACCGGAAGCCCGAAGCCATTTGCTTCCGGGAATCAGACGTGAATCGCCACGGGCATCCAGTTTCATCATCGGGGCATTGGTTCCGATTAACTGTTTAAAGTAATCCTGGTGACCATTTGTATCCGCTCCAACCCGCATCGTGCGGAATTTGTAGATCCAAAAGCGCTTGCCGCTGCAGCCAATCCGCTCTTGCCGGAAGAATACCGGGCCAGGAGCGACAAGCTTCGTCAAGATCGTCATTACCACCGTTAAAACAGCCAGAAACGGGAGGGCGAGTAAGCAGCAAACGAGGTCGATACTCCGCTTCCACATTGGCAAATGGTTTAAGACACCTTCTGAGGCGCTAACCGGGTTGTTGTTCATTGGGGTTTCCATGGGAATATCAGTGTCAAAAAAGAGTATCAGTTGATGCTTTTTCGAGCTATTAGCCGGTAGGCTAGTGCCGGTCATTTGCACTTATGACACGATCGTTTTCGACCCCGTTTCAGAGGGGAAACGATGGAAACCCGCTTTTTATCTGAGGCGAATTATGGTGCGGCGCTACCCGTGGGGATACCGTTAGGCAAAGCCATGCTTTGCCTTAGCTTTTCGGTCAATTCTCGTCCCTTTTTGGCTCCGATTATTCGGAATTATGGACCAACGACGCTTCGCGCCGAACAGGAGGAAGCGATATCTCCTATAATACTGATTCTGCCGATCCCCGCTGGCGCGGTTTAAAGGCAACCCTAGCCATGCCGCCGTCGGTGGGTGGTCATACTACAGAAGCGGCAGGTCCAGCTCTGCGGCTTCGCGCTGAGGGCTAAAGACGGGGGATTGTCAGCCCGCCATCGACCATTACCACCTGCCCGGTGGAAAATGGGAAGTCGCCCCGCGCCAAGGCAGCGACGGCTCGTCCTACGTCGTCTGGGAATCCCCAGCGAGGCTGCACGCATAGTCCTCCAGCGATGAGCTTGTCGTACTTCTCGGTCACTCCAGCCGTCATATCGGTTTTAATCACACCTGGTCGCACTTCGTACACCGGGATTCCCTCACTCCCAAGACGAGCGGCAAAAAGCTGCGTAAGCATGCCAAAACCCGCCTTGGCGATGCAGTATTCTCCCCGATTGATGCTCACCACTGTCGCCGAAATCGAAGTGATATTGACGATCCATGCTTGAAACTTCGGATCCGCCTTTTTTGCGGTTACCATGTCCCGCGCGATTGCCTGGGTTAGGAAAAACGACCCCTTCAGATTCGTGTCGACGACGTAGTCGTAGCTTTCCTCAGAGGTTTCCAGCAAGTCGGCGCGAACTTTTGGTGCTACGCCCGCGTTGTTGACCAGAAGATTGACCGGTCCTTTGGCGAACTCCCGCGTCGCTGCCAAAATCGCCTCGCGCCCCGCGGCGCTTCCAATGTCCCCGCGCGCATAGCCCACACGGACGCCCATCGCACGCAACGCCGCCAAGGGCTCCGAGACTTCTTCAGCGGGGCGAACTCCGTTGATCACGACATCCCATTTTTCAGAGGCAAGCGCTTGGGCGATGCCAAACCCGATTCCCCGGGAACCTCCAGTAACGAGAGCGATTTTAGCCATGACGGTTTTGTGTGAGTTGTTCCTTGAACGGAGAGCGGTGGTGGTACGCTGCGGTTGCGTTACTTCAGTTCGGGAACGTCCACCCAACGGCGTTCGGCCCACGACTTCAATCCGAGCTCCGCCAGCTGAACACCTCGCGCGCCTTCATGGAGATTCCACGGGAACGGAGAACCGGTGACGACGTGCTTGAGAAACAATTCCCACTGCACCTTGAAGGCGTTGTCGTACGTGTCATTCGAGGGCACCCGTGTCCAGCCGTCCTTGTATTTAACCGGGCTGTCGACATCGGGATTCCAGACGCAACGCGGCGTTGCAGCGAGCGCTTGCGCTTTGCAATCGCGCAATCCGGCTACCGCGGTTCCATGCGTGCCGTCGACCTGCAACGTGAGCAAGTCATCGCGATCAACGCGGACGGCCCACGACGAATTGAAATGGCAGATCACGCCGTTCTTGAGCTCGAACGTGGCATACGCGGAATCGTCCGCCGTGCACTTGTACGGCTTCCCAGCCTCATCCCAGCGCGTCGGAATGTGGGTGGCGCCAAGACAGGACAGCGATTTCACGTCGCCGAACAAATTCTGAATCACGTACTGCCAGTGGCAGAGCATATCCACGATGATGCCGCCGTCGTCTTCCTTGCGGTAGTTCCATGACGGGCGCTGAAGCTTTTCGAATTCGCCCGTGAAAACCCAATAGCCGAATTCACCACGCACCGAGAGAATTTTGCCGAAAAACCCTGTATCGATGAGATACTTCAACTTGAGCAATCCGGGCAGCCAGAGCTTGTCCTGCACCACACCGTTTTTCAGGCCGGCCGCGGTCACTTCGTTGGCCAAGGCCAGTGCCTCGGCCGACGTCGTCGCCGTTGGTTTTTCGCAGTAAATATGTTTTTTCGCCGCGATGGCTTTACGCACGCCATTCGGGCGCTGGCCGGTGAGCGTCGCATCGAAATAAATTTGGTTTTCAGGCTTCGCCAATTCCGCATCAAGGTTGGTGGATACGCGCTGTACTCCCACGCGCGCAGCGAGCGCCTTTAGTTTGTCTTCACTGCGACCAACGAGCACCGGATCGGGAATGATCACCTCGTTGTCCGAGAGCTTCACGCCTCCCTGGTCAATGATCGCTTTGATGGAGCGGATCAGATGTTGATTGGTGCCCATGCGTCCCGTGACGCCGTTCATGATGATTCCGATGCGATGCGTTTTCATTGGTAGTTAGTTAAAGCCAAAAGTTGAGGGGAAATTGATTTTCAAAAAGTCAGACGAAATCAGAATAGGAGCGGACGATTTGCTGGAGGTATTCGTCCTGATTCATGGCCCAAAGCCGGTTTGAAAAGATCTCCACCTCGTTGAAGCCCGTGAATCCCGCCGCTTCCACCCATGCGCGGATCTGTCGGAGAGGGATGCATCCTTCACCCATGAGACCGCGATCGTTCAACATGTCGATGGTCGGCGTCCGCCAGTCGCACACATGGTAGGCGAAGAGTTTTCCCAGCTTCCCACAACGGGCGATTTCCTTTTCGAGAGCCGGATCCCACCACAGGTGATAAACGTCGACGGCCACGCCAACCAGAGGTGAGGCGATGGCTTCGCACATGTCGTTCGCCTGCGCCAGGGTATTGATCGCGGATCGCGAATCGGCGTACATCGGGTGCAGCGGCTCGATCGCAAGTTTCACTCCGGCGGCTATACAATCCGGCAAAACTGCGGCGATGCCTTCCTGGATTTGTTTGCGCGACTCGGAAAGTTTCTGGCCGGGAACTGCGCCGCAAACCAAAACAATCATTGGTGCACCCAACGCCTTGGCTTCAGCGATCGCCTTGCGATTGTCGTCAATCGCGTTGCGACGCTCCGTGGCGGAATAGCCCGGAAAAAAACCGCCGCGACAGAGGGAAACAATGCTCAGGCCTTGATCGCGAATGCGCGCGCCCGCCTGCGCGGGATTGCGGCCGGTGAGTGCGTCGCGCCAAACGGTGATGCCTCTCACGCCTGCCTTTGCATACTTCTCTGTGGCCACTTCCAACGCCCAGGGTTTGGTCGTGATCGTGTGAACACAGAGTTTGTTGAGGTTTTGAAAAGGAAACGCAGAGAACATGGAGGGAGTTTTAAGGGCTCGGGTATCAGGAGGGGAGGCAGCCGAAGAAAGTGTAATATGCTTCGCCCCGGATGATCCGCTGCAAATGCAACGCGGCTTCGCGCAGATGGTAATCGCCCCACATGCACGCTTCGCCGCACGGCACTTTGCGTCCGGCAGGGATGTGATCCCAGCCATTGGGACGATGATAAATCGAGTGAAGCAACAGTCCCTGGTGTCCAGCGGTTGTCCCGAGATACGGCTCGGCAAGAAGGCTGCGCATCGTGGTGAGTCCTGCCTGCCAATAGCGTTTACCGTCGGCAGTATCGGTACCAAGATAATGACCGAGGCGGAGTAATCCCTGAACGCCGATTGCAGCGGCGGAACTGTCCACCGGCTCGTAGTCGTTGAAAGGCTCCGCGTCGCGGGCGCGCCAATCACCCAGCTGATGAAGATTCGGAGCGCCGCCGTCCCAATACGGAATTCCATCGAGCGCGGTGTTGGCGATGTACCAATCACAGGTGGCGCGCGCGCCCTTCAGCATGATTTCGCGGAACTTTGCTTTTCCGCCGAGGGGCGCGAGTTCGTTATCGGACAGAGTTTCAAGAAATTCCAGCTCCTCGGCAAAACCCACCATCGCCCACGCAAGGCCACGCGTCCACGTGGTAAAGCCCGAATAGCCTTGCTGGGAGTTCGGGCAGCGGAAGCGTCCGTCGTTGGGATTGAAAACCGATTCGTGCGCGGTGCGGCCGCGTTCATCGTAACTGTCGCGGCCCTCGCCGTAGAAGATCGCGTACTTCGCAGTTGCCTCGATGTGCTGCAAACCACGATCGAGCAACGAATGCGCGGCATCGTTTTCGCCCATCAAACGATGACCGAGCCGGTGCGCGACCATCAGAATACGGCAGGAACGAATCGTATCCACGAACAATGAATGCGGACCGTTGAAAGAATAGATGTAGCCGCCACCGCTGTTGATTTTCGACCAGCGTGAGGCCTGCACGGCCCCGGATGCTTTGATGGCAAGTTCGCACAGCCCGATTTGATCGTCGGCCAGTTTCTCCTCGCGTTGAAGGCGAAGCCAGTTGCCGTAGGTGCTGAGATTATTGAAACCGTGGTCATGCACGCCGACGTGGCTCACGTGCGAAGCCATGCGGTCGACGGTGTATTTCTGACCGCGGGCCGCAAAGCTTGCGTCGCCGGTGGCGTCGAACTGCAGCAGATCCGAACCGTACAAAAATCCCTCGGTCCACTCCGTCCAGCCGCGGGCCGTGTATTTACCGTTCACCGTGAAGACGGGAGCGCCACGCGCCGGATCGTAATCGCGATGCGTGAGGTTGAGTTTCTCGCCGGAGACCTGCCAGAAATTTTCCAGAGCAGCAGCCAGGGCGGCGGGTTTCAAATGGTCGTCGATGCGCATGGGGGAATCAGTAGCGTTTGTCTTTTCGAAGGTGGAGAATGATGAACTGCGAATCCGCGAGCGCTTCGTAGGTGTGCTGTTGGATGGCGTCGAATTGGATGCTCTCGCCCGCGGTGAGAACGCACTGTTCGTGGGGAAGGGAGAGCCGCAGTTTTCCCGTGGTGACCCAGCACAATTCCGTGTCGTCGTGGTGTATTTCCGGCCGGGATACCTTCGCTCCGGCGGGCGCCGACCCCAGGAGAGCGACCACGTTCGCGTACTTCACCTGGCGGAACTTGAAGTCATCCGAACGGTGGGATTTCTCGTTCGAACGATGGGCGAGGGGAGATTCGGTTAGTCCCAGTAGATCCGTCGCGCTTAAACCGAACGCGCGGGATAGTTTATACAGCGTATCGAGCTCCGCCGATTGTTGGTTTCGCTCCAACTTCGAAATCACCGCGATGGAAACCCCTGATGCCTTCGATAAATCCGCCAAAGTCATATCGTGCTGGTCGCGCAACCGGCGGAGCACTCGAAAGTCAAATTTCAGGGCGGGGTCGGACATTTCCCGTACACTAAAAAAGTGGCCGATAATTAGTGTCAAAGATAATCGCGCCCATCGTCGATTTTTACCTTATTCAACCCTGACCCAGCAAGAAACGGAACGATATTACGCCAGAAGCGGCGGCACCGGCGGCTCGTTGGGATCGGCCCTCAGTGCTTCCCGCGCCCGGCGAGCCATCTCGTCATAATAGCGCGACTCTTCCTCCTGTCGCAGCACGTAGCGATATTCCATGTCTCCCGCCCAATAAATAAAGATGAACAACACGCTGGTGAGAGGACGATTAAAGACAAAAGCGGCCAGCAGCGCAAATATGACCGCGAGTATTTTCCCGATAAGCGACGCCCAATAAGTGGCCCTCAGATAAGTTGTCTGGGTTGAGAGCATAGCCCGGAAAATCCTTCCTCCGTCCATGGGAAAAACGGGAAGCAAATTAAACGTCCCCATCAACAAGTTCGCGACGCCGAGTTGAGCGAACAAACTACTCATGGAGTATTCAGGCACGTGCCCCCGCCCAAAAAAAACTCGCAAAGTCGTGGGCAGCAGTATCGCAACGAGGACGAAATTTACCGCCGGTCCCGCAATCGTGATCAATAGTTCGGCGGACGGCTTTCGCGGGATGCGATCGAGTTGGGCCATGCCCCCAATCGGTAGCAACAGAATCCGCGGCACTTGCACTCCGTAGCGCCTAGCGGTCAATGAATGGCCGAGTTCGTGCAGCACCACGCACCCAAAAAAGAGTACAATCAATAACAGATTCCATATCAGCCCGGGCCCAGCTCCATCTTTCCAGCCTTCGTAAGCCGCATAAGCCAGCAACAATGCGAAGCTGGCATGAAGTTCCAATTGGATGCCGAAGACTTTAAACAAGTTAATTGACCACCGTAGCATGGGGGTTAATTAGAACGACGTTCTCGCAAAGCGCTAATAATATTCCACACCACTCATGGCTGAACCTGCTGCTGTCCCCACCATACTCGTTGTCGATGATGACGCAGAGGTGCGCTATTCGCTCAATCGAGTGCTGTCTTCGCAGCACTATAAAGTCCTCGAGGCGCCCAGCGGCGAAGAGGGCGTAGCAGCAGTCAAACGCCAGCCGCCCGATGTCGTCCTTCTGGACAACCGCATGACCGGTATCAGCGGCTTGGAAACGCTGCAGCACATTCGCTCCGCCAATCCCAAGCAGCTCGTGATCCTGATGACCGCGTACGGCACGGCGCAGACGGCCATCGAAGCGATGAAGTTCGGCGCTTTCGACTACGTGGTAAAGCCTTTCGATCCGGCGAAACTGATCGCACTCGTCGAAAACGCGCTACGGACCCAGGCAGATATCAAGTCTGCCGGCGTCGTCCTGCCCGTCATCAATTCGGAAGATCATAAGGAAGGCATCGTCGGCACCTCCGGGCCGATGCAGCAGGTTTTCAAGATCATCGGTCAAGTCACCAGCAGCGATGTCACCGTCATGATCACGGGGGAAAGCGGCACCGGCAAGGAGCTCGTGGCGCGCAGCATTCATCGCCACAGCCATCGCAGTTCGAAACCATTTGTCGCGGTGAACTGCTCGGCCATTCCCGAAAATTTGATCGAGAGCGAACTCTTCGGACACGAGCGCGGCGCCTTCACCGGCGCGACCGCGCAGCGCCTGGGAAAATTTGAGGTATGCGACGGCGGCACGATTTTTCTCGATGAAATCGGCGACATGACGCCCACCACGCAGACCAAAATTCTGCGCGTTCTTCAGGAGGGCGAGATTCAACGCGTCGGCAGTTCGGAAACGCTCAAGGTCAATGTCCGTGTGCTCGCCGCCACGAACAAAAATCTCGAAGACCTCGTTCGCGACAAGGAATTCCGCGAAGACCTTTATTATCGGTTGAACGTCGTTCGCGTGCGCCTGCCCCCGTTACGCGAGAGGGTGGAGGATGTCCCGCAGATCGTGGACTTTTTCCTGCAAAGTTTTGCCAAGGCCAAGAAAACGAAGGCGCGCAAAGTGTCACCTGAAGCGCTCGCCATCCTTTGCCGTCACAACTGGCCGGGCAACGTGCGCGAATTGGAGAACATGATTTATCGCAGCGCCGTCATCGCGCAGGGCGACACGATTCTGCCGAAGGATTTGCCAGACGAACTTCGTCAAAGTGTGGAAACACCCGACGAGCCTGCTGGACTCGACGCACTGTTCGATCAACTCTACGAGCAACTCAAAACGAGTAACCCCGACAACATGATTGAAGTGGTAACCGAGGCGCTAAACACCCGCGCGGCGAGTGAGGATAGCTCTGCCACGAGCGAGAAAAAAGCCAAGAAGCCCGTGCCGAAAAAGCGGTAGCCGGAGTACTTCCACGCTGTAGCCCACAAAAGTAGCCCTGTGCGGGAGTGCAGGGTCCCGCGCCTCCCGGCGCGGGCTACATCCGGGCGAAGAAGCAGGAATCACTGACAATGGTGGAGCGGCCGCCAGAAACCCAGCGGGTGGGCGTCGGTCTCCGCACCAACGCTGATCGTCGATGTGGAAATCGACGACCACCTTCTCTTGGATTTTACGGGAATGCAGAAATGCCAGCGAGCCATTCCGTCATTCCGAGGCGACAAATCAAGTCTACCGATCCGCGTAGCCCTTCGGACGCGTCTTGTGCCAGCGCCACGCGGTTTCGACGATGGATTCGATCGTGTTGAACTTTGGCTTCCAGCCGAGTTCGACGCGCGCCTTGTTGGCGTTTGCAAAAAGTGCGGGTGGATCGCCCTCGCGACGCGCACCATAATTTACCGGCACCTTTAGCCCGGTGATTTTCTCCACCGCATCGATCACTTGTTTCACCGACGTGGGATTTCCAGTTCCAAGATTGTAGAAGAGCGCCGTGCCCGACTCGGATAATTTGCTGAATGCCGCGATGTGCGCGCGGCTCAAATCGTCGACATGGACATAATCACGCTGACACGTGCCATCTGGCGTTGGATAGTCGGTACCGAAAACTTGCAGTGCCGGGCGCAGTCCCTGTGCCGCGTTGATCGCGAGCGGGATAAGATGGGTTTCCGGATCGTGATCTTCGCCGATCACACCATCTTCCGAGGCACCTGCGGCGTTAAAGTAACGGAAAGCGGCAAAACTGAGGCTCTTCGCGTGCGCGAGGGCTTTCAGCGCGTTTTCCACGTCGAGTTTGGTTTGCCCGTACGGGTTGATCGGCGCCTGAGCCATGCCTTCGACGATCGGCAATCCGGCCGGCACACCATAAGTCGCACAGGTGGAGGAGAAGACGAATTTCTTCACCCCATGCCGCAACATCACATCGAGGAGATTGTACGTCGCTGAGGTGTTATTCAGATAATACTTCAGCGGCGACGTGACTGACTCGCCCACATAGCAATAAGCGGCGAAATGCATCACGAGATCGACGCGCTCGGCCGCGAAAATCTTCTCCAACGCCGCTGCGTCAGAGAGATTCGCCTCCTGGAGTTTCACACCCGCCGGCAGGGCGCCACGGTGCCCGTACACAAAATTGTCGAGCACCACGGGTTCATGGCCCGCGGCGATGAGTTGGCGAACGCAGTGACTGCCGATATATCCGGCTCCTCCGGCGACGAGTACTTTCATTGTGACAACATTTATTGCTTTTGAATTTCCGATGGCTAGGCAAATCTGCTCAACCCGACAGCATGAAGCACACCCGAATCGTAATCACCGGCGTGGGATTGACCGCGCCTAATGGAAACTCCCTCACGGAATTCCGGCAAAACCTGATGGCCGGCGTATCGGGAATCACGACGATCGACGTGCGTTACATGGGCCGGCATCCGGCAGGCATGTGCACGTTCGATCCGTTGAAATATCAGAAAAAGAAGGACGTTCGCATTGGCACGCGGGCGGGAGGTATCAGCATCTATTGCGCCCGCGAGGCATTGGTCGACAGCGGCATCAATCTCGATTCGCGCGACAAAAGCCGCGTCGGCATTTATCTTGGCATCACCGAGCATGGTAACGTGGAAACCGAAAACGAAGTTTTCAATATTTCGCAGTTCAAATATGACACAAAGTTTTGGACGCATCACCACAATCCGCGCACGGTGGCGAACAACCCGGCAGGCGAAGTTTCGTTGAATACCGGCATCACCGGTCCGGCCTATACGCTGGGTGCCGCGTGCGCTGCGGGGAACGTGGGCCTAATCCACGCCGCGCAGATGTTGCGCTTGGATGAAGTCGATTTGGCCCTCGCCGGCGGCGTGAGCGAAAGCCCGCAAACCTTCGGCATCTTCGCCGGTTTCAAGAGCCAGAACGCGCTCGCCGCGCATGAGGACCCGAAGAAAGCGAGTCGTCCCTTCGACAAGGCGCGCAACGGCATCGTGATTTCCGAAGGCGGCTGTATTTATACCCTCGAACGACTCGAAGATGCGCAGGCGAGGGGAGCGAAAATTTACGGGGAGATCGCCGGTTACTGCGTCAATTCCGACGCGACGGACTATGTGCTGCCGAATCCTGAACGCCAGACGGAATGCGTACGCAAGGCCATCGCTCACGCCGGAATGACCGTTGAAGACATCGATTTGGTGAACACCCACGCGACATCGACGCCCCAAGGCGACATTCAAGAATGCGTCGCGATTGCCGAAGTATTCAAAAGCCGGAGCACGCCACCGCATATCAACAACACGAAAAGCTTTATCGGACACACCATGGGAGCCGCGGGCGCTCTCGAACTCGCCGGCAATTTACCAAGCTTCGACGACCTCATGATTCACCCGACCATCAACGTCGATAACCTTGATCCGCAGTGCGATATCCCCGGCCTGGTCATCAACCAGCCCAAAGCCGCAAAACGAGTTTGCTCTATCCTCAATAATTCTTTTGGTATGTTGGGCATTAACTCGACCTTGATCATCAAGCGTTTCGCTGCCTAAAACACCACCGCAACTCCATGACGAAAGACAACTGCAAGAAGCTGGTTATCGATATCATTTCTGACATCGCACCGGACGAAGATTTGAGCGCCATCAAGCCCGAGATCAAGCTCCGTGACCAGCTCCAGCTCGATTCCATGGACTTCCTCGATATCGTCATGGAACTGCGCAAACGTCATGGCATTGAGGTTCCGGAAGCAGACTACGGTCAACTCGCCTCGCTCGAGAGTTGCGCCGATTACCTGACTCCGAAGTTCGTCGCCAAGAGTTGAATCAGGTTTTCACCGGCGACCGGGAGTTCGCCGCCGCCGTAGCATGAAAGACTCCCATTACGATGTAGCCATCATTGGCGCCGGCATGTCCGGATTGGCCGCTGGCATTCGATTGGCCCATTTCGGCCGCAAGGTCTGCATTTTTGAGCGACACAATGCACCCGGCGGCCTGAACAGCTTTTATAGCATCGCCGGCCGCAAATACGATGTCGGACTGCACGCGTTGACCAATTACGTTGCTCCCGGCGTCAAGGGAACACCGCTGGGAAAACTGTTGCGGCAGCTGCGCATCGAGCGCGAGGAGTTCGCGCTGTGCCCGCAGAAACAATCACGGATCGCTTTTCCGGATTGTTCGCTGAAATTCACCAACGATTTTGCGGTGCTCGAAGCAGAGGTCGCGGCGAAATTCCCCCAGCAGATCGACGGCTGGCGCGCGCTGGTTCAGGCAATTCGATCTTACGACGACGTGTCGCTCGATGCGACGCCGGTATCCGCCCGTGATGTAGTCGCTGGGCATTTGAGCGATCCACTGTTGATCGACATGATTTTCTGTCCGCTGATGTATTACGGCAGTGCGCAGGAACGGGACATGGAGTTCGGTCAGTTTGTGATCATGTTCAAGGCGCTGTTTCTCGAAGGATTCGCCCGGCCGCTCGACGGCGTGCGCGTGATCATTCGCGTGCTGTTGGAAAAGTTCCGCCAGGCGGGCGGCGAACGCCGGATGAAATGCGGGGTCGCGAAAATTATCGAAGAGCAGGGCAGGGCGGCACGGCTGATTCTCGACGGCGGTGACGAGATCACCGCCGGACAGGTGATTTCCTCAATTGGCTTCGCTGAAACCATGCGGCTCTGCGAACCACCGCAAAAAGAAGCGGCTGAAAAAAACACCGGCGCACTTTCCTACGCGGAGACGATCAGCGTTTTCAATCGCGCGCCGGCCGAGTGGGGCTGGAGTGAAGACACCATCATCTTCTTCAACGACTCTGATCGTTTCGACTACTCCCAAGCGCGCGAGCAAGTCGATCTGCGGAGTGGTGTGATCTGTTTTCCGAATAATTTCGACTACGGTGACCAACGCTTGCCGGAGGGACTGTTTCGCGTGACGGGGCTCGCCAACTACGATCTATGGGCGCACTTGCCCGAAGAAACCTATCAAGCCGACAAACGCCGCTGGTTCGGCGAAATCACCCGCAGCGCCCGGCGTTTCCTGCCGAAGGTCGACGATGCAGTTCTCACACAGGCGCAGATCGCAACGGACATGTTCACGCCGCGTACGATCAGGAAATTTACCGGACACCTCAACGGCGCGATCTACGGCGCTCCGCACAAAATCCGCAATGGGCGCACGCATCTGCAGAATTTGTATCTGTGCGGCACTGACCAGGGATTTCTGGGTATTATCGGAGCGATGTTGAGCGGTATTTCGATGGCCAACTATCACGTGTTGCAGGCCAGTACGGCGCGAAGTTGAAACAAGCCCGCTGTTTCCACGGGCTTTAACCTTGCCGGTAATTCGGTGGCTTCTATGCCAGAGGGTCTATGAACCCCGCAAAACTTGTCGGCATCGGCCTAGTCATTCTCGTTCTCGTGATCGCTGGCTCCCAGTCCACCTATGTGGTGGATCCCGGATTTCGCGGGGTCGAGGTCACGCTGGGTAAGGTCAGTCAGGCTTTCAAACCGGAGGGATTTGGCAGCAAAACTCCTTTTGTCACTCACATCGTCTCGATCCCTGTTCGCCAACTGACGAACGCCTTGTCGACGGATTGCTATTCTTCCGATCTGCAACAAGTCAAAGTGGAGCTGCGGGTGCTCTATCGCATTCCCGAGGCGTCCGTCGTGAAGATCTACGCTGAGTTTTCGGGTGATCCGTTCGACAGTTTGATCGCGCCCCGCGTGCAGGAAGCGCTCAAGGAAGTGGCTGCACTGCAAAGCGCCGAGATGATCGTGAAAAAGCGCGAAGACATTAAGATCAAATCACTCGCTTCGGCCCGTGAAAAGATCGGTTCGATTTTGATTCTCGAAGATCTGGTCATCGAAAATCTCGTGCTCTCGAAGGAACTGGAAACCGCCATCGAATCCAAGATGGTGCAGGAACAGGAAGCGGCGAAAGCGCGTTTCACCCAGCAGAAAACCCAGATCGAAGCCGACACCGCGATCATCCGCGCCAAAGGTGAAGCCGAAGCCATCCGTATCCGCGCCGAGGCCATCAAAGACAATCCGGGCCTGATCCAGCTCCAGATCGTCGAGAAGTGGGACGGACGCTCCCCATTGGTGATCGGTGGCGGTGGCGAATCTGGAGGCGCTAACATTTTACTGCCGCTCAATCTTCCGGCCACCGGCGCAGCGGCACCTCGCAAATAATGCGAATCCGCCGGGTCATCGCATTTTTCATCGCGTTCCTGATTTTGGGAGCGTTGTGCCTGCTTTTCCCGCGGATGCTGGCCTTCGTTGAACTGGCGGCGCGGGAATTGCGGTACTTGTGGTGGTTGATCCTCATCGCCGCCATCGGCGTCTGGCTGGTGTTCTTCGCCAAAACGAAGAAGTGACACCAACGTTGGTCGTGATGGTGGGCGTCGGTCTCCGCACCGACGCTGATCGTCGATGTGGAAATCGGCGACCACCTTTGTCGATTTTCGCGAGAACGATAAGACGAGGCCGCGCGTGGAAAACCGGTCACATTTTCCCCTCAAACTTCCCCATTGCTCTTTGTGACCCGCCAAACTTACTTGGGCGATCCATGGCGTACGACTGGCTCAAAGGAATTTCAGATCACTATGATGTAGTGGTAATTGGCAGCGGACTCGCCGGTTTGACCGGCGCGAACACGCTGGCCAAATGCGGTCACAAGGTCCTGTTGCTTGAGCATCATTACCAGTTGGGCGGTCTCGCGACCTGGTTTACGCGCAAGGGCGGGCACATCTTCGATATTTCGCTGCACGGTTTCCCGATCGGCATGATCAAATCGGTGCGCAAGTACTGGAGCCAGGACATCGCCGATTCGATTGTGCAGCTGAAAGGGATTCGCTTCATCAATCCCCAGTTCCAAATCGACACCACCTTCGATCGCGAAGACTTCACGCGACAGCTGATCGAGTATTTCAAGGTTCCGGCCGAAACCGTGGAGCGTTTCTTCACCGATCTGCGGGCGATGAATTTCTACGACAACAACCCGGAAACGACCGGACAGATGTTTGATCGTTATTTCCCGGGGCGTGACGACGTGAAGCGGCTGCTGATGGAACCGATTGCCTATGCCAACGGTTCCACGCTCGATGACCCGGCGATCACTTTCGGCATCGTGTTCTCGAATTTCATGAGCAAAGGCGTCTACACCTTCCAGGGTGGCTCGGACATGCTGATTCGAAAAATGACCGAGGAGCTCAAGAAAAACGGTGTGGAAGTTCGCAAGCACGTCGTCGTCGAGAAAATCCTGACCGAAGATCGCGGGGGCAAAAAGCAGGTCGTCGGAGTCGTCGCCAACGGCCGTACGATTCGTTGCGATACGGTGCTTTCCAACGCGAACATCAAGAGCACGGTGCTGCGGATCGCCGGCGAAGAAAATTTCAGCCCGGAATTTGTCGCGGAAACGAAGGCGGTCCGGACCAATACGAGTTCCTGCCAGGTGTACTTGGGCATCAAGAAAGGGGAGTCGATTCCCCACATCGGCGATCTGGTTTTCACGTCTGAATCACCCAAGTTCTCGAGTCAGGAATTGGTCGATCTGCATACCACGAGCCGGACTTTCTCGGTCTATTATCCAGACACGCGTCCGGGCTCGGATCGCTACACAGTGGTGTGTTCGCTGAATTCCACCTATGAGGCGTGGAATACACTTTCCGAGGAAGAATACGCCCGGGAAAAAGCGCGACTGGTCGAAGAATCAATCACTGCACTGGAGCGATATATCCCAGACGTGCGCGGGAAACTCGGCTGGACGGAAGCGGCCACGCCGCGAACGATCGAGCATTACACCAGACACTGGGCAGGCACATCCTTCGGGACGAAATTTGAAGGTCTCAAAGTCTCGATGAATCTCCCCAATCAATTACCCGGCCTTTTTCACGCCGGCTCCGTCGGCATCATCATGTCGGGTTGGCTCGGCACGATTAATTACGGTGTGATCGTCTCCAACCAAATGGACAAATTCCTCGCCCAGAAAAAGCGCGCCGCGGAAGCCGTGGGCGCCTGAGGCGACCGGTTTTGAGTGCCCACGAAACACACGAAATTTCACGAAATGAACGCCCCGACCGGATGTTTTTCAGAGTTCTTTGTAGGAGCGGCTTTATGCCGCGATTCTGGGGCGCGCTGCGCGCGTCATCGCGGCATAAAGCCGCTCCTACATTCGATCCTGCCGAAGTCATTTCTTTCTTTCGCGTAATTTCGTGTGTTTCGTGGGCAATCCTCCGACTCTGATCTAATCATTTCCCGTTAATCCCGTGAACCAAGTCACCCAGCTCATTCCGCATCGTCCGCCGTTTCTGTTCGTGGACGAAATCGTTTCTCAAACCGATAACTCACTCGTGGCCAAGCGCACTTGGCGCGCCGAGGAGGATTTTTATAAGGGACATTATCCGGGCGCGCCGATCACGCCGGGGGTTTTGCTGTGCGAATCGGTTTTTCAAACGGGGGCACTTTTGCTTGCTCAGAAATTTTCCGCTTCGGGTAAACCCGACGGCGTGCCGTTGCTTGCAAAAGTCGAAAACGTTCGCTTTCGCAATCCGGTGTATCCCGGCGACACCACGCTGATCGAAGTAAAGATCAACGAAACCGCCGGCGGGTTTTATATGATGTCGGGCAATATCAAGAGCGCCGACAAACGCATCCTCAGCGTGGATTTTTCCGTGGCGTGGAAAACTCCGGAAAAACCGGCATGAGCGATTTTCTCAACATCGCCGGGAAAAACTTTCTCGTGATGGGCGTGGCCAATCGCAAAAGCGTGGCCTGGCACATCGCGAAATCCCTCGAGGAACAAGGCGCGCGAGTCATCTACAGCGTGCGCTCGGAAGCCCGGAAGAAATCGTTGGAAACCTTGTTGGCCGGCAAACCGGTTTTTTTGTGCGACGTCGAGGAAGAGGGCGCTTGCGCGCGGCTCGCCGGCGAAGTCGCGGCTGCGGGGCTCGCGCCGCTGCAAGGCGTCGTGCATTCGGTCGCATTTGCGAACTATAGCGAAGGCTTCAAGGCGTTCCATGAAACGAAGCGCAAAGACTTTCTCCAAGCCAACGCCATCTCTGCATTTTCATTTGTTGAACTGGCCAATGCGCTCAAGCCGCACCTCGCGCGGAACGCCTCGGTCGTCACAATCGGAATTTCGTCGCTGACCGTTACGCCCGACAATTACGGCTACATGGGGCCCATCAAGGCGGCCCTCGAATCTGCCGCGCGGTTCCTCGCAAAATCATTCAGTTCAGACACCGAGGTTCGCTTTAATGTCGTCGGCGCCGGTCCACTCAAGACCAGCGCATCGGCGGGAATTCCTGGATATATCGAAAGTTATCTCTACGCGGAGAAACTGACTTTCCGAAAGCGAAACCTCGAGACGCAGGAAGTCGCGAACGTAGCGCTGTTCCTGTTGAGCGAACGCAGCAGTGGCATCAACGGCGGCACACTGGTCGTCGACGCTGGACTTGGCAGCAATTTCTTCGACAAGGATATCATCCGACTCGCCATGAGACCTGAAAACACGCCGGTGAAACCGGCGTAAATTCCAAAGATCAAAGTCCAATGGCCAAAGCTGTCTTTGTTTGCGATGGATTGAATTTGTCGAAGTGCTTCACTACTGACGGCACCTCGTCTGTCATTCTGAACGCAGTGAAGAATCCACATTTTCGCCGGCATGCCACATCTGGATTCTTCGCTGCGCTCAGAATGACAGTTGCGGGTATGTTCATTCCACGACGTCACCCACTCAAGGTAGTCGCCGATTTCTCCGTGCGACAGGCTCAGGACCCCGAGCCTGCCGAGGGGCAAATCGGCGATCAGCGTCGGTACGGAGACCGACGCCCACCCAATTTTCCTAAATGAAATTCCGCCACGCCTGCATCGAGTCGCTGACGACCGTATTGCCCGACGAAATTTGGTCTTCGGCCCAGATTGAGGAGCGGCTGCGTCCGGTTTACGAGCGGCTCAAGTTGCCGGAAGGGCGTCTGGAACTCATGACCGGAATCAAAGCCCGGAGAATGTGGGCAACTGGGACGCGTCCGTCGGATGCCAGTGCGGCGGCCGGACGGGCGGTGCTGAAAAATTCGTCGTTCAAACCGGATCAGATCGAGGCATTCATTCACTGCGCGGTATCACGCGACATGTTGGAACCCGCGACGGCCTCGTTTGCACATCACAAGATCGGTCTTGGTCCGCGGGCGCAGGTGTTTGATTTGTCGAATGCGTGTCTGGGGTTTCTGAACGGACTCGTGACGCTCGGCGCCATGATCGATGCGGGACAAATCCGCTGCGGCATGGTCGTAGCCGGCGAAAACGGACGTCCGCTCGTCGAGCAAACGCTGCAGCAACTGTTGAATCCCGCGCTGAGCCGCAACGACATCAAGCCGTTCTTCGCGAATCTGACCATTGGCTCGGGTGCGGTGGCGGCGATTGTATGTCATGAAGATTTACTGCCAACGGGACCGAAGCATCGGTTGATGGCGGGAGCTTATCTGGCCGCGACGCAACACAGCGAACTCTGTCAGGGCGACACCGCAGATGGCGGATTGCAGATGCAGACCGACTCGGAGCAATTGCTGCTGGCCGGCGTGCAAGTCGCGCTCGATACGTGGAATCTTTTCGAAAAGGAAACAGGCTGGACGCGCGAGACGCCGAACCGGTTCATTTGTCATCAGGTCGGCAGCACGCACCGGCGCAAACTTTACGAAACGGTCGGACTCGACCTGAATCGCGATTTTTCCACGTTTGAAACGCTCGGGAATACCGGTTCGGCGGCATTGCCGACGGCACTGGCGCTGGCGGTGGAACAGGGCGCGGTGAAGCCCGGCGATAAAGTCGCTTTGCTCGGTATCGGCAGCGGCATCAACAGCCTGATGCTCGCAGTGGAATGGTGACCAAAAAGAAACCGACGACGATCAACCGCGGATGAACACGGATACAGAATTGGCCCACGAAACACACGAAAGGGCACGAAATGAAACTGTAGGAGCGACTTTGCGCCGCGATAGCTTTTCGGAATCGCGGCGTAAAGCCGCTCCTACACCAAAACAAGTCGTTCCGATCTTTTTGTCTCTGCTGCTTTCGTGCATTTCGTGGGCAAACTCTGGATCGGAACAGACTTAATTATCATGCCGACCCCGATTCCAGACTGGCTGCGCACGCTGTATCCGTTCGAACCGAAGCGGTTCGATACGGGACAGGGCGCGATGAGCTATTTGGACGAGGGCACGGGCGACGAGGCGGTCGTCATGGTGCACGGTAATCCGACCTGGTCGTTTTATTACCGGAATATTGTGCTGGGACTGCGCGATCGGATCCGCTGCATCGTGCCAGACCATATCGGCTGCGGGTTGTCGGACAAACCCCAGGATTTCAATTATACGCTCGGCGAGCACATCAAAAACCTCCGAGGGTTGTTGGATAGTCTGAAGCTCCGCAAAATCCATCTGATCGTCCACGATTGGGGCGGGCCGATCGGCTTGGGCGCCGCGTTGATGAAGCCCGAGCAACTCGGACGGGTGGTGATTCTAAACACGGCCGCGTTCGCAGATACGGTGGTTCCAGCGCGAATCCGGCTTTGCCGGGTGCCGGTGCTCGGAGCGTTGCTGGTGCGCGGTTTTAACGGCTTTGCATGGCCCGCAACGTGGATGTCCGTCACCAAGCCGTTGGCGCCCGAAGTGGCCAGAGGATTCACTTACCCGTACAACAATTGGACCAACCGGATCGCCACTCATCGATTCGTGGTGGATATCCCGAGTGGGAAAGGTGCACAAAGCGACCAGGTCCTGGCCCAAGTCGAACCGAAGCTCGAATTACTCAAATCCAAACCCGTGCGCATTCTCTGGGGCGGAAAAGATTTTTGCTTTAACCGCCATTATTACGACCGCTGGCGCCAATTACTCCCACAAGCCCAAGCCGATTATTTCGATTCAGCAGGGCATTACGTCTTGGAAGACGAAACCCAACGCTGCGTACAGGAGATCCGAGCGTTCCTAGTCGAAAAAGGGTGATCTCTGCCGGCTCAACGTAGAGGGAAAACCGCAAAATTTTATATTAGACATAATATATATTGTGCGATTGGCGTAACATATTCAGTGCGCCCATGAATCGCGCATTCCACGGTCACAAATATTCGTCTGACCTTTACCGCGCCGGGCCCCAGCGGCTGGTGAGCGGGTAATAGATGAAGAGCGGACGGCCGACGACGTCTTTTTCGGGGACGAAGCCCCAGAAACGGCTGTCGGAACTGTTGGGTGAATTGTCGCCCATGGCGAAATAGGAATGTCCAGGGACTTTGACGGTTTCGCCAAAGCTTAATAAACCGTCTGCGGTGTAACCGGGATAAAGTCCGTCTTTGCGGGAGTTTTTTCCGAAGGCTTCGGCGCCGTCGATGGGCTTGCCGTTGCGGAAAAGCTGACCGTCTTTGTTGTCGAGCGCGACGGGTTCTCCATCGGTGGCCACCTTGGCAGGCTTTCTTACTTCCAACGTATCGCCGGGCTGACCGACCAATCGCTTGATGTAATATTGTTCGGTCTGCTTTCCGGTTAATTGGTCCGTCATCCTTGGGCTGTGGATATTCTGGGTCCGAAAAACGAATCCCGACCCCACATTCGGCGGAAAGAAATTATAAGTGAAACGATCCACGAAAAGCAGATCTCCGGTGAGAATATCGAATGACAAAATCTTTTCGCCTTTCTTCACTTTCCTGCCGATCGGTACCCAATTGGCCCGCGCCTCAAACTGCCGGCCTCCTTGCTGAATCAGCATGGTGGATTGCTCGATCGGTTGGGCCGCGCGGGCAGATTCCGCCAGCGCAGTTTCAAAATTGGTACGCGCGCCCTTGAAAAACGTTTCTTTGATCACCTTGTTGAAATCAAATTCCGCCGGAACCGTGATCTTCGTCGTTACTCCACCCACAGAAAAAGCGAACTCCTTCATCGCCGCTGGAAACACCAGCATGCTGCGGCCGGACTTTTCTGAGAAAAGCGGCATCATGTACTGGGCATTGCCGTACGCTGCGATAAATACGTCCCCGTCGGCCGGCGCAGTCACCGTGTAATTTGACGCTCCCAACGTAGCCAGGCGCGCGACCTTTCGAACCAGGCCCGGCTCTTCGCCTTTTTGGAAAACTTCCGAGGTCATGCCGTAATAAGTCGGCCACATCGAATTCGTCGGAATCTTGAACGGCTGCACGAAATACGCGCGCAGACCAAGAATCACGATCGCGGCGACAAGGAAAAATTCCACGTTTTCGACGATCGACGACACGGGATAAATTCGTCCGCCGGTATCCCGCAACACGCCTTCGAGCGACTCGACTGACATCTTGAGTTTGCTGGCATCCGCTCTTTCCTTCAGCCGCAATTTTACTTCGCCCGTCGCGCTCGCCAGCTTGTTCAGCTGGCCGTCGTTGAGCTGGTCGCGACGGTATTTATACACCCGGTCGGCCACCTCGAGCCAGTTCTCCGCATTCTGGCGCATCTTTTTCTGTTCGGAGTAAAGAAAGCTGAACACGGATTTTTTCGGGGGTTTAGCTGTTGGTTTTTAAAACCTGGATGAAGGCGTCAGGTGGGATCGAAACTTTGCCGATAAGTTTCATCTTCTTTTTGCCCTCCTTCTGCTTGTCGAGCAACTTCCGTTTGCGCGAAATATCGCCGCCATAGCACTTCGACGTAACGTCCTTGCGCATCTCGCGCACGTTGTCGCGGGCGATGATCTTGCCGCCAATGGCGGCTTGCACGGCCACTTTGAACATTTGCGGCGGGATGATATCCGCGAGCTTTTCGCAGAGCGCCCTTCCCTGCCCTTCGGCTTTGCTGCGATGCACAATACTGGCAAAAGCGTCCACAGGGTCGGCATTGACCAGAATTTCCATCTTCACGAGATCGGAAGGGCGATATTCACCCAACTCGTAATCCATGGAACCGTAGCCACGAGTGATGCTCTTCAGGCGATCGTTGAAATCCACGAGGATTTCGTTGAGCGGCAACGAACAGGTCAGCATCACACGCGCGCCGTCGAGCGTGTCCGTGTGGTCGCACGACCCGCGCTTTTCCATGATCAGCCCGAGCATATCGCCCATGAATTCGTTGGGAATATGAATGGCCGCCTTGATCGTCGGTTCCGAAATTTCCTCGATGCTCGCGGGATCGGGCAAATTCACCGGATTATCGATGTCCAGCACTTCGCCACCGTGTTTCTTCACCTTGTAGACCACGCTTGGATAGGTGGAAATAATTTCGACGTCGTATTCGCGGCGGATGCGTTCCTGCACGACTTCCATGTGCAACAGCCCAAGGAAACCGCAGCGGAAACCGAAGCCCAGCGCCACGGAACTTTCGCTCTGGTAGACGAGTGAGGAATCGTTCAAGCGGAGTTTGCTGAGTGCGACCTTGAGCTTTTCGTAGTCGTCTGACTCGAGCGGATAAAGTCCGCAATACACCATCGGACGCACTTCCTTGTAGCCCGGCAGCATTTCCGCAGCGGGTTTGTTCGCGTGAGTGACGGTGTCGCCGACTTTGATTTCCTCGACGCTCTTGATGTTGCTGACGATGTAACCGACGTCGCCTGGCCCGAGCTCGGGACATTTGATCATGCCCGGATGAAACATGCCGACTTCCTTGATTTCGGATTTCTGGCCCGAACTCATGAGCATCATCATTTCACCGGCTTTGAAGCGTCCGGAAAAAACCCGCACATGGGAAATCACGCCGCGATACGCGTCGTACTTGGAATCGAACACCAGCATGCGCGTCGTTGGATAATCCGTCCACCGCGGCGGCGGGACGCGCGTCACGACTGCTTCCAAAATCTCCTCGATGCCAATGCCGGATTTGCCGCTGGCCAGAATCGCTTCCTCCGCGGGAATCGTCAGAATGTCCTCAAGCTGCCGCATACAGAGTTCGAGATTTGCGCTCGGCAAATCAATCTTGTTGATGACCGGAATGACCTTCAGTCCCTGGGCAAACGCGAGGTGCGCGTTCGCCACCGTCTGTGCTTCCACGCCTTGCGAAGCATCGATCAGCAACAGTGCGCCTTCGCATGCCGCGAGCGAACGCGAGACTTCGTAGGCGAAGTCGACGTGGCCCGGCGTGTCCATAAGGTTTAGCTTATAGATCTTACCGTCCTTCGCCGGATAATTCATCGTCACCGGGTGCATCTTGATCGTGATCCCGCGCTCTTTCTCGAGGTCCATCGAGTCGAGATGCTGGTCAGTCATCACACGTTTCGTGATCGTGCTGGTAAATTCCAGCAAGCGGTCAGACAGCGTGGTCTTGCCGTGATCGACGTGCGCGATGATACAAAAATTGCGAGTTAGAGGAGCGTCTTTCACTTAGGCAGGAAGGATACGGATATTGCCCACGAAACACACGAAAAGGCACGAAACCAGAGAGGAACCAACCGTTGAAACACGATGTTGGTTTCTCGCGGTTTGCTCAGGGAATTTCTTCCGGGATTTTTTTCCAAAGGTAATCATTTCGTGTTATTTCGTGTGTTTCGTGGGCGAAAACTCTGAATGATACGGTTTAGGCGGGAAGGTCGGAGAATTCTGAAAAGCTTTTCAGAACCCAGGATTTTTCGGTGCGGCGGGCCATGGCGGCAAGTACACCACCGTGGCCGCACTCCCAGAATTCGGTGGCGCCAGCTGCAGCGCAATTACGCATGCAATCCTCCCACAAAACGGAGGAAACAACTTGTTTCACCAACGCTTCGCGAATTTGTGCGGGTTCGCTGACGGGTTGTCCGGTGGTATTGCTGAAGACAGTGAATTTCGGACGGTTGAACGGTACGTTCGCGAGGTACGCGGCAAACTCCGCGCGCGCGGGCTCCATGAGACGGCTGTGGTACGCGCCGGCGACATTCAGGACCATGACTTTTTTCACGCCGCGATCTTTTGCGGCGGCCGCTGCGGCGGTTACTTTGTCTTTCTCGCCCGAAATGATAATCTGTCCGGGAGCATTAAAATTGGCGGCCTCGATATCGAATTCCTTGCACAGCTCGTAGACCTTGGCCCGTTCCTCGCCAATGACCGCGGCCATACCGCCGGTCGTCTTTTCGCAGGCCTGCTGCATCAAGCGGCCACGTTCGGCGACCACTTTCAACCCGGTGACAAAATCGAAAACGCCTGCGGCCGTCAGGGCGGTGACTTCGCCGAGGCTGAGGCCCATCGCAAATTTCACCTCGGGCAGTTTCCCTTTCTCCTGCAGCGCAGCTAGAACGGCCAAACCGTGGACAAATAACGCGGGTTGGCAGACTTTGGTCTGTGTGAGCTCCGTTTCCGGGCCTTCATGGCTGATTTTCTTCAAATCCCAGCCAAGAATCTGGCCTGCTTGATCATACAAATCGCGCGCGGCCGTTGAGCCTTCGTAGAGCGATTTGCCCATACCTACCTTCTGGGCGCCTTGTCCTGAAAAAATGAGAGCCAATGCCATCGGATTAAAGGGTCGGTTAAACCGACCGAACGCCTAAAAACCAAGCCCTAAAATTCGTTTAATTTGGTCACGTTGTCATTCTGAACAAAGTGAAGAATCCACGAGTGCAACAATTAGCGCCAGTCCATGGACCCTTCGCTTCGCTCAGGATGACAGAACCGGGGTGACCATCGTTGCCCGGCCAACAGTTTTTCCGCGGTAGTGGTAGGGCGCGTTATCCCTTGCCTCTCGCATAGGCGAGCGGACAAGCACCGGGACGCGAGCGCGCATCAACGGCGTAACGCGCCGTCAGGATGTACCTCACACCGAGAGATTATGACCGCGGGCAACATTTTCGGCGCTTTAGGGATAAAGCGCCCTACCTTCGGAACAGGCTTACGTCTTGAAGAAAATTCCCTTCAGATTCATCTCGAGCGCGGGCGGATTGGGCGAGAAGCGGAGGCCGTCTGCCTTGCTGATCTTGCCCTCTTTAATAAGGCGGTAGAGGTCCTTGTTGAAGGATTTCGATCCTTGGTCGCTGCTCGATTCGAGGAGTTGCTGGATCTTGTCGAAATGGCCGTCGAGAATCAGATTTCGCACGGTCGCGTCGGCGACGAGAATTTCGTGGGCGGCGAACCGGCCGCCGCCTTCGAGCGCGGGAATCAGCTTTTGGCAGATAAAACCGCGGATGGAACCGGCGATCTGCCGGCGGGCCTGAATAATTTGATCGGGCGGAAAAAATTCAAAGATGCGGGTCAGCGACTGGGCGACGGTAGCCGCGTGCATCGTCGAGAAAACCAAGTGACCGGTTTCAGCTGCGGAAATCGCGGTTTCAAAAGTTTCCTTGTCGCGCATTTCACCGATCAAAATGATGTCGGGATTCTGCCGGAGCACCGATTTGATCGCCATTTCGAAGTTCGGTACGTCGAGCCCGATCTCGCGTTGCTGGAAAAGCGATTTGTCGTCGCTGAACGTGTATTCGATCGGGTCCTCGATCGAAACCACGTGTTTGTCCATGTTCTGGTTAATCCAGTTCAACATGGCGGCCATCGTGGAGCTTTTGCCAGAGCCAGTGGCGCCGCAGACCAACAAAATTCCGTCTTTCGACTGGGCAAGCTTGATGAGAATCTCCGAATCGATTTTGAGCTCCTCGAAGGTCGGCGGACGGCTTTTGATGTAACGAAATACGATGCTGACCAAGCCACGTTGGTGAAACGCGTTAACACGAAACCTCCCGATGTCGTCGGCGGAGTAGGCAAAATCCACCTGGGCATCCCTTTCCCAATTGGTGCGAAAAACCTGAGGTACATGCTCGTCGACGAACGATTGGGCATGCTCACACGAAATAGGGTCCATTTCCACCGGACGAAGGCGCCCGCCAATGCGGAGATAGCCCGGTTTTTCAGATTTAATCACGATGTCGCTCGCCCCACTTTCCACGGCCAATTTGAGCAGATCGTTAACAATTTCAGTATGAAGTGTGTTACTCATGGGGTTTTTGCGTAAACCGGCTTGAAAGCTATGCTTGAGCTACTGTGTAATTACCACTCGATCAGTTCAAGGTAACAATCGGTAACAAACTCATGAAACGCCGCAGTATATTCACTGGCACCTACACCGCCCTCGTCACCCCTTTCAAAAATGGGGCCGTCGCTTTCGACGAGCTCCCTCGCTTTATCGAATTCCAGATTAAAGGCGGAGTGGACGGTCTCGTGCCGGTTGGCACGACCGGTGAGTCTCCCACGGTGGACAATGCGGAACACCTGGCGATCATCCGGTCGACCATCGAAGTAGTACGCGGTCGCGTGCCGGTAATCGCCGGCACTGGGTCGAATTCCACCAAGGAAGCAGTCGACATGACCCGCGCCGCCGACAAGGCCGGCGCCGACGGCATGCTGTTGGTCGCTCCCTATTACAACAAGCCCACCCAGGAAGGTATTTTCCAACATTTCTGCCGCATCGCCGATGTGACTGAAAAGCCACTGATGCTCTACTCGATTCCGGGTCGTTGCGGCGTGGAGATCAGCGTCGGGGTGATCGAGCGTTTGCGCGCGAAGTATCCGCATGTCGCACACATCAAAGAGTCCGGCGGCAGCGTCGATCGCGTTGACCAGATTCTGCAGGCGCTCGGGGACTCGATCACCGTGTTGAGCGGGGACGACAGCCTGACCGTGCCCTTCATGTCGGTCGGCGCGAAGGGTGTCGTGAGCGTGGTCTCCAACTATTTCCCTCGTGAGGTCACTCAACTCACCCGTTACGCCCTGGCTGGCGATTTCCGCAAGGCCGGCGCCTTGCATCGCAAACTATACCCGGCGTTCAAGGCATTCTTCATCGAATCGAATCCAGCGCCGATGAAAGCGGCGCTCGCCAAGGCGGCTCGCATCAGTTCGGAGGAAGTTCGTTTGCCGCTCACCTCGTTGGGTGCGGCCAATCGCAAGGTATTATTCGACACTCTCGCCGCTCTTCGCGGCTAATTTTCGCCATGCCGCTTAACATTCTTCTCAATGGATCGCGGGGCCGGATGGGTCAGGCCATCACGGACGCCACGGCGGATATGAACGTCAACATCATCGCGGCGACAGATGCCGGCGATGATCCCGCTCCGCATATCGATCGCAGCAATGTGGTGATCGATTTCAGCTCGCATCACGCAACGCGCGCGCTGCTCGAACTCGCGATCGCTCACAAAAAACCGGTCGTGATCGGCACCACCGGACACTCCGCAGCGGACAAACAAAATTTACTCCAACTCGCCGCGCAAGTTCCGTGCGTATGGGCCGGAAATTTTTCAGTCGGAGTAAATTTGCTCTTTGCCCTCACTCGCCGGGCCACGGCCATTCTCGGCAGCGATTACGATACGGAAGTTGTCGAGATGCATCACCGGTTTAAAAAGGACGCTCCCAGCGGCACCGCCGCCCGTTTACTTGAGATCATTCTCGAAGAGCGAAAGCTCGAAGCTTCCGCGCTGCGTCATGGTCGCTCAGGCATTACCGGCGAGCGTCAATCGAGTGAAGTGGGCGTTCACGCACTTCGCGGAGGCGATGTGATCGGTGATCACACGGTTATTTTCGCGGCACTCGGTGAACGTTTCGAGCTGACCCACAAGGCAAGCGATCGCGCAATTTTTGCGCGTGGCGCGCTCCGCGCCGCGCACTGGGTCGTAAACCAAAAACCTGGCGTGTACGACATGCAGGACGTACTCGGCCTGAAATGATTACCAGCATTTCCGGCATCCTGGTTTCGGCGACGCCGCTCCGCGCGATCATCGAAACGGGTGGTTTTGGTTATGAGGTGCACATTCCCGTTACCACAGCGGAAAGGCTCCCCTCGCCCGGCCAGGCGACCAAGCTTCATACGCTCGCGGTTTACCGCGAGGATTCGCAAACGCTCTACGGTTTCTCCACGGAGGAGGAACGCGATTTTTTCCGGATGCTCGTCGAAAAAGTTACCGGCGTTGGTCCGAAGATGGCGTTGAGTGTACTCAGCAAACTTTCCCTTCAGACGCTCAAAGGAGCGATCGCCGCCGGCGACGTGGCGCTGCTCGCAAAATGTCCCGGCATCGGCAAAAAAACCGCCGAGCGCCTGGTGATTGAACTGCGCGATAAATTAAATCCGGCTGATCTCGGCACAGTTTCCAGTTCGTCGGCGAGCGCGACTTCTGCGAGCGGTCCCGCTCCCGTGGAAAACAAAATCCGCGATGCAGTAATGGCACTCGTGGCGCTCGGCTATAAAGCCGCAGACGCCGACAAATCGGTGCGCCAAGCGTGGGTGGCAGTCGGCCCGTCGGCTTCGACCGAGGCGCTGATTAAGAAGGCGCTGGGCTAGAAGGGCTGCACTGGTAGGGCGGATTATCCCTAATCCGCCGCCCACGTGCGATACCGAATATGACATCCGTATCGAGGAACGGCGGATTAGGGATAATCCGCCCTACCGGCTACGCCCAAGTCCGTCCCTGTCGGCGCTGGGGCGCAAAAAAAGCACGACTATATAATGAGTCGTGCTAAAATTTTGGAAGTGTCGGCGTCACCCTGCTGAAAGCAGAACGACGCCCACCCTTCACCGCGCTGAAGCTAACTTCAGCGCTGAAACTGAAACGCGGCGAACTCCGCTTGCTGGGAAGTCTGTGTCTGCTTGTTGCGGAAAATCCGCGCAGAATCTGATTTTTGGGAATCGAACACGCCGTCTTCAAACAACGACGCGGTGCGACTTGGCTGAATCTGACCGCTGGCGAAAGCGCGTTGATCTTCTTTGCGCATCGCTGCGAGCATCGCGGCATAATCCTGTTCAGCTACGAGAGTATTCGCGCGCACCGCGGGTGCTGCTTTGGGTTGTTCGACTGCCGGTGTCTGCACCGGAGCCTGGGCTACGATTGCGGTAGCTACTTTGGCCGGTTGAGCGGCAGCGACAGTTTCCTGCGTGGTCGACGACCGCGTAAATGTGACACGAGCGAAGGCGAGAGCAACGCAAGCAGCGGCCAAGCCCGTGGCGTAGTATGTCCAGTGTTTGCGAGGACGACCCGAGTGAGTTTCGAAACGCGTAATCTTGGCGTCGGTGCGCAGCATGTCAGCTGGTTGCTCGGCACCCTCGGTGCGGAAGCTTTCGTAGACCAGCGTAGTGGCGCGGTTCATCTGGCAATATTGACGGTAAATGGAGCGACGGCGGGGATTCGATTGCATCTCGGCCTCGAGCAACTCCATTTCTTCGCCGGTAATCTGCCGGTCTATATAAAGGTTAACCAATTCGATGAAGCGGTTGTCTTTCATGGCTGAAACTCTCCCCCTAGTTTTTCGCGCAGACTTTCGCGTGCACGGGCAATCCGGCTTTTAACAGTGCCGACGCTGATGCCGAGGATCTCGGCGATTTCTTCGTAAGAAAGATTCTGAACGTTGCGGAGAATCAAAATCTCCCGGTGCTTCTCGTTCAGCAGGTCCATACACTCTGCCACGCGATGCACGAATTCCTGGGTGACGGTCGCATCCTCCGGCGTTTCCTGCTCGGTCGGGATCAGTTCTGCGAGCGTTGTCTCGTTGTCCCCGCTGACCGGCGCGTCGAACGAAATGGATTTATCGCGCTTGCGGCGCCACCAGTACCAATAGCGATTGCGAGCCAGATTGGTCGCGATCTGATAAAGCCAGGTGGAAAACGCAGAATCGCCGCGAAAACTACTCAGACCGCGATGAGCTCGAATAAAAGCGTCCTGAGTCACTTCCTCGGCATCCTGCTGATTTCGCAGGAGCTGGTTGGTCATCGCATAAATGCGAGCCCAGTAACGGGTGACGAGTTGGTCGAACGCCGTGGCGTCGCCGCCCTTGAAGCGGTCTACCAGCAGGCGATCCAAGGCTACTTCCTGGGCTTTTGCGGTCATGGGATCAGGCTCATTCTGATCCGGAAATTTAAGGATTGTTCCCACGAATAACGGGTTGTTACGTTCACGTTGGGCGACTCTTGTGCCATTGGTCAATGCCAGCTTATTACCATTAACCCGAACAAATCACACTCTGAGGTGTGAATTGTTGGCCCTGTCGGGCCGACTCTGTCGGGGGTAAGCGACGAAGTCGCTTTTTTCCGACGCTGCGTCGGAAAAACGGTTGTTTTTCTGATCGACGGAGCTCATGGCGCGAAATATCCGGGTTAAAGATTGGTATTAAGTGTAAATAACACTTGCCATGTCGCCGAAGGGAAAAACTATCTCCGTTTTTCTATTTAGCTGGGGTCGATAGCTCAATGGTAGAGCAGCATCCTTTTAAGTTGTTGGTTCCGGGTTCGAATCCCGGTCGACCCACCAGCTAGTGGAAAATGACAATATGTTGGGAGTCTGCTTTTTGCCGAATCAAGGGTTGAATTTTTCTTAATACCCCACAGTCTCCCGCTCCAGTAACCACTTAGACGATCGCCCTTAATCACCGTGCCAACCATTACCCAAGTAAAACGTATCGTCATCGTAGAAGACCAAACCGCTATCCGTGAGATGCTCGCAGAGATTCTGCGCATCGACGCCGCCTACGAAATCGTGGGCGAGTGTGGCGACGGATTAAAGGCGTGCCCGCTTTGCCTCGAACTGAAACCGGATCTACTGGTTCTCGATGCACGGCTTCCCGGCCTGAGTGGCGTGGATATTTTACGCCGGATTAGCAAACAGCTCAAAAATACCCGGGTTTTGATTTTCTCCGGATACGAGAGCCCTGCACTCGTGCGGGAAATGCTCGAAGCCGGCGCGCACGGCTTTGTCGAGAAGACCGCCGGCCTGCTTGAATTTAAGAAAGGCCTTGAGACGATCGCCAACGGCGGGACCTATTTCGGACCTGGCGTCGCTGCCCTCCTCCGCAACGTGGTCGCAAACAACAGTCCGACCGGCAGCGTTGATTCCCTGACGGAACGCGAACGCGAAATTCTGAAGCTCGTGGCGGAAAGCAACAGCACCAAAGATATCGCACAGAAGCTTAACATCAGCGTGAAAACGGTCGATAACCACCGTACAAACCTGATGCGCAAACTGAATCTGCACGACGTCGCAAGCCTCACGCGTTATTCGCTCGAGATCGGTCTGATCGATCATCGCGTGCAGTCGTGGTAACCGGCATTCTTCAATCAGTTTACTTCTTGCGCGCGCTTGGCGTATATCCAATAAACCACGGCAACTCCCTTTCCAGAAAATCATGAAGCATGTTTCCAAAATCCTCGGCCTAACCCTGGCCGTATCGGCACTCTTTCTCACGGCTTGCAAAAAGAAGCCGATCCGTCCTGACCCGACGACTAACGCGATGGGACCGGGTGCTGGGGTTGATCCAACACAAGTCGCGGTTGCCGATGATTCCACGCTGCAGTCTCGCACACCTGGTACGGTCGACTCTGCCAGCCAGAGCGTGGTTGAGCCGATTTATTTTGCGCTGAACGGTTTTGCGGTTTCGCAACCCGAGCGGCCAAAACTGCAAGCCGCGGTTAAATGGCTTCAGGACAATCCGACCAAGAATTTGGTGTTGGTCGGTCACTGCGACTGGCGCGGCACTGCTGAGTACAATTTGGGCCTCGGCGACAATCGTGCCAAGTCAGTGAAGCGCTATCTGGAATCCCTCGGTATTAGCCCCACTCGCCTCGAAACTTTGTCGAAGGGTTCCACCGATGCCAAGCAGTCCGGCGGCGAAGCCGAGTGGCACAAAGACCGTCGTGTCGACTTCATCGAGCTGACCCGGTAATCGAAATATTTTAAACCAAAGGCCGCGGAGCAATCCGCGGCCTTTTTTGTGCCGCGATACATTCGAAGCCCAGAATTTCTTACCACTAATCCACCCTAATCGACAGCGACGAGGTAGGGCGGATTATCCCTAATCCGCCGTGGAATGTGCGAATACTCCCTCGTGATCGTTGATCCTGACGGCGGATTAGGGATAATCCGCCCTACCATTCTGCTCTATTTTCCGGCTACAGTTTTATTGAAAACGCTCTGATGCCGGAGTATTTCGGCTTAGTTAAATTAGTGAGTCATTAGGGTGGATTAGTGGTAAAAAACCCGCGTTCAGTCCGTCCCCTTCGCCAGCTCGCGTAGCATCTTTTCTGACGCTTCGATCCCCTTCTGCATCACGCCGAGATGAAAACTTTCATTCGGGGCATGAAGGTTATCCTCGGGCAGAAACAGACCCATCATCACGGCGTCGAGACCAAGCACTTGATTCAGATCCGCAATCAAGCCGACACTTCCGCCTTCGCGCAAATAAAGCGGCGCGCGACCCCAGACTTCTGTGATGGCCTTGTCCACTGCGCGAAATCCGCGAGCGAGTACCGGCGATTGATTCTTTGGCGTGTTGGTCCGATCCGGCGGAATTGCGATGTAAGGCGTCGCATCGTGCTGATCCGTGATAGTAAGCGTCACCCCTTTCGGACACCGCTCGCGAATCGTTTTAAAAATCGTCTCTTTGATGTTCCCCGGCGTCTGATTTGGCACGAGGCGGCAGGTGATCTTCACCGTGGCCTTGCTTGGGATCACCGTCTTAGTCCCCTCGCCTTGATAGCCACCGTTGAATCCGTTGAATTCCAAGGTCGGTAAAAAGCGAATGGCCTCGAACGGCGTATAGCCAGTGGGCGCGTAAAATTCCTTGATGCCCAGAAAATCGGCATATGCTTCCTCCTGCAGACCCAGTTTTTTCAGTTCCGCCCGCTCCCACAACTCGGGTTCAACGACGGCGTCATAGAATCCCGGAATATTTACCCGTCCATCCGGCGTGTGCAAAGACGCGCAAAGTTCGGCCAGCGCCTGGAGCGGATTCATCAACACGCCGCCGTGCAGTCCCGAGTGGAGATCTGATTTCGGACCCGTGATTTCCACCTCGAACGCCACCATGCCACGCAGGCCGACTGTGATCACGATCTGCTCCGGGTTCGGACTTCCCGTATCGGAGAGATAAATAAAATCCGCCCGAAGTTTTTCCTTATTCTGGAGGAGAAACGTTTTGAAATTCTTGCTGCCAATTTCCTCCTCGCCCTCGACGACGAAAGTAATCCGAAGGGGAATGCCGGGATCTTTTTCCAGCAAACGCGCAACGGCGGCGAGGTGGACCATCAACGGACCCTTGTTGTCGGCGGTGCCGCGCCCGTAGATGCGGCCATTTTTGATCGTAGGCTCAAATGGTGGCGTGTCCCATTTCGCAATCGGGTCCGCGGGCTGGACGTCGTAGTGCCCGTAAATGATCACGTGGGGCCATTTGGGGTCTCCGTCCCGCTTCGCGACGATGACGGGATGCAGCGCGGTTGGCACCACTTCGACTTTGAATCCGATTTCAGTCAGGAGCGTGGAAACGAAACGCTGCGCGCCGAGCATTCCCTCCTTAAATTGTGGGTCGGCGGAAACACTGGCGTGACGCACGTACTCCTTCAGCTTTTCAATGGGATCGAACATGAAGGGAAAATGACCAGGTTTGCCGCCGGCGCTAGCGGGAATTTGCGATTACTTGTGACGTTCTCTGTTGATCCAATACCTCAACCTTGGGTCGGTTGATCGGAAATGTAGGAGCTTGCTTGCAAGCGATTCGAAACGCCCGGTGACGGCCCATACTCTGAATCGCTTGCAAGCAAGCTCCTACAGGTGAGAGACGTTGGTGACATAGTAAGTCGGGGTTGGTCTGTACTCACTCCACAGACGAACCCTATTCGTATCCGGGTGCCGGCCAAGGAAACTTGGTCTGCGCTGACACTTCAGCGAAACCCTGATCAGTGCTTAAAATGACGGCTGCCGGTGAAGACCATTGCCATGCCACGTTCGTCCGCAGCGCGAATCACCTCTTCGTCACGCATGGATCCGCCGGGTTGGATGGCGCAGGTAGCACCGGCATCTGCCGCGGCAATCAATCCATCGGCAAAAGGAAACAGCGCTTCGCTCGCCACAATCGATCCTTTCAGATCGAGTTTGGCTTCGCCCGCTTTCCATACGGCGATGCGAGAACTATCCACGCGGGCCATCTGTCCTGCACCGATACCCAACGTTTGTTCGCCACGGCAATAAACGATCGAATTCGATTTCACATGCTTGCCGACTTTCCAACCGAACATCATGGACGCCCATTCCTCGGTCGTGGGTTGACGCTTGGTCACCACTTTAAATTCGTTCACGTTGCCCAGCGTGCGATCGCGGTCCTGGACGAGTACGCCGCCGATGACCGAGCGAACTTCCTGCAACGCCTCCGCGCCAATCCCGTCCTTGGCAATCATCAGTCGCAGATTTTTCTTCCGGCCGAAAATCGCGATCGCTTCCTCGCTGAATCGCGGGGCGATGATCACCTCGGTGAAGATTTCGGAAATGATTTTCGCGAGTACGCCGTCCATCGTCTGATTAACGACAATGATTCCCCCGAATGGCGCCTGCCGGTCGGTCGCGTATGCTTTTTCCCATGCCTCCAACAGTGTTTCCGCGCTGCCCACACCGCAGGGATTCGTGTGCTTTAAAATCGCCACTGTCGGGCGCTCAAATTCGCCAATCAGGTAGGTGGCCGACGTGATATCCAAAAGGTTGTTATAGCTCAGTTCCTTGCCTTGCAGCTGCTGGAAATGGTCGTGAAACGACCCGTAGAGCGCCGCTTTCTGGTGCGGATTTTCTCCGTAGCGCAAGCTCTGCGCTTTCTTCAACGAGAGCGAATAGGTCGAAGGAAATCCACTGAGCGCTTCGAGGTCTGGCTCTTGCTGCTGGCTCTCCAGATAACGTGAAATCGCGGCATCGTAGCTCGCGGTACGCTGAAACACCTTCAGCGCGAGCTTGCGGCGCAGGGCCGCGAGTTCCCCGGGTTTTTCCGCCGCAAGGACCGCGTTATAGTCCGCCGGATCACATACCACGGTCACGCTTTCGTGATTTTTCGCCGCGCTGCGCAGCATGGAGGGGCCGCCAATATCGATGTTCTCAATCGCTTCCTCGAACTCCACGTGGGCTTTTGCGACGGTCTGCTCGAAGGGATAAAGATTCACCACCACCAGATCGATGAGCTCGATGTCGTTTTGCTTCGCTTGGGCCAGATGATCGGGCTTGTCGCGCCGACATAGCAGACCGCCATGGATTTTGGGGTGCAGGGTTTTCACGCGCCCTTCCATGATTTCCGGGAAACCAGTGTGCTGGCTGACCTCCGTCACGGGCAGCCCAGCTTCCGCGAGCAGCTTGGCGGTGCCGCCCGTAGACAGGAGCTTGTACCCCTTCTGTTTTACCAGCGCCGTGGCGAAATCCACGAGGCCACGTTTGTCACTGACGGAAAGAAGCGCGAGCTTTTGCATGAGCACCCCTTTTTTGAAGGCGGCATTTTCCACGGCAAGTCGAAAGCCCATTCTTATCGCTTACTTTTTTTCATGTATTTCATCCCTGCCCTCGTTTCTACTTCCTGCGCCGATGACTGCCCCTCTTGAACTGCCAGGTTTGCGCGTTGAACTCGATAAACTCGTTTACCGGCACGGTGGTGAGCAACTCCCCCCAGACCGGCCTCATGCTTTTATCTACTACCTGACAATTCGCAACGATTCCAACCGCACGGTCACGCTGCTCGGCCGGAAGTGGGTGGTGGAACACTCCGACGGCACGCAACTCGTCGTGGAAGGCGACAAAATCGTGGGAGAAACTCCACGACTGGCGCCCGGCGAACACTTCTCGTATAACAGTTATCACGTCACCGCCTGTGATGCCCGCGCTCACGGGAGCTTTCACGGCCTCGATGAAAACGGTCAGCGAATTTTTGTCCGCATTCCCTTGTTCACGCTCCACATTCCGGATTCCCGCGCCATTTGACGCAGTCCGGAACAGTTCGTAAGAATACCTTGCACCGACGGCAGCGGTAGCCCTCTCTGATCGGTTACCTGATGAAGATTATTGACCTGAATAGCGACGGCGGGATTGGGGCAAATTGCATGTACGTGCAACTCGGGGACTTTCACCTCGTGGTGGACAGTGGCCTGCATCCCAAGAAAGCCGGGCGTGAGGCGGCTCCCGATCTGAGACCGCTTCAGGGCGTGAAACTCGACCTAATAATCATTACGCACTGCCATTTGGATCACATTGGGTCGCTGCCGCTGCTGATGCGCGCCAATCCTGACACGCCAGTCATCATGACTTTGCCGAGTCGCATGTTGATCGAGCGGATGCTGCACAATTCCGCCAACGTCATGGTGCGCGAACGCGAGGAAAAAGGCATTGCCGAATACCCCCTTTTTACCCACGACGAAGTCGACCGGTGCGCCGCGCGGATGTTTCCCCACGGCTTTAACAATCCGAAAAAGTTTTCGGGAGCGAACGACGAGATCGAGTTCACCTTTCACCCGGCCGGACACATCGCAGGTGCGGCCGGCGTAGAAATAGTTCACAAACACCGGCGCATTTTCTTCACCGGCGACGTGCTTTTCACCACGCAACGCATTCTCGACAGTGCAAAATTCCCTACCGGGCATTTCGACACCCTCGTGACCGAGACCACCCACGGCGCGACGGAAAAACCACCGGGCAATACACGTTCGAAGGAAATGATCCGGTTGATCGACACGATCAACACGACGCTTCAGCGTGGCGGCTCCGTGCTGATTCCCGTATTCGCGCTTGGGCGGATGCAGGAAATTCTGGCGATCCTGCACGACGCGCGAAAATTCAACCGTCTCGCCGCCGCTCCGATTTTCGCTTCCGGACTGGGCATGGATATCTGCGATTACATGGACGATATTTCCAAAAAGACCGGCTTGGTCCATTTTACCCGGACGATTCTCAAGGAACTCAAGGTCAAGAAAACGCCAAAGGAAATCCTCCCTGGCAAGGAACCGGGCACACAGGGTATTTATGTCGTAAGCAGTGGGATGGTCGTCGAGAAAACCGCCTCTTACGCTCTGGCGTCCTCACTGGTCGGAAGTGCCAGGCACAGCATTTGTTTTGTCGGCTATTGCGATCCCGACACTCCAGGCGGTCAGCTGATCGCGGCCAAAAACGGCGAGGAATTTCTTTTTGCGGCGGTCAACGTGAAGACCCGGATACGGGCGCAAATCGAACGTTTCGAGTTCAGTGGCCATGCCTCGCGCGACGAGCTTTTGAATTATGCTGTCGGATGCGCGCCGCGTTCGATCGTTCTCACGCACGGCGACCCGCCCGCCCGCGCGTGGTTTTTGGAGCAACTCTCTGCGAAGCTCCCGAACACAAAAGTTTTGGATCCAGTGCCGCTGCAATCGTATCTGGTTTAGCTGGATATTTCGCCGCCGGATACGAAGCGTATCTCTACGGTATCGTAGCCCGCGCCGGGAGGCGCGGGACCCTCCGCTCTCCATCGACGGGCTCAGGACCTTGAGCGAAGCCGAAAGGCCGCGCAGCGCTACATTGCAAATAGCGCCAGGCTTATTAGCGCCCGATAATTTCCCGAAGTCGTTTCACCGTCGCGGCATTTCCTGCCACGTACTGCACGCGCGGCGACTTTAGAGAAAACTCAAGCATGGGGAAAGGCCGGTTTTCCAGGTAGTGAATCTCGATTCCCCCTTCGCTGAGCAACGCACAGGCCGCGGCAATGTCCCACACCTTGTTGTTATGGTCCACCACTCCATTGAGCAAGCCGATCGCCGCGTAAGTAAGATGCAGCGTGCTGCTGCCCAGACCTCGAATTTTAAAATGCTCGATCAGGCGCTTGCCCTCGTCGGCAAAGGATTTGTCCACCGGCGAGTGAAAGCCAATCAGACTGTGGTTATCCGGTGCTTCAGTTCGTGGTTTGATGGCCTGTTCCCCGTCCCAAAGTCCCCGGCCTGGTCCGCCATGAATCAATACCTTCCGCGCCATGTCATAAACCACCCCATAAACGGGGTGGCCGTTTTCCAACAAGGCGAGCGAGATCGCACAATAGATAATGCCACCCGCGTAGTTATTTGTTCCGTCGATCGGATCGAGCACCCAACAGAAACGCGACGTCACCGGCACGGGCTTTTCTGTCGGCGTCAGCTCTTCGCTGAAAAATTGGTCCGTGGGAAACTGGGCGGTAATCGATTCCTGAATGTGCTGGGATATCGCGATGTCGACCGGCGTGACCTTGGTGCCGTCGTGCTTGATCTCCGGCTTGGCCTTGCCAAATTCACGGTGCATGAGAGCCGTTTCAGCCATGACCGCCTGTTTCGCCGCGTTGATGCGCTTTTCAATTTCAGAATGATTAACCACGGTTACACTGATGATCACTGAACCGAAAAGAGAAAGCCCTATTTGCACCCACCTCGCAAGCAGCTGAAACCCTTTTGACGCCCATGCGTCGGTGTAGTTTCCCAATCACAATTTATCACTCATGCGCTCGCTCATAATCCGTTTCGTTTTTGTTTTTGCCGGGATCTGTACGTTCGCGTTCGCAACCGGTTATTCTGGTGCCGCCGGGTCATATGCGATCGGCACGCTCGATCAGGTGTGGCACGACAGCGCACGAAACCGCGATATTCCGGTTAAGATCTATTATCCCAAGAGCAGCGATGAAAAGACTCCGGCGACGTATCCGGTAATCATCTTCTCGCATGGCCTTGGCGGCTCACGCGAAGGTTACGGCTATCTCGGCGAACATTGGGCTGGTTGCGGTTATATTTCGGTGCATTTGCAGCATCACGGCAGCGACAAAGCGGTGCTGAAGGGTTTGCGTCCGCTCAAGGCGCTCCGGGAAGCGGCCGCCAATCCCGTTAACGCGATCAACCGCCCGGTCGATGTCAGCTTTGCCATCGACCGGTTGACGGCGCTCAACTCCGACGAAAATTTCCCGCTCCACGGCAAGCTCGACCTCGCGCGTTTAGGCGTGGCGGGGCACTCATTTGGTGCGTTTACCACGATGGCGATTGCCGGCGCCCACCTGCCAGTCCTCGGCACGGAAAAAAATTACGCTGATCCGCGCGTGAAAGCCGCGATCGCCATGAGCACACCTACGACGCAGGACAATGACGAGGCCTTCGACGACATCCGGATTCCGGTTTTCCACATGACCGGCACAAAAGACGAAAGCTCCGGACGGCGACGCGACGACGATTCCGACCCGGTGATTGGAAATACGAAGGCGGAGGAACGCCTTCGCCCTTTCCGCCACACCCGACATGCACCGGCGTATCTTTTGGTTTTCGAAGGCGGCGATCATATGGTTTTCTCTGGACGACTCACTGATTCCCGACCCACTGATAGTGAATTTCAGGACCGCGTGCTTTCCGGGTCCACGGCTTTCTGGGACGCGTGGCTCAAAGACGAAAAACCCGCTCGCGAGTGGCTCGAAGCCGGCGGATTTAACGAGGCGCTCGGTAAACTCGGAACGTTTGAAGTGAACGCTCCGCAATAGTTCGGTCTGTTGCATCCTGATCTACTGTGGGGCTGGATCTCGCGTCCACCCCGCAGCCCCGATACAGAGGCATGGCCACAAGGGCCAGCCCTACAGCAGAACCACAGACGCGAGGTCCAGCCCTGCCTTACGAACAAAAACTGAAATCTACTCCCGATCGTCGGGAGTCAGCTGATGACCGTGTTGCACGACATTTCGCCGGCCGCGCTCGTTAAGTTTATCCAGCACCGCGGCGAGGCGACGCTTCTTGTCGTCGGGTTGGGTAAACATTTCCAACTGTGCTCCCTTCCCTTCGACATTGGAAAAACGAACGCTGACCAATCGCAGCGGACGGCGCTTGGTCCAGGCTGTTTTCAACAAAGGTGATACGAGCGGATAAAACGGCGCCTCAAGATCAGTCGCTGTGTCCAGGCTGCGCGCCGCCGATGTATCTTCCATTCCAGGATAACGAATTTTCACGGTCATGGTCTTCACTCGTTTTCCGTCTTCGCGTATTTTCGGCATGAGTTCGTCGATCATCCGCTTGGCAATGCGTTCGATTTCCGCAAAGTCGCCGATGTCTCCGCCAAATGTTTCCTGCGTGGAATATGATTTCGCGTCCTCGTGTTCCATGTGTACCACACGATCGTCTTCCCCTCGGGCCATGCGCAGCATTTCCAGCCATGAATTGCCGAATATTTCCTGCAGCTCTGATTCGCTCCGGGTGAAAAGGTCGCTCACCAACCGGATCCCCTGTTCTTCGAGTCGGATTTCGCTCTTCTTTCCCACGCCAGGAATCACGCTGATTTTGAGCGGAGCCAAAAACACGGCTTCTTCTCCGGGCAAAACAATGGTGAAACCCCGCGGCTTGCGTGCCTTGCTGGCGATGGCGGACACGAGCTTGTTCGCCGCAATTCCGAACGACGTGGGAATCTGCAGTTCATCCCAGATGCGTTTTTGTAACGCCCGCACCCGGCGCTCGATTTCCTCGACCGAGCGAAAACCGCACAGCGAAAGATCGAGATAGCCTTCGTCGATCGAATTGCGCTGCACGAGTGGAGTCAGCGTTTCACAGATATCGAACATTTGGTGGGAAACCTTGCTGTAGAGTCCGGAAGTATGCGGGAGCATGATCAAATCCGGACATACTTTGCGGGCCGTTTTCGTCGGCATCGGGGTATAAACGCCGCAGGCGCGCGCTTCGTAGCTCGCGGAGGAAATGATCCCCCGCTCCCGCCCACCCACTGCACATTTGGTTCCGCGCAAATCCGGGCGCAAGGCCAGCTCGCACGACACGAAAAATGCGTCGGCATCGAGGTGAACAATGAGCGGTAGCGGCAGCACGACGCACTTCTTAGGCTCATGCCCCCGACTGATCCAATCACAAATGATTCCAGATCGAATAGTAAAGATCCCCGGAGCAAGCTCCGGGGCATTTGATCAAGACAGCTCGAAATCCAACTGACCCTTGTGCAACTGACGATACTCGCCTTTCCCTCCCTGCCCCT
>Ga0307508_10000159_pt1 | contig 81150 bp, 71 predicted proteins | sample 9_EM_MG_FD_203089 | JGI IMG/M metagenome (GOLD analysis project Ga0307508, IMG submission 203089) | Populus trichocarpa ectomycorrhiza microbial communities from riparian zone in the Pacific Northwest, United States - 9_EM | ecosystem: Host-associated > Plants > Roots > Unclassified | place... | reverse complement strand
CGGTCGGTGACCGCGCGCACGGCCGGCTGCGTGCCTTCGTTGTGGATGTCCCAGCGCGGGAAGTGCTGCAGCGGCGCGGCGTTCATCACCATCAGCGGCGGGTGGATGATCGGCCCGGCATTCATCAACGCGCCCGAGAGCGCGTCGCCGCAGCCGTGCACGCTCGGGTAGGCGCGGCGGATGACCTCGATCGCGTGCGCCTCGCGGCGGGCCGGGTAGACGCCGGTGGGCAGCCGCACCGCGCGCATCGTCACGTTCACCTCGCGCTCGCCGTGCTTGCGCGCGAGGTAAGGCAGCGTGCCGGTCTCGGCCCAGGCCACGTCGGCCCGGTTGCCCGCCTCGCGCACCGCGTGTGCCATGATCCAGCTGCCGAAGGTGCCGGGCGGCAGGAACACGACCTGCCCGTCGACGAGGTGCGGCGCCATCGCCCGCGCGATGTCGGCCTGCGCGATCGCCGGCGACGGGATCACGATCAGCTGCGCACCGTGCAGCGCCACCGCGATCTCGGCGGTGGCGACGGCGATCTTCACGTCGCGCACGCCATCGGCGTCTTTCAGCGTGATGCTGCCGGTCTCGATGACTGGCGCGAGCGCCGCCGCATCGCGGCGCCACAGCCGCACCTCGTGGCCGGCTTCGGACAAGTCGGCGGCGGCGGCATAGCAGCCGTGGCCGCCGCCGAGGATGGCGATCTTCATCTTCATGTTCATGCCGCAGTGCGGTCCCAGGTGGTGGTCGTCACGCCGCGCTCGCGCAGCTTGTACTTCTGCACCTTGCCGTTCTCGGTGCAAGGCAGCGCGTCGACGATGTCGAGGTAGCGCGGCACCGCAAAGCGCGGCAGGCGCGCCTCGCAATGCACGGCCAGCGCGGGCAAGTCGATCAGCGCGCCGGGCCGCGCCACGAGTGTGGCCATCACCTCGTCTTCGGCGAGTTCGGACGGCACCGGATAGACCGCCACCGCGGCCACGGACGGGTGGCTCAACAGCACCTGCTCGACCTCGAACGACGAGATGTTCTCGCCGCGCCGGCGGATCGCGTCCTTGATGCGATCAATGAAGCGGAACGCGCCATCGGCCTCGCGCACGACGCGGTCGCCGGTGTGGAACCACAGGTTGCGCCAGGCTTCGACGGTCTTGTCCGGCATGTCGAAGTAGCCGGTCGCGAACGCGAACGGCGTATCGGCGCGCAGCAGCAACTCGCCCGCCTCGCCGTCCGGCAGCTCGGCATCGTGCGCGTCGGCGACACGCGCGTCGAAGCCCGGCCGCAGCCAGCCCATCACGCCGCGCCGCGGCGAATCGGGCGCGGTGGCGATCACGAAGTTGGTCTCGGTCGAGCCGTAGCCTTCGAGCAGCGTGACGCCGCAGCGCGCGCGAAACGCCTCGCCCGCCGCCGCCGGCACGCCAGGGCCGAGGCCGATGCGCACGCGATGCGCGCGCTCCGCGTCGCGCGCGGGTTGCGCCAGCAGGATCGGCACCATCGCGCCCAGCAGGTAGACGACGCTGGCATCGACGGCCGCCATCGTCGGCCAGAACCCGGAAGCCGAAAAGCGCCCTTCGAACACGACCTTGCAGCCGGTGACCGCAGCCTGCGCGAAGGTATTCAACGCGTTGATGTGGAACAGCGGCAGCGTCGTGCACAGCACGTCGTCAGGCACCAGGCCGAGCACGCTCGCGGTGTTCACGCCCCAGGCGTGGTACTGCGCATGCGGGCAGGTCACGCCCTTCGCGGGGCCGGTGGTGCCGGAGGTATAGAGGATGGCCAGCGTCTCGCTGGGCTGCACCTCGGCGGGCTCGACGTGGCCATGGGCTGGCGGGTAGCGCTCGATGACGATGCCGTCGATGCGCGCGAGTTCGGCGGCATCGGTCTGTTCCGAGCCGACGACCCAGATTCGTTCCAGACGCGTCTGCGACAAGTCCGCCACTTGCAGCCGCGCGAGCCACAGTTCTTCAATGACCAGCAGTCGCGCGCCGCTCTGTGCGAGAAAGTACTCGATCTGCGGCCCCATCGCCGCGGTGTTGATCGGCACCGACGCAGCGCCGATCCAGCCGCAGCCGAGGAACACCTCGAGGAACTCGATGCGGTTGCCGCACATCAGCGCGACGCGGTCGCCGCGGCCCACACCGGCGCGCTGCAAGGCCTCGCCGCGCGCGGCTGCAGCCACGGCCGCGTCGCGATGCGACCAGTGCGTGCCGGCGATCGCCAGCAGCGCACGGTCACCGAAGCGCGCGGCCTGCGCGCGCAGCAGCGCTGGCACCGTGTGCGCCGATGCCGGGTCGGCGTGTAGCTCAGTCATCGTCGGTGCCGCCGCCGAGATAGGTCGCCTGCACGCGCGGGTCGCCGGCCAGGTCTTGCGACGCGCCGTTCAGCGCGATCTCGCCGGTCTCGAGCACGTAGCCGTGGTCGGAGGTTTCCAATGCCGCGCGTGCGTTCTGCTCGACCAACAGGATCGAGACGCCGTCGTCGCGCAAGCCGCGCACGATGCTCAGGATGTCGCGCACGATCAGCGGCGCGAGCCCGAGGCTGGGCTCGTCGAGCATCAGCAGCCTCGGTGCCGCCATCAGCGCACGCCCGAGCGCGAGCATCTGGCGCTCGCCGCCCGACAACGTGTCGGCGCGCTGCGCACGGCGTTCGGCCAAGCGCGGGAAGCGGTCGTACACCGATTGCAGGCGCTTCTTCAGCGCGTCGGCGCGCAGGCGTTTCGAATAGGCGCCGAGCTGCAGGTTGTCGAGCACGCTGAGTTCGCCGAACAGCTCGCGCTTCTCCGGCACCAGGCACAGGCCGCGTTCGACGCGCGCTTCGACATCGAGCCCGTGCAGATCCTCGCCTTCGAAGCGCAGCGTGCCGGTCGACGGCAGCAAGCCCATCGCCGCCGCGAGCAAGGTGGTCTTGCCGGCGCCGTTCGGGCCGATCACCGAGACGATCTGCCCCGGCTGCAGCGCGAGCGTGACGCAGCGCACCGCATCGACCTGGCCGTAGGACACATGCAGGTCGCCGATCTCGAGCATCGCCGTCATGCCACGCTCCCGAGGTACGCGGCCTGCACGCGCTCATCGGCGCGCACCGCCGCCGGCACGCCCTCGACCAACTTGGAACCGAAGTTCATCACCACCAGGCGGTCCACCAGTTTCATCACGAAGTCCATGTCGTGTTCGACGATCAGGATCGTCACGCCCTCGTCGCGCAGCTTGCGCAGCAGCTCGCCGAGCGCCTTCTTTTCCTGGCGGCGCAGGCCGGCCGCGGGCTCATCGAGCACCAGCAGCACCGGGTCGGCAGCGAGCGCGCGCGCGATCTCGAGGATGCGCTGCGTGCCCAGCGGCAGGCTGCCGGCGAGCTCGTGGCCGCGCTCGCCGAGGCCGATGCGGGCGAGCTGTCGGCGCGCCTCCGCAAAGATCCGGCGCTCCTCGGCGCCGCCCAGGCCCAGCCCGGCCTTCAGCACGCCGATGCCGGTGCGCGCATGCGCGCCCAGCGCGACGTTGTCGAGCAGGCTCATCTGCGGCCGCAGCTTGACGTGCTGGAAGGTGCGCGCCAGGCCGAGCCGCGCGACCTCGCGCTGCGGCAGCCCGGCGATGTCGCGGCCGAGGAACTGCACGCGCCCGGCCGTCATCGCCAGCGTGCACGTCAGCAGGTTGAACATGGTCGACTTGCCGGCGCCGTTCGGGCCGATCAGCCCGACGATCTCGCCGGCCTTGACATCGAAGCTGACCTCGTTGACCGCGACCAGCCCGCCGAAGCGCTTAACCGCACCGCTCACCGACAAGACCGGCGTGCCCGCGGCGGGCAGCTGGCGGCGCGGCAATGGTTCGGCCGCCGCCAGCGCCGCCCCGCCCTGCGGCTGCGGCGCAAACCACGCCGGCGCCCAGCGCCGCGCGAAGCCCATCAGCCCGCCGCGCGCGAAGTGCAGCAGCAGGATGAACAGCGCCGCGAACGCGATCGCCTCGAGCTGGCCGGCGCGCTGCGAGAGCAGCGGCAGCACGTCCTGCAGCCCGTTCTTCAGCACCAACACCAGCGCCGCGCCGACGAGCGCGCCGCCGAGCTGGCCGAGGCCGCCCGCGACCGCCATCAGCAGGTACTCGATGCTCGCGCGCACGTCGAACGGCGACGGGCTGACGAAGCGGTTCGTGTGCGCATACAGCCAGCCGGCCAGCCCGGCGAACAAGGCCGCGGTGACGAACAGCGACAAGCGCACTCGGTAGGCATCGGCACCGACGCTGGCCAGCAGCGTGGCGCCGCCGCGCAGGCTGCGGATCGCGCGGCCGGGGCGCGACTGCAGCAGGTTGCGGCTGAACAGGAACGAGAGGCCGACGACCGTCCAGATCAGGTAGTAGATCGCGCGCGGCTCGGCCAGCGACCAGCCGGCGATGCGCAGCGCCGGGATGTTCGACAAGCCGGTGTGGCGGCCGAGCGCGTCCACGTTGCCGAACAGCATCGCGATCGACAACCCCCACGCGATCGTGCTCAGCGACAAGAAGTGCCCGCCCAGGCGCAAGGTCAGCATGCCGATCGCGAGCGCCGACACACCGGTCAGCAGCAGCGCGAACAACAGCCCGAGCCAGGGCGACAAACCTTGCGTGGTGGTCAGCCACGCGGTCGCATACGCGGCGATGCCGACGAAGGCCGCCTGGCCGAACGAGGTCGTGCCGCCGACACCGGTCAGCAGCACCAGGCCGAGCGCGACCAGCGCGCCGATGCCGATGTCGTTGAGCAGCGAGATGCTGAAGTTGCCCAAGAGCAGCGGCGCGACGGCGAGTGCTGCGACGATGCCGCCGATCAACCATTGCAAGTTGCGATGGCTCATTGCTCGACCTCCTCGTCGTCCTCTTCCGCATGCGCGCTCATGAACGAGCGCAGCATCAGCACCGGGATCAGCAGGCTGAAGACGATCGCGTCCTTCATCGCGCCGCTCCAGAACGACGCGAAGCTCTCGACCAGGCCGACCGCGAGCGCGCCGAGCGCAGTCAGCGGGTAACTGACGAGCCCGCCGATGATCGCGGCGACGAAGGCTTTCAAACCGATGATGAAACCCGAGTCGTAGTACATGGTCGTGACCGGCGCGATCAGCACGCCGATCAGCCCGGCCAGCAGCGACGCGCTGCCGTAGGCCAGCAGCGCGGTGCGCGCCGGCCGGATGCCGACAAGCCGCGCGCCGACCCGGTTCACTGCGGTGGCGCGCAGTGCCTTGCCCGCAACCGTGCGCTCGAACACCAGGAAGAACAGGCCGCTCAGCACGAGCGCCGAGGCGACCATCAGGATCACCTGGCCGCTGATCGGGAAGCCCTCGCCCAACATCAGCGAGCCGCTGGCCAGCGGCTGCGTGCGCGAGCCCTCCGGCCCGAAGAACAGCAGGCCCAGGCCCGACAGCAGGAAGTGCAGCGCGAGCGAGACGATCAGCAGCACCAGCACTGAGGCATCGGCAATCGGCTGGAACACGATGCGCGCCAGCAGCGGCGCGAGCGGCACGACCAGCAGCACCGCGCTGACCACGTGCAGCGCCGCCGGCACACCGGGCCGCGCCACACCCCAGGCCAGCAGGCAGGGCAGCGCCGGCAGCACGCCCCACATCAGCAGCGCCTTCGGGATGCGGCTGGCCTCGCCGCGCCGCAGCAGGCTCACCACCTCGATCAGCACCGCCACCACGGCGAGCGCGGCGATCATGCCGATCGTCGCCGGCACGCGGCCGGTCTCGAAGGCCGCGAGGCTGAGCGCGGCGAACGCCGCGATGTCGCCGAAGGGCACGAACACGACGCGCGTGACCGAGAAGATCAGCACCAGGCCCAGCCCGGCGAGCAGGTACACCGCGCCGTTGGCCAAGCCGTCGATGCCCAGAATGAGCGCCACGTCCCACGTCATGAATCAGTCCTCGGTCACATCGTTGTATTCGGGTCAATGGCCGCGGCTCAGGGCGCGAGCTTCCATTGGCCGTTGTCGAGCTTGACGATCACGCGCGCACGCTGGTCGACGCCGTACAGCGCGCCAGGCTTGAAGCTGTAGACACCGTGCACGCCGACGACCTCTTTGGTGCTGACGATCGCATCGCGCAGCGCGACGCGGAACGCCGGCGTGCCCGGTTCGGCCTTGGTGGCGAGCGCACGCGCAGCGGAGTCGGCGAACACCAGCCACGCGTCGAACGAATAGGCCGAGAACGCATCGGTGGTCGCCACACCGTTGGCCTTGAGGAACGCGGCGCGGAAGTCCAGCGCGATCTTCTTCGTCGGGTAGTTGTCGGGCAATTGCTCGGCCACGATCACCGGACCGGTGGGCATCAACGCGCCGTTGCCGGAGGCACCGGCGACGCGCACGAAGTCGGGGTTGATCAGGCCATGCTGGCCGTAGACGCCACCGCGAAAGCCGCGTTCGGTCAGCGCCAGGAACGGCAGCGCGCCCGGCGTGCCCGAGCCGCCCGTCATCACCGCGTCCGGGTGCAGCGCGACGATCTTCAGCACCTGGCCGGTGACCGAGGCGTCGGCGCGCGCATAGCGCTCGTTGCTGACGACCTTGATGCCGGCGCCGGGCGCGGCCTTCGTCAGCGCGTCGTAGACCAGATCGCCCCAAGCGTCGCTGAAGCCGATGTAGCCGACGGTCTTGACGCCGTTGGTCTTCATGCGCTCGACCACCGCATCGATCATCAGCTGCGTGGGCTGCGCCACGGTGACGATCCACGGGTTCTCGGCCGGGTCGAGCGAGAGCGGGCTCAGTCCGATCATCGGCAACTTGGCTTCGCGCCCGACCTGGGCCATCGCCACCGAAGCGGGCACGCCCGAGGTACCCATCAGGATGTCGACCTTCTCTTCTTCGACCAGCTTGCGCGCGTTGCGGCCGGCCGCGGTCGGGTCGGAGCCGTCGTCGAGCACGATCAGCTGGATCTTGCGGCCGCCGGCCTCGCCCTTGTAGGCGAGCGCGGCCTGCATGCCCTTGGCGTAGGGGATGCCGATCGACGAGTTCGGACCGGAGAGCGAGACGCTCAGGCCGACCTTGAGATCGGCGGCTAATGCACTCACGGCACTCACGACGCACGCGGCCGACACGGCCGCCGCCACTGCACAACGAATCAGGCTTCTCATGTCAGGATCTCCTGGGGGTTGGATTGGATTGAGGGAATCAGATGAACAACTGGATCGCCGGGTAGGCGCGGTCGGGGTCGAGCAGGTCGACGCGCTTCTCGCGCATGCGCCAGCCGGCCTCGGTGTGCACCAGTTGGTGACGGCAGGTGCCGGCGAGCGTGAGCTGCAGGTCGCCGCGGGTCTCGATGTAGACGAACGGCGTGCTCAGCGTGGCGCTGCAACCGGCCTCGTCGACCGCGTCGATGCGCGAGCGCTGCAGCACATGCTGGCAGCGGCTGCGCGGGCGCAGCGAGTGGGCACGCGGGCTCTTCATGCGATCGACGCGCAGCTGCAGCAGCAGGCGGTCCTCGAAGGCCAGCGACTGGTGGCTGTGCGGATCGGCCTGCGCAGCACCCGCCAGCGGCACCCAGTAGCGGCCGTCATCGGTGTAGAGCGCGAGCCAATCGTCGAAGCGCCCGGCGTCGAGCAGTGCCGCCTCATGGGCGACGAAGTCGGCCAGCACGGTCGGGTCGAATGCGCTCGCGGCCGTCATGGCGCGCCCTCCATGCCCGCCGCCAGGTGCTGCGCCCAGGCGCGGAACTGGTTGCGCATCAGCAGCTCGTTGGTGCCGTTCGTCTCGGCGGTGCCGCGGCCGAGTTCGGCGGCGTCGAAGCCTCGGTGCAGGCTGACCCACTCGTTCGTGCCCGAGCGCAAGCCGCGCTGGATGCTCTCGAACAAATGCACGTCGTCGTGCGCCACCACCGACATCGGCGAGAACACCAGCCGGTTGTAGCTCTGCGCGCGTTCGAACAGCAGCTCGGGCGCGCCCTCGGCGCGGAAGCTCCAGGCCTCGATCAGGGTGCGGTCGGCCGCCAGCGGGCGGATCACGCGGATCGCCTGCGGCGAGCCCTTCACCGCCAGGCTCGGGAACAGCACCGCGTTCTGCGGCGAGCGCTCGAGGATCTGCTGCGCGCGCTCGGCGCCGTGCGCGTCGCGCAGCGCCTGCTCGTACTCGGGCAGCTGCGCGTAGCCCGAATGGATGCTGAAGTGAATGCCCAGCACGCTGTGGCCGTTCGGGTAGACGCGCCCGCCCATGCGGTCGAAGAAGTCGTAGCCGGCGCCGAACGGCAGGATCTGCTCCATCGCCATCGGCTTCGGCTCGTCGTCGGTGTGCCCCTGCCACAGCCCCCGTGCGGCCTGCACGGCAGACTCGTGCGTCGAGACCGGGTGCACCGTGTCGTTGATGTTCTCCAGGTACATCTTCCAGTTGCAGTGGACGATGTTGCGCAGCACGCCGCCGGCCACGGTCAACCGGCCTTGAGGTGAACGGTCGACCATGTTGTCGATTGCATCCAAGACCCCGCCGAAGTACGCATCGAAGTCGGGGCCGGCATCGGCCAGCCGCACGAACACGAACTCGCGGTACACGACCACGTGCTTCAGCGCCTCGAGCCCGCGGCCCGACGCGCACTGCGTCAGGCCCGTGCCCTCGTAGCCCGACTTCAGCGGCAGCGCGAGCGGCGCGCCGTCGAGCTGGTAGGTCCACGCGTGGTACGGGCAGCGGAAGAAGCGGCCGGCGTTGCCCGCGGCATCGGTGACGAGCTGCGTGCCCTTGTGCGCGCAGCGGTTGTGCAGCACGCGCACGGCGCCGTCGGCCTGGCGCACCATCAGCAAGGGCTGGCCGGCGAGCTCGACCGCGACGTAGTCGCCCGCGGCGGGCACCTGGCTGGTGTGGCCGAGGAAGCTCCAGGTGCGGGTGACGAAGTGGCGCTGCTCGAGCTCGAAGACCTCGTCGCTGAGGTAGGCGTCGCGGTGCACGCGCTCGTCTTGCACCAGCGCGCGGATCGCGTCGGGGTTGTCGCGATAACTGCTCATGGTGCAAGCCTCCACTGCCCCTTCTCGCTCTTCACGATCACGACCGCGCGCTGGTCGGAGCCGTAGCGGTTGTCGGGGCTGAAGTTGTAGACGCCGTGCGTGCCGGCCAGCTCCTTGGTGCTCATGATCGCGTCGCGCAATGCGGTGCGATAGGCCGCCGTGCCGGGTTCGCCGCCAGTGCGTGCCGCGGCGTCGGCGAGCAGCAGCCAGGCATCGAAGGTGTAGGCCGAGAACGCGTCGGTCGGCAGCGTGCCGTGCACCTTCTGGTACGCGGCGCGGAAGTCCATCGAGACCTTGCGGATCGGGTTGTCGGCCTTCAGCTGGTCGGCCACCAGCACCGGCCCGCTGGGCACCTGCAGGCCCTCGATCGCGGCACCGCCGACGCGCACGAAGTCGGCGTTGATCAGGCCGTGCGTGCCGTAGAGCTGGCCCTTGTAGCCGCGCTCGGCCAGGCCCAGGTACGGCAGCGCGCCCGGCGTGCCGGAGTTGCCCGCGAACACCGCGTCGGGCCGCATCGCGACGATCTTCAGCACCTGCCCGGCCACCGACGAATCGCTGCGCGCATAGCGCTCGTTCGCGACCACCTTGATGCCGGCCGGCTCGGCGCTCTTGACGAGCGAGTCGTAGGCCAGGTCGCCGAGCGCGTCCGAGAAGCCGATGTAGGCCACGGTCTTCACACCCGAGCGCTTCATGCGCTCGACCACCGCCGCCACCATCAGCGGGAAGGGTTGCGACACCGACACCGTCCACGCACCCTCGGGCCCCGGCAGCGTGACCGGCGTCGGCGAGATCAGCGGCGTGCCGAGTTCGCGCGCCACCGCCGCGATCGCCATCGCGCCGGGCACGCCCGAGGTGCCGATCAGCACGTCGACCTTGTCCTCGGTGATCAGCTTGCGGGCGTTGCGGCCGGCGGTCGTCGGGTCGGACGCGTCGTCGAGCACGAACACCTGCACCTTGTGGCCCGCAAGCTGCGGCATCGCGGCGTGCGCCGCGCGGATGCCCTTCTCGTACGGGATGCCGAGCGCCGACACCGGGCCGGACAGCGAGCTGATGACGCCGACTTTCAGATCAGCGGCACGAGCGCCCGCCGCCAGGCCGGCAACCAGACCGAGCGCGGCGACGATGGTCAAGGTGTGCATTCGCATGATTTATGAATAGTTTATGTGTCAACTTTTAAGACGGATCGATGTCGATCAGGCGCCGGCCACCCGCAGGCCGGCGCGTTGCAGCGGTTATTCGGGGATCAAGGTCCAGACGCCGTTCTTCAGCGTCATCAACTCGCGGCCGCGCTTGTCGAAGCCGGCGTGGTCTTGCGGCGTCATGTTGTAGACGCCCTGCGTGCCGACCAGCTCCTTGGTCGCCTCGAGCGCGTCGCGCAGCGCGGCGCGGAACTCGGGCGTGCCGGGCTTGGCCTTCTTGGCTGCTTCGGGCACCGCGTGCTGCAGCAGCAGGCCGGCGTCGTAGACATTGGCACCGAAGGTCGCCGGGCGGCTGCCGTACATCTTCTGGTACGCGTCGATGTACTCGAGCGCGACCTTCTTCGCCGGGTTGCTGGCCGGCACCTGGTCGAGCACCAGCATCAGGCTCGCCGCCATCACCGTGCCCTCGACCGCCTTGCCGCCCAGGCGCACGAAGTCGGGCGTGGCCGCGCCGTGGGTCTGGTAGATCTTGCCCTTGTAGCCGCGCTCGACCAGCGTGGTGTGCGGCAGCACCGTCGGTCCGCCAGCCGCGCCGACCAGCACCGCGTCGGGGTTGGCGGCGATGATCTTCGCGGCCTGGCCGATCACGCTCTGGTCGCCACGCTGGAAGCGCTCGTTCGCAACGAGCTTGATGCCGACCTTCTCGGCCATCGGCACGAAGGTGCGGTACCACGACTCGCCGTAGGCATCGGACAGCCCGATGAAACCCACCGTCTTGATGCCGGTCTTCGCCATGTGCGCGACCAGCGCCTCGGAGATCAGGCTGTCGTTCTGCGTGGTCTTGAAGACCCAGCGCTTCTGGTCGTCCATCGGCAGCACCACGGCCGGCGTGCCGACCGGCGCGAGCATCGGCGTCTTGGCCTCGGCGATGAACTGCAGCGTGCCCATCGCATTCGGCGAGCCCGACGGCCCGATGACCGCATCGACCTGCTGCTCGGTCAGCAGCTTCTTCATCAGCGCGACCGTCTGCGTCGAATCGGAGGCGTCGTCGTAGACCGTGTACTCGACGTCGATGTTGCCGATCTTCTTCGGCAGCAACGCCGCGGTGTTCTTCTGCGGGATGCCGACCACGGCCGTCGGCCCGGTGGCCGACGAGATCACGCCGACCTTCATCTGGGCCTGCGCGACGAACGCAGTGGCGGCGGCAGCAAACGCCAGGGCGAGGCGGGTCATCGCGGGGATCTTCATCATGGAGAGCGCTCCTTCTTCGGTTGATTCGGTCGGCTGGTGATGCAAGTTGCGGTCCTGTCGAGGCTTCACAGCGCGAGGCTGCCGACGCTGGTCCCGCCGCAGACGTACAGCACCTGGCCGGTGACGAAGCTGTTGGCCGGGTCGACGAAGAAGCCCACCGCGCGCGCCACATCGGCCGATTCGCCGAGGCGCTTCACCGGCACCGATGCGGCCAGCGCGCGTTCGCGTTCACTGCCCTGCTCGACCACGTCGTAGAACATGTCGGTGCGGATCGGGCCTGGCGCAACCACGTTGACGGTGATGCCCTCGGGCGCAAGCTCGAGTGCCCAGGTGCGCGCCATGCCCAGCATGCCGGCCTTGGTCGCGGAGTACGCGGTGCGCGTCGCCAGGCCCAGCGCGGCGCGCGACGACAGCAGCACGACGCGGCCGAAGCGCTGCGTGCGCATGCACGGCAAGGCCGCTTGCACGAGCTGGATCGCGCAGCCGAGGTGCAGGTCGACCAGGGCGTCGAGGTCGTCGAGCTTCACATCGGCGAGCAGCGCGGCGCGGATCACGCCGGCGTTGTGGACCACGGTCGTGACCTCGAAGCGGCGCACCAGCTCGGCCGCGGCTTGCGTTGTCGCGGCGCGGTCGGCGAGATCGACCTCGATGCTGTGCAGGCGCGGGTGGTCGATCTCGGTCCGGCGGCGCGACAGCGAGACGACCTCGTAACCCTTGCCCAGCAGGTCCTCGCAGATCGCCTTGCCGATGCCGGCGCTGCCGCCGGTCACGGCAGCCACTTTGGTTGACGTCGTCATACCCGCGCCTCGACCAGCGCGAGCACGCGCAACGGGCTGCCGCTGCCCTTCTGGATCTTCAGCGGCGGGCAGATCAGCAGCGCGCCGGTCGGCGGCAACTGGTCCAGGTTGGCCAGGCACTGCAAGCCATAGCGGCCAGCGCCGTGCATGTAGTAGTGACACGGATACGGCGGGCGCAGGTGGTAGCCCTGGCCGGCATCGGTGCCGATGGCCTCGGAGCCGAAGCCGAGCACGTCGCGCTGCTCGACCAGAAAGCGCGCCGCCTCCGAACTCGGCCCCGGCGTGTGCTGGCCGGTCTCGTCGAAGTTCTGGTAGGCCTCCGGGTCGCTGCGTTGCGACCAGTCGGTGCGCATCAGCACCCACGCGCCCGCAGGGATGCGGCCGTGCGCAGCCTCGAAGGTCTCGATGTCGGTGACCGTCATCAGATAGTCGTGATCGGTCTTCACCTGTGCCGAGCAGTCGATCACGCAGGCCGGCGCGACAAAGTGCTGCACGGGAATGGTGTCGACCGAATTGTTCGGCAGGTCGCGGCCCGAGATCCAGTGGATCGGCGCGTCGAAGTGCGTGCCGGTGTGCTCGCCGCACGAGAAGTTGTTCCAGTACCAGCCGGGGCCGCGCTCGTCGTACTTCGAGACCTCTTCGATGCGGAACGGCCAGCACTGGCCCATCTCGGGCGGCAGCGCGATCTGCGGGAACTCGGGCGTCAAGGTCTGCGTCAGGTCGACCACGCGGATCGCGCCACTGGCCATCGCGCCGACCAGGCCGGCGAGCGCTTGCGCGGCGTTACTGAGGGTGGGAGTGCTCGTCATCGCTTGATTCCTCGTTCAGCTGCCGCCGGCGGCGAGCTCGCGCTCCAGCACCTTGGGGTTGTCGCGCCAGCGCTCTAGCCACTCCTGCGCCACGTCGCCGGGAAACACGTCTTCGACACCGTCGCGCAGCGCCTTCACGATCGCGTTCGCGAGCGTGGCCGGCAGCAGCTTGGGCGGCGGCAGGTGCTGGTTCCATTCATCGTCGATCGGCCCGGGGAACACGTTGATGACGCGGATGCCCGCGGGCCGCATCTCGGCACGCAAGCACTGCGCGAGCGAATGCGCCGCAGCCTTCGACGCGCTGAAGGTGCCGTGCGGCGGGAAGTTGCTCAGCGCATAAATCGACAGCAGGTTGACCCACGCGCTCGCGCCGGTCGTGCCATCGGCCGAGCGGCCTTTCAGCGCCGGGCCGAACTCCTGCGCGAGACGAAGCAGGCCGAAATAGTTGATGTCCATCTCGGCCTTGGCCACATCGGTGCCGCGCCGCGCGCCGATGCCGAAGGTGCGGTGCACTTCGGCGTTGTTGATCACGATGTCGACCTTGCCGCCGATCTCGCCGGCCAGCTCGGTCACCGAGCGGCCGTTGGTCAGGTCCAGCGGCACCAGCGTGACCTGCGGCAGCGCGGCGATGTCGTCGAGGCCATCGCCGAACTTCTTCCAGGGTTCGGCGTGGCCGACCCAGACGATGTCGGCACCGGCCTGCACCAGCGCGCGCACGAGGGCCTGGCCGAGCTCGGTCTTGCCGTCGGTGACGAGCGCCTTGCGGAACTTCGGGTCGCTGGTCATCTCGCGAAGCATCTTGTCGTCTGCCATATGGGCACTCCCCTCATTCGGAAATCCGATCAGCACCGCCTGGCCGGCGCGGTCGAGCCGGGCGCCGACCTTGACCCTCGCCGGCGCCTCGCCGACCTCGCCATGCAGATGCACCATCAGCGTCGGGCCGGCATCGAGATGCACCAGGCCGAGCCGCCACGGCAAGCGTTCGCGAAAGAACAAGTCGTTGCTGTGGTGCAGCGTGGTGCTGCTCAGCAGCTCGCCCTCGCCCGACTGCTCGCGCCACTTCAGCCGCGGCGACAAGCAACGATGGCAGGCCTCGCGCGGCGGGTACTGCACCGCCGCGCAGTCTTCGCACACCTGCAACTCGAAGCGGCCTTCCGCCGCGGCCGCGGTGATGCCCAGCGCGACGCGGCTGCGCGCCCACGGCGGCAGGTTCATCTGCCGCGTGCGCAGCACCGGGTTCTTGCGCTTGGGGCGCATCAACGGCATCGTCATGACGACCTCCCGAGGATGACCGCGCCGGTGCACAGACAGCGGTCATAGGTCACCATGCCAAAGCCGGCAACAAGTCCGAGTTGCGCCTCCCGCACGGCACGCGCGCCAGCCTGATCGGTGAGCTGCCGGATCGCCTCGGTCATCCCGAGAAACCCCGCCGCCGCGCCCGCCTGGCCCGACGACAACTGCCCGCCGCTGGTGTTGTTTGGGAAGCTGCCGTCACACGTCAAGGTGCGCTCGCGCACGAAGGCCGGTCCCTCGCCCTTGGCGCAGAAGCCCAGGTCCTCGAACTGCATCATCACGATGACCGGGTAGTCGTCGTAGGTCTGCACGAAGTCGATGTCGGCCGGCCCCACGCCAGCCTGCGCATACAGATCGTCGCGATCGACGCGCCAGCCGCCGCGCACCATCACCGGGTCGTCGGCGAACGCGTTGTGGCGCTCGATGCCGGCGCGGATCAACACATGCGCCAAACCGAGATCGCGGGCGCGCGCCTCGCTCATCACCAGAAAGGCCTCGGCACCCGCACACGGCATCACGCAATCAAACAAATGGATCGGGTCGGAGATCGGCTTGGCCGCCATGTACTCGGGCAGCGGCAGCGGCTTCTTGAACAGCGCGTTCGGGTTCTTCAGCGCGTTGTCGCGTTGCGAGACGGCGATGCGGCCGAAGTCTTCGCGCGTCGCGCCGTAGGTTCGCATGTAGTTCGCGGTGATGAACGCGAAGATCGAGTTCGGCCCGCCCGAGCCATACGGGTAGGTCGCATCGCGAGCGAAGTGGCTGAAGCTGCCGAGCGTCTGGCGGAACGAATCGACATGGTTGGTGTCGGCGCCGACGCAGGCCACGATGTCGGCATCGCCCGCCTGCACCGCGCGTGCCGCGCGCCGCAGCGCCATCACGCCTGAAGCGCCGCCGGTCGGGATGTGATCGAGCCAGCGCGGTGACAAGCCCAGATGCTGCGTCACACCGACCGCGGTGTCGGGCGCGAGCGAGAAGCTGCTGATGCACAGGCCGTCGATCTGATCCTTGGCAATACCACTGGCCTGAACCAAGGCCTCGACCGCCTGGCCGAGGAACCAGTGCGCACCACGCGTCGAGTAGCGCACGTAAGGCACGGTCACCGGCACGGCCACGGCCACGCCTTCGTAGGAGCTGCGTTTGGAGGCCATCTCAGTGGTTCCGCTGCGCATGACTTTGCGTTTGCAGGTCAGCGCGGGATCGGGTCGCCGGGGCACTCTGCTCCGCTCGTGTCCCCCGCCGCCGGCCTTCGGCCGTCGTCTCCTCCTTTACCTCGCTGCGCAGAGCGCCCCACCGCCCCGATCTGGCAGCGGCATAGCTCTTCGACGGAAGGCAACGCACGGCGGCTGCCGAGGGCGTCGGGCGACCGGCGCAGCGAAGTAAAGGAGGAGGGTTGGGCGAAGCCCGGCCCGGGGGACATGAGCGGAGCCGGTCGCCCGATGGCCTCGGCTCGCACCACCGTTTGAAGGAACCCACACAGCCGACAAACAGAGCTCTCATCTCAATGCTGCCTCTTCTTCATCGCGCGCATGTCGATGCACACCGCCTGCCCCGGCAGCTGCTGCGCCATCTCGCGCAATTGCCCACGCTGGATCTTCTGCGACGCCGTCAGCGGCAGCGCATCGACGAAAGCGACATAGCCCGGTGCCTTGTAGTACGCGAGTTGATCGAGCGCATGGCGCACGATGCTGGCCGCGACCTGTTCATGCTGTTCCGGCGAGACGGCGTCGCGCAGCACGATGCAGGCGAGCACTTCGTCGCCGCGCACCGCGTCGGGCGTGGCGGCGACGGCTGAGGCTTTCACGGCCGGGTGCTGGTTCAGCACGCTCTCGACCTCCACCGCCGAGATGTTCTCGCCGCTGCGGCGGATCACGTTCTTCTTGCGATCGACGAAGAAGAGGTTGCCCTCGGCGTCGCGCCGCACCATGTCGCCGGTGTGGAACCAGCCACCGGCCCAGGCATCGGTGGTGGCGGTGGCGTCCTTCAGGTAGCCAGAGAAAAAGTAGCGCCGCGGGTCCGGGCCGCTGGAGCGCACCAGCAGCTCGCCAGGTGTGCCGTCGGGCACGTCGCTGTCTCGCTCGTCGACCAGGCGAAGATCGACGAAAGCCTCGGCGCGGCCGAAGCAACTCGTGCCGATGTGGCGCGGCTCGTGGTGGGCCATCACGCAGGCGGCGGCGCCGGTCTCGGTCATGGCCCAAGCCTCGACGAGCGGGAAGCCGAAGCGCTCTTCGAACAGCGCGTGGTTCTTGCGGTCGACGCCGGCGCCGAAGCCCCAGCGCACATGGTGATCGCGGTCGGCGGCCGAGGCCGGTGCGGCGAGCAGCATCGCCGGCATCACGCCGAGGTAGTGGACGATGGTCGCGCGAGTCTCGCGCACGCTCTGCCACCAGCGGCTGGGGTGGAAGCGGTCGAGCTGGATCAAGCAGCCGCCCGCGACCAACACAACCATGGTTGAGAACGCCATCGCGTTGACATGGTTCAGCGGCAGCGGCGTGATGACGCGCTCGGCATCGAGCCTCACCGTGCACAGGCCGCCGAGTTCGGCGTACCACTGGCCGGCGCGCAGGAAGTACGCGTTGTTCAGCATGCAGCCCTTGGGGCGGCCGGTGGTGCCGGAGGTGTAGAGCAAAGCGCACTCGGTCTGCGCGTCGATTGCGCGCGCCGCGAACGGCGCGGGCGTTGCCGCAGGCGGCGGTGCGAAGGCCGCGCTGTCATCGATCGCCACGGCCTCGAAGGCGATGCCGGCGCGCTGCGCCGCGGCGCGCAGATCGGCTGCACGTTCGGGCAGCGTGATGGCCAGGCCAATCTCGCTGTGGCCGATCAGGTACTCGAGTTCGGCGGCGCGCATCTCGGCATTGATCGGCACGACGCTGACACCCAGCGCATTCAGTGCAAACCAGTGGAACAGGAAGGCCGGGCGGTTCTCCAGCAGCAGCCCGACGCGGTGGCCGTGGCCGTAGCCGGCCTGCGCGTAGCCGGCCCGCAGCGCTTGGACCTTGGCCGCTGCCTCGCCCCAGCCGATGGCGCCTTCTGCGATGCCGTAGGTCCGCGCCGTCATCGCCTCGACGCACAGGAAGTCAGCGCGCGGCGTGCGCGCGGCGGTGGCAGTGAAGGCGTCGTGAACCGTCAGCATCGCGGCCTCAGATGAAGAGCTGCACCGCGGGCAGCGCCGCGTCGCAGTTCAGCAGGTTGACGCGCTTGAGCGTCATGCGCAGCGCGCCGTCTTGCACGGTCAGGTGGTGGAAGAAGCTGCCGACATAAAACTGCAGCTCGTCGCCCTGCGACTCGGTGTAGTGGAACTCGGTGCGCAACACGTAGCGGTTTGCTTCCGGTTCGAACTGCTCGACCGTCGGCACTTGCAGCAGGTGATGGCAGCGGCTGGCCGGCTGCTGGGAGAACGCGCGCGGGCTCTTCAGCCGAGCGATGCGCAGCTCGCGCAGCAGCTTGTCTTCGTAGAGGTGCGAGGTGTGGTTGATGCCGTCTTCCTGATCGGGCACCAGCGGCAGCCAGTAGTAGGCATCGTCGGTGAAGAGCGCATTCCATTCGTCGTAGCGCTTGGCGTCGAGCAGCCGCACCTCGTGAATGACGAAGTCGATCAGCGACTGGCGGGTGATGGCGGTGGTCATGTTCATCGCATTCACATCGTCGCGGTCATGTGCTGCACCCAGGCGCGGTACTGGTTGCGCATCGAGATCTCGCTGGTGCCCACGGCCGTCACGTCGGGCTGGCCGATCTCGGCCGCATCGAAATTGCGGTGCAGGCTGACCCACTCGTTGCCGCTCGCGTGCAGCCCGGCCTGGATGCCGCGGTAGGCCTGCAGGTCGTCGTGGCCGACGACCGAGAACGGCGAGTTGATCAGGCGGTTGTACATCGTCGTGCGCTGCAGCAGCTCGGGCGGCGCGCCCTTGAGCCGGAAGGTCCAGCTCTCGATCAAGGTCTTGTCGACCGCGATCGGCTTGACGACGCGGATGGACTGGATCGCGCCTTTGATCGTCAGGTTCGGGTAGTAGACGGTGTTGTGGCGCGCCATGCCGAGGATCTGCGCTGTCTTCTCGTCGCCGTAGGCGGCCTTCATCGCGGCATCGTATTCGGGGATCGCGGCGTACTTGCTGTGGATGCTGAAGTGCACGCCCGAGAAGCTGTGGCCGTGGTCGAACACGCGCACGCCCATGTCCTCGAAGAATTTGTAGTCCGACATGAAGGGCACGAACTGCTCAATCGCCATCGGCTTGGGGGCATCGGCAGGCTGGCCGGCCCACATCGCCTTCGCGGTGCCGGCCGACGATTCGTGCGCGACCATCGGGTGCATCGTGTCGTTGAGGTTCTCGACGAACATCTTCCAGTTGCACTGGTGCATGAAGCGCAGGCAGCCGCCGGCGATCTCGAGCTCGCCGTCGGGCGAACGATCGGCCATGTTGTCGATCGAGCTGAGCGAGTCGCCGAAGTAGTCCTCGAAGCCAGGCCCGCCCTCGTTGATCTTCACGAAGATAAAGCCGCGGTACAGGCGCACGTTCGACACCACCGTCAGGCCCTTGGCCGACTCGCACTCGTGCAACTGCGTGCCTTCGTAGCCGTTCTTCAACGGGATCGCCAGCAGCGCGCCATCGGTCTTGAAGGTCCAGGCGTGGTACGGGCAGCGGAAGAACTTGCCGGTGTTGCCGCAGGGCGCGCTGACCAGGCGCGAGCCCTTGTGCGCGCAGCGGTTCATCATCGCGCGCACCGAGCCGTCGCTGTGGCGCACGACGATCAGCGGGCGGCCGGCGATCTCGACGTTGAGGTAGTCGCCGGGTTGCGGGATCTGGCTGTCGTGGCCGGCGTAGCTCCAGGTGTTCGCGAAGAAGTGTTCCTGCTCGAGTTCGAACAGCTCGGCGTTGATGTACAGGTCGCGGTGCACGCGGTCGGGCTGGACCAGCGCGCGCACGGCGTCGGGGTTGTTGCGGTAGGTCGAGGCGCTCATGTCTCCCTTGCCTCCTCAAATGTCCAGCACCAGGCGCTGCCCTTTGGCGCGCGAGATGCAGATCTGGATCACGTTGCCGGCCGCCTTCTCGCGCGCCGTCAACACATAGTCTCGGTGGTCGATCTCGCCTTCCATCACCGGCGTGCCGCAGACGCCGCATTCGCCGCGCTTGCAGTCGTACATCGGGTCGCAGCCGTGCTCGATCAGGCAGTCGAGGATGGTCTGGTCGGCCGGCACCGTGTAGGTTTGGCCGCTGCTCGCGAGCACGAGCTCGAAGGCATGGTCGCCGGCCTCGACGACCGGTGTCGTGAACAGCTCGAAGTGCACGCGCTCGTGCGGCCAGCCGCGCGCCTGCGTCTGCGCGAGCACGGCGTCGAGCATCACCTTCGGGCCGCAGACGTAGAGGCGGTCTCGCGGCGTGCAGGCATCGAGCAGCGCGGCGATGTCCAGCGGCGCACCGGCGTCGGCGTCAGCGTGCACGCTGAGCGCGTCGCCGAGCAGCGCCTGCAGCTCGGGCAGGAAGGCCATCAGCTCGCGGCTGCGGCCGGCGTAGTGCATGCGCAGCGCCGCGCCCTCGGCGCGGCGCTGCGCGGCCATGCTGATCAGCGGCGTGACGCCGATGCCGCCGGCCACCAGCACGGTCGCATCGGGCCCGTCGTGCAGCGGGAAGTCGTTCTTCGGTGCCTCGACCGTCAGCACATCGCCGACCTGCACGCGCTCGTGCATGCAGCGCGAGCCGCCGCGGCCGTCGGGCTCGACGCGGACCGCAATCACGTACTCGGTCGGCGCCTCGGTCGCGTGCAGATCGGGCGCGAGGTTGATCAGCGAGTAGTGGCGCCAGTCTTGTGTGCCACCAGGCAGATCGACCTGCACGCGCAGGTGCGCGCCGGCCGTGTAGCCGGGCAGCACCGCGCCATCGGCAGCGCGCAGGCGGAACATGCGGATCAACGGGTTCAGCGCACGCGCTTCGGCCACGTGCAAGTGAAGGATGGCGGGTGAAGTGGTCATGCTCGTATTCGCAGATCAGGCCAGCGCATGTTGCGCCAAGACCGCGCGCAGGCGGTCGCCGTGCTCGTCGGCCAAGGCGGCGTCGCGCAGTTCGCGCAAGGTGGCGGGCGCGAGGGCGCTGCCCGCGCGCTGGAGCGCGCCCATCACGAGGTCGTAGTTGCGCACGCCGCGCTCGTGGGTGTCGCTGTAGCCTTTCACGAGGCGCTGGCACTCGGCCACTTCGAGCGCGAGTTCTGGGCTGTGCGCGGCGGTCGCGACGATGCGCTGCAGCCAGGCTTCGATGCGCCGGTTCTCTTCGGCGTAGCGCAGCGTTGCGCGGCGCCAGCGCTTCATGCCGGCGACTGCGCAGAGCATCAGGTAGCCGTGCAACGAGCTGGTCTGGACCACGCGCCCGCGCCGGGTCAGGCGTTCGACCAGCCGGCGCGGCGCGCCGGAGTTCATCAGCCAGCGGCTGATGCCGGCCGGCAAGGTCTCGCAGATCTCTTGCAGGCGCGGGTGCAGGTATTCGTTGATCGCGAGCAGCTGGCCGTCTTGCACGCGCACCTCGCCGCGCACGCGCTCGAAGCGTGTGGCGCGGGTCTTCAGATCGGCCACGCGGGCGGTGTCTTCATACGACATCCACAGCGCCAGGTGCCGCGCGGTGGCACGGGCGAGGCGCTCGTCGTCGGCGGCGCCGGGCAGTGAGCAGACGGGCGCCATGCGCTCCAGATACAGCGTCGCATAGGCCGTGTCCTGGTAGTCGATCAGGCGCCGCACGCCTTCGAGCAACAGGTCTTGCACGCTGCCTGGGAACTGGCGCTGCACGCGCTCGACGAGCGCACGCACGGCCGGGTGGCGCGGCTGCGGCGCGGCGGTGGGCGCTGCGCCGTCGGCCTCGGGTGCATCGTGCACGTCCGGCTTGCGCTGCGCACGGTAGAAGGCCGCGCCGAACGCCTTCAGGCTCGGCTTCACACCGACGCCGCCGCGCGTGATCGTGGCCTCGAACTGGTCGCGCTCGAACGGCAGCACCTCGGCGCCGGCGAGCGCGCCGAACAGCACCGCGCTGATCACGCTGCCGGAGTGCTCGGCGGCCTGCGCCATGTCGAAGCGGATGAATCGCTTCGCGGCGGCGTCGGCATGCTTGACAAGCTCGGCACTGTCGACGCGGCCATCGCCGAGCGCCGATTTCTCGGCGATCGAGTACACGCGGTGCGTCGACGCGATCAGCGTGGTGCGGTCGCGGGTGACGAGCCCGCGCTGCACCGCGCGGCCGGCTTCCATCAGCTCGGACGCGAGCACCACATCGACATCGCCGGGCAGCGGCATCAGCGCCAGCACCGGCTGGGCGCCGTCGGCCTCGGCCTGCGCGCGCGGGTAGAGCTCGACGTAGTAGATGGTCGCGCCGGTGCGCTGCGCGACGCCGGGCACCGAGGTGGTCTGCGCGACAAAGCCGTTGGCTTCGCCGAGGTCGACGATCCAGTCGGCGAGCACGCCGCCGCCCTCGCCGCCCATGGCCAGTATCGCGATCTTGATGGGTTGCTGTGGTGTCATGGGCTCGTGATCAGAACGCATAGACGGCGCGGCGCTTCGCGCTGGCGCGCTGCAGCCGGCCGATGATGGCCGCGCGCACGCGCTCGCACAAGCGGTCCCAGCGGCTCGGGTTGCTCACGATCTGCGCCTTGTAGAACGACGGGCACAGCACCGCGGCATGCGAGACCTCGCCGCACACGCCGCAACCGACGCAGCTGTCGAGCACGGTGGCGACCGGGTCGGTGCGCAGCGGGTCGGGGTTCGGCTTGATCGACAGCGACGGGCAGCCCGACAGGCGGATGCAGGAGTGGTCGCCGGTGCAGGTGTCGGCATCGACGCCGAACTTCTCGCGCACCACGCGCTGGCCGGAGGCGATCGCCTTGCGCACCTGCGGCTTCTCGCGGCGCTGCTTGTTCAGCATGCATTCCGATTGCGCGATCAGCACCTTCGGGCCTTTTTCCTTGGTCGTGAGCGCCTCGCGCAGCGCGTCGCGCATGCCGGCCACGTCGTAGGTCCGGCGGATCGTGCGGACCCATTTGACGCCGACGCCGCGCACCGCACGCTCGATCGCGTGGCCGGTGCTGCGCGTCGGGTTCAGCGCGCTCGACGACAAGATGTCCTGCCCGCCGGTGGCCGAGGTGTAGTTGTTGTCGACGATGACGGTGAGGTTGTCGCTGCGGTTGAAGACCGCGTTCGCGATGCCGCTGGTCAAGCCGTTGTGCCAGAAGCCGCCGTCGCCCATCACGCCGATCGCGCGCTTGCCCGCGGGCGCGTTGAGGGCCGCCGCGCCGGCGCCGCCCAAGCCGTAGCCCATCGTCGTGTTGCCGAGGTTGAACGGCGGCAGGATCGAGAACAGGTGGCAGCCAATGTCGGCGCTGACGTGATGCGCGCCGAGCTCGCGCTCGACCAGCTTCATCGCCGTGAAGATCGGGCGCTCGGGGCAGCCGGTGCAGAAACCCGGCGGACGGGCGTGCACGCTGTCGGCCAGCGGCTTGTCCGAACTCATCGTCAGCGGGATCACCTTGCGCACGGCTGGGGGCAACGACACCGGCGCGGGCGCAGCGATCCGGTCATAGCGCTCGAAGAAGGCGCGTGCGCCCTTCAGCACTTCGGCGGCGGTGTATTCGCCCGCGACCGGCAGCATGTCCTTGCCGTGCAGCGCGGTGCTCAGGCCGGACTGGCGCAGCAGGCTCGCGATGTTCTGCTCGACGAAGTTGGGCTGGCCCTCTTCGACCAGCAGCACCGCGCGCTTGCCCGCGCAGAAGCGCTGCAGCTCGCTGTCGATCAGCGGGTAGGCCACGTTCATCACGTACAGCGGCACCTGCGAGTGGCCGTAGACATCGGCCAGCCCGAGGCGCTCGAGCGCACGCAGCGTGGTGTTGTAGCAGCCGCCCTGCACGATCAGGCCGAGGTCTTCGGCGCCTTCGGAGAAGAACTCGTTGAGACGGTGCTGCTCGATGTAGCGCACGGCCGCGGGCCAGCGCGCGTTGACCTTCTCCTGCTCGTGCACGAAGCTCGCCGGCGGCAGCACGATGCGGCTCACGTCGCGCACCGGCGTCTCCATCGCCTGCTGCAGTGTGAATGACGGCGGCAGGTTGTCGCCGGCCACGAACTGGCCGTGCACGTGGCAGGCGCGGATGCGCAGCTGCAGCATCACCGGCGTGTGGCTGGCCTCGGACAGCTCGAAGCCGTGCTTGACCGCCGCGACGATGCTGGGCAGGTTGGGCCGCGGGTCGAGCATCCAGATCTGCGACTTCATCGCGAACGCATGGCTGCGCTCTTGCATGATCGACGAGCCCTCGCCGTAGTCTTCGCCGACGATGATCAGCGCGCCGCCGGTCACGCCGCCCGACGCGAGGTTGGCGAGCGCATCGCTGGCCACATTGGTGCCGACGGTGGCCTTGAACGTGACCGCGCCGCGCAGCGGGTAGTTCACCGAGGCGGCCAGCGTGGCGGCGGCGGTGGCCTCGCTCGCGCTGTTCTCGAAACGAATGCCTTGCTCGGCGAGGATGTCCTGCGCATCGGCGAGCACATCCATCAGGTGCGAAATCGGCGCACCCTGGTAGCCGGCCACGTACGCGACGCCAGATTCGAGCAGCGCCTTCGTGACCGCGAGAATGCCTTCGCCACGGAAGACCTCGCCGGCACCGAGCCGCAGCTTCTTCACCTCCTCGACAAATGATCTCTCAGCCATGATGGACTCCCGACCGGTCATCGAACACACCCGGTTCATGCCGTGTATATTGTTTAGAAATCAATCTATCCACAATCATGAATAACCCGAACGGAGCAAGCACCATGCCAGCCCCAAAGTCGAAAGAGGCCGACGCGCAGCGCTTCGTCGACGACTACCTGCCGGCGCTGCTGGCACAGGCGAGCCACCTGATTTCGTCCGAGTTCCATGTCGTGGTGCGGCAGCACGGCTTCTCGGTGTCCGAGTGGCGCGTGCTCGCCACGCTGGCGGGCGGCGAGGCCATCAGCATCGGCCGGCTGGCGCAGATCTCGGTCACCAAGCAGCCGACCGTGACGCGCCTGCTCGACCGCATGGCTGCGAAGGGCCAGGTCGAGCGCCTGCCCCACGACAGCGATCGCCGCATCACGCTGGTGCGCATCACTCGCGCTGGTGCACGCACCGTGGCCAAGCTGATCGAACTGTCGCGCGAACACGAACGCCGCGTGCTCGAGCCTTTCGGGCTGGCGCGCGCCGAGGAGCTGAAGCAGACGCTGCACCGGATGATCGAGCTGCACTCGCCGCCGCCGGGCGACGAAGCGCTGTAGGACTGGCGCTACAGCGTCATGCGCCCTGCGCCCACAGCGGCATGGGTCGTCGGCACGTTTCCGGGTGCAACGTCGCCACCTAAGGTGTGAGCACAACCAACCACCGGAGACTGCCATGACACTCGGCACCATTCTTCTGATCGTCCTGGTCCTGTTGCTGGTCGGCGCGATCCCGGCCTGGCCTCACAGCCGGACCTGGGGCTATGGCCCGAGCGGCGGCCTGGGCCTGGTGCTGCTGGTCGTGCTGGTGCTGCTGGTGATGGGCCGCATCTGACGGCGCGTGCGTCGAGCGCTATGCTCCGCGCATGACACTCGCGCGACGCACGGCCTCGACCTCCTCATCGCTTGCCCACCCCGACGAGGACTGCATCCTGGTGCTCCAGGGTGGCGGTGCACTCGGCGCGTACCAGGCAGGCGTGTTCGAATCGCTCAGCAAGGTGTACCGCGAGCCGAACTGGGTCGCCGGCATCTCGATCGGCGCGATCAACGCGGCACTGATCGCCGGCAACCCGGCGCATTCGCGCATCGCCAGACTGCGCGAGTTCTGGGAGCTCGTCAGCTCCTCGCTCGCGGCGCCGGGCTGCGTGCAAAGCATCCCGGCACGCGAGGGCCTGAACGAAGCCAGCGCGTCGCAGGTGATGCTGTTCGGCGTGCCCGGCTTCTTCAAACCGCGTTTCCCGCCCGCGCCGTTCCAGCCGCGCGGTTCGCTCGAAGCGATCAGCTACTACGACACCGCGCCGCTGAAGAGCACGCTCGAGCGCCTGGTCGACTTCGACCGCATCAACGCCGGCCCGTTGCGGCTGTCGGTCGGCGCGGTCAACGTGCGCAACGGCAACTTCGCGTACTTCGACTCGAGCAAGCAGACCATCGACGCGCGCCACATCATGGCCAGCGGCGCGCTGCCGCCGGGTTTCGCGCCGGTCGAGATCGACGGCGAGCACTACTGGGACGGCGGGCTGGTCTCGAACACACCGCTCCAATACGTGCTCGACCAGCCCGGCAAGCGGCGCCGCGTCGTGTTCCAGGTCGACCTGTTCGCCGCCTTGGGCGCGCTGCCCGCGACGCTGGCCGAGGTCACCGAGCGCGAGAAGGACATCCGCTTCTCCAGCCGCACACGCCTGAACACCACCAACGAGCTCGACCGCCAGGTGATCGCGCAGGCCGCGCGGCGCCTGATCGAGAAGCTGCCGCCCGAGCTGCGCAACGACCCCGACGTGCGCGCTCTCTCGAAGGTACGCTGCGAGAGCGCGGTCGACGTGGTCCACCTGATCTACCGCAGCAAGCACTACGAGACGCAGTCGAAGGACTACGAGTTCTCGCGCCTGTCGATGCAGGAGCACTGGGACGCCGGCCGTGCCGACATGGCGCACACCTTGCACGACCCGCGCTGGATCAAGCACGAACGCAGCGCGACCGGCGTGCACGTGTTCGACCTGACCTCCGATCAATCCACCGCCGTCGACGTGCCCGCCCCGACATGAACATCGCCGACGTCAAGCGCAACGCCTTTGCGATGCCGCTCACCAGCCCGGCCTTCCCCATCGGGCCGTACCGCTTCAAGAACCGCGAGTTCCTGATCGTGACCTACCGCACCGACCCCGAGGCGCTGCGCGCGGTCGTGCCCGAGCCGCTGCAGTTCACCGATGCGATCGTCAAGTACGAGTTCATCCGCATGCCCGACTCGACCGGCTTCGGCGACTACACCGAATCGGGCCAGGTGATCCCGGTCACGTTCGAAGGCGTGGCCGGCGGCTATGTGCACTCGATGTACCTGAACGACGAGGCGCCCATCGCCGGCGGCCGCGAGTTGTGGGGCTTCCCGAAGAAGCTCGCGGCGCCAAAGATCTCGATCGAGACCGACACGCTGCTCGGCACGCTGGACTACGGCTCGGTGCGCGTGGCGACCGCGACGATGGGCTACAAGCACGTCGCGCTCGATACCGACAAGGTCAAGGCCGGGCTGCTCGCGCCCAACTACCTGCTGAAGATCATCCCGCACGTCGACGGCAGCGCGCGCATCTGCGAGCTGGTGCGCTACTTTCTCGAAGACGTGACCGTCAAGGGCGCCTGGACCGGGCCGGCCGCGCTCGAACTGGCACACCACGCGCTCGCACCGGTCGCCCGGCTGCCGGTGCTCGAGGTGATCTCAGGCACCCACATCCTGACCGACATGACCCTGGGCCTGGGGCACGTGATCCACGACTACCTGGCCTGACCCCACCCGCTTCCTCAACCCCACACGGAGCCACACCCATGAAGCTCAAAGACAAGGTCTGCATCGTCACCGGCGCCGCCAGCGGCATCGGCAAGGAAATCGCGCTCACCTATGCGCGCGAAGGCGGCAAGATCGTCATCGCCGACCTGAACAAGGGCGCGGCACAGGAAGCCGCCGACGAGATCGTCAAGGCCGGCGGCACCGCGATGGCCGTGGCGATGGACGTGACCAACGAAGACCAGGTCAACGCCGCGGTCGCCGAAGTCGTCGCGGCCTATGGCGGCGTCGACGTGCTGGTGAGCAATGCCGGCATCCAGATCGTGCACCCGGTCGAAGAGTTTCCGTTCGCCGACTGGAAGAAGATGCTCGCGATCCACCTCGACGGCGCGTTCCTGACCACCAAGGCGGTCGTGCCGCACATGCAGAAGTCGGGCAACGGCGGCAGCATCATCTACATGGGTTCGGTGCACTCGAAAGAGGCGTCGGTGCTGAAGTCGGCCTATGTCACGGCCAAGCACGGCCTGATCGGGCTGTGCAAGACGGTGGCCAAGGAAGGCGGCCCGCACAAGATCCGCGCCAATGTGATCTGCCCGGGTTTCGTGCGCACGCCGCTGGTCGAGAAGCAGATCCCCGAGCAGGCCAAGGCGCTGGGCATCAGCGAAGGCGACGTGATCAAGAAGGTGATGCTGAAGGAGACCGTGGACGGCGAATTCACCACCGTTCAAGACGTGGCCGAGGTCGCGCTGCTGTTCGCCGGCTTCGAGTCGAACGCGCTCACCGGCCAGTCGCTCGTCGTGAGCCACGGCTGGTTCATGCAGTAAGCCTCACCAGAGTTTCGTAAGCGGGAACACGACGCCAGCAAACACTTGCGTGGTTGCGGGCGTCGGCCTGAACGCTCGCGCCACGCCAAAGTCGAAGGTCAATCGCTTGCTCGGGCTGTAGGTCAGCGCGGTCAGCAGTTGCGTGCCGTTCGCGGCGCCGGAGCGGTGCGTGCCCGACACCTCGCCGGTCAGGCCCCAGTGGTCCGACAGCGCGCCCGAGAACGACGCCGACGCGCCGAGCTGCGTGCGGCCGGTGCCGTCGTCGAACACGCCCAGCCGCGTCGCGTTGAGGTTCGCGTCCATGTGCACCGGCCCGATGTCGCGGCTGTAGATCGTGTTCAACGTGTAGTCGGCACGGCCGCTGCCGATGCTGTCATTCGCAGTCGGCAGCTTGGTGCCGAGCTCGGCGCCGAACGCGCTCGCGTCGTCGACGATCCAGGCGCGCTTGAGCACCAGCGTCGTGTCGCCCAGGCCTTGCGCCTTGCCCGCATCGTCGCGCGCCCAGACATGCGCCTCGCCGCCGATCACCACGCCCCACTCCTTGTTGAACGCGAGCTTGAACGCATACGGCAGGCTGCTGCGCCGCGTGTCGTCGCTGCGGGCGTGCAGGCCACCGAGTTCGACCTCGAGCTGCCCCGGCACCGGCAGCTGCGCCGGGCTGGAAACCGACGGGCGGTACGGTGTGATCGCGTCGGCATCATCGGCATTCGCGGCATCGGCCGCATGGGCAACGCTGCACAGCGCGGCCAGGGCCGCACCGGTGAGGTGACGGGTCATCATCATGCGAGATTCCTGCCTGTGTTGTCGAGACCTCGATTCTGACTTGCCGCCACAATGAGACCGTGATCACCTGGCTGCACAAACCCACCGATCCGCTGCCCGACACGCGCCATGCGCTGCCGCTCGGCAGCGATGCGCCGGGGCTGTTGGCGGCAGGCGGCGAGCTCACGCCGCGGCGGCTGACCGAGGCGTACAGCCACGGTGTGTTCCCGTGGTACAGCGCCGGCCAGCCGGTGCTGTGGTGGTCGCCCGACCCGCGCATGGTGCTGCTCACCGACGAGTTCAGGCTCTCGCGCTCGCTGCGCAAGACGATCCGGCATTTCGCGGCCGACACGCACTGCGAGCTGCGCATCGACAGCGCGTTTCGCGAGGTCATCACGGCCTGCGCCGGCGCCCCGCGTGCGGGCCAGGACGGCACCTGGATCGTGCCGGAGATGATCGAAGCCTATTGCGCCTGGCACGCGCTCGGCCAGGTGCACAGCTTCGAGACCTGGGTCGACGGCGAACTCGTCGGCGGGCTCTACGGCGTGAGCCTGGGGCGCATGTTCTTCGGCGAATCGATGTTCGCGCGCCGCACCGATGCCTCGAAGATCGCGTTCGCCGCGCTGGTGTGCTTCTGCCGCGCCCATGGCGTGTCGATGATCGACTGCCAGCAGCACACCGGCCACCTCGCATCGATGGGCGCGCGCGAATTGCGCCGCGCCGAGTTCGAAGCCCGCCTGACCCGGAACCGGGGGGCTCCCCCGATCGTCGATTGGACCTATGATTTGCAACTGTGGCGGCATCTTGAATCAGGCCGCCCAGAGGACCACGGCACGTGACCCACCCGAAAGAACTCCCGCTCGCCTCGCTGCAGTTCTACGCGACCGCACCCTACCCGTGCAGCTACATCGACGGCCGCATGGCGCGCTCGCAGGTCGCCACGCCCAGCCACCTGATCCACGCCGACGCGTACTCGGGCCTGGTCGCGAACGGCTTTCGGCGCAGCGGCATGTTCACCTACCGCCCGTATTGCGATGGCTGCAAGGCCTGCATGCCCTTGCGCGTGCCGGTCGCCACCTTTGCGCCCACGCGCAGCCAGCGGCGCGCACTGCGGGCGCATTCGAACCTGCAGGCGCGCGTGCTGCGGCTGTGCTTCGTGCCCGAGCACTACCAGCTCTACCTGCGCTACCAGAGCGGGCGCCATCTCGGCGGCGGCATGGACCACGACAGCGTCGACCAGTACACCCAGTTCCTGCTGCAAAGCCGCGTCAATTCGCGCCTGGTGGAGTTCCGCGAGCCATCGACGAACGACCGGCCGGGTGCACTGAAGATGGTGTCCATCCTCGACGTGCTCAACGACGGCCTGTCGGCCGTCTACACCTTCTACGAGCCCGAGCCGCACACCAGCTACGGCACCTACAACGTGATGTGGCAGATCGAGCAGACCCGGCTGCTGAAGCTGCCGCACGTCTACCTCGGCTACTGGATCGCGCAGAGCGGCAAGATGGCCTACAAGGCGCAGTTCCGGCCACACCAGCTGCTGATCAACGGGCAGTGGCAAACCCCGGCCGAGGGCGGTGTCACGCCATCAGCCGAGTAAGCACGTCGTCGGCGAGCGCGAGGCTCGCGGTCAGCCCCGGCGACTCGATGCCGTACAGGTTCACCCAGCCGCGCACGCCATGCTGCGCCGGGCCTTGCACGACGAAGTCGTGGGCCGCCTCGCCCGCCGACTGCAGTTTGGGGCGCACGCCGCTGTAGGCCGGCTGCAAGGCGCCGGCCGGCAGACCGGGCCAGTAGCTGCGGATCGCTGCCTCGAAGGCCGCCGCACGCTGCGCATCGACGCGGTAGTCGATGGCATCGGGCGATGTCGGCGCGATCCATTCCACATCCGGCCCGAAGCGCGCCTGGCCGGCCAGGTCCAGCGTCAGGTGCACACCCAGGCCGGCTTCTTCCGGCACCGGGTAGATAAGGTGCGAAAACGGCGCTCGGCCGGCGAGCGAAAAGTAGTTGCCCTTGGCATAGCGCGCCGTCGGCACGTGCTGCGGCGCGAAGCCGCTCACGCGCGCCGCGAGATCGGGCGCCCATAGCCCGGCCGCATTGACGACGATGTGCGCGCGCAGCGCCATGGGCGTCTCGCCGCCGACCTGCAACTCGTGGCTGTCGCCGTCGCACACCGCGGCGTCGACCGGCGACAGCAGTGCGAGTGCGCCGCCATTCGCCTCCAGGTCGCCCTGCAATGCCAGCATCAGGCCGTGGCTGTCGACGATGCCGGTCGATGGCGAATGCAGCGCCGCCACCGCGTTCAGCTCGGGCTCCATCGCGCGCACGTCGCGGGCATCGAGCAGGCGCAAATCGTGCACGCCGTTGCGCGCCGCCTGCGCTTGAATCTGGGCCAGGCGCGCCTGCTGCGCGGCTGTGGTCGCGACCAGCAACTTGCCGCAGCGCCGATGCGCCACACCATGCGACTCGAGATACGCGTAGAGCTGCGTGCGGCCGCTCACGCACAGGCGGGCCTTGAGCGAATCGGTGGCGTAGTAGATGCCGGCATGGATGACTTCGCTGTTGCGCGAGCTCGTGCCGGTGCCGATCGCGTTCGAACGCTCGAGCACGACGGTCTCGAGCCCGCGCAGCGCCAGCGCGCGGCCGACAGCAAGCCCGACCACGCCGGCACCGATCACGACCGCGTCGACTGCATCCATGGGAGCGTGCCTCAATGCAAAACGGCGACCGATTTACTGGTCGCCGCTCTTGCTGTCTTGGTGGGCGGTGAGGGTTTCGAACCCCCGACCCCAACAGTGTGAATGTTGTGCTCTACCCCTGAGCTAACCGCCCTGATCCTTCTGTATTGGCAGCTGCCAAACAGCCCGCGATTATGCCACAGGCTCCAGCACTCGCCAGATCGTCTTGCCACCGCTGGCCTTGTCGAGTTCGGCCAGCAACGCGGCGTGGGCGGCGGTTTCGGCATCGTCGGCCGCGAGCACTCTCAGGTCCAGCACGCTGAAGTCCACCGCCTCGAGCGCGGCTTGCGCGGCGCTGGTCTCGCCGGCGTCGATGACGAGCGAGTTCTGCCCGCGCGTCATGCGGATGTAGACCTCGGCGAGCAGGCCGGCGTCGAGCAGCGCACCGTGCAGGGCGCGGTTCGAGTTGTCGACCTCGAGCCGCTTGCACAGCGCATCGAGCGAGTTCGCCTTGCCGGGGAACATCTCGCGCGCCATCAGCAAGCTGTCGGTGATCTTGGTGACGAAGCCGGGGAACTTGGGCCGGCCGAGGCGGCGCAGCTCTTCGTTCAGGAAGCCGACGTCGAAGCTGGCGTTGTGGATGACGATCTCGGCGCCGGCGACGAACTCGAGCAGTTCGTCGGCGACGCTGGCAAACAGCGGCTTGTCGGCCAGGAACTCGTCGGTCAGGCCGTGGATCTTCACGGCGTCCGGGTGGTTGCGCCGTTCCGGGTTCAGGTAGAAATGCAGCGTCTCGCCGGTCATGCGGCGGCTGTTCATCTCGATGCAGCCGATCTCGATGATGCGGTCGCCGGATTCGGGGCTGAGGCCGGTGGTTTCGGTGTCTAGGAAAATCTGGCGCATCGCGGGATTCTAGTTTTCACTTCGGCTGGCGGCCACGGCCCCACACCCAGATCGCGACGCCGGCCACGATCATCGGAACGCACAGCCATTGGCCCATGCTCAGGCCGAGTGCAAGCAGCCCGAGGAAGTCGTCCGGCTCTCGAAAGAACTCCGAGACGAACCGGACCACGCCGTAGCCGATCAGGAATGCACCCGAGACCTGCCCCAGCCCACGCGGCTTTTTCGCATAGACCCACAGCACCACGAACAGCACCACGCCTTCCAGCAGGAACTGGTAGAGCGACGATGGATGGCGCGGCTGCGACCCCGCGTTCGGATAGACCATGCCCCACGGCAGACCCGCATCGGCGACGCGCCCGGGCAGCTCGCCGTTGATGAAGTTGCCGATGCGGCCGCAGCCGAGCCCGGTTGGCACGCAGGGCGCGATCAGGTCGGTCACGTCGAAGAACTGCCGGTTGCGGCTGCGTGCGAACAGCAGCATCGCCACGATCACGCCCAGCATGCCGCCATGGAAGGACATGCCGCCCTTCCAGACCGCGAACACCTCGAGCAGGTGCCCGGCGTAGTAGCCCGGCTTGTAGAACAGCACATAGCCGATGCGCCCACCGAGCACGACGCCGAGCACGCCGTAGAACAGCAGGTCTTCAATGTCGCGCCGGCTCCAGTCGCGCGATGCGAACTGCGCCAACTTCACGCGCTTCGCACCCAGCCAGATGAACAGCACGAACGCGACAAGGTAGGTGATGCCGTACCAATGGATCGCGACGGGGCCGATCTGCAGGGCGACCGGGTTGAACTGTGGATAGATCATGAATGCGGCGATGCGGAAGGAATCAACGCGAACGATAACCGAGACCCTGGTCACGCACGAACGCGGCGAAGCGCAGCACCGCCGGCGCGGCATCGGCCGGCCACAGCAGACTGGTCTCGCCCTGGGGCGCATTCGCCGCGAGCGAGTTCGGCAACTTGCGGTACACCACACCGGGCCGCTGCAGCTGCGTCACCGAGCGCGGCACCAGCGCGACGCCGAGGCCGGCCGACACGAGGTTGACGATGGTCTGCATCTGCGTGGCCTCTTGCGCGATCACCGGCGCGCTGCCGTGGTGGTGATAGAAGGCCAGCACCGCATCGAACAACGACGGCGTGGCCGCGCGCGGGAAGATCACCAGCGGCTGCGCCAGCAGCTCGGCCGCGCGCAGCGGCCGGGTGCCGGCCCAGGGTGGCGCATCGGGCAGCGCCAGCACCAGCGGCTCGACGCCGAGCGAGAGGCGCTGCAGCCCGAGCGCGGCGCCGGGCGCATGGCCGGGCGCATGCAGCACGAAGCCGGCATCGATCTCGCCGCGCTCGAAGGCCTTGAGCTGCACATCGCCGGTGGCCTCGATCAGCTCGACGTGGACGCCGGGCTGCGCCTCGCGAAACGCCCGCAGCCAGGCCGGCAGCGGCCCGAAGCCGACCGTCGAGACGAAACCCAGCCGCACCCGCCCGACCTCGCCGGCGAGCGCGCCGCGTGCGCGCGTGGTCAGTGCCGCGGCCTGCTGCAGCAGCTGCCGCACCGGCTCGACGAGTGCGCTGCCGACCGGCGTGAGCGCGACGCTGCGGCGCGTGCGCTCGAACAGCTTCGCGCCGAGGCGCCGCTCCAGCTGCTGGATCGCCAGCGTCAGCGGCGGCTGCGTCATGTGCAGCAGCTCGGCGGCGCGGCCGAAGTGCAGCGTCTGCGCGAGCGTCAGGAACTGCCGCCAGCTGCGCAGCTCGATGGCCGGGTCGAACGAATCACTCATTCGCCAAGCATATCAATAAGGCGCCTGATATCTATTGGACGATGACCGCGAGACGCCGGATACTGTCGACCCGCACAGGAGACCGCCATGAAGATCAACCGCCGTTCTGCCCACATCACCGAGGGCGTGGCCCGCGCGCCGAACCGCTCGATGTACTACGCGATGGGCTACGAAGAAGGCGACTTCAAGAAGCCGATGATCGGCGTCGCGAACGGCCACTCGACCATCACGCCGTGCAACTCCGGCCTGCAGAAACTTGCCGACGCGGCCGTCGCCGGCATCGAGGCGGCGGGCGGCAATGCGCAGATCTTCGGCACCCCGACGATCAGCGACGGCATGGCGATGGGCACCGAGGGCATGAAGTACAGCCTGGTGTCGCGCGAGGTCATCGCCGACTGCATCGAGACTTGCGTCGGCGGCCAATGGATGGACGGTGTGCTGGTGGTCGGCGGCTGCGACAAGAACATGCCCGGCGGCATGATGGGCATGCTGCGCGCCAACGTGCCGGCGATCTACGTCTACGGCGGCACCATCCTGCCCGGCCGCTACCAGGGCAAGGACCTCAACATCGTCAGCGTGTTCGAGGCCGTCGGCCAGTTCAGCGCCGGCAACATGAGCGAAGAAGACTTCTGCCAGATCGAGCGCCGCGCGATCCCCGGCACCGGCTCGTGCGGCGGCATGTACACCGCGAACACGATGAGTTCGGCCTTCGAAGCGCTGGGCATGAGCCTGCCGTTCTCGAGCACGATGGCGAACCCGCACGACGAGATCGTCGCGCACACGGCCGAGGCCGCGCGCGTGCTGGTCGAGGCGGTGAAGAACGACCTGAAGCCGCGCGACATCGTCACGCGCAAGAGCATCGAGAACGCCGTCGCGGTGATCATGGCCACCGGCGGCTCGACCAACGCGGTGCTGCACTTCCTCGCGATCGCGCACGCGGCCGAGGTCGAGTGGACGATCGACGACTTCGAGCGCGTGAGGCAGAAGGTGCCGGTACTGTGCGACCTGAAGCCCTCGGGCCAGTACCTCGCGGTCGACCTGCACCGCGCCGGCGGCATCCCGCAGGTGATGAAGGTGTTGCTGAAAGCCGGGCTGCTGCACGGCGACTGCATCACGATCACCGGCAAGACGGTGGCCGAGAACCTCGCCGACATCCCGGACGCACCGCGCGCCGACCAGGACGTGATCCGCCCGATCGCGACGCCGATGTACGAGCACGGCCACCTCGCGATCCTGAAGGGCAACCTGTCGCCCGAAGGCTGTGTCGCCAAGATCACCGGCCTGAAGAACCCGGTCATCACCGGCCCGGCGCGCGTGTTCGATGACGAGCAGTCGGCGCTGGCCGCGATCATGGCCAAGAAGATCGTCGCCGGCGACGTGATGGTGCTGCGCTACCTTGGCCCCAAGGGCGCGCCCGGCATGCCGGAGATGCTCGCCCCCACCGGCGCGCTGATCGGCCAGGGGCTGGGCGAGTCGGTCGGCCTGATCACCGACGGCCGCTTCTCGGGCGGCACCTGGGGCATGGTGGTCGGCCACGTGGCGCCCGAGGCCTATGCCGGCGGCAACATCGCGCTGATCGAGGAAGGCGATTCGATCACGATCGACGCACACACCTTGACGCTGCAGTTGAACGTGAGCGATACGGTGCTGGCCCAGCGCCGCGCATCATGGAAGGCGCCCGCGCCGCGCTACACGCGCGGCGTGCTGGCGAAGTTCGCCAAAAATGCGTCGAGTGCCAGCACCGGCGCGGTGCTCGACCGCTTCGAGTAAGACGGCCGAGCCGGCTCAGCGCTTGCGCCCTCTGCGGCGCGCCTTCGGGTCGAACCCGAGCGCCGCGAGGTTGTTCTCGCGGCGTGTCTGCCGCTTCGCGTCCATCTTGTCCATTTCGCGGCGCTTGTTCAGGCCCGACACGTCAGACCATGTCCACCAGGCGATCGCGAATGCGAACGGCACGCAGAACTTCCAGAGGTCGCCGGTGAACTCCCAGTTCCAGAGAGCGAACGGCCCGATGCCGGCCAGGTTCAGGCCAATGATCGCGACGCCGATGATGACGAACCACATGCAGAACTCCTTCGATGGGCTGGCCTGTGTCAACCCGCCCCGGTACTATCCGTTATGCTGAGTGTAGAAGAATGTGAAATCAAGACCGTTCACGAGGAAGCCATGACACAACGCACGAGTTCCATCCCCACCCTGGCCGCCACACTGGTCGCATTGAGCGCTTTCAGCGCCGCACCGGCCTTCGCTCAGGCCGATTTTGCGCAGAAGAAGAACTGCATGGCCTGCCACGCCGTCGACAAGAAGGTGCTCGGCCCGGCCTACAAGGACGTGGCCGCCAAGTACGCAGGCCAGAAAGACGCCGTTGACAAGCTCGCGGCCAAGGTCGTGAAGGGCGGCTCCGGCGTGTGGGGCAACGTCCCGATGCCGGCCAACCCGCAAGTCACCGATGCCGAAGCCAAGCAATTGGTGCAGTGGATCCTGACGCTGAAGTGATCATCGGCATCCGCTGACACAAGGGCCCCGCATGCGGGGCCTTTTCGCTGGGCACGCCAGGTTTCTCTCAGCCACCTGCCGCGACCGCCCGCTGCGCACGGAACTCGCGCGGCGAACACCCGAAGCGCGCCCGGAACGCGCGGCTGAAATGCGCGGCGTCGTTGAAGCCGCGCGCGAACGCGAGTTGGCTCACGCTGTGCCCGAGCAGGCCCGGGTCGCACAGGTCGCGCTGCACGCGGTCGAGCCGCAGCGCCCAGATCCAGTCGCTCACCGTGCAGGCCTCGGCGGCGAACACGCGGTGCACGCTGCTGGTGGACATCTGCAGATCGCGCGCGATCTGGCCCACGCACAAGCCGGGCTCGTCGAGGTGCTGGCGCACATAGGCCTTGATCTGCTCGAGATGAAAGCTCGCCAGGTTCGACATCGGCGCACGCTGCGCGCCCGGCAAGGCGCGCAGCCCGGCGATCAGGATGTTGGTGACGCTGGCCGCCACCGCCGCGGCCGACTCCGCGCCGAGCGCGTCGATGTCCTGCGCGAGCGTGCGGATCATGTTGATCATCAGGTGGCCGGCGCCGCGCGTGCCCGAGACGGCGCTGGCCGTCAGCAGGTGCGTGTCACGCAGTTCCGAGCGCAGCGTCGCGCCGGGCAGCATCAGCACGTACTGCTGGAATGCGCCGTCGAACACCAGCTCGTAGGGCCGGGTGCTGTCGTACAAGGCGAAGTCGCCCGGCGCGAGCGGCGCCGCACGGCCGTCCTGCACCACTACGCCGCGCCCCGCGGTCTGGATGCTGACCAGAAAGTAGTCCTCGCTCGAGCGTGCGATCTTGGCCGGCGTGCGCCGCACATGCTGGGCCGTGGCGGTGACGGTGGAGAGCTGCAGCGTCGCGAGCGAGTCGATGCGGATCTCGCCGGCGGTCCGGCCGTCGGCGGCCAGCGTGTCGAACTCGAGCTGCACATACGCGTCGCAGATCGCGTCGGCCCAATAGGCGTGCCGCTCGTCCGGAGCCACCGATTCGGTCGTGAGGAGGAGCTGCGCCATTCCCGAAGCGTAGCGCGGCAAGCCGGCTTCGACAACGCGGCGCGCGAGTGCACGCGCCGGCTGGTCAAGTCTGGCGCGACACCCAGGCAAGCCCGCGGCGCGCGCTCGCCCTACGCTGGCGCACCCCTCACCTGGAGACCCGCATGAGCACCACCCACCCGAGCTACCGCGCCGCCGCCGTGCAGGCCGCACCGGCCTTTCTCGACCTCGACGCCGGCATCGACAAAGCCATCGCGCTGATCGCCGAGGCCGCCGCGAACGGCGCCCAGGTCATCGCCTTCCCCGAGACCTTTCTGCCCGGCTACCCGTGGTTCATCTGGCTGGACTCGCCGGCCTGGGGCATGCAGTTCATCCAGCGCTACCACGACAATTCGCTGGTCGCGGGCTCGCCCGAGGCCGAACGCATCAGCCGCGCGGCCAAGGAGCATTCGATCATGGTCGTGATGGGCCACAGCGAGCGCCACCAGGGCAGCCTGTACATGGGCCAGTGGATCATCGACGCGCAAGGCGAGACGGTCGCGATGCGGCGCAAGCTCAAGCCGACGCACGTCGAGCGCACGATCTTCGGCGAAGGCGACGGCAGCGACCTCGCGGTGCACGACACGGCGCTGGGCCGCGTCGGCGCGCTGTGCTGCTGGGAACACCTGCAGCCGCTGTCGAAGTACGCGATGTATGCGCAGGACGAGCAACTCCACATCGCCGCGTGGCCGAGCTTCTCGCTGTACCGCGGCGGCGCGCATGCGCTGGGCGCCGAGGTCAACAACGCGGCCAGCCAGATCTATGCGGTCGAGGGCCAGTGCTTCGTGCTCGCGCCCTGCGCCACCGTGTCGCCGCAGATGGTCGAGCTGCTGTGCGTGGACGACACGAAGAAGCAGCTGCTGCTCGCCGGCGGCGGCTTCGCGCGCATCTACGCGCCCGACGGCCGGCTCATCAGCACGCCGCTGCCTGAAGGTGAAGAAGGCCTGGTCTATGCCGACATCGACCTCGGGCTGATCTCGCTCGCCAAGGCCGCGGCCGACCCGTCGGGCCACTATGCCCGCCCCGACGTGACGCGCCTGATGCTGAACCGCACGCCCGGCCACCGCGTCGTCGGCTTCAGCACGCCGACCACGGAGCTGCGGCGTGCCGACGAGCCCGCGCCCCCTGTTGCCACCGTGACGGCCGAACGCGAGCTGAGGGCCGCGTGATGGAATCCGCCATTCCGCAGCATCTGCGGGCCGAGTGTCCGCGCCGCCGCCGCGTGCCGGACGACTACACACCGCCCTACCCCTCGTATGTGGCGCGCCATGCCGAGACCGTCACGCGGGTCGTGATGGCCTACTTCGGCGTGCAGTGTCGCGACACGCCGGCGCAGCTCGCGACGGCCCAAGCCGCGCTGGCCCGTCTCGACGCGGACTTCGGCGCCGCCGACGGCCCCGGCCACTGGGACCGTGCGCGTTGCGTCGACGAAACCGGCGCCACCAACATCATTTCGATCGCCTACTGGGACGACCCGAGCGCGTTCGAGCGCTGGTTCGCGGTGCAGCAGCAATGGTGGAGCGACGACGCGCGGCTCGCCGACGGCATCGGCTATTTCACCGAGCTGCTGCGCCCACGGGTCGAGAGCTACGAGACGCTGTTCTCGGCCAACGACCGCACCGAAGGCATCGCCGTGCTGAGCGCGCACCTGAGCGGCATGGTCAAGGAACACGCGTACTGGGGCGGCGCGCGTGACCGCATCCCGCTGTCGCAAACCGACGACCTGGCGCCCGTCGGCGCGCCGGCCCGCGTCATCAGCGGCGGCCGTGTGCGCATCGCGCCGCACGACAACATCTGCCTGATCCGCTCCGGTCAGGACTGGACCGACACGCCGCCCGAAGAACGCGCGATGTACCTCGACGACGTCGAGCCGGTGCTCCACAAGGGCATGAGCTACCTGCGCGACGAGGGCGTGGCGATCGGCTGCTTCGCGAACCGCTACATGAGCGTGCTCGACGAGCACGGCCGCGCCACCGACAAGAGCTTCGGCATGAGCTGGTGGACCAGCCTGGCCGCGCTCGAACGCTGGGCCGAGTCGCACCCGACCCACCTCGCGATCTTCGGCGCGGCGATGACCTACCTGTCGACGCTCGGGCCTGCCGCGAAGCTGCGGCTGTACCACGAGGTCACGGTGGCGCGCGCCGACGAGCAGTTCTACGAGTACCTGAACTGCCACCCAGGCACCGGCCTGCTGCACGCGACCTGAGCACGCAGATTCAGGGCGCGTGCCGGGCGATGCACTCGCGCACGGCGGCGGACAGCGCGAAGCGCGGGCCGTGCCGCGCCGCGAGCGCATCGGCGTTGGCGATGAACCGGTCGGCGCCTTCGGAGTAGATGAACTGCATCGCCCCACCGGTCCACGCCGGAAAGCCGATGCCGAAGATGGAGCCGATGTTGGCGTCGGCCGTGCTCGTCAGCACACGCTCGGCCAGGCAGCGCGCGGTCTCGATCGACTGGCGGTACAGCAGGCGCTGCTTCAGTTCATCGATCGTCGCTGCGACATCCGATCGTTCGAAGCGCGTCTTCAACTCCGGCCACAGGTGCTTGGCCTCGCCGGCTGGGTAGTCGTAGAAGCCACCGCCGCCGGCGCGACCGGGCCGGTTGAGCTGCTTCACCATCCGGTCGACCAGCAGTTCGCCGGCCCACGGCTCGAAGGCCTGGCCGGCCACCGCCAAGTCGGCGCGCGTCTGGTCCATCACGTGCACCGACAGCGCGAGCGAGGTCTCGTCGAGCACCGCGAGCGGGCCGACCGGCATGCCGGCCGCGAGCGCGGCATGCTCGATCAACGGCGCGGCGATGCCTTCGGCCAGCATCGTCGCGCCTTCCATCACGAAGGTGCCGAACACGCGGCTGGTGAAGAAGCCGCGCGAGTCGTTGACGACGATAGCCAGCTTGCCCAACGCGGTGACGATGTCGAACGCGCGCGCCACCGTCTCGTCGCTGCTGCGCTCGCCGCGGATGATCTCGACCAGCTTCATCTTGTGCACCGGCGAGAAGAAATGCAGCCCGATGAAACGCTCCGGCGCGACGCTCGCCTGCGCCAAGCCGGTGATCGGCAAGGTCGAGGTGTTGGATGCGAACACGCCGCCCGCCGCGAGCAGCGGTTCGGCCTCGCGCGTCACGGCGGCCTTCAGCTCGCGCTGCTCGAACACCGCTTCGATGATCAGGTCGCAGCCCTTCAGATCAGCCGTCTCGGCGGTCGGCGTGATCAGGTTCAGCAGCGCGGCCTGCTGCAGCTCGTTCATCCTGCCCTTCGCCATCAGCGGCGCGGTGATCTTGCGCACCGCCTCGAAACCGGCGCGCGCCTTGTCGATGCTCACGTCCTTCAGCACGCACGCGAAGCCGCGCGACGCGGCAGCGTGTGCGATGCCCGCGCCCATCATGCCGGCGCCAAGCACACCGACTTTCGATGGCTTCCAGCGTGGCACGTCCTTAGGACGCGACTTGCCCGACTTGACCGCGTTCATGTTGAAGAAGAACGCCGTCACCATGTTCTTCGTCGTCTGGCTCACCATCGTCTTCGCGAGCTTGCGGCTCTCGATGCGGGTCGCGGTGTCGTAGTCGACCATCGCGCCCTCGACCATGGTCTCGAGAATCGCCTGCGCCGCCGGGTACAGGCCGCGCGTCTTCTGCGCGAGCATCGCCGGCGCAACGACGAGCGCGGCGGCGATCTTTGGGTGGCTGGGCGTGCCGCCGGGCATCTTGTAGTCCTTGCGGTCCCAGGGCTGCATTGCGTCCGGATGATCGGCGATCCATGCGAGTGCCTGCGCGCGCAGGCCGGCCGCGTCGTCGGCCAGGCCATCGACGAGACCCAGCTCCAGCGCCTCGCGCGGGTTGAACAGCTTGCCTTCGAGCAAGTAAGGCTGCGCCGCCATCAGCCCGAGCAGGCGCACCGTCTTCGTGATGCCGGTCGCGCCGGGGATCAGGCCGAGCGAGACCTCGGGTGTGCCGAACTGGATCTTGCGATCGTCGAGTGCGAATCGAGCGTGCGCGGCGAGCGCGACCTCCCAGCCGCCGCCGAGCGCCGCGCCGTTGAGCAGCGCCGCAACCGGCCGGCCCAGCGTCTCGATCGTGCGAAAGCTCTTCTTCAACGCCTCGATGCGGCCGAAGCCTTCGATCGCATCCTCGGCCTTCAGCGTCAGCACGCTGTTCAGCTCGGCCCCGGCGAAGAAGGTCGTCTTCGCGGACGCGAGCAGCACGCCCTTGATGCGGTCCTTGTCGCGCACCAGCTGCGCGGCAGCTTCGGCGAGATCGTGCTGCCATTGCAGCGTCATCGTGTTGACCGGTGAGCCGGGCTCGTTGAAGGTGATCGTCGCGATGCCCGCGTCGTCGAGTTCGTAGCGAAGCGTTTCCATGTTCACACCCGCTCGATGATGGTCGCAATGCCCATGCCGCCGCCGACGCACAAGGTCACGAGGCCGCGCTTGAGCTGACGTCGTTCGAGCTCGTCGAGCAACGTGCCCACCAGCATCGCGCCGGTCGCGCCCAGCGGGTGGCCGAGCGCGATCGCGCCGCCGTTGACGTTGACCTTCTCATGCGGCACGCCCATCTCGCGCATGAAGCGCATCGGCACCGCGGCGAAGGCTTCGTTGACCTCGAACAGGTCGATGTCGGCAATCGTCAGGCCGGCCTTCGCGAGCGCCTTGCGCGTCGCCGGCATCGGGCCGGTCAGCATGATGGTCGGGTCGGCACCCGACAGCGCCGTCGCGACGACGCGGCCGCGCGGCGTCAACCCCATCTCGCGCCCTTTCGCCTCGCTGCCGATCAGCACCGCGGCGGCGCCGTCAACGATGCCCGACGAGTTGCCAGCCGTGTGCACATGGCGGATGCGCTCGACCTGCGGGTAGCGCGCCAGCGCGACCGCATCGAAACCCATCGCACCGAGCGCATCGAACGCGAGCTTCAGCGAGCCCAGGCCTTCGAGCGTGGTGCGCGGCTTGATGAATTCGTCGCGCTCCAGCACCGCGAGGCCGATTTCGTCATCAACGCTGAGCACCGAGCGATCGAAGTGGCCTGCCGCCTGCGCCGCGGCGGCGCGCTGCTGCGAGGTCAGCGCAAAGCGATCGACATCGTCGCGATCCCAGCCGGCGAGCGTCGCGATCAGGTCGGCACCGATGCCTTGCGGCACGAAGCCGGTCGCCGCATTCGTCTGCGGGTCTTGCGCCCACGCACCGCCGTCGGAGCCAATGGGCACGCGCGACATGCTCTCAACGCCGCCGGCGATCACCATGTCCTCCCAGCCGCTCGCGACCTTTTGCGCGGCGAGGTTGACCGCCTCCAGGCCCGACGCGCAGAAGCGGTTGATCTGCATGCCGGCGACGCGGAAATCCCAGCCCGCTTTCAGCGCCGCGGTCTTCGCGATCACCGAGCCCTGCTCGCCGACCGGCGAGACCACGCCCATCACGACGTCGTCGAGCTGAGCGGGATCGAACGCGAGCCGCTTCTGCAGCTTGACGAGCAGGCCGGCGAGCAGATCGACCGGTTTCACTTCATGCAGGCTGCCGTCCTTCTTGCCCTTGCCGCGTGGCGTGCGCACGGCGTCGAAGATGATCGCGTGGGTCATGGTGTGGCCTCCAATTGACAAGCCATTATGGCGACGTGCACACTCGTCGGCAATCTACCAAGCAAGTGCTTGGTTGAATGAAATCGAGGCTCCCATGTCGCTCTACCGCTCGGTGTTTCAGGCCGGACTGTTCAACGGCCGGGTGGCGATCGTCACCGGAGGCGGCTCGGGCATCGGGCGCTGCACGGCGCACGAATTGGCGGCGTTGGGCGCGAGCGTTGCGATCGTCGGGCGCAAGGCCGACAAGCTGGTTGCCGTGCGGGCCGAGATCGAAGCCGTCGGCGGCAGCTGCTCGACGCACGTCTGCGACATCCGCGAAGAAGACGCGGTGCGCGCCACGGTCAGTGCCATCCTCGAACATCACGGCCACATCGATGCGCTGGTCAACAACGCCGGCGGCCAGTTCCCGGCGCCGCTCGCGACGATCACCGCGAAGGGTTGGGACGCAGTCGTGCGCAACAACCTGACCGGCGGCTTCCTGATGGCGCGCGAATGTGCGACGCAGTGGATGAGCAGCCACGGTGGTGGCGCGATCGTCAACATCATCGCCGACATCTGGGGCGGCATGCCCGGCATGGGCCACTCGGGCGCCGCGCGTGCCGGCATGCTCAACTTCACCGAAACCGCGGCGCTCGAATGGGCGCCGATCCGCGTCAACGCGGTCGCGCCGGGCTGGATCGCGTCCAGCGGCATGGACCAGTACCCGCCGGCGATGCGCGACACGATCCGCGGCATGCGCCAGCTCGTGCCGTTGCAGCGTCTTGGCACCGAAAGCGAGGTCTCGGCCGCGATCGTGTTCCTGCTCTCGCCCGCCGCGGCCTTCATCTCGGGCGCGTGCCTGCGCATCGATGGCGCGGCACCGAACGCGAAACGAATCTGGCCCGAGGTCGGCACCGGCGGCAGCACCGAAGCCTTCAACGGTTTCCACCTCGCGACCACGCCGAAAGTGCTGCAGGGCTGACGATGCCGACCCTCGATCTGCCGCTCGACACCAACAGCGACACCTACGCCGCGAACCGCGCACACGCGCTCGGTCTCATCGATGAGTGGCGCGCGATCGAGGCCCGCACGCGCGCTGCGAGCGGCCGCGCGCAGCCGCTGTTCGACAAGCGCGGCCAGCTGCTGCCGCGCGAGCGCGTCGCCCGCCTGCTCGACCCCGGCATCCCCTTCCTCGAACTGTCCACCCTCGCCGGCTGGCTGCAGGACGCGCCCGACCCCGACAAGTCGATCCCCGGTGGCGGCCTCATCGCCGGCATTGGCGTGATCAGCGGCACCCGCGTGATGCTGGTCGCCGACGATGCCGGCATCGACGCCGGCGCGCTGCAGCCCCAAGGCCTGGAGAAACTGCAACGCGCGCAGGCCATCGCGCTCGAGAACCGATTGCCCTTCGTGCACCTGATCGAGTCGGCCGGCGCGAACCTGTTGAACTACCGCGTCGAGCAGTTCATCCACGGCGGCAGCGCGTTCTGGATGCTGGCGAAACTCTCGGCCGCCGGCCTGCCGGTGATCGCAGTCGTGCACGGCTCGTCGACCGCGGGCGGTGCGTACATGACGGGGCTGTCCGACCACGTGATCATGGTGCGCGGCCGAGCACGCGCCTTCCTCGCCGGCCCGCCGCTGCTGAAGGCCGCGACCGGCGAGATCGCGAGCGACGAGGCGCTCGGCGGCGCCGAGATGCACGCATCGATCTCGGGCCTCGCGGACTACGTCGCCGACGACGACGCGCACGCGCTGGCGATCGCGCGCGAGCTGATCGGGTCGTTCGGCTGGAAGCCTGCGGCGCATTGGCCCGATGGCACCGCCCCCAAGTTCGACGCCGACGAATTGCTCGGCCTGTTCGGCGCCGACATGAAGCGCCCGGTCGAGATGCGCCACGTGATCGCGCGCATCGTCGATGGCTCGGACTTCCTCGAGTTCAAGCCCGACTTCGGGCCGGCCACGGTCTGCGGCTACGCGGCCATCACCGGCTTCCGCGTCGGCATCGTCACGAACAACGGCCCGCTCGACCCGGCCGGCAGCAACAAGGTCACGCACTTCATCCAGGCTTGTTGCCAGACCGGTACGACCATCGTCTACCTGCAGAACACGACCGGCTTCATCGTCGGAACCGAGGCCGAACGCGCCGGCATGATCAAGCATGGCGCCAAGCAGATCCAGGCGCTGTCGAACGCGACGGTGCCACAGATCACGATCTATTGCGGCGCCTCGTTCGGCGCCGGCAACTACGGCATGTGCGGGCGCGGTTTCCATCCGCGCTTCGCGTTCAGCTGGCCCAACGCGCGCACCGCGGTGATGGGCCCGCAGCAGGCCGCCGGCACGATGGAGATCGTGATGCGCGAAGGCGCGGCGCGCAAGGGCGTGGCGGTCGACGAGGCGCAGCTTGCCGCGCTCTCGGCCAAAATCGTCGCGACCTTCGAGCGCCAGATGCACGCGTTCTACACCTCGGGCCTGCTGCTCGACGACGGCATCATCGACCCGCGCGACACGCGCCGCGTGCTCGCGCTGACGCTCGCGCTGTGCGACGAATCGGCGCGGCGCTCATTGCAGACCATGCAGTTCGGCGTCGCCCGCGCTTGATTCCAAGAACCGGAGACATCGCATGCAATTCACCCACGAGCACGACGAGATCCAGCGCACGCTGAAGCGCTTCATCGATGACGAGATCAACCCGCACGTCGACGAGTGGGAGGCGGCCGAGGCCTTCCCCGCACACGACCTGTTCAAGAAGCTCGGCGACCTGGGCCTGCTCGGCCTGACGAAACCAACCGACTACGGCGGCATGGCCCTCGACTACTCGTACTCGGTCGCGATGGCCGAGACCCTGGGCCATTGCGACTGCGGCGCGATCCCCATGGCCATCGGCGTGCAGACCGACATGGCGACGCCGGCGCTCGCGCGCTTCGGCTCGGATGAGCTGCGGCGCGAGTTCCTCGCACCCGCGATCAGCGGCGATGCGGTCGGTTGCATTGGCGTGTCCGAGCCCGGCGCCGGCTCGGACGTCGCGAGCATCAAGACGACGGCGAAGAAGGATGGCGGCGACTACGTCATCAACGGCGGCAAGATGTGGATCACCAACTCGCTCCAGGCCGACTGGATGTGCGTGCTGGCGAACACATCCGAGGGTGCAGCTCACAAGAACAAGAGCCTGATCATGGTGCCGATGAGCACGCCCGGGGTGGAGCGCGCCAGCAAGATCCGCAAGATCGGCATGATGGCCAGCGACACCGGCCTGATCCACTTCAACAATGTGCGCGTACCGCAGCGCAACCTCGTCGGCCAGGAAGGCATGGGCTTCACCTACCAGATGATGCAGTTCCAGGAGGAGCGCCTGTGGGCCGCGGCGAATGCGATCCAGGGCCTGACAAACTGCATCGAAGAGACCATCGAATACACGCGCGAACGCCAGATCTTCGGGCGCAGCGTGCTCGACAACCAGGTCGTGCATTTCAAGCTCGCGGAACTGAAGACCGAGGTCGAATCGCTGCGCGCGCTCGTCTACCTGGCGACCGAAAAGTACATCGCGGGTCAGGACGTGACCGAGTGGGCCTCGATGGCCAAGCTCAAGTCGAGCCGCTTGCTGCGCGCCGTGCCCGATAGCTGCATGCAGTACTGGGGCGGCATGGGCTACACCTGGGACAACCGCGTCTCGCGCCTGTACCGCGACGGCCGGCTCGCGTCGATCGCGGGCGGCGCGGACGAAGTGATGCTGGGCATCATCGCCAAGTACATGCACACGCTGCCGGCAAGGCAATGATGAGCGGTTTCGATTCGGTGCTGATCGCGAACCGCGGCGAGATCGTCAGCCGCGTCGCACGCACCGCGCATGCGCTGGGCTTCAAGACGATCGCGATCGCCTCCGATTCCGATCGCGCGGCGCCGCACACGCGGAGCGGCGACCTCGTCGTGCCGATCGGCGGCGAGCGGCCGGCCGATTCGTACCTGCGCATCGACAAGATCCTCGACGCGGCACGCGTCAGTGGCGCGGGTGCGATCCACCCGGGCTACGGCTTCCTGTCCGAGAACGCCGCGTTCGCGCAGGCCGTGATTGACGCGGGCCTGGTGTGGATCGGCCCGCCACCCACCGCGATGCTCGCGATGGCCGACAAGGCACGCGCGAAGCAGCGCATGGCCGCGGCCGGTGTGCCGGTGCTGCCCGGCTACGACGGTGACGACCAATCGCGTGACAGCTTGCGCGCGCAGGCCGCACGCATCGGCGTGCCGCTGATGATCAAGGCGACCGCGGGCGGCGGTGGCCGCGGCATGCGGCTTGTCACCGATGCCGCGCAGCTCGACGCGGCATTGGACAGCGCAGCGGCCGAAGCGCAGGCCGCGTTCGGCGACTCGCGCCTGCTGATCGAGCGCGCGCTGCTCGCACCGCGCCATGTCGAGATCCAGGTCTTTGCCGACACGCAGGGCCGCGTAATCCACCTCGGCGAACGCGACTGCTCGGTGCAGCGCCGTCACCAGAAGATCATCGAAGAAGCGCCCTCGCCTGCCGTCTCGCCGGCGCTGCGCCGGCGCATCGGCGAGGTCGCGGTCACGGTTGCGCGCGAGGTCGGCTATGTGGGTGCGGGCACGGTCGAGTTCCTGCTCGATGCCAACGGCAACTTCTGGTTCATCGAGATGAACGCGCGCCTGCAGGTCGAACACCCGCTGACCGAGGCGCTGCTCGGCATCGATCTCGTCGAGTGGCAGCTGCGCATCGCCGCCGGCGAGCCGTTGCCGCTGACGCAGGACGAGGCGCTCGCCCGCTACGAGCGCGGCGGCCATGCGATCGAGGCGCGGCTGTGCGCCGAAGACCCGGCGCGGGACTACGTGCCGCAGTCGGGCACGCTGCGCCACTGGCAGCCACCGCGCAGCGTGCGCTGCGACCACGCGCTCGCGAGCGGCTGCGTCGTCAGCCCGTTCTACGACTCGATGCTGGCCAAGCTGATCGCGCATGCGCCGAGCCGCGAGGCCGCGATCCATCAACTCGCGGATGCGCTCGACCGCACCGTCTGCCTCGGGCTGACGACGAACCGCAGCTTTCTTGCGCGCGTGCTGCGCCACCCGGCCTTCGCAGGGGACAGCGTGACCACCGCGTTCCTGCCCGAGCACTTCCCCGACAACGCGGCGCGTGCGGGCACTGCCCCCAGCCACTTGCGCGCACTGATCGCCGCGGCCAACGCCCTGCTCGCGCCGGCCGCGCCGCCGGCCTTGTGGGCAGGCTGGACCTCGTCGCACCGCGTCGACACCCGCTCGCCGCTGCGCATCGGCGAGCACACCGAGACCTGGCTGCTGTCGGGCACGCCACTGGCGCTCACCGCCCGCTGCGGCGACCTGACGCACCACATCGCTGGGCTCGCGCGCGACAGCCGCTCGCTGGTGCATGCAGTGATCGACGGCCGGCCCCTGTCGGCGCGCGCCGTGCATGACGGCACCGAGGCCTGGTGGCAGTGCGAAGGCGTCGAGCTCGCGGTGCAAGACCTGCGCCTCGTCGGCGCCGCGGCAATCGGCCCCACTGCCGCAGGCGCGTTGCGCGCGCCGATGCACGGGCGCGTCACGCAGCTGCCGGTCGCGGCCGGCGCGAGCGTGCAGGCCGGCGCATTGCTGCTCGTGATGGAGGCGATGAAGATGGAGCACCAGATCGTCGCGCCGTTCGCCGGCCGCATCAAAGCGCTGCATGCGCGCGTCGGCGATCAGGTCGGTGCGCGGCAAGTGCTGGTCGAGATCGTGTGAACAAGGATGCCATGCCCGCCACCCCCCGCACCGCCACCACGAGCACCGCGCCCGACAACCGGCGCGCCGACCTGATCCGCGTCGCCGCGAAGCTGTTCCGCGAGAAGGGCTTCGACGGCACGACGATCCGCGACGTTGCGCACGCCGTGGGCATGCGCTCGGGCAGCCCGTTCTATCACTTCGCGAACAAGCACGAGCTGCTGATGGCGGTGATGGAAGAAGGCCTGCGCCTCGGCCTGGACCGCACCGAAGCCGCGCTCGCCGGGCCCACGCTGCCGGCACCCGAACGCCTGCATCGCCTGGTGCGCACGCACTACGGCATCCTGCACGACGCCGGCAGCGATTTCATCCCGGTGATGCTGTACGACTGGCGCTCACTGCCGTCGCAGTACAAGCGCCGCATCATCGAACTGAAGGACCGCTACGACGCGATCTGGCAGCGCACGCTCGACGAGCTGCACGCGCAAGGCCTGCTGCGCGCCGACGCCAAGCTCGCGCGCCTGATGATCCTCGGCGCGATCAATTTCTCGGCGACCTGGTACCGTGCGAAGGCGCGCACGGCCCAGCGCGTCGGCCTCGACGAACTCGCGGCGCAGACCGTCGCGCTGGTGCTGCATGCGCCCAGCGCGAAGCCTGAAGCGCGCAGCAAGAAAGGTCGCCCATGAGCAACATCCTGATCGAACGCGACGACGTGATCTGGACGATCACGATCAATCGGCCCGAAGTACGCAACGCGGTCGATGGGCCGACCGCGCACGCGCTCGCGGCGGCGTTCCGCGCGTTCGACGCGGACGCACAAGCCTGCGTTGCCGTGCTCACCGGCGCGGCCGGCGAGTTCTGCGCCGGTGCCGACCTGAAGGCGGTCGCCGGCGGCTTCAAGGACAACCCTCGCGCGAACCCGCTCGACGCCGACATGGCGGCCGACGGCCCGATGGGCCCGACGCGGCTGCGCCTGAGCAAGCCGGTGATCGCGGCCGTCGAAGGCCACGCCGTCGCGGGCGGGCTCGAGCTCGCGCTGTGGTGCGACCTGCGCGTCGCGAGCAGCACGGCCGTGTTCGGCGTCTACTGCCGGCGCTTCGGCGTGCCGCTGATCGACGGCGGCACGGTGCGATTGCCGCGGCTGATCGGCGAGAGCCGCGCGCTCGACCTGATCCTCACCGGCCGGCCGGTCGCGGCCGATGAGGCACTCGCGCTCGGCCTCGCGAACCGCGTCGTGCCGGCGGGCGAAGCGCTCAGTGCCGCACGCGCACTCGCGGCGCAGATCGCCGCGTTCCCGCAGCGCTGCATGCGCAACGACCGCACCAGCGTGCTCGCGCAGCACGGCTTGCCGCTCGTCGACGCGCTCGCGCAGGAGTTCGCGCTCGGCCTGCAGACGCTGCAATCGGGCGAGACCGTCAGCGGCGCGCAGCGCTTCGCAGACGGCGCCGGTCGGCACGGACGGTTCGGCAAGGGCTGATCCGCCAGCGCACTGCAAGCGCTGCAATCAGGCGGCCGCGCGACCCGCGGGGACATGTCCGAAAACGGCGAGCCCTGCTCGGGCCACTGCCGATAATCGTGTCCATGAACTCCCTCGACGACACCGCTGCCTACCAGGTCATCACGGCCCGCGATGCGCGCTTCGACGGGCGCCTGTTCGTCGGCGTCACGTCCACCGGCATTTACTGCCGGCCGATCTGCCGCGTGCGCACGCCGATGCGCAAAAACTGCCGCTTCTTCGCGACGCCGGCGCAGGCCGAGGCCGCGTCGTTCCGCCCGTGCATGAAGTGCCGGCCCGAGCTCGCGCCCGCCGCAGGCTTCGCGTGGTCGGTGATGGACGCGTCGCGCACGCTCGCGCGGCAAGCGGCCGATGTGCTCGATGAGCAGGCCGCGAGTGGCGATGCGAAGAGCCTCGTCGATGTCGCCGAGCGGCTCGGCGTGAGCGACCGCCATCTGCGCCGCATCTTCCAGGCCGAGCACGGCGTGACGCCGCTGCAATACCTGCAGACGCGCCGGCTGCTGCTCGCCAAGCAGCTGCTCACCGACACGCGCTTGCCGGTCGCGCAGATCGCGCTCGCGAGCGGCTTCAACAGCCTGCGGCGCTTCAACGCCGCGTTCGCCGACAGCTACCGCATGAGCCCGAGCCGCTTGCGCGGCGAGGTCGAGTTCGACGAACACGCGAGCGACGCGGCCGTCACCGTCAAGCTCGCGTACCGCGCGCCGTACGACGTCGCGGCCTTGCTGCGCTTCATCGCGCAGCGCGCGATCCCCGATGTCGAAGTCGTCGTGGGGCGCTGCGTGCGGCGCAGTCTGCGCGCCGGCTCGGTCACGCCGATCGCCGGCTGGGTCGAGGTCGAGTTCGACGCGGCGATGCCACTCGTGCACCTGCGCTTCGCGCCTGAGCTCGCGGGTGCGAGCGGGCGCGTCGTCGCGGCGGTGCGGCGCTGGCTCGATCTCGATGCGACGCCCGACGCGATCGACACGACGCTCGCCGCGCTGCCCGGCGCACCGGGCCTGCGCCTGCCGGGCAGCACCGATGCCTTCGAGCTCGCGGTGCGCGCGGTGCTCGGGCAGCAGGTCACTGTGGCGGCCGCGCGCACGCTCGCTCAACGCGTCGTCGAGCGCTTCGGCGTGCCGCTCGCCACACCGTGGAGCGACATCACGCGCTGCTTCCCGCAGCCCGAGCTGCTCGCCGCGGCGCCGATCGAACACATCGCCGAGCTCGGCATCATCCGCACCCGCGCCGCGGCCATCATCGCGATCGCGCAGGCCTGGCCCGAGATCGCGCCGATGCTGGCAATGCGCGCACGGCCCGAGCCGCTGATCGCGCGGCTGCGCGCGACCAAGGGCATCGGCCCGTGGACGGCGCACTACATCGCGATGCGTGCGCTCGGCTGGCCCGATGCGTTCCCGCCGAACGACGTGGCCGTGCTGAAGGCCATGAATCAACTGTTCGGCACGAGCTCGCAACGCGAAGCCGACACGCACGCACAACCCTGGCAACCGTGGCGCGCTTATGCCGTGCTGCGCTTGTGGAACACCCTGGAGAAAACATCATGACGATGCCCAACACTTCTGCCTGCACCGCGCAGACGACGATCAACACCCCGCTGGGCAAGCTGCTGCTCGCCCGCACCGCGAAGGGTCTGGCCGGCATCTGGTTCGACGGCCAGAAGCACCACCCCGCGCCGCTCAGCGTCGTGCGCCGGCCCGACGACGCGCTGCTGCGCCGCGCCGCCGACCAGCTGCACGCGTACTTCGCCGGCGAGACGCTCAGGTTCGACGTGCCGCTCGACCTGCACGGCACGCCGTTCCAGCGCGCCGTGTGGCAGGCGCTGCTCGCGATCCCCGGCGGCGAGACACGCAGCTACGCCGAGATCGCGAAGGCGCTCGGCGCGGCCACGGCGGTGCGCGCGGTCGGTGCGGCGGTCGGCCGCAACCCGGTGTCGGTGATCGTGCCGTGCCATCGCGTTCTCGGCAGCGACGGCTCGCTCACCGGCTACGCCGGCGGCGTTGAGCGCAAGCGCGCGTTGCTCGCGCTCGAACATTCAATGCAAGAGGCGGCTGCGTGATGAGACCTTCCGACCTGGGCGAACTGCTGCTGCTCGCCGCGCTGTGGGGCGCGTCGTTCCTGTTCATGCGCATGGGCGCGGCCGAGTTCGGGCCGATCGCGCTCGTCGCGGTGCGCGTCGCCGGCGCGACGCTGTTCCTGATGCCGCTGCTGCAGATGCGCGGGCAGATGCAGGTGCTGCGTCAGCACTGGCGCCCGATCTTCCTCGTCGGCCTGACGAACTCGGCGCTGCCGTTCCTGTGCTTCGGCTACGCGGCGCTGTCGATCACGGCCGGGCTGTCGGCGATCTTCAATGCAGCCACGCCGCTGTTCGGCGCCGCGATCGCGTGGCTGTGGCTGAAGGACAAGCTGACGCCGCCGCGCATCGTCGGCCTCGCGATCGGCTTTGCCGGCGTGCTCTGGCTCGCATGGAACAAGACCGACCACAGCGCCGCGTTCAAGCCCGGCGGTTCGGGCTGGGCCATCGTCGCGTGTCTGGCCGGTGCGGTGTTCTACGGCATCTCGGCGAGCCTGACGAAGAAGACGCTCGGCGGCGTCGCGCCGATGGCGGTCGCGGCGGGCAGCCAGCTGTCGGCCACGCTCGCGCTCGCGATCCCGGCCTGGCTGTGGTGGCCCGCGACGATGCCGTCGAGCAGCGCCTGGCTGACGGCCGCGGCGCTCGCGGTCTTCAGCACCGGCGTGGCCTATGTGCTGTTCTTCCGGCTGATCGCGAACACCGGGCCGGCGAATGCGATCTCGGTCACCTTCCTGATCCCGGCGTTCGCGGTGCTGTGGGGCTGGCTGCTGCTCGGCGAACAGGTCAACGCGGCGATGCTGCTGGGCTGCGCGGTGATCCTGCTCGGCACCGGCCTCGCGACCGGCCTGTTGAAGCCGCCGGCCGCGTATCGCGCCGCCTGATGCGGCGTCAACATCGGGCTACTGCAACGGCAGCCCGACGTAGTTTTCCGCGAGCGCGGTCGACGCAGCTTTCGACCCCACCAGGTACTCGAGCTCGGCGTGCTGCATCTTCTGCCCGAACGCGCCGGTCTCGGGGAACTTGTGCATCAGCGACGTGAACCACCACGAGAAGCGTTCGGCCTTCCAGATGCGGCGCAGGCAGCGCTCCGAATAGGCGTCGATGCCGGCGCTGCTCTTGTCGCGGTAGTACTCGCTCAGGCCTTGCGCCAAGTAGCCCACGTCGGATGCCGCGAGGTTCAGCCCCTTCGCGCCGGTCGGCGGCACGATGTGCGCCGCGTCGCCGGCGAGGAACAGCGTGCCGAAGCGCATCGGCTCGGCGACGAAGCTGCGCAGCGGCGCGATGCTCTTCTCGATCGAAGCGCCGGTCGTGACGTGATCGGCCACCTCGGCCGGCAGGCGCCGCCGCAGCTCGTCCCAGAACGCAGCGTCGGACCAGTTCTCGACCTTGTCGGCCAACGAGGTCTGCAGGTAGTAGCGGCTGCGCGTGCGGCTGCGCTGGCTGCACAGCGCGAAGCCGCGCTCGTGGTTCGCGTAGACGAGCTCGTGGCGCACCGGCGGCACGTCGGCGAGCACGCCGAGCCAGCCGAACGGGTAGACCTTCTCGAACGTGGCGATCGCACCGGCCGGCACGCTCGCGCGGCTCACGCCGTGATAGCCGTCGCAGCCGGCGATGAAGTCGCAGGCGAGTTCGACGTCACGTCCATCCTTGCGGAAGCGCACGACTGGGGAGCTGCCGTCAAAGTCGTGCACGCTGACGTTCTCGGCCTCGTACACGGTGGTCAAGCCGGCCGCGGCGCGTGCGTCCATCAGATCCTGCGTGACCTCGGTCTGGCCGTAGACGGTGACGCGCCGGCCGGTGAGCCCGAAGAAATCGATGCGGTGCAGTTGCCCGTCGAACGCGAGCTCGGTGCCGTCGTGCGGCAGGCCCTCGCGGTGCAGGCGCTCGGCGACGCCGGCCTGCTCGAGCAGCGCAACGCTCGTCTGCTCGAGCACGCCGGCGCGGATGCGGCCGAGCACGTAGTCGGCGCTGCGCTGCTCGACGATCACGGCGGCAATGCCGGCCTGGTGCAGCAGCGCGCCGAGCAGCAGCCCGGCCGGGCCGGCGCCGACGATGGCAACCTGGGTTCGCATGGTGTGTCTCCGTGGTCGTTTCGGGCGAATCTACGGCGTCGCCCGCGATTCGCCAATAAGATCGGGTTCTTGGAAGCGATTCGCCTCATCGATCAACCCGCATGGACGCCAAACCGCTCGACCTGAACCTGCTGCGCGTGTTCCGCGCCGTCTACATCGCGCGCAACGTGCGGCGCGCGGCCGAGCAGATCGGCCTGTCGCAGCCGGCCGTCAGCCATGGGCTGACACGCTTGCGCCTGCAACTCAAAGACCCGCTGTTCGTGCGCACGCCGGGCGGTGTCGTGCCGACCGCGCGGGCGCATCATTTCGCACGCTCGGTCGAGGCTGCGCTCGCGATCGTCGAATCCTCGCTCGACGAGACCGAGCATTTCGACCCGCTCACCTCGGAGCGCCGCTTCGTGCTGCACATGAGCGACCTCGGCCAGGGCGAGTTCCTGCCGGTGCTGATGGAGCACCTGAGCGCGCACGCGCCGAAGCTGCGCATCGAGGCGATCCAGTTGCCGCTCGACCAGGTGCTGCCGGCGCTCGAGCAAAACCGCATCGACTTCGCGCTCGGCTACCTGCCCGATGTGCGCGGCACCGAACACGAGCGGCTGATCACCGACCGCTACGTGGTCGTGGTGCGCAAGGGTCACCCGCTCGCCGCCGCGCTGGGCACGAAGCGCGGCCTGCAGCAGCTCGAATACCTGGTCTCGCTGAGCCACCCCGAGCCCGCGACCGCGCTGGCGCGGCTGGGCCTGGCCGACCAGGTCCGCGTGACGCTGCCGCACTACGGCGCCGCGCCCGACGTGCTGTGCCGCACCGACCTCGCGGCCATCATCCCGCAACGGCCGGCGCTGCGCTACGCGAAGAACTTCCCGCTCATGATCAAGGCGCTGCGCATCGACCTGTCGCCGCTCGAGATCTGGGCACACTGGTACTGGCGCATGAACCACAACCCCGGCCACCGCTGGCTGCGCGAGACGCTCGCCGCGCTGTATCGCTGAAGACATGACGATGCCGACTCCCGCTGCTTCTCCCGTCCTGCACGTGCAGGGCCTGACCTTCGCATACCCGGGCGAACCGGCGCTGGTCGCCGATTGGTCGGCGACTGTCGCTGCCGGCGTCACGCTGCTGCACGGCGACACCGGCACCGGCAAATCGACCCTGCTGCGGCTGCTCGCGGGCAGCCTCGCGCCCACCGCCGGCCGGTTGATGGTCGCCGGTGTGCGCCTCGATGCCGACCCTGCGGCCTACCGCCGCGCGGTGTTCTGGTGCGACCCGACGAGCGACGCGTTCGATCAGGTCACGGCACGCGACTGCACGACCTTGCTGCGTGGCGACGACGCCGGTTTCGATGCCGCCGAATGGCAGGCCCTCGTCGACGGCTTCGCGTTGACGCCGCACCTCGACAAGCCGATGTACATGCTCTCGACCGGCTCGAAGCGCAAGGTCTGGCTGGCGGCCGCGCTTGCGTCGGCGCGCGCGCTGACGCTGCTCGACGAACCGACCGGCGCGCTCGATGCGGCGTCGATCAACTGCCTGATGCGCGCGCTCGCACGCATTTCAGAGCGGCAGCGTGACCGCGCCATCGTCGTCGCGAGCGCCGAGCAGCTCGACCGTGTCCCGCTCGCCGGCGTGATCGCGCTGCCGCTTCAGGGCGCGTAGCGCACGCGGTAGATCGCACCGCCGAGATCGTCGCTGATCAGCAGCGAGCCATCGGGCAGCGGCAGCACATCGGCCGGCCGGCCGAGCACCGTCTCGCGGCCACCTGCGTCGACTTGCAGCCAGCCTTGCACGAAGGGCTCGTGCCGCAGCACGCGGCCCTGCGCGTCGAGCAGCACGCGCGCGACCTGGTAGCCGCTCTTCTTGCTGCGATTCCAGGAGCCGTGCTCGGCGACGAAGATCCCACCGCGGTAGTCCGCCGGAAACTGGCTGCCGGAGTAGAAGCGCATGCCGAGCGAGGCGACGTGCGCACCGAGCTTCGCGGCCGGCGCCACGAATTCGTCGCAGCGGCGGCGCGCGCCGAACTCAGGGTCGGGCACGTCACCCTGGTGGCAATACGGGAAGCCGAAATGCTGGCCGGTCTGCGCGACGCGGTTCAGCTCGTCGCTGGGTACGTCATCGCCCAGCATGTCGCGGCCGTTGTCGGTGAACCAGAGCGTCTGGTCGCGCGGGCTCCAGTCGAAGCCGACCGAGTTGCGCACGCCGCGCGCGACGACCTCTGGCGCGCTGCCATCGGCGCCCATGCGCAGGATCAGGCCGTGCGCCGCATCGGGCGCGCAGACGTTGCAGGGCGCACCGACCGCGACGTACAGCTTGCCGTCAGGGCCGAAGGCGATGAACTTCGCGCCATGGTGGGTCTCGGTCGGGAGCTGGTCGGCGACGAGCACCGGCGCCGGCGGCTTCTGCAGGCTGGTGTCGATCGCATCGAAGCGCAGGATCTTCGAGACGGCCGAGACATAGAGCTGCCCGTTGCGATACGCCACACCCGCCGGCAGCATCAGGCCCGAGGCCAGCGTGTGAACGCCGCGCGCGCGGCCCTGCTCGATCTCGACCGCATAGACCTTGCCGGCACCCATGCTGCCGACGTAGACCACGCCTTTGCCGTCGGCAAAGCGGCCCAGCGTCATCGCGCGCGCGTTCGGCACCGCGTCGGTCAGCAGCTCGATCTGAAAGCCGGCCGGTGCGCGCAACTGCGCGGGCGCCACGGCGGCGTGCGCGGCAGCCGCGCAGACGAGCAACGCGCTCGCCGCCACCCCCACCCTGTGCACGACCTTGCCGACCCAGCGATTCATGCCGATCAGCTTAGCCGAAAAGGCCTCGCGCGCGCTCGCGTGTCGCCGCGTCGCGCGCCAGCTTCAGCGCCAGCCGCCGGACGCTGTGATCCGCTCGCCGGTCAACCAGGCCGCGTCATCCGAGGCCAGGAACACGGCGACGCGCGCGATGTCTTCCGGCTGGCCGAAGCGGCCCAGCGGTGTCGTGCCGATGATCTGCTTCTCGAACTCGCTGCCCGGGATGCCCATGCGCTCGAGCCCCTCCGACATGGTCCCGCCGGGGGCGATCGCGTTGACGCGGATCTTGCGTGCGCCCAGTTCGCGCGACAAGGCCACCGTGATCGCATCGACCGCGCCCTTGGTCGCCGAATAGACGACCGAGTTCGGCGGCGGATTGTGGCTGGCCACCGAGCTGACGTTGATGATCACGCCGCCATCGGCGCCGAAGTGCTTGAGCGCCTCCTGGGTTGCCAGCAACGTGCCCAGCACGTTGATGTCGAACTCGCGGTGGAACTCGGTCTCGGTCACCGCTTCGATCGGCTCGAACGCGTACACGCCGGCGTTGTTCGCCAGGATGTCGAGCTTGCCGAACGCCGCGATCGTCTCGTCGAAGAGCCGCTTGACGTCGTCGGCCTTGGACACATCGCCCTGCACCGCGATGGCTCGGCCGCCGAGGCCGACGATCTCGGTGACGACGCGGTCCGCGCCGGAGCGGCTCGATGCGTAGTTCACGACCACCGATGCGCCGGCGGCGGCAAAACTCTTCGCGATGCCGGCGCCGATGCCTTTGGACGCGCCGGTGACGATCGCGACCTTTCCTGCGAGCTTGTTCATTTGTCGAGTCCTGTGGGTTGGGTTGAAATGAGTCCGAAACAGCGGCTTGTTGCTTTGTTCCGTATTTCGGAACTACAAGGCTATCGGACTCTTCGAAACCCTGCGCGCGTCACGGGCAAAGTGGCGACAATGGCGCATGCGCCCTCTGTTCCACCCCGCGGCAAGCGACATCACCGTCGAAGGCATCCTGCATGCGCTGTCCGACCCGGTGCGCGTGCACATCTTCGCGAAGATCGCAAACGCCAATGGCCCGCAGACCTGCTCGGCCTTTCTCGAGGTCAGCGACAAGGTCGTGCCGAAGTCGACGCTCTCGCAGCACTTCAACGTGCTGCGCCAGGCCGGCCTGATCCGCAGCGAGCGCAAGGGCGTGGAGATGCTCAACACGGCCCGGCACGACGAACTGCACGAGCGCTTCGGCGCGCTGATCATGGCGATCATCGAGGCCCACGCCGCGCAGCGCGAGCGCGGGCTGCGGGCGAAGCGGACCCGGCGCGCAAAGGCTGCGTGACGCCTCCTTCACACTTTCACCGCTGATGAACATGACCCCTGATTCGAAGCGTCGCAGCGGCCCGCTGACCGGGCTGAAGATCGTCGAGTTCGCGGCCATCGGGCCGGCGCCGTTCGCGGGCCAGCTGCTCGCCGACCTGGGCGCCGACATCATCCGCATCGACCGCGCGGAACGTGCCGGCAACGCGCCGGGTGTGCTGTCGCGCGGCCGGCGTTCGGTCGCGCTCGATCTGAAGAAGCCCGCGTCGATCGAGACCTGCCTCGCGCTGCTGGCGCGTGCCGATGCCTTGATCGAGGGCTTCCGCCCCGGCGTGATGGAGCGCCTCGGCCTCGGCCCCGCGGTGGCGCTGGCGCGCAACCCGAGGCTAATCTATGCGCGCATGACCGGCTGGGGCCAGACCGGCCCGCTGGCCCACGCCGCCGGCCACGACATCAACTACATCTCGCTGAGCGGCGTGCTGCATTCGATCGGCACGCAGGGTGCGCCGGTCGTGCCGCTCAACCTGGCCGGCGACTTCGGCGGCGGCTCGCTCTACCTCGGCCTGGGCATCCTCGCCGGCGTGCTGAACGCGCGCGCCACCGGCCAGGGCCAGGTCGTCGACTGCTCGATGGTCGAGGGCTCGGCCTCGCTGATGTCGATGTTCTACGAACTGCACGCCGATGGCGCTTGGGGAGACGAACGCGCCGCCAACCTGCTCGACGGCGGCGCGCCGTTCTATGGCCCGTTCCGCTGCGCCGATGGCAAGTGGGTCAGCATCGGCTCGCTCGAGCCGCAGTTCTACGCGCTCCTGCTCGACAAGCTCGGCCTGCGCGACGACCCGGGCATGGCGTCGCAGAACGACCGCGCCCAATGGCCTTTGATGCGACGCACGATCGCCGCGGCGATCGCAACCCGGACCCGCGACGAATGGTGCGCGCTGATGGAGGGCAGCGACGTCTGCTTCGCACCGGTGCTGGACCTGAACGAAGCGCCGGCGCACCCGCACAACGTCGCACGCGGCAGCTTCGTCGACGTCGATGGCCACGCGGTGCCCGGCGTGGCGCCGCGCTTCTCGGTCACGCCGGGGCGGCTGACGCGCGCGCCGCGCCAGATCGGCGCCGACACCGCCTCGGCGCTGGCCGATTGGGGCGTCGCGCCACCGAGCGCCTGAGCGGCATCGCTTCCGGCCGGTTCGACCTCAACCCGCCGCTAACCCTGAAGGGCGTCGTCTTCCCCAGGCGCAGAGCTTGTGCGTCGCGACGCTTCGGTCGCGAGATATTGTCTGACGGCCTGTTCGGGTGTCAGTGCCGCCAGCACTGCAAATTGAGAATCGGACAGCTCATCTGCGGCGTCCGGGTTGAGATCAGGCGAAGACTTCAGCAGCGAGTCAGCGAACAGCTGCCGCCACTCCGTGCCGAGAAACGCCCCGAGCTTGATGATGCCCATGATGTCTCCTTTGCGTCGTTCTCGTCCACGAGCCGCACCGTCGGATGGTCGATCCGCTCGATGGCCAAATCGACCGCCTCGGTCGCCTCGTGCCGGCAAATGATCCTGAGCGGACTATTGGTACGCAATCTGCGCGAACTGGCAAGTCGCGTCGGTTCGTTCGCACACCACTGCAGTGGTCTTTCGTCGGCCCCGAAGCACAGTCAGCCCCGCTCAGTGCGCGTCACCCGGCTCCGTTCCTTTCGGCCTTCTCAGCAGGCTCACCGCTCCGCCTGCCAATGCGGCCAAGGCCGCGAGCGCCAGGCCCCAGTGCACAGCGCTCATCGACGGCAACAGCGCGAACATGATTCCCATCAACAGGCTGCCGAGCGTCAACCCGGTCAGCCGCGCGGTCCCCTGCGCGCCTCCGGCTGCGCCGCTGCGTTCTTTCGGCGCGGCGAGCAGCATGTTCTGGTTGTTGGGCGTCTGAAAGAATCCGAAGCCGAGGCCTGCCAGGCTCGTGAAGATGGCCATCGGCAGACCAGGGTCGCCGTGCAGCGGCCACGCGGCGCACAGCGCCAGGCCGATCGCGAGGCACGCACCGCCGCCTGCGCAAAGCCAGGCAGTCGGCACGCGCTTGGCCAGGCGCGCCGACAAGGGCGCGGCCACCATCACCGCCAGGGGCCATGGCGTCATCAAGAGACCGGTGGCCGTCGCGCTCAGGCCCAGCTCGTGCTGGAAGTAGAACGGCAGCGCCAGGTAGCCCATCATCTGCCCGGTGAAGCAGCACACCGATGCGACGATCGAGACCCGAAACGATGGCACCCGCAACAGATCCAGCGGGACCAACGGCGCCGCCTTCGGCAGCTCGCGCCGCACCAGCAGCACCAGGGACGCGGCCGACACGACGAGCAACGCACCACCGACCCACGGCGACGACGGCAGCCAATCGCTGCCCAGCACGAAGGCGGCGAACATGATCGCGTTGAGGGCGATGCTGCCGAGGTCAAGGCGGCGCCCGGTGCCTGGCGGATGCGGCAACCCGGCGCAGGCAAGCAGGACCAGCGCGCCGATCGGCAGGTTCACCGCAAAGAGCCACGGCCAGCTCGCGACGGACAGCAACGCAGCGCCGACGGCCGGCCCGGCCGCCGAGGCGCCTGCGATCGTCAACGCGTTCCAGGCGATCGCCTGACCGAGCAATCGACGCGGATAAGTGAAGCGCAACAGCGCAAGACCCAGCGGCATCACCGCAGCGCTGCCCAGGCCCTGAAGGCATCTTGCCGCCACCAGCCAAGGCAGCGACGGCGCCAGTGCACACAACACCGACGCCGCGGTGAACAGTGCGATGCCGCCGGCGAACACGCGGCGATAGCCCAGCCTCTCACCCACAGCAGCAGCGGGCAGCAGGAACATCACGATGGCGAGCTGGTAGGCGGTGACGATCCAGACGGCGTCGGCCGGCGCCGCCTGCAACTGCTGAGCGATGCTCGGCAGGGCGACATTGGCGATCGCGCCGTCGAGCACCACCAGCACGATCGCACCGAGGATCGCGGCGACGGCGGCATAGCGCCGCGGCAGTGGCAGACCATCAAGCTCGTTCACCGCGCCGGATTCGGTGCGGCGAGAGACCGTGGAAGCGTTGGATTCGAGGACAGGTGACAGCATGGTGGGGACCAGAGGGAACGCTCGATCGCGCCACATCAGCATAGGTCGACGATCCAGTCCCAAACAGAGCGTGGCGCGCATCTTGTCCCTGCATGCGGCGCCAGGCCTGCGCGCCCAAACCGTGCTAGGTTCAGCGCATGCCCATGGATGCCGACCTCAACCTTCTCATTGCATTGAACGCCCTGCTCTCCGAGGGCAGCGTCTCGAAGGCAGCCGAGCGTTTGGGTCTGAGCGAATCGGCCATGAGCCGCACGCTGGCGCGGCTTCGTGAAGCGACGGGAGACGAGCTCCTGGTGCGAGCGGGCCGGGCCATGGTCCCCACACCGCGGGCACTGGCGCTGCGCGACCGGGTCAAGGCATTGGTCGAAGAGGCCAGCGCCGTGCTGCGGCCGGCCGGCCCCGAGCTGGATCTGAGCATGCTCGAGCGCACGTTCACCGTGCGGGCCAACGACGGCTTCACCGAGGCCTTTGCGCATCTGCTCGTGGCACGCACCGCACGCGAAGCGCCCGGGGTGCGCCTGCGCTTCGCGCCCAAGCCCGACAAGGACGTGCGCCCGCTGCGCGAGGGACTGATCGATCTCGACGTCGGCGTTCTCGGCGAGTCCGGCCCCGAGGTGCGCGTTCAAACACTCTACCGGGACCACTTCATCGCCGTCGTGCGGCGGGGGCACCCGCTGCTTGCCGACGGCGAGATCACCCCCGAGCGGTATGCGGCCTGCGACCACGTGGTCACATCACGCCGGGGGCGGATCACCGGCCCGGTGGACGACGCGCTCGCCGCCGCCGGATTGACGCGCCATGTCGCTGTCGTCGTGCCCAGCTTCGGCACCGCGCTGTCGACGGCGGCCGCGACCGACATGGTGGCGCTGATCCCCGCGTCCTACTTCGAACACTCGAGAGCAAGCCAGGCGATGCGCTCGTTCGAGCTGCCGGTGCCGACGGAGCACATCACCATCTCGCAGATGTGGCACCCCCGACTCGATCGGGACCCGGCGCACCGATGGCTGCGCGGCGTGGTGCTCGAGGTGTGCCGGCATCACCACGCGAACGCGTCTTGAGATGCTTGCGCCGCCGCGCTCAGGGCACCTCGTGCCCGGTGCTCGCTTGCCAGATGCGATACCAGTCCTCGGCCGACAGCCGCACGTCAAGTGCCGACACGGCGTCGCGCAAGGCGTCGATGCGCCCAGAGCCAGTGATCGGAAGCGGCCGCGCCGGGTGGCGCAGGATCCACGCATAAGCGATGGTCGCGGCGCTCACGCCACGCTGGCGGCCCAGCGCTTCCAGCACGGCGCGCACGCGCCGAGTCTGTGGCTCCTGCCCGGTGAAGAGCCGCCCGCCGCCCAGCGGCGACCAGATCATCGGGCGCAGGCCGAGGTCGGTGCATTGGTCGAGCGTGCCGTCGGACAATGCCTGCAGTTGCAGCGGCGAGAGTTCGATCTGGTGCGTCACCAAGGCGTGCCGGCGGTGCAGCATCGCCAGCTGCGACGGTGCGTGGTTCGAGACGCCGAAGGCCCGCACTTTGCCGGCACCCCGCAACGCGTCGAAGGTCGCCGCGAGCTCGTCCGGGTCCATCAGCAGATCGGGCCGGTGCATCAGCAACAGGTCGATGTGGTCGGTGCGCAGCGCGCGCAGCGAGGCCTCGACCGACGCGATCACGTGGGCGCGCGAACTGTCGTAGGACTTGATCGCGTGCGTCGGCCGCGCGTCAGTGGCGAGCTTGATGCCGCACTTGGTCACGATCTGAAGCCGCTCGCGCAGACCCCGGGCCGCCACCAGGGCTTCGCCGAACAGCGACTCGACGGCATAGTTGCCGTAGATGTCGGCATGGTCGAAGCTGGTGATGCCGAGCTCCAGCGCCTGCTCGATCCAGCGCACACGCGCAGGCACGTCCTGCCGCCACTCGGCCATGCGCCAGACGCCGGCGACGATCGCCGACAGCGAGACGCCACCCGGCTCGAGCGCGATCTGCGGCATGGCGGCACTCATGGCCTTGCCTCCACGCTCGCCATTTGGCGCGCGCTGCGCATCACGAGAAAGAGGTTCGGTTCGGGGCTCATGTTCTGTTCCTTACGACGCAAATTCGAATTGGGCGAGTACGTGATGATGCACCGCGACCATGCCGTTCGCGAGCATCAGCGTGAAGTCCATGCAGAAGATGAAGAACATGAGGCCGCTGAGAACCGGCCAGGATGCATCCCCGCGATCGTGGCCCTCGAGGGCAACTGGCACGTTGGCGGCGAACTGGGTCCCGTGCGCGAGCGCGAGGACAGAAGTCAGAACCGCCACCTGCTTGTCTTCGTGGAACAGCGCTGGATTGAACAACATGGCGCCGGAAAGAACGGCGAATGCAAGGTTCATCCCGCCCAGAAAACGAATCGAGGCCGATACCGTCTTGAGCAGAGGGCTGTGCCGAGCGTGCCGCGGTACCAGCAGCTTTGTGGCCGCAGCCGCAGTCACGCCAAAGTAAATGGCGCCCGCGCCAAACCACAGCACGTTCAGGACCAAAACAGCGTTCAGGCCCAACTGCGCAATGTGGATGAGTTCCTTCATCGTTTGTCTCGTGTGAGTTTGTGAGGTCAAGTGTATTGACTTAAATGTGCGGGAACAACTATCGCGTTCAAAGTTGCGGAGCGCAGATGGCCGCCAGGCCCGGCGGCGACGCAGTAGCATTGCCGCGGCCCCCGCATCGCTCAATGGTGAGCCATGCCTTCGGGGCCCGCAGACAGGACGCGTTCATGGCCAAGGCCAACCCTGCTTTCCAATTGCCTGCGGTTGAGAAGGCCGGCATACGCGAGCTCCATCCTCTCGACGGCGCATTGCTGTTGATGCATTTCGCGTTCCGCGGACTCGTCTCGCAGGCCGACCGGCACCTGGAGAAGCACGGGCTGTCGCGCGTTCACCATCGAATCCTCTACGTCATCGCGCGGGCCGATGGCATCTCGGTCGGCGGGTTGCTGGAGGTGCTCGGCGTCAGCAAACAGGCGCTCCACCGGCCCATGAAGTACCTGCAGGACAACGGCTATGTCGTGGCGGAGCGGGATGCCGTCGAACATCGAGTCAAGCTGCTTCGCCTGACGACGAAGGGCGTGCGCATGGAACGCAGCGCCTCCGACCACGAGCGGGCGGCGATGGAAGGCGCCCTGAGCGGCATGTCATCGTCCGGACAGAAGGCCTGGCGTGATGTCATGGCCGCACTTGCGAAGCAAGCCTGAGCAGGCCCCGCAAAGAGGGGCGAATCGACGCTCAAGCCACTGCGTTGGTCTCTCCCACGTCCACCACGAGTTGCCGGTGGTGCGCATGCGCCAGCGCAGTGGTCACGTCGTGCAGCGGCACCCGTGCGGCACCGCGGCGATAAGGATTGGGTTCCACGCCGAAGCCGAGCGGCCGGCCATCGAGCGCCAGTGCAGTCACGCCGCAACCCGCACCGCGCACGCGATAGACGATCTCGAGCTTGTGCTGCAGCAACGTGACGCGCACGCGCATGCCGTCAAGCGCGGCCGGCAGCACCGGATCGATCAGCAGCGCGTCGGCCTCCAGGCGCAGGCCGAACAGATGCCGCACGACGAGGCCGAACAGGATGCCGGCGCCGCTCGAATACACGCGCCAGCCGCCATCGAGACTGATCGTGCCGAGCCGCACGCGCTCGTACTCGGCGCTGGCCTGGTAGCGGTCGGCGAAGGTGGCGTCCGAACTCGAGTAATAGCAGTTCGACGGCCGCAGGCTCGCCGTGGGCACGATCTCGCTCAGGCCGATCGGGTTGGCCTGGCACAGCGCGTGGAAGAAGCGCTCGGCGTCGCCGACATGCGCCAGCGCCTGCGCGTAGCGCAGGTGCGCGTGCATGTACATGAGGCCGATCTCGCGCCCGAAGAAACTGGCGCTCTCGGCGCGTTGGAAGAGCCGCTGCGAGCCGCCGTGGTACGGCAGCGGCCGGTCGAACAGGCGCACACCGTCGGGGCCGCTCAGGTGCTCGTCGATGAGGCGCAGGTGATGGCGCATCTGCGCGGCATCGAACAGGCCTTCGAGGATCGCGTGGATCATCGCGAGCAGGCTGTAGCGCACGCCGGTCGTCTGGTCGCGCGGGTGCAGCAGATAGCGAACCGCGCTGTCGGTGCCGTCGACCCCATGTTCATCGAACAGTGCGTAGCCGGCGAGCACATCGTCGACCAGCAACAGGCGCAGGAAATCGCCGCGCACCGCGGCCGCCTGGCGTTCGAGCCGCGCCGCCGCGGGCGTGCGGCCGACGCGCCGCAGCGCGCGGGCCAGCGTGGTCAAGGTCTGGTAGTGCAGCGTCACGGTCCAGGCGCTGCACATGTGCTCGCGCATCGACGGGTCGGCCGGCTGCAGCGAGTCGTTCCAGTCGCCATGGCCGTAGGCGGCCAGCGCCGTGCCGGCAATAGTGCGTTGGCGTATCAGCGCGAGCGCGCGCAGGACGTGCTGCCAGACGCTGTAGGCGGCACCGGGATGCGAAGCGCGGCGCGGGAAGAACGGTGTTCGCTCGTCGAGGATCGCGGCATCGCCGCTCGCGATCAGGTACTGCGCCAGCGCCAGCAAGGGCCAGAAGACGATGTCGCCGTGCGAATCGCCGGCGCGGATCGCTGCGTCGCGCTCGAAGAACATGAACCACTGCGGCCAATCGCCGTCGGTGCGCTGCGCCTTCATCACGCGCAACAGCAGCTCACGCACCGGCGCGCTGTGGCCCTGCGCGAGCAGCAGTTCGACCGGGCCCTGGCAGACATCGCGCGTGCCCCAGCCGCCGCCCGAGAACTGCTCGAGGCCGCGCGGCGCGAGATAGTGGACGAGTGCGTTCTGGCGCAGCCAGGGCATCAGCGCCATCAGGCGCGCGAGACGCTCGGCCGGCGCGCTGCCGGTTGGCGCATCGGCGTGCAGCGTCGAGGCCAGACGTTCCGAAGCCACCGGAACCGCATCGGCCGCCGGCACGTCGGGCCCGCCGATGACGAATCGGCCGAGCAGCGTGAAGCGAGCGGCGCGCGCCGGCGCGGTGGTCAGCGTCAGATACGGAAGCTCGCGCGCCACGCCGTCGAGGAACAGCGTCTCGTCGCCGCCCACCTGTTCGATGACGGTGTCGTCCGACGGCTCGATGCGCCAATGACCCTGCGGGAAGCGCTGCCCGAGCTCGCTCTGCGGCGCCGGCGCGAGCCGCACCGCGAGGCCGTCGCGCTGCCAATGCACGCGCCCCGGCGTGCTGCCGTCGTCGCCGTTGAGCGCGACATGCAGGCAGACGAGACAACGCATCGCAGGCCCGTCGATGACCTCCACCTCCAGGCTGAAGGCATGAGGCTCGCTGTGCGCCCGGCTGCGCACGTCGATGCGGCCACCGGCATGGCGATAGATCCAGCGGCACGCATCGGGATGCATCTCGAACGCCGAAGGCTGGTCCAGCAGATGCCAGGCTCCATTAACTTCGACGAAGACACGCAGGCCCTGCGAACGGAACAGCCCGAGGTAGCTGCGCACGGTGGACAGGCAGCGGTTGATGCTGACGTGGCCCTGCGTCAGCATCGAATGGAACACGCCGCCCATCCATACGGTCGAGGTCAGCGCGCTCTCGTCGGGCACCGGCAGCGTGCCGGTGCGCAGCACCTGGCCGTGTGGGCGCAGCACGGCCAGCTCCTTGGCGCGCAAGGCGACGTGGCCATCCGCGCCGTGGAAGAAGCTGAGCGGGCGCCCGTCGGCAGCGCGCTCGACATGGCGGCGCTCGGCGCCGAACAGCGCATCGAGCGCGCGCTCGTTTTGATCCAGGTCCAAGTCCAGCGCCGGCAGCAACGGGGCCGTCGCAAACAGGTTCGGCGTGGGCCGCACGATGGGCCGCTCGGCCCGCCAGGACGGGGCCTGCGCTTCGGGCAAGGCGAGCGTCGCGTCGACGAAAGCCAGGTCACTCGGCGACGTCGCTTCGCGGTGGTCGGCCTGCAGGCCGCCGAACCAGCCCAGGTCCGCCGACGCGCCCGGCGCGAGCTCGCTGGCCGCGTCCTGCAGCGCGGCCATCGCGTGCTCGTGCTGCAGCCGTGTCGCGGGCAAGCCCTGCATCAGGCCGGGCTCGGGCAGGCCCGCACGGCTGGCCAGGCCATGCACCTGCAGCGCGTCGGTCGCATGGGCCACACCGCGGTTCAACGACCCGATGACGCACCACGGATGCCGTGTTCCCACCGCCTGGTTCTGCCGCGATGCGAGCACGGTGCCGCGCTCGGCATGCGCGAGCGGCGTGTGGTCGATGTACTGGCTCACGTAGTACTCGTTGAGCCGCACCGCGGCATACGGCGCGAGCGCGAGATCCTGCAGGTACAGCAGGTCAACATGCACAGGATCCGCGCCGGCGTTCTCGACCTGCACATGCCAGAACCACGCCGGCGCATCGGCCGCCAGCCGCAGCGCCACGCGGTAGCGCAGCCCTTGCCAATCGCCGGCGCCTTCGAGCTCGCCCGCAGCGGCAGCTATGTGCCAACGCGTCGGGCTGCGTGGCCCGAGCAGCGGTGTGGTCCCGATGGTCGGCCCGAGGCGGCGCAACACCAGGTTGGCAGGCCCGCCTTCGAGGGCATTGCCGACGAACAGATTCACGACGATGTCGCCGAAGGCCAGACTGCGCAAAGCGCCGTGGTCATGGCATTCGACACGCAGTCCCGACGGGCTCGTCCAGCCCGTCACAGGGGGTGGCTTGGGAACGGTCATGTACGGATGGACCCGATGCGCGTCGGGCGCTTCATGGCGAGGCTCACAGTGTGCCTGTTCCGGAAAAATTTCCTCAGCGGCGATGGCTGCATGCTCGCTTGTGGCGAAGCACGAATCGTGTTCAATTCAACCTCTCGTCACTGTCGTTCCGAAATGTTGCGATGAACACCAAGAAGATTGCACTCGGGTTGTTTGCCGCTCTTGCAGCGGCCGGCCTCGCGGGCTGGCTCAGCCTCGACAAGGAGACGCGCGGGCTGCTGGCGACGCTGCCGACCAACCGCGACGTTCTGTTCTGGAACCAGCCGCAGCGCGATGCGGCCTTTCGTGCGCTCGATCGGCTGCCTGTTCTGGTCAAGTCGCGGCCTGTGCCGGCCGGCAGCACACCGATGCAGCTGCCCGCAGGCCCGCCGCTGAAGCTCGGGATGGACGTCGACGCCTACATGGCAGGCCAGCGCAGCGCCGCGCTGCTGGTCGTGCACGACGGCAAGCTGCGTTTGGAGCGGTACGGCCTGGGCTTCGACAGCAGCGGCCGCTGGACCAGTTTTTCGGTGGCCAAGTCCATCACGTCGACCCTGATGGGCGCCGCCATCCGCGACGGCTACATCCGCAGCGTGGACGACAAGGTCAGCGACTACCTCCCGCAGATGAAAGGCTCGGCCTACGACGAGGTCAGCATCCGCCAGCTCCTGACGATGACTTCGGGGGTCCAGTGGAACGAGGACTACGCCGACCCGAAATCCGACGTGGCGCAGTTCAACAACCACCAACCCGAGGACGGCGTCGATGCGTTGGTGAGCTACATGCGGCGACTGCCCCGCGAGGTGCCGCCAGGAACGCGCTGGCACTACAGCACGGGCGAGACCAATCTCGTCGGCGTGCTGCTCAGCGAGGCCACCAAGAAGCCTTTGGCGACTTATCTGTCCGAGAAGATCTGGGTGCCGGCCGGCATGGAGCAGCAAGCCACCTGGCTGCTCAGCCGCAGCGGGAAGGAGATCAGCGGCTGCTGCCTCCAGGCCTCGACGCGAGACTACGCTCGTTACGGGCTCTTCGTGCTGAGCGGTGCCCGCGTCAACGGGCAAAGCATCGTGCCGGACGGCTGGCTGGCTGATGCCACGACGGCGCGCACCGACATCGGCCGGCCCGGCCGCGGCTATGGCTATCAATGGTGGACGTACACGGACAGCTCTTTCGCTGCACGCGGCATCTTCGGTCAAGGCCTCTTCATCGACCCGAAGCGCAAGCTCGTGATCGCCTCCAACGCCGACTGGGCCGCAGGCGCGAGCGACCGTGTCGCCAGCGAGGCGCGAGAGGCGTTCTACCGTGCGGTGCAAAAGGCCATCGACGACGAGACTGCGGGTCTGCCCTGACGGCAGTGTTCGAGCTGGGTGCTGCCACGCACCCAAAGAGCTCATCGCAGCCCGGCGAGCACAAATGTGGTGAGCAATTCCTCGCCAAGTACCCGGGAACGTGGCACGACTGTTGCGTGCCAGGCTACGAAATCAGGCCAACGGCGGCCTGATGGGCATACAGCGTCGTCGCCCATTCCTTCGCAAAGCGTCGGAACGGGGATGGCGTTTTTTTTCGTCTGATGTTTTCGCAACCCAAGGAATTGGCATGGCCTATCTACTACCCACCGAGTTCGTCAAGAAGATGGTGGATGCCGGGGAGTCCAAGATCTTCATGTCGACCCGCGACACGGTGATCCGCGCCTACATGGCGGGCGCCATCCTGGCGCTGGCAGCGGCGTTTGCCGTGACCATCAATGTGCAGACAGGCCAGCCGCTCGCCGGTGCCGTGCTCTTCCCGGTGGGCTTTTGCATCCTGTACCTGCTCGGATTCGATCTGCTGACCGGGGTGTTCACGCTCTGCCCGCTGGCGGTGATCGACAAGCGCCCAGGTGCCACCTGGAGCGGCGTGCTGCGCAACTGGTGGCTGGTCTTCGTCGGCAACTTTGCCGGCGCGCTGACCGTCGCACTGTTCATGGCCATCATCTTCACGTTCGGGTTCAGCACCCCGCCCAGCATCGTCGGCGAGAAGATCGGTGGCATCGGCGAGGCCCGCACCCTGGGCTACGCGGCCCATGGCGCTGCGGGCATGCTCACGCTGTTCATCCGCGGCGTGCTGTGCAACTGGATGGTCTCCACCGGCGTGGTCGGCGCGATGGTGTCGACCAGCGTCTCGGGCAAGGTGATCGCCATGTGGATGCCCATCATGGTGTTCTTCTACATGGGCTTCGAGCACTCGATCGTCAACATGTACCTCTTCCCTTCGGGCCTGATGCTGGGCGGCAAGTTCTCGATCGCCGACTATTTCATCTGGAACGAGATCCCGACGGTGATCGGCAACCTGGTGGGCGGCATCACCTTCGTCGGCCTGACGCTCTACTCCACGCACATGCGCACGGCACCGAAGCGCCTCGGCGCGTAATCGACGCCATTCGCGCGGAACCGCGCCACCGGACCGGTCGATGAGCGCCGCGCCGGGCCGCCCCAAGCAAGCTCACCCCCGCGGGGGGCGGGCGACGTACCCGGCGCCCTGGGGGTCAACATGAGCGATACGCTGAAGGTCTCGATCGGCCAGTGGTCCGACAAGGGGCGCAAGAGCACCCAGCAGGACTTCCATGGTGCGACCCTGCCGACGGGGTCGGTGTTGAGTGCCAAGGGCGTCGCGCTGGCGCTGGCCGACGGCATCAGCAGCAGCGAGGTCAGCCAGGAAGCCAGCGAGTACGCGGTCGGCGGTTTTCTCGCCGACTACTACTGCACACCCGACGCGTGGTCGGTGAAGACCTCGGTCGAGCGCGTCGTCACCGCTACCAATTCGTGGCTGCACGCTCAGACCCAGCGCAGCCAGTACCGCTACGAGCAGGACCGCGGCTACGTCTGCACATTCAGCGCCTTGGTGCTGAAGTCGCGCACGGCGCACGTGTTCCACGTCGGTGACACACGCGTCTATCGACTGGTGGAGGCGCGGCTCGAGCAGCTGACCACCGACCACCGCGTGCATGTCGGCGGCGGGCAAGCGTTTCTCGGGCGCGCGCTCGGGATCGACCCGCATGTGGACATCGACTACCTCGCCGTTCCCGTGCGGCCGGGCGAGTTGTTCCTGATGACGACGGATGGCGTGCACGAGCACATGGACGCCGGCTTCGTCGCCGCGGCCATCGCGCGCCATGCCGACGACCTCGATGCGGCGGCGCGGGCCATCGTCGACGAGGCGCTGCGCCGCGGCAGCGACGACAACCTGAGCGCGCAGATTCTTCGCATCGACGCGGTGCCGGAACACGGCGCCGATGAGCTCTTCCAGCAGCTCGGTAGCTTGTCGGTGCCCCCGCCGATCGAGCCGCGCATGGCGTTCGACGGCTACACGATCTTGCGTGAACTGCATGTCAGCCATCGCAGCCACATCCACCTGGCTCGCGACGACGCGACGTGTCAAATCGTCACGATCAAGACGCCGTCGACGGATCTGCGCGACGACCCGGCCTACCTCGAGCGCTTCTTGTTGGAGGAGTGGGTGGCGCGGCGCATCGACAGCCCGCACGTGCTGAAGGCGCACTCGGCCGCACGTGCGCGCCGCTATCTCTACGTCGCTAGCGAATACATCGATGGCCAGACGCTCGCGCAGTGGATGCGCGACCACCCGCAACCGCGGATCGACGCGGTACGCTCCATCGTCGAGCAGATCGCGCGCGGGCTGCGGGCCTTCCACCGCCTCGAGATGCTGCACCAGGACCTGCGCCCCGACAACGTCATGATCGACGCCCACGGCGTGGTGAAGCTCATCGACTTCGGGGCCGTGCGGGTCGCCGGCCTCGCCGAGATGACCAACCTGGAGCGTGGCGAAGAGATTCTCGGCACCGAGCAGTACACGGCGCCCGAGTACTTTGTCGGCGAAGGCGGGACGCCGCGCTCCGACCAGTTCTCGCTCGGCGTCATCGCCTATCAGATGCTGACCGGACGCCTGCCCTACGGCGCCCAGGTGGCGCGCCTGCGCAGCCATGCGGCGCTGGCCAAGCTGCACTATGCACCGGCGTTCGACGCCGACCGCGAGATCCCCGCCTGGATCGACGGGGTGCTGCGCAAGGCCGTGCACCCGAACCCCAGCAAACGCCATGACTCGCTGTCGGAGTTCGTCCACGAGTTGCGCCACCCGAGTCGCGAATTCCTGGCCCGCCACCGCACCCCTTTGATCGAACGCCATCCAGTGGCGTTCTGGAAGGGACTGTCGCTGCTGCTGTTGCTGATGGTCCTGGTGCTTCTGAAGGTGCTGGTCGCAATGCTTTGACTGATTCAAGACGGCATGCGCGTCCTGGCAAGACGCGCATGATTGCCTGGTTCGGTCGAGAGGCACCGCAGTTTGACGAATGCCAGCCCGGCCATCACGGCATCGTTCAGCGCATCGTGCGCGTCTCGCAGCGGCAGCGCGAGCTCGCTCATGATCGTCGCGAAGCGCAGGTCGATCGGGTCGCCGCGCGCGTGAGCCGGCATCTGCCGAAACTTGTAGTCGTAGTACATCGCCGAGACTTCGATCTTTCGCTGCGGCAGGCGCACGCCGAGCATCGGCCAGATCTCGCGGTTGAGCATCGCCACGTCGAACTCGAGGTAGTAGCCAACGAGGGGCCGGCTGCCGATGAAGTCGAGGAGCAGGCGCATGGCCTGCTGCGGGGGCAGGCCTTGCGCGACATCGCGCTCACGCAGCCGGTGGACGCGCATGCTGGCCACCTCGAGCGAGCGCTCGGGCCGCACCAGCAGTTCCAGCCGCTGGCTGGTCAGCAACCGGTTGCCGACGATGCGCACGGCGCCGATCGAGACGATCTGGTCGTGCCGCACATCGAGGCCGGTGGTCTCGCAGTCGAGTGCGACCCATTCTTCGGCGGGTGGATCGTCGTACATGAACGCGAAGTGTTCGTCGGCCAGGTGATAGAGCATCCAGCCGCGGCGCAGCGCACCGAGCGCGCGCTTCATTGCGTGCCAGGGCATGGCCATTCGTCGCGTCACGCCGCCTCCAGGTGGAACTGGTGGCGAACGATGGCCTTGAATCGCTTGACCACCGCAAGCGCGTCCTTCAGCAGGTCGCGCTCCAGGCTGCTCAGCTTGTCGCTTCGCACGCCGCCGCTGACCGTGCCGGCGGTGTCGAGTTCGGCGAGACCGGCTTTCAGCTTCAGCCCCATCAGCAGATGAAGGCTGTCGGCGAGATCGGTAGCGAACGCGGGCGACAGGCGCCCGGCCGCCACCAGCGCATCGATGCGCGCTCGCGTGCCGGTGGCCTGCACACGTTCGCTCAACGCCAGGCTGCGCACGCCATGCACGATCGGAAAGATGCCGCACTTCTTCAGGTCGAGCGTCTGCTTGTCCTGCTCGCCGATCAGCAGCAGCCGGTTCCACCAGCCGCCGGACTCTTCGGGGAACAAGTCGATCGCTGCGGCAAAGCGCCCGAGCAGCGCGTCGTCGTCCGCGATGAGCCGGTCCACCTCGGCACGAACCTCGGTCAACAATGTGGCGTTGCCGGCGACCGCGTGCGCGTCGATGAAGATCGCCAGCGCCATCAAGCCTTGCGGATCGGGCCGGAGCAACCAGTTGCGCACGACGCTCTTGAAGGCGCCGGCGCTGCGCCGCCACAACGGGTTGCAGACCATGATCCCGCCCGGGCAATCGGGGTAGCCGAAATCGCGCAGCGCCGCAGAGAAGCGCAGGCACGCCTCGGCAACGTCCGCCTCGCTCGTCGTCGCGTCGTCACGCAGGATCAGGCCGTTGTCCTGGTCTGTCTTCAGCAACTGCTCGCCACGCCCTTCGCTGCCCATGACGAACAGACAGCTCTCGGCCAGCAGGCCGGGCGGCGCAACCAGTTGCCAGGCGCGTTCGAAGAGCTTGGCATTCAGTGCCTGCACCAGCTTGCCGATCTGGCCGACGGGGGTACCGCCGCGGTATAGCAGCGCGACGAATCGTGCGATCTTCGCGACCTGCACGCCGAGCGCATCGAGATCTTGCGCCTGCACGATCTGCACCGTGATCAGGTACGAATGATTCGACAGAAAGCTCAACAGGTCGAGCTGCTCGAGCAGCCCGACGATTCGATCGCCCTGCGCGACGACGAGCCGGTGCACTTGATGCTGGATCATCAGCGCGAGAGCGTCGAACAAGGGTGCGTCGGGCGAGATCGAGACGAGCTTGAAGGTCGCCAGCTCGCGCACCGCCAGCGCGTCCAGCGGCCGGCCGTCGAGAACCGCGCGCTGCAGCCCGGTGTTGGTGAAGATGCCGAGCCGCGCATCGTCTCGCACCAGCACGCTGCTTGTGCGTTGTGCCTGCATCAGCGTGGCAACGGCAACGATGCTGGCGGCGCCGTCGACGACATGCGCCGGCCGCAGGAACGCCTCCGCGACGCGCGACGCGGTCAGGGCATGCATCTCTCGTTCGCTGTGGCGCTGAGCCAGCGCGCCGAGCTTGTGCGAGAGGTCCGAGAACAGCAGCGAGCCGAAGGTGGCGTTGCGCGAGATCAACGCATTGACCGTCTCCTTCGCGAGCTCATAGGCGAGCACCTCCTCGGCCGCGACGAAGCGGCTGCTCGCCCGGCCGGCGACGAGCGAGCGGCCGTCGAAGCAATCGTGAGGCCCGTAGGTCGCGACCATCTCGCCCGCATCGAACTGCGAGACATGGCCCTTGATGATGACGAACAGGTGCGACGGTTCGATGCCGGGGTCGAGGATCGTCTCGCCTTCGCGGAAGTACGCGATGTCCACGGCGTCGCGAACCAGCCGCTGTTCGTCGGCATCGAGCCCATCGAAGGGCGATGACGTGAAGTCGAATGCGTTGGGCATGGCACATCATGAATCAGCTCGCGCCACCCGAGCAGGTGCCGGCGACCCATCGATCGCACCAAACCTTGACGCAGCTCAAGCTCGCTCTCTGTCAGGCGGTCAGGCTGTAAGGATCGTGCATGGATTGCCGTCCAGCATGACGCCACTCGCCGAAAGGAAACTGAACATGCAACCCGATCTGACAACGCGCATCCTGAAAGATCCGCGATACCAAGAGCTGAAGGCCCAACGTTCGCGATTCGGCTGGTGGCTGACGCTGGCGATGATGGTCGTCTACTACGGCTTCATCTTGCTGGTCGCTTTCGACAAGCCCTTCCTCGCGACCAGACTGGGCGCAGGCGTCACGACGATCGGCATGCCGATCGGCTTGGCCGTCATCGTCTTCACGGTCGTCATCACCGGGCTCTACGTGCGGCGCGCGAACGGCGAGTACGACGCGCTGACCGAGCAGATCGCCAAGGCGGCCCTGAAATGAGCGCCCGGATGCTCGCCAGGTCATTGGCCACGATCGCGCTTCTCGGCGCCTGCGCCGCAGCGATGGCCGCTGGCGCAGACCTCGGCCAGGCAGAGAAGCAGCCGACCAACTGGACCGCGATCAGCATGTTCGCCGTCTTCGTCGTCGGGACGCTCTTCATCACCAAGTGGGCCGCGGCCAAGACCAAGTCGGCGGCCGACTTCTACACTGCCGGCGGCGGCATCACCGGCTTCCAGAATGGTCTGGCCATCGCAGGCGACTACATGTCGGCCGCGTCGTTCCTCGGCATCTCGGCCGCGGTGATGGTCGGTGGCTTCGACGGCCTGATCTACTCGATCGGCTTTCTCGTCGGTTGGCCCGTCGTGACCTTCCTGCTCGCCGAGCGGCTGCGCAATCTCGGCAAGTTCACCTTCGCCGACGTGGCCGCGTTCCGCTTCTCGCAGACGCCGGTGCGGGTGTTCGCGGCATCGGGCACGCTGGTCGTCGTCGCGTTCTATCTCATCGCGCAGATGGTCGGCGCCGGGCAGCTGATCAAGCTGCTGTTCGGCCTGGAGTACTGGATCGCGGTCGTCATCGTCGGCGCGTTGATGATGGTCTATGTCCTGTTCGGCGGCATGACCGCGACGACCTGGGTGCAGATCATCAAGGCGGGCCTGCTGCTGGCTGGCGCAAGCTTCATGGCCTTCATGGTGCTCTACCACTTCGGCTTCAGCCCCGAGGCGATGTTCGCCAAGGCGGTCGAGGTGAAGGCAGGCATCGCGGCGGCAGTCGGCAAGTCGCCGACAGAAGCAGCCGCCCAGGGCTTCTCGATCATGGGCCCCGGCGGGTTCATCAAGGACCCGGTCTCGGCGATCAGCTTCGGCATGGCACTGATGTTCGGCACCGCCGGGCTGCCGCACATCCTGATGCGCTTCTTCACCGTGCCCAACGCGAAGGAAGCACGCAAGTCGGTGCTGTGGGCCACGACCTGGATCGGCTATTTCTACATCCTCACCTTCATCATCGGCTTCGGCGCGATCACCTTCGTGCTGACGAACCCGCAGTTCCTCGATGCCAAGGGCGGCCTGCTCGGTGGCGGCAACATGGCGGCGGTCCATCTTGCCAACGCGGTCGGTGGCAACGTCTTCCTCGGGTTCATCTCGGCCGTGGCGTTCGCGACCATCCTGGCCGTCGTCGCGGGGCTGACCTTGTCGGGTGCCTCGGCGGTGTCGCACGATCTCTACGCGACGGTGATCAAGAAGGGCAAGGCTGACGGCGCCGCCGAGCTGAAGGTCTCGCGCATCACGACCGTGTGCCTGGGGATCGTCGCGGTCGTGCTCGGCATCGCGTTCGAGAAGCAGAACATCGCCTTCATGGTCAGCCTGGCGTTCGCCATCGCGGCGTCGGCCAACTTCCCGGTGCTGCTGATGTCGGTGCTCTGGAAGGACTGCACGACCCGCGGCGCGGTGATCGGCGGCTTCCTCGGGCTGGTCTCGTCGGTGCTGCTGACGCTCGTGTCGCCGGCGGTGTGGGAGGTGACCCTCGGCTACCCCAAGGGCTCTGCCCTCTTCCCGTACGCGTCGCCGGCGCTGTTCTCGATGACCATCGGCTTTGTCGGCATCTGGTTGTTCTCCATCCTCGACAAGAGCGCGCGCGCCGCGCAAGATCGTGGCGGCTTCGTGGCGCAGCAGGTGCGCTCGGAGACAGGCATTGGTGCCTCGACGGCTTCAGGTCATTGAACGGACCGACCCATTTTTCAAGGAGTAATCATGAGCAAACGAGACGTGGTGGTTCTGGGCGTGGCCCGATCGGCGATCGGAACCTTCGGCGGGGCGCTTGCCGACATCGAGCCCGCCGAACTGGCGGGCACGGTGATGAAGGAGGCGGTCAAGCGCTCCGGCGTCGACCCGAAGGCTATCAACTACGTGACGGTGGGCAATACGATTCCCACTGAGAGCCGCTTCCCATACGTGGCACGCGTGGCCGCCATCCAGGCCGGGCTGCCGATGGAGTCGGTGGCGATGTCGGTGAATCGCCTGTGCTCCTCCGGCCTGCAGGGCATCGTCACGACCGCACAGAACATTCTGCTGGGCGATTGCGACTACGGCGTGGGCGGCGGCGTGGAGGTCATGAGCCGCGGCGGCTATCTGTCGACAGCGATGCGCAGCGGCGCGCGTATGGGCGACACCAAGCTGCTCGACATGATGGTCGCCACGCTGACCGATCCGTTCGGCGTGGGCCACATGGGCATCACCGCCGAGAACCTGGTCGCCAAATGGGGCATCACGCGCGAGGAGCAGGACACGCTGGCGGTCGAGTCGCATCGCAAGGCAGCCGCAGCGATCGCCGAAGGCCGCTTCAAGTCGCAGATCGTGCCCATCGTCAAGCAGACGAAAAAGGGCGAGGTGGTCTTCGACACCGACGAGCACGTCAAACCCAACACCACGCTCGAGACCCTGGCCAAGATGAAACCGGCGTTCAAGAAGGACGGCTCGGTGACGGCCGGCAATGCCTCGGGTATCAACGACGGCGCAGCCTTCTTCGTGCTGGCGGATGCGGCGGTCGCGGCGGCTGCCGGCCACAAGCCGATGGCGCGGCTGGTGTCTTATGCAGTGGCCGGCGTGCCCAACGAGATCATGGGCGAAGGTCCGATCCCCGCCTCGCGGATGGCGCTGAAGAAGGCCGGCCTCACGCTCGATCAGATGGACGTGATCGAGAGCAACGAAGCCTTCGCGGCGCAGGCCATTGCGGTGGCGCGCGGTCTCGAACTCGACATGAGCAAGGTCAACCCGAATGGCGGCGCGATCGCACTCGGCCACCCGATCGGCTGCTCGGGCGCGTTTCTCGCCACCAAGGCGGTGTACGAGCTGCATCGCACGGGCGGGCGCTATGCGCTGGTGACGATGTGCATCGGTGGCGGGCAAGGCATTGCCGCTGTGTTCGAGCGACTCTGAGGGGCGCGACCAACCCTTCGCCTTTGCTCTGTTTATCGCTTGAAATGCGGGCTACTAGAACGACTCCCAGTCGTCGGTACCCGTCTTGACTGGACCTGCGGCGCGCGGCGCCGGGGTCGCGGCGACCGCACCCTCCTTGCGCGTCACAGCGGCGCCGACAAAGCTCGGACGCACGACGTTGTTCGCGCGGCTGGGCTTGCGGCGCTCCGCCGTCTTGGTGCTCGATGCGGCGACCACCGGCGTGGTCGCGTGGCCCGGTCTTGCTTGATCGAGTTTGAATGCCGCGACAGCCTGCACCAGCTGCTGCGCCTGCACTTTCATGCTTTCCGCGGCGGCCGCGCTCTGTTCGACCAGCGCGGCGTTCTGCTGCGTGGCTTGATCCATCTGGCCGATCGCATCACCGACCTTGGCGACGCCGGCGCTCTGCTCGGTGCTGGCCGCGCTGATCTCGCCCATGATGTCGGTCACGCGCTTGATCGAGTTGACCACCTCGGTCATCGTCAGCCCGGCCTGGTCGACCAGCGCCGTGCCGTGCGCGACGCGCTCCACGCTGGCGCTGATCAAACCCTTGATCTCCTTGGCCGCTTCGGCCGAACGACCCGCGAGGCTGCGCACCTCGGAGGCCACGACCGCGAAACCGCGGCCCTGCTCGCCGGCACGGGCCGCTTCGACCGCGGCGTTCAAGGCCAGGATATTGGTCTGGAACGCGATGCCATCGATCACGCCGATGATGTCGGCAATCTTCTTCGACGACTCGTTGATGCCCTTCATCGTGTCGACCACCTGCCCCACGACCTCGCCGCCCTTGACGGCCACGGTGCTCGCGCCGAGCGCGAGCTGGTTGGCTTGCCTGGCGTTGTCGGCGTTTTGCTTGACGGCGCTACCGAGCTGCTCCATCGACGCAGCGGTCGCTTCAAGAGCCGACGCCTGCTTCTCGGTGCGACCCGACAGATCCTGATTGCCTTGCGCGATCTGAACCGAGGCAGAGGCCATGCTGTCGCTGCCGGCGCGCACCTGGGTCACGATCTTGGCGAGGTTCTCGCACATCCGGGTCATCACCGCGATGACGCTGGACGCATCGCCCGCCGCCACCGGGACACGAACCGTCAAGTCGCCGCTGGCCACCGCATGGGCAATCGCCGCGGCATCGCCCGGCTCGCCGCCGATGGCCGACCGAACCGTCTTGCGCGCCCATTGCCCGAGTGCGATGAGCGCGACGGCCGACAGCGCAAAGACGAACAGCTGCACCCAGCTCAGGTCCGATTGCGTGGAGGTCAGCGAGGCCATGGCGGCGTCGGCGAACGAGGTCGACACCTTGACCGTCTCGTCGACGCCGGCGCGATGCTCGACGTAGGCGGCATGAGCGGTCGCAAGCGCGGCCTGTGCCGCCGCGGTATCGCCGGCCGCGAGCGCGACCAGGACCGGCTTGGACGCGGCGATGAAGCGCAGGCCGGCGGCATGCTGTTTGCCGAGAAGCTGCGACTCCAGGCCATAGGGCGGGTTCTGCGTCCAGTAGGTGACCCGCTCGCCATACTCTTTTTCAAGCCGCGCCGCCTCGGCACTCGCGGTGGCCAGCGGCATCGAGCCTTCGATCGCCTGCGACAACACGAGGCGCAATTCGATGAGGTAGAGCGGTGGCGGCAAGATGTCGGCAGTGACGTCTTTCGAGACCAGCGCACGTTGCGCAGACTGGCTCGCGCTGCGCGCGCCCCACATCGACGCCCCGGTGAGAATCCCTGATGCCAGCACGCTCGCTGCGATCAGCAGCAGCAAGATGCTACGGATGGATTTCATGATTCGTCCCTTTTCGTTGTCGCTCAATGAGCAGATCCGTTGAGGCGAATCGTCAATGGGTTCTTTGTCGGCTATCGGCACCGCAGCTTGAGCAAAGGTGCCGGCGGACGAGCCGCTGAATCGGTTGAAATGGACAGCTCCACCGGATTCTTGTTGGCGGTGCCCATCGCGCGGGCAACTCTCTGCTCGTGCGCGTCCGCGCGCTACGCCGCAGCAACCGCCGGTTCTCGTGCCCGACGCAAGACGGCGCCCAGAATCTCCAGACCCTGCTGAACCTCATGCGCCGTGCTGTTCAGGCGGGGCATGAACCGCAGGCAGTTGGGTCGAGCGGCGTTCACGAGCAGGCCGTGGGCGCGGCACTCGCGCACCATTGCCGCCGCCGTGTCGGCTCCCAGATCCAGTGCGAGCAGCAGCCCGTCGCCACGCACCTCACCCAGGTCCAGGCGAGCCGACAGATCTTCCAGACCGCCGCGCAGCAGCTGGCCCATGGCACGCACGTTGGCGAGGAACGCGGGTTGGCTCAGGACACCCAGCACCTCCAGGCTGACCGCGCACATCAGCGGGTTGCCTGCGTAGGTTCCGCCCTGGTCGCCATGCTCGAAGACGCTGCAGTGCGCCTGCGCCAACACGGCGGAGATCGGCACGCCACCGCCCAGGCCTTTGCCCAGGGTCATGATGTCCGGCGTGACCCCTGATTGCTGAAACGCGAAGAGCTGACCCAGGCGGCCGCACCCGGTTTGGATCTCGTCAAAAATCAGCAGCAGGCCGCGCTCATCGCACAACTGCCGAAGCGACTTCAGGAAGGCGGGCGATGCAGGTCGCACGCCCGCCTCGCCCTGGACGGGCTCCAACATGACGGCGACGGTGCGCTCGTTGATCGCACCGATGACCGAGTCCAGGTCGTTCAGGCGCGCCTTGGCGAACCCGGGCATTTGCGGCGGGAAGAGCTTGTCCCAACCCGCCTTGCCGCTGGCGGCCATGGTGGCCAGGTTGCGGCCATGAAAGCCGTTTTCGAAGGTGATGATCTCGTGGGCACCCGCGCGTTGGACACGGCCCCACTTGCGTGCCAGCTTGATCGCACCTTCATTGGCCTCCGCCCCGGTGCTGCCGAAGAACACCTGCGCGAAACCGCTCAGCTCGCACAAGCGCGCCGCCAGCTTGAGCGCAGGCAGGTTGTAGACCGCCGGGCTGGGCGTGAGCAGCTGCGTGGACT
>Ga0307508_10000158_pt1 | contig 81181 bp, 100 predicted proteins | sample 9_EM_MG_FD_203089 | JGI IMG/M metagenome (GOLD analysis project Ga0307508, IMG submission 203089) | Populus trichocarpa ectomycorrhiza microbial communities from riparian zone in the Pacific Northwest, United States - 9_EM | ecosystem: Host-associated > Plants > Roots > Unclassified | place... | reverse complement strand
CGCGGCCCCGCCGCCCCCCCCCGCCCCCCCCCCCCCCCCCCCCCCCCCCCCCCCCCCGCCCCCCCCCCCCCCCCCCCCCCCCCGCCCAATCCGGAGTTGCTTCATTCATTTGCATATTTTCGGAGCATTTTTTGTTTTATTTTGCATGACGGGATGTGTGGTCGCATTCACGACGTTCATTAAGCTCATGAGGAAGAGTCTAATAGGAAGAGAAACAATGGAGATGAAGTTGTGTGCGTGTATCACACTTGAATGAAAAGCGTTTCATGGAAGATGTTTTCTCGTACATACTCGCTTACAATTGAATTGAGGATACCCTCCAGCAGATACTTAGTTATCTACTGGCAGTGCGAAAGGCGGGAAGACAATAGGCATCTAGTCCTATTAGTGGCGGGATCGATATCTTGCTTCAATCACAGGCTCCCGTGAGCGATAGATAGTGAAAGGAATCATGTACTCCACTCCAAGGTCCCCGTGCCTGTCAAGTCGAAATTGCGACCATCTTGCTTTTGTTAGATGCCTCGAGATATATAGTGCAGTGTGGCACAGGTACGGATGATGGTTCATCGATCGCATGCAATCATAACATGGCGATACAAACTGGTTCCCATACCGAAGTAATGATTCTATAATAATGTGGCATTGAGGAAGTTGTGAGTGAGAGTTTTTTTGTTCTGTTTCGGGTTGTACTTAGCTTGGTAACAGGCACGTTTCATATCGTCAATTTGTATACAAGGTATGCATATACAAAAAGAAAGTTTTCGTTCGCTGGAAGCTAAGAGTCTCAACCTTTTTGATCTTCACAGCTGTTGGGAAAAGAAAAAAAAAGTAAAGCCTCAAACGGAAGAAACAAATATAAAACCACCACCTATTAGCACCGGAAGACACGGCGGTGGAGGGTACGTGCGATGATCCATCAAGAGTAGCAGAGTGACACTCCGTGATACACTCCCGAGCCGCTGAACGCCGGGGTTGTGAAACGTCGCAACCTGTCCTTAAGCCTCCGAGGCTGACGCTTCACTCGCTCACTCGCCTACAACAACAATCAATGTACCGTGCACTCCTCCAGCAGCGATGAGTAGTACTACCCTCAACGACGAATTCTTTGGCGGAGAGAAAGCCAGCGGTCTTAAAACGTTCGATGCATTCCGTAAGCCTTCCTCCCCTTGCAGCTTAATGTCTACTCACACGTACCGCTAACCCTTCCTGCGTCGACTTATCCAGCAAAAACCCGTCAGACCTACCGCGTCCCCTCGTCGCGCGGGGGAGCACTGACGGTGGCACTGTCACTGCTGTGCATCTACCTGACCTGGCACGAGCTGCTGCAACACCTGGACGGGACGGAGACGCAGTCGTTCGGGGTCGAGCACACGATCGGGCACAGCATGCAGATCAACCTCGACATCACGGTGGCAATGCCGTGCGACTCTCTGCACATCAACGTCCAGGACGCGGCGCTGGACCGGATCCTCGCCAGCGGCATCCTGAAGAAGGAGAGCACGTCGTTCGACGACACGAGCGCGCACCGGCTCGTCACCATCGGCGACCGGCGCGACCACGTCTACGATGTGATGGCGCGTGCGAAGAAGTCAAAGTTCGGCAAGAGCAAACGGCGACCCACCGCGTGGCTCACTAGGGAGGACCGCAGCAGCTGCAGGATCTACGGGAGTATGGATGTTAACCGCGTTCGCGGCGACTTCCACATCACCGCCAAAGGTCACGGCTACGAGTCCGTCGGCGACCACATCGATCACAACACCTTCAACTTCTCGCATGTCGTCAACGAACTCAGCTTCGGCGAACTGTACCCGAAACTGGTCAATCCCCTCGACGATGTCACCGCCACCACCGAGGAGCACTTCTTCAAGTTTCAGTACTTCCTCACCATCGTTCCCACAGAGTATCACTCGGAGACCAACGGCAGGAGCCTCCTCACGAACCAGTACGCCGTCACGGAGACGAGCGGGCCTGTCTCCCACTACCGTGTCCCTGGCATATTCTTCAAGTACGACATCGAGCCGCTGAGTCTTGTGGTTACCGAGCACCGCACGCCGTTCCTCAGGTTCCTCATCAGGATCATCAACATCGTCGGCGGTGTCCTGGTCAGCGGCAATTGGGTCTACAAGCTGGTGGATCTGTTTGTGGAGTACTTTAGGAAGAAGAAGAGGAGTATGGATGGGATGATCAACGGTAGGCTGGGAGGAGAATCGCATAAGGATTGATGGGGGGGGGGGGGAGAGGCAACGAGATACCATGTGCCATGTTGGAACGGGCTGTGTTTCTATTTGTTTCTGATTCGCGAGGTGTCATCTTGCTTTGTTGGTCTGCTTCTTGATATCATCTACTATTGGAGTTTTTTGCGTACTTGCATCCCGTCTACCCATCTCATTTCCGCCAAATATTTATCTGTGAATATCACATCTATAGCTCATCTAGGTATCTCGTCCATTGCTTTTTTTTAAACTAATCCGAGATGAAGAACATCAGGGCAAACCCAGTAGCCATCGCCGCCCTGGTACTTCGGTTAGCATGCTGCCGATTATATACCCCACGATTGGAAGAAAACTCACCCCTGTTTCAATGTCTTGATAACCTCTTCCCGCTTGTTACTCCCGGTCTCCAGCAACTCCGGAATGACACTGAATCCGACGTAAAGGAACGTGCCAGCCGTAAACGGGAGGACCAAATCCCCGGCCCTCAGATCCGTGCCTAGCACGCCCTCGCCCATCTTGACGCCTTGCTTCGCGGCGTCGCCGCCCTTGCTGTACTCCTGGATCGCGATCCCGATCAGCGTGCCGGCGAAGGCTCCGAGCGCGGTGACGAACTGCGCCATCATCGCCTGCCACTTGGTGAACCCGCCCTGGATCAGGAGCGCAAAGTCGCCGACCTCGTGCGGGATCTCGTGCAGCATCACGGCCATGCACGTGGTGGCGCCGACGAGCGGACCGGCGTAGAACGCGCCCGACATCGCCAGTCCGTCGGTGATGTTGTGCGTAAAGTCCGAGACGAGATTGAGGAGCGACGAGACCTTGAGGGACGGCGAGATGGACTTCTTGCTGTCCTCCTCCTCCTCCTCCTCCTCCTCCTCCTCTTCTTCTTCTTCGTCGGAAGTGGTCGGCGTGACTCCCGCTTTCTTGCGCTGCACGAGCCCACTAGAATCCACTCCCTTCTCCGCCCCGGTTCCCATTCCCTGCGCACCGCGCGAGTGACCGTGGCCGTGTCCACTTCCGCTTCCGCCTCCCGCAGTGATGATCCGCAGCGTCTTGTCCATCGCCACGAACGTCGCGAACCCGATGAAGATGAACAGCCCGAGGACGGCGTTCCTGTTGGGATCGTTCAGCACGAAGTGCGCAGCGCCGTCGTGGGGCTCGCCCATGAACGACTGCGGCACGAGATGCAGCAGCGTGTCGCCCAGCAGTCCGCCGACTGCGAACGCGACCATGACCGAGAGCGACGCGGGATCTATGTCCGCGGGACAGAGGGCGAGCAGGAAGTCTGAGCATGTACGTTAGTAGTGGTAGTGGCAGGGGGGATGGGAGGTGTGCACGGACTGGGTGGTCCGGAGATGTAGGCAGTGGCCAGAAGCGAGTTTACCGCTGGACCCGCGGGGAAGAGGACGGCGAAGACGCGCTTCATGCGCGACGAGGTCTCGGGCTCAGCGGCGAGCCGTGCCGCATTGAGGTTCTGGACGAACGAACATCCTTGGAGCTTGTGGTCAAGGTCAGGAATTGAGAGGTCCAAGAGCGAGCTCGAAGCTGCCTTTTCCGAGGAACCGGCAATTGACGCTGCCGCAAAGAAGGCTGTGTAGAGTAGCGCTAGGCGGAGAATGTTCGTGCGGGGACGGGAGAGGAGGGACATAGTAGTGGTGATGGGTATAATAGCCAGGACGCGTCGCATTGAGGCAGTTGGGGTATGGTGCGGTAGGGGTTTGTATTTTTCTATATAATATGCAATGTAAGGTACTCAATCGTTGCAACGAAGCCGACGGCTCGGCAGGATGCAATCGTGTTCAATAGTGGTTTTCGGGACGTATTCCTTGAGTTTCTTTTGGCTTGCTTTCGAACCTTAAGCTTGGGCAAGACGGATGGGTACGAGTGATTGGGTGTGACTACAGAACGGTTTCAGATCAACTGCATGCACTCCTTCGGCTCCGCAATACTGCGATCTGGACAGCAGGCTCGTTTATTCGAGACTAAGTGCTCTGGTTCGCACCGTAGACCATAATGAGTCCAGAGAAATTGGTATTTTACTTGATGGTTAACGCTCCCTCTTGTCCATCACTATTGACGTATTGCTCAGAACAGCTAGCATACCCTTTTCCAACACCCGATGTTCTCACGCAACCAACCACTCCGTCTTGTACTTGCCCCCACTCAATTAGACGACTGGAGGGAGGTAGAACGGATAGCCACTGTTCTTCTGTCTGAAGAGTCCGAGCAGGAAGCTGAATGTACACAACAGCACAGCGTTCCAGATAAGAATACCAGCCTTTTGCTTGGTGGGATCAGTTACGCGCGGCATCTTCATAGCCAGAGAGATGGCGCAGAAGGCGAGCACGGCATCTGCCATTGCGCCCAATTAGCCACTCCACACGATCACCTCGCTGTACCGAGGACAGAACATACAAACGACAGCGACAATCTGCGTTTCCATTCCAAACTGGTTGCTGAATCCGCCGGCGATGTAGGAGATACCGCCCTTTCCGTTATTGGCGACATAAGGAACCCGTCTGATGTGATTAAACATGTGGCCACTGGTGAAGAGCAGAATGAGGATGAGCGAGATCGCCGCCCACAGGTTGCGCGAGTAGAGCGCGGGCTTCAGCGTGTTGAAGGAGAGTTTGAGAATGCTAAGACCGAGGAGTGCAGCGCCGCCACCAAGAGCGAGGTTGGTGTAGTCGAACGGCCGCAATACTTTCGGGTCGAGGTGGGTGTTCATCGAGATCCATTGGGCGACACGTTCGGCGGGAATGGCGCTGGGACATGTCAGTCGCATACCGACGCGGGGAAAGATGAGTCCTGTACTTCTGCGTAAAGTCGAACTTCATGGGCTCGACTACGTGCTCGAAATTCGCATTTGGACCTATGGTAGGAGGGAACAGGAACATGATGGGAGCGGTATTCAATCCGAGCTATCACCAGCTGGTCAGCCATATTATCTTCCTGGAGTCCTACTAGAGGTTCCACACACCTTCAGGAAAGTATCGCGGCCATTGGAAAAGTCCAGAGAGGTAAAGAACAGACTATCCCCACTCTTATGACTGCGCTGCCAGCTCGTAGCCAGCAATTCGTACTCGGACTGGAATTCCCTGCACAGATGGCAGCCGAACTTCGGATCCAGCGCGGTCAACAGCACCACCGATGTGTAGTTTCTCGGCGCAACGACGAGGTCTGTGTATAGCTCATTTGTGAGGTGCAACACGCCAGACTTTGCTTTTGTGGAGGTAAGAGCCGAGAACTTTGCGAGCATGCCATTGCCGGCGTCGTCAGCAGCTGAGACCGCCGTGATTGGGGATATCGCTAGCAGCGAGAGGAGCGGAGCGAGTAGACGCATCGGTAGTCAGTCGGTCGGTTGAGGATCAGCTTTTGGTGGTGAGTTGTTTTGTTTGGAGGTGTAAATAATCGTCTCTCGCTCGCTCGAGATTCACTTCTGGGCCGCGCAACGCAATGGCCAGCCATGTGAGTTGATGCTAGTTCAGGAGAGGTGTCAACACCCGCAACCTGGCGTTAGCGTTATCTAATCAAGATCATCAAGATCATCAGGAGGTTATGTATTCTATGTAGTGCGAGCACCTAGCCTAGTCTATACTAGCATCTTTGGTTTGGACGCGCCAAACAACAAACTCTCATCGCGTCGTTCCTCCTACATATCCGCCCCCTCTGTCCGCCCCTCCCCTGATATTCGCTCTGTCACTTTTAAAACACTACATCCCGCCTCCTAGCCCTGCAAGCCTTCTCTTCTCAGTAAATCGGATTGCCTTCACCCTCCGCCTGACGTGTTTCCCATGGCGCCCCTAGGAGAAACAGCACCTGATGACGTTCCTTCAGAGACACCCCAGACGTTGTTGTCAATCAACGCCGAAGTAAGCGATTTTTCCTTCGCATTCAATTTCCTGCGATGAAATCGTATTCTAATGCGCAAGGTAGCTACGTCGCAAACTCATGATATCCGAAGCGATGCTCTCCTATTACAACAGTGTAGCGGAGCGGAAACGTCTTATAGCCGCTGACTGTGCACGGCCCCTCCAGAATCGGTTGTTACATCTCCAGCCGCTTCACAATGAACTGTACGAGGAGTACTCCAAGACGCTTGAGCAGGTGGGGGCCATGGAGGAGGAGTTGGCGCTGTTGCGGAAATCTGAGGCGCAATTGAAAGTTTCGCAGATGGAGGCGGTCTCTTTACGTGGGAAGCTGCGCGGCGCGGAAATGGAACTGCTTGAGATCAAGTCTACGACGCAATCTTCAGCGGCGGAATTGGTCGACGAAAAGAACATCGCTATCATCAAGCTGGCAGACGCTCAATTGGAGTACCAGCTAGTCAAGGATAAGTCGGCGGCGTTGGAGGCGCAGGTAGCGGAACTGAAGGAATATTTTGGCTCCAGTGAGAAGGTGATGAAAGCCGAGATTGCAAACTACAAAAAGCAACTCAAATCCCTACAAATCACGCATGAGAAGGCACTTGAACGGGCTGTGTCTGAGCGCGAGGAACTAGAATCTCAAAACCTTCAGCTGAAAACCGAGAAGGCCGCCGCGGAGGCAGAGATCGGGGCGGTCACAGAGAAGCAGGAATCGGCAAAGGTTTTCAAGAAGGAGATTTCGGATTTGAGGGCAACAATTGCGAAGGATAAGAAAGCTTTGGAGAAAGCCGAGAAGGACGCCGAAGCAGCCTTTGCAAAGGTTCAGGAGTTGTCTGAGTTACGAACGAACCTCGAAAACGAGATCGAAGCCCGAACTCAGGCCGAGAAACAGCATGAGGAGGAGCGAAATGCCCGCAAACAAGTCGAGAAAGACCTTGAACGTCTACAGGCAGCTAGAGAGAAAGCACCAGCTAAAGAGTCTGCAGCGAAGGGTGCTAAAAAAGAAATCACGGAGCTAAAGGCGACCTTGGAGAAGGAAATCCAAACTCGCCAAAAAGCGGAGGAGGAGCGGGATACAGAGCAGAAGCTTCGCGAACAAGTCCAGAAAGAGCAGGAAGAGGAGCAGAAAGCTCGCGAAAAGGCCGAGAAAGATCTTGAGCGCATGCGGGCGTCAAAAGAGAAGGCGCCAGTGAAGGGTACAAAAAAGGAGCTCTCAGACCTAAAGTCAGCTTTGGATAAGGAGATCGAAGCTCGAGAACAGGCCGAGAGAGAACGGGCGGAAGAGGCGAAGATTCGGGAGAAGGCTGAAAAAGATCTCGAGCGTTTACAGGAAGCGAAGTCGGCGAAAGAACCAGCGGCAAAAGTCAGCAAGAAAGAGGTCACAGAGTTAAAAGCTTCTCTCGGAAAGGAGGCTAAAGCTCGTGAGAAGGCTGAGCGCGAATTTGCTCGATTCAAAGTAGACCACGAAGCCAAACTCGGAATCCTGGAAAGGCAGCTCGAAGCTGCACGGGCGAATGTAAAGAAGATCGAGGGAGCCGGTTCCAAAGCACCAATGTCCAAGACAACGACTACGAAAATTCCCCTCGATAATCCTCGGAAACGCCCTGCATCTAATCATCTGACGATGGACGACCTCGAAAACTCTGTTAAGAGGCCTCGAAATAAGCAGCCTAAAGAATCAGGATTCTCCATAACCCCCTTTCTCAAGCGACAGGCCTTGGTGATCGACGGCGATTTGGCTGCTGCTGGAGATGCCACTGCGGCGCTCAACGAGTCGAGCATGGGAGGAGCCGGTGAGAGATCCATGATTATTCCATCCGTGATCGACAGCAAGCAACCTACACGTCTTCTCTTTGCTGGTGCCGGCTGGAAAAAGAAGCCGACAAAGGCACCTGGTCCTATTCTCGAAGAGATGGAAGAGGCCTCTGCGCTGGCGCCGGTGCCCAAAGCACCTTTGCCTGTACTTGCGCAGCTTGAGGAAGAGGAAGAAGACTTCGAGGAGGAAGACTCAATGCTCATGGTTTCTGCGCCAATCACGGCCAGAGGCAAGGGCAAAGCACCAGCAAAGCCACGAGGAAAGGCCGCCGCCAAAGCCCCAGCTGTCGCCAAAGCGAAACCAGTGAAACCAAGAAACACTTTGCTTGACTCGTCACCCGTAGCTTCATCTGCCGAAAAGCCCACGGCTAAAAAGGCTGCGACAAAGCCCCGAAGGAAGGTGGGCGCTGAAACTTCGTTGCGCGGCATCAAGCCGACTAGCTTCGATGACGACGGAACTGGTAGGATACGGCTCAACTTCGACAATGCATCGCAGCCGAGTAAGGTGTCCAACCTGGTACCGAGAGTTGGCACCTTCAAAAAGGAGATCTCGCCACCTAAGAAGCGACCGGCGGGGATGAAACTATTTGGGAAGCAGTAGATATACCTTTTTCAACTCGACTCGTGTGGGTGTTTCTTCCGTTTATTTATGATTGGGTTGCAGAGTCTCGTTCGAAACTTGGTCTGTTGTATCTTTGTGGTCTGGGGCGTTTTTTTCTGCTGTTTACGTTTGTTTGATTCCCAGTTTTTGTTCTCTGTTCTGCTATTCTGCTGTATCTTGTGAAGGGATGGTACATTGATTGAATATTTAGACTATTGCGGGAGCTTTGTGGTGTAAGAGGGAGAGTGTTAAAGCAACTACTCCGGATGCCGATCGAAAGAGAGCAAAAGACAGTCCACAGCCATTAAATTCCTGAGCGCCGCTCTAGCCATACTTCTTATAACTCAAACAATTATTACAACCATACGGTATCCTCGATGTCCGGAATTCCCTCCCATCCATCTTCCGTCTTCACCTCTACCTTGACCACCCCTCGCCTAGCAGGTCTCCTCCAAGTTGGAGCTCCCAAACCCTTCGGATCACCTCCTTCCAGTTTGAACTCAGCATCCGACTCCCCCTTCATTTCGAACTCCTCATTCCCATTTCCATCTCCATCCGTTTCCTCCTTCTTGACCATTCCCCCCTTCCTCCTTTTCGGCGCCGAATTCCCCATAAAGGCAGCCCTGCACAGCCCCTTGGACAGCAGGCACTCCTCACACTTCCTTCCTCTGGGCAAACACGTCGTCTGCCCAAATCCCACAAGGAGCCAATTGACCTCCCTCCATTTGTCTTTCGGTAACCATGCCTCCAGCTGCTCCCTCGTCCCCTCGGGGGTGGTACTCTTCACCCACCCCCAGAGATTCGCAATGCGGTGCACATGCACATCTACGCCGATGCCCATAGTCTTATCCCACGCAGCACTCATACATAGATGCGCCATCTTCGGCCCGACGCCGGGCAAAGAGACAAGTCCCTCGATGCTGTCAGGAATGTCTCCGCTCCACTCGTCTCTCAGGATGACGGCGGTGCGCTTGATATATTCGGTTTTCCGCCGGTGAAACCCGACCGCGGCAATTAGCCGGTTCAGTTCCGCGGACTCGACCGCCAGCACCGACTCCAAGTTCAATCCGCCGGGAATCTCGGCGCGGAGCTTGTCCATCGTAGCTGCGTTGACGGTGTCCTTCGTCTGGGACGATAGCATGAGCGAGATGAGCGTCTGGAACCGCTTTACGAGCGGCGTCTCGGCGGCGTCTGCGGTCCGCTCGCATCCCATCGTGTCCACCGGTGCTGGCCGGGAGAGGCGCATTGCCTTGGTGAGAGAGTACATCTCTTCCCAGTTTAGGGGAGGTGTCGACGACGGCGCAAGCTTCTGGTTACCCTTGCGCTTTGCCTGCGGAAGGATTGAAGGGACATCGCCCATGGCTTTCGGGGGCCCCTCCTTTATGCGCTGTCGCTTGGAGGACGACTTGGGCGCGAAATAAGGTGATGTTTTGCCCTCATATTCGGAAGAGGAGGAGGAAGAGGCGGGTGGCGAGGAGAGCTCCGACGAGTCCTCGCGCTTGACGTCGGGCGATTGCGACTCATGGTTGAACACGGGGGAGCTGGAGAGTTCGCGCTTTATAGCTGTTGTCACGGCGCCAGAGGGCGTGGAATTGCGGGTAGCACGGGCTATCGCGGCGCTGAACCTCGTGGATCTCGCCATTGCAAATATCAAATTCGAATTATTTTCGCGGTGACTGTGGTTGAACAGGGGATGAGGTCGCTTCGCAGTCTGGGGCGCTGTTATCTACCTCATTGGGATAGGTTGGTACACTATGTAGGTAATGAGAGCGTGAGAACGTCAATATTTCGCATACAGCCCGTCCAAACTATCTAGATACCTATCTACCAAATGCACAATCTACACTACGTAATGCCACTCACTAATACTCTATAGTCATTTGGCTATTCGAATGAGAGTTTATGATTAAGCATCCTAGACTCACAAATCCAACCGGAAATGTCGGAAATTGAAAGCTCAACTTCTTTTCTTTGACTCAGTACACACAATCTCTTTTCCTCGAGCAAACAGAAGCTCCTGCTAATACAATCCCTCAGTCCCTAAACGCCCAAAAGCAACGCATCTAAACAACCGGCAACCCCAACCCCTCAAAATCCTGCAACTTCAGATTATCATACGGAAACAAGAGCAGCGCGGCCTTATGTCTGACGTACAGCCCTAGTACACCGCAGACCACCTGCAATCCCACCAGTCCCAGGGTGACTTTATCCTCGCGCATAGGGCCCAACCTCACAATCCACAGGTTTATCAGCGTCAAATTCGAGTACTCCAGTATTACGCCATTGCCATCCGTCCATAACTGGACCAAGCCCAGATTTGAGAGTGTTTTGAGGGCAAGGGTGATAGCCCAGCGCGGCGGGTGTATGAATTGCCCGCGGGAGGGCTCCATCAAACCTGTGCGTGCGTTGAAGTGCGGCAGGCGGTGCCGTGGGCAGGGGACGAGACCGAAGAGTTGCGGCGAGGAGTACAGGAAGTTGAAGATCTGAGGAATGAAGAGAAGCAGTAGGGTCTTTGAGAAGTGGCCCAGGATACCGACGACAGCGAAGGTCATGCCCGCGAAATAGCAGTACGTATCGCCGACAAAGACCTTGGAAGGGTATCTATTGTGGCACCAAAGGGCTATTGATACGCCCAGGAACGGCAGGAGGAAATAGAGCGAGAATAGGTGCGAGTCGGTTGCTGGATGGCCTTTGACGGAGATGTAGAGGAGGTCGTTGATGGCTATGAAGGCAGCGATCACGATGGACTGACTGACTTCAAGGCCGTTGATGCCTGCTAGGATGTTGATGCTGTTTGGGCAGAAGATGGCGATTGCGGCCATATATACGTAATAGCCCCATGAGAGGTTTACCATCTCGCCGAGGTAGGCTTGTAGGGGTAACGGGACTACGATGTTTGTAACGCCGAAGTCGATGTAGTACATTACGAGCATCGGGATAGCCGCTATCGCAGGTAGGAAGAGCTTGTGCCGCCACCGGATGTCGAAGAGGTCGTCAGCGATGCCTAAGATGGCCATGCTCTGGAGGGAGAGTAGCGCGGAGAGGTATTCGCCCAGCTGTTTCTGTCAGCAACAATACCCTCAGCCCGTATCCACACCCGGAGGCCCCACCTTGTTATGCGGGAATCGATGCAACTTCCGTCCTGTCTCCACCATCTCCACAGTCATATCCTTATACCCGCTGCCGCTCGTCTGAACATCATAAAAGTACTCATAGAATGGGAATGGTATAAACACGATCATAACCATCAGGTAGACAACCGTACATACGGCACCCATTGTCTCCGGTCTGCGCAGACCATTAGCCCCCTCGCTCTCATTCCCGAATCCGCCATGAAGAACTCACATCTCTCTCTTGTCCGCCTTGCTTCGATCTATCCCCTTAAAGCCCACCCTCTTGAACTCATTGCCTAGCCAACAGATAAGGCAATACGATGCCGCGAACGCAATCCCGCTGAATCCGAGGGACGCGATGAGTGGCTCGCCGTCCCCTTGGAAGACAGTGTACAGCAGCCCGCAGCACGCGCCGACAAGTGAGAAGAGGAAGAAAAACCATCCGGCCGTTATTGGGGTGTTGCCACCGACCATCGCGAGGAAGTGTGGTGGGGGGGGGGGGGGAGGGATTGTGTGGGTCTGCAGTCTGCGTGGCATTTTTAAGCTCTCATCGGGATGACGCGTTCCAGACAAGCTCCACCGTGTCGCTACAGCTCCCGAGATTATGCATGAACTAAGGTAGGTACATATTCTACCTCAGTTTAGGGTATGTATGATCAGAGCCTTGACAGGGGTCCATAGAACACTGCTGGAACATCACAAATTCGAGGTGAATTATAAGTTGGAACCATGTAAAACTAGGATACTCGGATCTAATTACACACCCGCAGAAAACTGCTATGAGATAGCAAGTGGCCAAAAATAGCCACAAAATCACGCAGCCAAAGAAAAGCACAGCTAGACACGGCGAAACTTAGGGGAAAAAAAAGGCAGCGACACACATCATGTGGAGTACACGGTTCACATATCCCTCACCCCGCCATCCTACATTATTTGTAGTACTAGTACACGCCGACCAGATCAACAAAAGGTGCAATCGTCTCAACCGCCCTCTCGACGACTGCCTTAACCCTCATCCTCAAGCTCTCATTCCTGCACTCAACCTCCAACGTTTCGAAATAGACTTTCGCGACCAATGAGTCAATGGTGATCTTGACGCCGGGGGAAAATTTCATGTCGGATGCGAGGGCGAGGGCAAGGGAGTCTTCGCCGCCGTTCTCCATCGCGGTGTCGAGCTTGGGAGGCTCGAGGGGCTCGACGCAATCGCCAAACTGCGCTTCCAAGAACATCAACAGACGCTGTAGACGTTGGTCGGGGGTGACGTGGGCATGAGGAGAGGCAGCCTTGATGTTAGCAAGGTCTTTGCTGTCACCGTGGTTGTGGTGATGATGAGGGGCCTTCGACGCGGAATCTATGCACGATTAGTCTACCTTTAATAATGTAAGCGTGCAGAAATACTCACATTTCACTGCAGCCGGCGAGCTCTCCAAGTTCAGTAAGATACCCAAAACAGCGTCCGCAATGCCGTCATTGAGTACATTCCCCTCCCATTCCATCTCCACGTACCCTTTGTGGCAGCGAACGACGATACAGTCCATAATCCTGAATGTCTTGCCTGTGGATTTCTCCTTGTCACCGTACATCTCCTCATCCAAGTCGTTGCCATCGTTGTCATTCGCTAGGTCTTTCTCGGGGTCGTACTCGTCATCGTCCTCTTCCTCCACCTTCGTGAAAGGCTCCTCGCCGTCGCTTGCAAAGTCGTCCTCTAGGTTGACAATAGCACCGAACATCCCTTCCAAGCTCCAGCGGATCAAGTCCAGTCCCGCGGCGTGCATGGGAACACGCTGCTTGCAGGTCACAACGGTAGTGGTAAGACCTGCATACTCACGGAGGTCTTCAGGCGCCATGAGGGAGTACTTGAAGTCGCTCTGTACGAGCACGCCGGAGATGATTTGGTCCTTCGCTGTTGCTGGGTTCATCGATGGCGGTTTCTGAGCCAGCCTGCCGACAACCTGGGCGGGGATGTTTAGTGGGTGCTCGTGCATGGTGGTGGTAGTGTTTGGGGGATCCTCGTGGAGGAGTGGTTGTGGTTGGGAAGACAGGGGGCTACACAGCTTGGAAGCACTCGGACTTTTGCGGCGTGACGTACCTTTGCGAACTTTTCTCCTCTGTACGGAATCCTGAGCTCTTCACAGTTTTTCGGGTTATAAATCTTGATCCTGTCCGCTTCCTTCTTTTCGTGGTTCTTGCTCAACAAGGCACTTTTTAGTCGTCCCATGTTGTTCTGCTCACCGTGCACCAAAATTACCACCTTGGCCCCGACCTCTTCGATGAACCCAGAGTTCTGGATGTAGTCGACGTGAGCGGCGAATGACAACTCCTCCACGCTCATCCGTCTAGGTACCATGATCTGTGAATCTGGATCATTGCGACGACCACCGAACCTGTTAGCTGTCATGACGGCAGGGATTTCGTGTGGTTCGTTGACGATTTGCTTCGCCATCGTTCCCTCAACAGAGTAACCGGTGATGATAAGACCGTTGCGTGGGTCGGGGGCCCATCGTTCCAGAAGTTCGCGGGATACACCGTTCTGGTAACAGCCATCAGTATTGGTGTCTAGGCACTACGGCAAACAAGCTAGACATATAAGAGGTGACGGAAGTATATTTCATTTATGCACACGGTTGTCATGCTCTTGACACGATACAAGCGGATAGTATACGATAGACGATAACAGGCACCGAGTATGGTGTGTGCATTCCCACCGCCGACTATTCCTTCTTCCATACATAGTGGGGCTGAAGAGATTGGGTAGGGAGAAATGGGTAGAGAAGGACAGCGTGAAGAGACTCGGGAACCTACTTGGAGCATACCAGGACTGGCCAGCATGACGCATCCTCCTACGTCGTCAAATCGCTCGATGTTCTTCAAACTTCTGACCCATCTGAAATCCCACGGATTCCTTCCCTCCCCCTCGAACATGATTCTCTTTATCTTGTCATTCATGGTGTTGATATATGTCCGGTATACATCCATACACTTCCTGGCAAGGTTACTTGCGTAGTAGATCGGGTATTGTTGAAATTTGGGATGTTTTTCCCAGTATTCGTCGAGGATCAACAGAAGCTCCTGTGCTCGACCTAGCGCAAACACTGGCATCAATACTCGGCCTCCTCTGCCTAGGATCTCCGTGGTTAATTTCATTAGCCGTGCTTCCTTCTCGAGTCGTGGCATATGCGATGCAGTTCCATAAGTAGACTCGCAGATAAGAATATCCGGCTTGACAGGCGGCACCTCGGCGGACACCAAATGTCGATCATCTTCACGGGAATAGTCTCCGGTAAAGAGAATCTTCAAGCCTGCGATCTCAATCATGAACATAGCACCGCCGAGAACATGTCCAGCATGGTAAGGTGTTATCGATATTCCGGAATGTGTTAGTGTCGTGTGGTAGTCTATGGCCTCTATCCGACTGTACGAAGCTAGGTGGTCTGCTTCGGTGTACAGACTGTCTGCGGTGTTGTGAACATTCCTTCGGAACACCGTCAGCGTGCGCCCAACGAGAATTGTCTAGGGGTATGATAACTAACCCTACTCTAACACTGTCCTGGATCAACCATTTGTAGATAGCTTTCGTCGGATGTGTCATGAAGACGCGCCCCTTGAACGTAGTCTTCGACATGACATACGGCAGACTAGAAGCATGGTCAAGGTGAAAATGACTGATCAACAACACATCGACCGTACTCAAATCGAACTCGTCGTAGAAAGGTAGCGCTGCAAGTCCGTCGTATGCGGGATGCACTCCGGCGTCCAGCATCACGGTTTTGCCTTTATACTGAAGAATATGACACGACCGGCCGACTTCATTGCCACCTCCGAGACAGAGAAAGGCGAGGTTGTCGGATTCATCCTAGCGATCGGTCAGCGGAAGAAAACGCCCGCGCGCGAAGGCTAGTCACTGACGATTACATCGTCCTCGATGGTTAGCTCTAGCTTTCGCTTTGTCGCCATTGCACTTGACGTGGGTTAAATGGGTGGGAATTTATCTGCAGATTGTTGGTAAATGATAATGCAGAAGCGGTTGGTGAGGCAGAAGTTACGTCGTTGGTGCCAGGAAAGATGCGTTGAGAGGTTGACGTGCTTACTTAGCTGAGCGCGTGACACAACCGCGCCAAGCAAAGTGAACTAGATATCTAGTTAGCGACGCCAAATGGCGCAGCATTTTTGGTTCGTAGGTAGTGTGATCAGTCTCAACCAGCCATGCTTGGCCCAATATCCCTTGGAGGGAGAGTAAAGGATTTATCCTGCAGCTTCGGTGGGTAGTGAGATCCAGACGAGTGGTCGCTTCTTGCCACATTTGGGGAGTATTAGAGTGCCGAGTGATGCCATGTGAAATTAGGTGCTATCAGGGGTTATCTGCCAAGCCATAGTGGGGCAGTCTCAAAGTGCTGCAGTTGGGGAGTCATCGCAAAGACAAACCAACCATTCATCTCCAGCCGAGGATCTCCACGATAAACAAGCGAATCTGAATCACAAATCTACCTAAACACCCTAATCCTGCTCCTCTCCCGCCAGCTCGAAAAATGAAGGAGACAGCTGCCGTTGCTTCGACGACGGACGCTAAGAAGGTAGTGAAGGTCAAAGATGGCGTGGCCATGAAAATTCCCAAGGAGGGAGAGGATATGTCAGTGTCCCTTTCGCCATATGCGTGGAAAGCTGCTGTGGAAAGGGTTGCTGATGGTACAACTGCAGTCTACCTACACCAGGACAGAAGAATGTACTTATTACATCTGCGCTGCCGTATGTGAACAATGTACCACATCTCGGAAACATCATTGGAAGTGTTCTCAGCGCGGACACCTACGCTAGGTGAGTCCATTAATGTTACCCAACTGCCTATAAATTCAGAGCAAAGCTGACCAATGTGGTAGATACTCCAAGGCCCGTAACTTTAACACGCTCTACATCTGTGGAACCGACGAGTATGGCACAGCGACCGAAACTAAAGCCCTCGAAGAAGGTGTCACCCCACGACAGCTGTGTGACAAATACAATGCTCTCCACAAGGAGATCTACGATTGGTTTGAGATTGGGTTTGACTACTTTGGCCGCACCACCACTGATCAACAGACCGAAATCGCCCAGGACATCTTTCTGAAGCTCAAGGAGCAGGGCTATTTGTCTGAGGCTTCAATGCAACAGCTGTACTGTGAGAGGCATGAGGGATTCCTCGCCGATCGTTTCGTCGAGGGAACCTGCCCGAAGTGCGCTTATGAGGATGCGAGAGGAGATCAATGCGACAAGTGTGGGCAGCTCCTCGACCCCGCCGAGCTGTTCAATCCCCGGTGCAAGATAGACAACCACACTCCCATCCTGCGGGAATCTACGCACACCTTCTTGGAGCTCGACAAACTCCAGTCCGTGATTGAGGAGTGGGGCAAGAAGTCGGCGGAGGAGGGACAGTGGTCTAAGAACGGCCGTATCATCACCGAGTCGTGGCTCAAGGAGGGACTGAAAAAGCGCTGCATCACTAGAGATCTTACCTGGGGTACTCCTGTCCCATTGGAGGGATACGACAAGAAGGTCCTCTACGTGTGGTTCGACGCTTGCATTGGATACGTTTCGATCACGGCAAATTACACCAAGGATTGGAAGAAGTGGTGGAGGGCTGGAGGCAATGTGAAGCTTTACCAGTTCATGGGCAAAGACAATGTGCCATTCCACACTGTTGTTTTCCCCGGAAGTCAGCTGGGAACAAATGACGGAGACTGGACTATGCTCCACCACCTTAGTACCACCGAGTACCTCCAGTACGAGGGTGGTAAGTTCTCGAAGAGCAGAGGTGTCGGTGTGTTCGGAGACAACGCGAAGGACACCGGTGTGCCACCAAGCGTAAGATCACCCCTCCTTGAGTGTAATGTAATGACTGACACTAAAGCAGGTCTGGCGCTACTACCTTCTGTCGTCCCGTCCGGAGACAAGTGACTCCCAGTTCGTGTGGAAGGACTTTATCACCAAGAACAACTCCGAGCTCCTGTCCAACTTCGGTAACTTCGTCAACCGCCTGATCAAGTTTGTAAACGCGAAATACGGCGGTGTAATTCCAGACTATACCGCTGGTTTGAAAGACCCTGCGTTCGCTCCATACCAAGAGGTTATCAATAGCCTTCTTGCCAGTTTCAACGAGGAGATGGAGAGTGTCCACATTCGCGCCGGGCTCGAGAAGGTCATGCTCATCTCCAGTGAGGGTAACCGTTTCCTCCAAGACAACAAATTGGACAACAATTTGTTCAACAGTCACCCTGAGAGGGCGGCGGCTGTCGTCGGATACGGATTGAACTTGATCTACCTTCTGTCCGCGATTGCGTATCCCTTCATGCCTGCCATCTCTGTCTCGATCTGCCAGCAGCTTAATGCTCCTCTCCGATCCATCCCTGACACTTGGGCGCCTGAAGATTTGCTCCCCGGTCACACTATCGGAATGGCTGCTTACTTGTTTGCCCGCATTGACGACAAGAAAGAGGGGGAGTGGAGGGCGAAATATAGTGGTCGCCAGGAGGGTGCCGCTGCTAATGACACCAAGAGGGCTAAGAAGAAGGGTAAGAAGGCTGCCAAGCAGGTCAGAGCCGCCAACGAAGGCACCGAGGCCAAGCCCAAAGAGGGGAAGGAATCAAAGCCAGCGGGAGATTCAAAGACTGAGGCACCGACCACTGAAGAGTCCACGATCGAGAAGCCCAAATTTGAGGAGAAGGAGGTAGAGGTAGACGTCAGGGTATGATTCTCTGAGGGAACTGGGCGTTCCGAAAGCTTTGGAAGATTTCGGTGATTCTTAGAGTATGAGTGGAGAGATTCATTTGTACTTTTTTTTCCATAGTTTATTGGCGGTGTGAAGGGGTTCTGGGTTTCTATGGTGTGTTTTTTTTGTTCATTAATTGCGAGACTATCTAGACAATCTAGACTATTATTATAGGTACCTATGGCGTTGTATGGTACACTTCCCGTTCTCCCTCTTGTTTGCAATACCGATCTTGGCTCCACTTCCCGTCGCCCACAGTGAGAGAGAGACCATTAGTTTATTTCACATATGGCCTGTCTAGACTATGGTGGCGAATCTACATGCAGCGTTGAAATGCAGGAATGTATTTTCATGGGTGTGACCTGGAGTGATCCGAGCTCGCTCTCCAGTAGTTAGTGACGCGCTAAGTTGCTAGTCACAGCGCGTCTCCCAGCAATCACACTTATCCAACCATCACCCATCCATTCCCACACCTGTCAATTCGCGCCAAACCAACACAGCAACAATGTCGGATACTGACGATATGGAAATCGATGACTTCCGCCTGGATGACATCGTCTTTTCTAGCGATCAGAAAGGCAAGAAATTGAGCAAGGCAAACCTTCCCGTGAGCGCGGGCGATACTCTTCCCTGGTACAGCCATCAATTCTGCTTCTCTCTTCTTTACTGACAGGCTGTTTCTCAGGGTCGAGAAGTACCGTCCCGACACCCTCGCAGACGTCTCTGGTCACGCGGACATCTTGCAAACGATCAACCGCTTCGTCGCCACCAATCGCCTTCCGCACCTCCTCTTTTACGGGCCACCGGGCACAGGCAAGACCTCAACCATTCTCGCTCTCGCTCGGCACATATACGGCCCCAGAAACATCCGCCAACAAGTCCTAGAGCTCAACGCGTCCGACGACCGTGGCATTGACGTAGTGCGAGAACAGATCAAGAACTTCGCTTCAACGGGGCAGATTTTCAGTGGCGTGGCAGGTAAGGACGACGGGCTCGGTGGGTTCAAGCTCATTATCCTCGATGAAGCGGATGCGATGACGTCTGCTGCCCAGAACGCCCTGAGAAGGATCATGGAGACGTACACAGCCAACGCGCGGTTCTGCATCATTGCGAACTACACGCATAAACTCAGCGCCGCGCTGTTGAGTAGGTGCACGAGGTTCAGGTTCAGCCCGCTGCCCGTCGCTGCGCTAAAATGGAGAGTGGATCATGTTGTCGCGGAGGAGGGCGTGAGGATCACGCCGGGCGCGGTGGATGCGCTGCTCAAGCTGTCGAGAGGAGATATGCGTCGCTCGCTGAACGTGCTGCAAGCGTGCTTTGCGAGCAGCACTCCGCTGGACGAGAGGGGACGTCCGGATCCGACGCTAGAACGAGAAGAGATCACAGAGTCCCATATCTACGACTGTATTGCGGCGCCCCATCCCGAGGACATCAGCCAGATTGCTACTACCCTCCTCGAGAGTGATATCACGACGAGTTTGAGGACAATTCACGATATCAAGACGAAGAAGGGCCTGGCGTTGGCGGATATTTTGAGTGCCCTAGCTGAGGAGCTGTGTAGACTGCAGGTGCCAGCGCAAACTAAGGTTATGTGGATGGAGGGGCTGGCGGAGATTGAGTGGCGAGTGGGTAGTGGCGGCGGGGAGAATGTGCAGACCGGTGGGATGGCAGGAGTGGTGAGGCAGGGTGTTGCTGTAATGAAGAACAGAAAGTAGATGTTACCTAAGGATGAATGAAATTCGGCGATGATAAACTTTACAGCTTCCTTTCGTTTATCATTGTTTCCCCCAAGCATTCTTCACCAAGGCAAGAACCAATGCACAACACCATACTCGCCAGCCCGCAAATAGTAAATACAATCAAGAAGAGCCATCAAAACACCGGCAACATCGACAACGAAGGCAACACAAGAAAGAGGGTTTCCATAAATGACATTACGGTGATTCTATTCATCTCCACCACCTCTGGGGGGTTCCCTAGGTTCACCGGCCCCTTCTAAGTAACTCGCGCTCTCGGCTGCTTCGTACTCTGCGATCAGGTCGGCGACTTCTTGTCTCGTATCGTCGAACTCGCTAAGATCGTTGGCAAACATCGGTTCTCGCTTGTACTGCTCCAAGAAGGCGTTGCGTTTCCGTAGACGGTCATATTGTGCCATGATACGCTTGAAGAGCTGGGAATAGTGAGCACGTGTGAGATATGGAACAGGAGAGACAAACCGTGGCTATGCTTGTGTGATTAGCCAACATGAGGCCGCTAACACGGTTGTTGGACGGCATGTGAGGCGACTTCTTAGTCAAGGCCACTTGTATACTCGCAGGACCCCATGGAATGAAAGTCGCGAGACGACGCTCACGAATTCTGAGAAGAGATTTATGAACCTGTCGCCACCTGTCAGCGGGTGTATCAATCAACCATAGAACTGAGAGGTACTCACATCCGTAGGATCCGCCTCCCCCTGAATAATATTTAGGATAGAGATGTAGCAACTGTTCTTAGTCGTATTCGTCAAGACCATTCGATTCTTAGGCTGCAACAGCCGACGCATAACGTCTAGAACCGTCGTCTTACGGACGGTCTTTCCCGCCTCCACAGAGTCACCGGTGAAAGGCGTGTACGATGTCATCAGGAAGTGACATCTCGGAGTCGGAATTAACGATGCAATGATCCCCGCTAGGTCGTTGTGCATGTACCCTGGGTACCGAAGCGTAGTCGTGCTCGCGGACATCACCGTAGATACCAATTGGTTTGTCTGCGCAAACGACGGCGCTTGTATGTGCAGTCTATCCGCCGCAATCCTCGTCAACGCGCCATTATCTAGCACCACAACTGAATCCGCATTCTGCGACAACCGTTTCATCGACAGCAAGCTGTTATACGGCTGGACAACGACGTCTCCCACGCTCTGGGTATCCGGAAACACTGAATATGTCTGAATGAGCTTCTTCGGAAAGCGATCGTTCAACCTTTCGAGCAAAAACGACCCGAGGCCCGAGCCAGTACCACCCGCGATGCTGTGCAAAAGCATAAACCCCTCGAGGGAATCGCTCCCGTCCGCCTCTCGCTCAATCATCTCCATGACTTCCTCGCACACCCCTTCACCCATGTTGTAGCCTGCAGCCCAGTTGTTCCCCGCGCCACTGCCGTGTTTGGGAACATGGAAGTTCTCGGGATTGTAGATGTTTTTGTACGGTCCGTTTTGAATGCTCTGGATCACTCGCGGTTCGAGGTCGAGAAGGATGGCGCGCGGAATGTACCGGGTGTCATCCGACTGGTAGAAAAACACATCTTTCCTGTCCGTCCCCTCTTCCGTCGCCTCGAGGTTTCCGTCGGGAGAGATGGCGTGTTCCTGGCCTTCCGTTCGTCAGTAAGACTCCGAACACAGCTAGAACTGGGGTACCGACAGAGTGTTTGCCAAAATGCGGAACCAACAGAATTACCGCATTGGCCGGCCTGGATGGTGATGATTTCGCGGGGCATGTCTAGCTAGCAGTGTGGTGTTTCTTGCGAGGGTCCTGCTGTGTGGTAGGAACCCAAGGTTGGTTGTACTTGAAAACACGCGAGTTATCTCGAGCGAACAAGGGGCGTCTCGCCTAGATTCATGCTGATGCACCCTCCGCCAAGCCTACGCCAGCTACATACTTACATACTCTAAATCTGGTGGGAGTAAAATAGAGGTCGCGTTTCTCTACTTCCATGACTTAGTGCTGGAATCATTTGCGGTCACTCGGACAAACTTCACACTGCAGAGGGTGATGGTATTGAGTGATGATTCCCTCTAACGAGCCGCCTGTAGACTGATTGAGGTCGCGGTTCAGTCAGTAGGCAGTTTGCTATCGCCATGATCTATATAGGTCGCACGAGATTAATGAACAAATAAATAATAATAATAAAAAAGAAGTGATGATTCTCTCGCGATTAATGAATAAATAAAATAAAAAGAGTGACGATTCGCCAGGCCTTGGCGGAGGGCAAAGGAGGACAGGAGAATATAATGCCATAGATACATACATCGTCTCCTACTTACTAAGCGGCTCGCAATCCATGAATTACCACCAAAATTGACTGATAATTTATACCGCGTAGACCGGCAGGTTATGGTTGGCGAATGATGGTAGGTAATGATGCGCCAATTGACTGTAGCTGGACACGATACCTGCAGAGAAATAGTACATTAAGAAACAGAACAACCTAATTCTCTCCGCACCTCACTGATTGCCAAATTTCAACACACTGCTAGCGCCTCAAGGTCCCAATATTTCCAACCATCCACGCCCAAAAAAAGTTTGGATCACCACAAGCGGTCCTTGAGTGAAGGTGTACGTCCAGGCGAGGAGAAAAAATAACGCAAGAAAATCCACACACAGTCAAAGCTTTAAATCATCGTTGTGGTAAGGTAAGCATTCGCATTCTACCCACCTAAGTAATCCTATCAACTCCTATCCTCCTAAGTAAACCACCAGCCCTTATCATCCTAAGTATGTATGTGATTATCATAGCGAAGCCTGACGACGATGGTAACTGGGAAAGTCAAGGACGAGAGACGAGAACGAAAAACAGCTCCTTCGTATGACAAAGCGCAAACTTGAAAGAGCAACCACCTACAATCCGGAATTCCATCAATCTCGTGGTCAAACCGCTCCGACCTCACCAGTAGCTGCAAGTAGGGTTCTGAGTCCGTGCCGTCTGTAGCCAGATTTGCGAATCGGATGGGGCTGTCCCATGATCCAGGCTTGTAACATGCGAGTCTCGACGGTCTCACACAAGTGGAAGAGTCGGGAGGCTTCGCCTCCAATTGCAGTTGTGGGCATTGCCGGAGATGCAAGCTTGAGGGCATGGACGCTGGGAACATGGATTCTGAAAACCAGCCAGTAACGCTTAACCGAATCCGACAGTGCGAACTTTCCTTCGGATTTGTCTTTGAACATGAGGATAGTCTCCTTCATGCGGTAATACTTAAGGACATCAAGCTTATCCGGCTGCTTTGCGGGCCCACTGGGACGAATATGAATATTCGTGTAGTGGGAGACGTCTACTCCACCTAGTGACTCCATGAGGACATCGCGGTGGGTTTTGCTGAGACGATTATGTTTGACGCTGGAGTCTTTTTGCTGATGAATCCGCTTTATGCTCTCAAGGAAGAAGTCTATCGAAGGTCAGTCAAGCATACACCATGAGCCGTCCACCTCTTTACCTACCCAATCTTGGGACGACTGGCGCCAACGCCTGGCGGTACGACCTATTGTAACCTTCCTCATGAACGAGATCCATTCGAAGTTCCTGGAGAAGGGCCTGGCGATTTCCAGTGACGAGCTAATAGCTGTCAGTGACAATCCAGGACAGTATCTCCACCCAGGGTACTCACTTCCCAACTAGTTTCCAGCGCACCAACCGGTGGCTCGCTGAGGCCTCGCACGATACAGTAAGCTCCATAAAGGTCACCCATAGTCTTGAGCCTTCCAGCAGTATCGATAAACAATTCGATCGTCTCCGCTCGGTCTCGGAAACAATCCGTCTGAAGGATCTCCACGACAATCCAGTGAATGATCTGTGGGAAAAAAAGATTAGTTGAGCTATATAATGCAAAACAACCGCAGATTTCATACCACTTCAATGCGCTGCAAGAACAATTCAACACGCTGTCCGGTTTCTTGCCAGGGCTTCTTGGTGGGAGGCCTCAGATTGTCTGCATCCAATTTCCCCGACTTTGGATCCTCGCCCCTCCTTAACCAGGACCGTAGAGCCAATCTGGTGCAAACATCGCGAAACATCACTAGATGCTATCACAACATTATTAGCTACTAGCCTCAAAGCTCCAGGGAACTCTTACCACTGCGGCGAGATAGTCGGCGAGTTGGTCCGCAGTAGCGCCCATCGAAAACCGAATGATCCTCCCTTCTGATGGTGGCGACCAGTAAGTTACCCAGGCGTCCTCAAAAGTGAGGAAGTACCCATCATATCGCTCGAGATAATTGATCTGTTCGTTAACATATACTTGGCTCTTGGCCATGATGAACCTCGTCGCGTCGACGATTTTAGGCTCAATATCAAGACTTTGTGCTGTGTAAATAAATTGTTCGTAGGCACCGAGAAGCTCGTCATCTTCTGGATCAATAAAGTCCAAATGATAATTTGCGAGCCAGTAGTGGAGAAGCTCTGTTAGCCTTAATGAGAATTAGTGGGTTGCACTCAAAGGTCAGCTTGGGATTGAGAATACCATCTTCTTTCCTCTCTTCTACCTTGTCCGTCACCGAAGCAAAGCTGACGCTTGAAAGCTTGAACCAAATTGCTCCTCTGTCCGGTCATGGTGATCGCCCAAACGACAGCATCCATTAAGTCGAAGTCTTGATATGGTTAGTGTAATTTTTATCGGGACATTAAAGGAACAAACTCGGATCAAATTCGTATCGAATGCGCCGAGTGGTCAAAATCGGATTGGCCAGTTCAGCTACAATATTTTTGAGGACACCAATCGTAACAAGAAGCTTGCCATCAATATCTTCGACCGTCAAGTAATGGTGACCCTGGGAATCCTTCATATGAAGGATCTCTGTATCGTCCGGCAGTTCGACGGTAAGAAGTTGGATTTTGTAGTGGAAGGTAGCGTACGGCAACGCCAATCGCTCGAAGGGACTCGGCGGGACTATTTCCAATTATTAACCTCAAGAAAGGGTTCAACTTTGAACCCCGGACTTACTGTACACCCTGGAACTATGAAATCTTGTCCTAAAAAACTCGGTCAATCTTTTGCCTTGGCTAATGCTTCGAATACACATACTTGGTCGTCTGAATCGCCGTATATTCATCGTCGGTATCGGAGTCGAATCCACTGGCGGGCTTAGGAGCCTCTGGAACGACTGCTTCAACCTTCTTTTCCGCAGCATGGAAGGTCCAGGGTGTCTTTATCTTGCCATGTATAAAATCTGTAACTGGGTTCAACGCATGGCGGGTCGAGAGGCTGATACTGCTGCCGGAACCCGGGTTCAGACGTCCAATAGAAGCTAATTTGCGCTCTCGGAGTTGTTCGCTGACTTCCTTAAGGACCCACATCGGGCAGGCCGGAGCAAGGACACAGTAGCCGCTCTTTCGAACGAGGTCACCAAGTTCTGTGAAAATATCAGCACCAATGCGAATAGAGCGGCGATGATGGGGCACCTTTGGGATAGACAATACCACCGCTCGTCCCAGATGCCACGGACGCAACCGAGGTGACGGATGGTGCAGAGACCGTGGTTGCTGGCTGAGATGAAGACTTGAAGACTTCAGACACTGTAGGATGCACTTTTTTTTTCTTGCGGATCAACAGGGAACGCTGGAACCTGGCAGATATCGATTCCTTCGAGCCCTTCGTTGGATCTCCTACCACCGTCTCCAATGCACTCGGGCTTCGAGCTCCAGGAATTGGAAGCTTGGACTCCGAACCGGAAGGAACTGGAGGAGGGGGACGAGTAGGGCAAGAGGGCTCTCCAAACGGGTCGTCGGGGGGAGTGTAAGGAGCTTCGACAATAGCAAGACATGGTGAGACAGGAAGAGGAGGAACTGGACGTCCCGGAACAAGGTAGGTGGGATCCGAGAGATCGAATGTTACATGCTTCTTCTCTGGATGTCTGTTCTCGGGATGATTGTCCTCGGAAAGCGCAGGTGGAGGGGAACACGGAAGCTTCGGCCTGGAGATCAGGTAATTGTTCACGATCCGGTGGGATTCAGGATCAATGACTTCCGGCTGTTTGTAGTCCTAAAAATACGGCCTGCCATCAGTTTCTTCCTGTCTCTAGACTGGCCAGCCCAGGAAGAAGTGAGAGCTCCAATACTGTAGCAGTGCGAATGTTATCCTTACCCTTCTGTCATTCATCCGTGAAGGCATGGCTGTGATACCGGTAGGTTTGCTATTTACTATTGAACTGAAGCCTGAACGAGAGTGGGGAGGACAAGGGGAGAAGGGAGAATAAGTAAGAAGAGAAGGAAGTGGGGGAGGATGGGAAGGCTGAGGCTGTTTGGGAGGATGAGAGAGAACGGTAAGGATAGGAAGGATTGGGAGGACAGAGAAGATACTGAGTAAGAGAATTGATAGATTCACTGTTGGTGCTACAGCTGCTCGCAATCAGATAGAAACTACCATAAACTTGAGATTATCAGCTGAATCTCCTTTAGGAAAGACTCGACGAAGGCTTGAGCACATAGTAGTAGCAGCAGCGAGGTGAATACCAGAAAACATTGGATGGACCGCGATGTTTGATATTAGTAGAAATATTTCACATGTTTATATCGGCTCATTTGCCGCACGCATAAACTGTATTTCCAGCGTTCCTATTCATGTTTCTCCCTGTGGTGTTTGAGCATTGCCGTATTTGCTCGAACCTACGGAACACAATCGAGGTGTAAGCAACGATACCTGAAATCTACTACTTACATGGTGAACGTCTTCTCTTCTCAGGATCTAATGCTTCGCAACTCACTCTGTAACCATTTCGGCGTGCAGATGCTATTAAACGGTTTCATAGTTTTTTTTTTAATTTATTCATTCCGCGCACGTGATCTAGCTAAATCATGGCGAGAACAAATTGTCCGTTTCCTGATGATTTATTGCCTTCACTATGTATCACCCACTTACTTCTCGAGTGATGCGATGTGGCACGGAACAACCCGCACCTCAAATTTAACTTTACCCCTAGTCCCCCCGCTATACATCCTTACAAGTGCAACCCCACCAGACTCCCGACGTATTCCCACAATACTTACTACAAGATGTCTACCACCGAAAATGACATCCCCGCCGTGGTGGCAGCTCCTGCAGCGCCTCTTGCCAACAATTCTCCCGCGGACTCTGCGGAGCAGCAGCCGCGGCAGCAACGTGTGCCGTACCGAGGCGGACGCGGCCGTCGAGGGCAAGATTCCAGTCGAGGTCGCGGTTCCAACAGCAACGGCAAGAGGAACAAGAATATGGGTCGCAACGAATACAAGTAAGTGCGTCTCCCTTATCCTGCCCTCTTCTGTCCCATTGGCTGACTCTCCTCATCCACTCAGCCGCCATCAGGACGAAAGCATGCGGAAACGCCCAAAGACGGAGTGGAAGCCGCTCGAGGGCGTCGATGATGCCGACAAGGAAGAGCGCAAGCCGAAACGCAAGGTCGCAGTAATGATCAGTTACTGTGGTAGTGGGTACAAGGGTATGCAACTGAACCCTCCATTCAAGAGTATCGAGGGCGACCTGTTTGAGGCATTCGTACAGGCGGGCGCTATCTCGCGCGCTAACTCAGACGACCCGAAGAAGGTATCTTGTTTTCGTACTCTCAGAATTGGCAGTAGCGGGTCCGATAGCTAACCGGGGCCATAGTCTTCGTTTGTTCGCTGCGCAAGAACTGATAAGGGTGTCCACGCCGCCGGCAATGTCGTCTCCCTCAAGCTCATCATAGAAGACCCCGAGGTTATTCCCAAGATCAATGCCGCCCTCCCCGAGCAGATCCGTGTGTGGGATATTATTCGCACTACGGGATCTTTCAGCTGCTACCAGCTCTGCGACAGCCGAAAATACGAGTATCTCGTACCTTCTCACGTCTTCCTACCACCACATCCTGGGTCTTACCTGGCGAAAGCTTGCCTCAAGTACGCGAAGCAGGAGGATGACCTGGAGGGCTATCTGGCACGGCAGAAGGAAGTGGGAGATTGGTGGACCACAGTCAACGGGAAAGTGATTCAGCAGCTGGGCGACGATGCTAAGCCTGCTATTGAGAAAGTCATGGCAGAAGAAGAGGAAGCAAAGGACAAGCAGGTGGATGGTGAAACGGAAAAGGAAGCAGTCGAAAGCGGGAAGGGCGATGAAGACTCGTTGGTTCGTAAAGTGCGAGAAATCTACATGCAAGAAAAGCGCGCCTACCGCATATCCCCGGACCGGCTGGAGCGTGTGCGCGAATCGTTTCGCCAGTTCGTGGGCACAAACAATTTCTACAACTTCACGATCGACAAGACCTTTAAGGATCCAAGCGCCAAACGTCATATCAAATCATTCGAAGTCAATGATCCGGTCGTAATCAATAACACGGAATGGTTGTCAATCCACGTCCACGGTCAGTCCTTCATGATGCATCAAATCCGCAAGATGGTGGGATTGGCTATGATGGTGGTTCGCAGCGGCTGTATTCTCTCTCGCATCAAAGAGGCTTTTGGACCGAGAAAGATTGCTGTAGGAAAAGCACCTGCTTTGGGACTACTCCTGGAATATCCACTCTTCACACACTACAATGAAAAGCTTTCGAAAGATTTCGACCGTGCGCCACTGGACTTTGAGAGGTATAAAGAAGGCATCGATGCATTCAAGCTGAAGTTCATCTACTCCAAGATCTTCGATCAGGAAGAGCGTGAGAATACGTAAGTTCCACCCTAAGCAAAACGAGAGGTAAAAGTAGAAGCTAACAAGCTAGACAGTTTCACCGCATTTGTGCAGTACCTGGACTGCTACCGGAGCCCAACATACCTCTATCTGACGTCTGCTGGGTTCAAGGTTCTTGATGAGGTGGTGGCTAAGTCTGGCGGCAAACTGGCAGTGCTGAAGGAGGAGCCGGATGAGTCTGATGAAGAAATGGCTGGTCTGGAGGAGGGGTAGACTTTGCACAAGCATAGAGAAAAATGAAAGGGAGTTTTGTTGTGGCTAGCAGAATTTTTACTCTCGTAGACTACCGCATATCCGCCTACGAGGCTGGCCACTTGACTATGTGAATCACATTTTATCACTCGCCGATAGTTAGTGGTATCGGTTACCCGCCTTAGTAAGCCTCAAGGCAACGACAGGCTCCACAGCAGCCAATACTAGCAAACCCACACCTCTCATAGCCGTTGAAGAGAAATGTCAAACCCTCAGAAGACATGTTCAGGATTCAAATCTCTCCCAGCAGCCGAAAATGACAGCGAGAGGCAGAAAATCTTTCAAGAGGTGTGTAGTAGTATCAAAGCCCCACCAGTCAGCGAACTTCTTCTAACGCTAGACAATAGTTGAAACCACGATGCGTCGCCCTCAGCAATTGCATCCTTACCACTCACCCAAACAAACATGAGCTCACAACCTCTCTGGCCGAGCTCTATCCAGTGCTGCAAAATGTGGGATCAGATCGCCTCAGCGAAAAGCTGGGAGATTACATCTTCTTCCCGTTATCACACGTGTTCCGGCGGTACCGGGAGATCAACGATCGCTCACTCGAGCTGGCGCTGCTGTGTCTCGACGTGCTGATATGCACCTGCTGGCGCGCAAAGATATCGGTGGAGATGGGGAAACAGTTGTTGATTCTGCTCACATTCGTGGTTGGGGGGAATCCAAGTGCGGAGGAGCAGCAGCAGGATGAGAACAGGAGCGAGGAGACGAAGCTGGCGGGCTGCAGGTGTCTACTGAATCTCCTTGGGAGCTTTGTGAGATCAGGAGGCGCAGCGGTGATTGGAGAGGTTGACTCGCTTCCGGCTGTGGGGCATACGGTCACAACGCTGCTTACGACATTCTCGGAGGCGGATACTTTGGAGCTCCAGCTTATGGTGCTGCAGGTGATGGATAGGCTATTACTGGAGACGGTTAAGGATGAGGACGTGAGGGCTAGTTTCTATCCCGGTGTCGTTTCCGGCCTAGTGAGAGCGCTTGGTCTGGGGAAGACCACGAAACGACCGTATCAGGTCCTGAAGGAGATGTTGAAGCTACTGGAACGGCTCATATCAAGGGTTCTGGACGATGTACGGGTCTTCAACCTTCCTGAAGTTGAAGATGGTGATACGGAGTCGATGGGGATCCGCCGGACGAAGCCATGGTTGAAGGCCACGGGGGCGAATACCAAGGTTGTGCTGGGACAGGTGCTGAAGCTACGGACACATCCCAGGATTGAAGTCCGTACCGCTGTTCTGGAACTATCCAGGCAGCTCCTAGAGCTGTGTGCATCATCTCTGAATGAGGCGACATCGATGCTGGTGGAGACCTTGGTCGTGATTGCAGGTGACGAAGACGAGTCTCTGGCTAGTTTGGCCGGAAACACGACCCGCGTGATGGCATCAGTAGGGGACAAGGTGAAAGATGCTGTTAGGGAATGCCTGGATAGTTGGATCGTTGGACTACCACGTGTAATGGCTGGTAACGACGAAGATGCGAAGCAACGTGTCATTACCAGATTATCTGTTGCATTTGGGTTGTGCATGGAGCTGAATATGGAGTCGGACCTTCTACGGGATCTGCTTGCTGATGGCATTAAGGAGAGTTTGCTTGCTGTCACTGCACCAACCAAGGCTGGGAATGTACTGGTACGGGCGACTCCGGTTCGGCCGGGGCTCGAAATGCTTCTGGTGGATAGTTCAACCTCGGGTGGGAGAATTGCGAAGTTTCATGATGTAATCGTGGGTCAGCGGAGCCAGCTGGGAACCATGGAGAGCATGAAGCAGCTCTTGGGGACCCTCGGACGATCATCTGAAGAAGGCGGAATGGCACTCGCCCAGCGCCACCTTCGGGACGCAGGAGCACGAGGCCTCCCGGTAAACGAGCGGGCGACTTCCTTCTGGATCGCCATCAACCTCCTCCGCGGATCCCTTAGCGCCAGAAACGAAGTCAATATGTATCTTGACTTTGGCCTCCTGGAGCCGTCCACCCTACAACGTCACGTCACAGACGAGCTCCTCGCACTTGCTCTAGAAAACCTGATTACTACCGTCCAAGACGAAGCTGAATGCCTCGAGAATACACCTCTTCACTGTCTCGCGCTCGAAGCTCTCTCCCTGGTCGCCGAAACCTACAAGCGCCAGTTCCGCGGCGAGCTCGTAGACGCATTGTACCCGGTCGTTCACAACCTTGGCTCCTCGTCTGCTGAAGCGCAAAACCATGCCATCATCGCACTCAACAACATCGCGGTTAGTTGCGAGTATCCTAATGCCAAAGAGCTTCTCCTCGACAATGTTGATTACATGGTCAACGCCGTCTCGCTAAAACTCAACATTTTCGACTTATCGCCGCAGGCGCCCATAGTACTCAACATGATGCTCAAGCTCGTCGGTCCTAAATTGGTTCCTCACCTCGACGACCTCGTTGTCAGTATGTTCTCCATTCTAGACGGATTCCACGAGTATGAGAAACTGTGTGAGGAGCTGTTTATGGTCCTCGCCAGCATCGTAGAGGAAAGCTCCAGGGGAGACCCAGATGTGAAACGGATCGAATTTGACGGCGAGACTGTTGGGAATCGACGCAAAAAGCGCAGGTTCCTGAAGGACGATGAGCTTTTACTGTTCTTGAAAGAGCATCGGGATGAAAATAGGCCTAGACTGGAACCGATTGATTCACTATCAGCGGAGGAAGAACTGGACGGCGAGGAGGCAGATGGAAAGTTCCCCCGCAAGCCATGGTGCAAACGCAAAGACGAAGGCGGATCTACCCTTCCTCTCGGCCCAGACGACAACGAAGATGACGCATCCCCACCTCCGCCGCCCGAGGAGGAATCACCCTCGCCCTCTAAAACCTACGATATAGTCCAGCGCATCACACGTCTCAGCCAGCACTACCTAACTCACAGCTCTTTCAGTCTGCGTGCCAAGGTACTGCACCTCATCACGCACAGCACCGCAACCCTTTCGGTGAACGAACGCGAATACCTTCCCATAATCAACGACATCTGGCCGGTAGTGTACGCGCGCCTGCACGATCCCGAGCCTGGCGTAGTCATCCAAGCATGTCAAGCCATTACCGGGATCGCGGAGACTTCCGGAGACTTTATGGCTTCACGAGTGAGGGACGGGTGGTCGGGGTTTGCGAAAGTTTACAACTACGCGTGGGGGAATCTGGTAAATGAGAGAAGGGGCGGCTCAAGGGCGATAGGAGTCTACGGCACTGGGTACAAGCTGTGGGACGCCGTGGTTAAAATGTTGACTGCACTGGTGAGGCATGTAGGTGTGGACGACGAGGTGCTGGATAAGTTGTGCGATATGTGCGGGGTGGAGGTGTTGCGTGAGAGGGAGGATCTAAGGGCGGCATTGGATGAAGCCGCGCCGGATACGGTTTGGTTGGAGCTGGAGAGTTCGAAGAAGACGGGGGAGAAGAAGTGGGAGGAGAGGATGCCGGTGGGATTCGTGGCGCCAACGATTTAGTCCACATAAACTACATGGTTACATTGTTAGATGATGGGAACTGGGCATATTTCCATGTATGTAGGCAAATCTATGTGAAGACGAAGGAATTTTATGCTATGGTTGTAGTTCGACTAGCACAGTTCCAACAAGTAGCAATCTACCTACAACACCAAAGGGTGATATGGCTACCTCCATAATCACAGACCACCCAACGCTCTATAATATCCCTCCCTTGACCAGCATTCCGAGCCTTCAGCCAACACGTTACCGTTGATATCGATGGCTTCACGCTCGCGGAGCCACTGAATAACATCCATAGCCTCCTTTAGCGTTAATCCTGGACTCAGCATATTCGAAATCTCGCGCGGATGGATGCCAGGTCGCCCGGTGATCATCGAGAGAACCGAAGTAACGACGCGGAGCCACATTCCCTTGATCACGTTTCGATTCATGTCGATCCAGATACGGATGGGCTCAATAGGGTTGGCAGGGTTCTTTCCTTCGGGTGTTGGTGGAAGTGGGGCGACCGCCGGTCGTTCAAAGTAGCTGGGTTTAGGTACTAGGAAGACCTTGAAGTCGACCATGTTCTTCGGCATTGAGCGGGTTTCATAACCATCGACCAGTCCCATCGCATTGGCTTTGTACTCGCGTTTCTCGAGGCGCACCTGTATGGGGAAAAAAAATAAGCCAATGCAAAAAAAATGAGGTTTATCACATACCCGTCTATTAGCAACAAGATCAAAGATGCACGCAACGGATCCGTCATTCAAAAACGGCGAAAGCTCCACGGTTTGTTGCTGAGCGAACATATTGTGGAGGTTGCGATCAAACTTGAGGGCCTGAGCAAATAATTTTTCGTCCATAGGAGTACGCAGCGAGGAATGGAACTTGTCTGTCAACTCGTAGTTCCGGCCCGGCGCAACGCGGCTGTGTTCCTTGCGGTGAGCGACCACCTTGTTACTGTTCAGTTCGAAGAAAGCCTCATCGACCGCATCCTCAGGCTGCTCGTGGATAAGCGTGAAAGCTTCGGCAGGGTTGTAGCTGGCAGCATCGGTGATGACATTGGCCTTGATGATCGATTTGACGTAGTCGACCACTTCATTTAGTTTGGTGGTCTCGACTGCGTGACCGATAGGAACTTCATAGGCATAGCACACAAAGTGGTTGGCCCTGTTGCCCATAGTGAACGTCTGATTGTGGTAATCGGCACGCCATGTCGATGGCTTCTCTACACGAAGATTGTATAAGCTGTCGAAGACTTCCCGTTTGGCTGAAAGTTCGGGAACGGCATGAGCCCTACGATAGATTAGTACCAATTTTTGATGCTAGGGGGATCAACTTACTCAGGGAGCTCAAGGTTGTCTCGGAACCACTTGACGTGGAGTGGCAGGTCAAAACTCATAGGGTCCTTGAGATTGATTGCTGGTAGTTCATCATTGGCGTAAGCCTCCAGGTACATCTCTTCGAATTCGGACTGCAGCTTCTTCAAGTGAGTTTTGTGAACGTCGCGTACCCGTGGCCACCGACGTTGCAGGACTACCGGCAAGTGTTGCGGTGTAGCTTTTCTCACGAGATCCCAGTTGATCTTGCGGTCAATATTGCCAAAAATGGTTCTGACAATGATCACAGCAATCAAGAGCGTGTCTTCGTCTTCCTTCGGGATCGTGTACTTATTCCTGTACCTCCAATCCTTCTTTGCATGCACTACTGCAAATTAACATTCACCCCTACAAACGGATATCGCAAAACTTGCCTGCCTGTTCCTCCTCAACTGTTTCCAGCGTGGTAGTCTGGTGAATCGCGGCCATTGCCTGTTGGCGACGGGAAACCGTCGGTTCCTTCTGCAACATCCTTCTTCGCCTTCTCTTCTTTCCAACCGGCGGCGGACCGCCATCACCTTCCTCCCCAGCAGCTAGAGCTTGCGTTGGTGCAACGGGTGGTCCAAGAGTTGAGGCGCGAGCTCGAGGCTTGGGTATAGCCGTGGACGACATGAGGCGTCCAACAGCCCTCTTCACTCCACCTGTCTTCGAGACGGTATTTCTCACGATGTTCTCCATAGAAGGCGGCACCTGAGAGAAGCCCTCATCAACCTCCACTTCAGGACAGAAGTGATTGATCATGACGAGACCATCCTCCTTTGCAGGGTTGAGCGACTCATCGTCTTTGCTCAACATTTCCCAATTCCGGACGTCCTTCAAGTCACTGAGTAGAGAACCGGAAGAAGGACGCTGAACGAAATCTTCCCACCATATCGTCTGAGGGCCTGTATCTTCCTCGGCTTCATCGTCCACAGGCCCCTGAAATTTATTCCTCAGCTTGTGGATCTTGTTGCTGAGTTCCGCCTTCCTGCGACGAGCCTCTTCTTTTTGTTCCTCAGTAAACTTTCCGGTGTAATGTGTGATTATGCCGCTTCTCTTCAAGGCTCGCATCTCCTGCCGTACCCGCTTCTCCTCTACCTTTTGGGCATTCTTGACGGCTCGTTCTGCAGCTCTCTCTTCGCGTTGCTTTTTGATGTTCTCCACAGAAGTCGGGTACATCCTGTCGAACTCCGTCTCTTCGATGGCACTCTGCGGCGCTGGTACCCAGCAATTCGTCGGATTCAACAATTTTTCTCTGACTTCTGGAGCCAAGTCGACACCTGGGGGATACCAAAGGCCTCCATCGACAGCCTTTATCTGTCTAACCGCCGCGGCGACCATCGGCGACTCTATTGGAATTTTGGTGTCAACCAGGAGCTTTTTGGTTGTGAAAATTCCTCGTCCGTTCAGGAAACTAAAGCTGAATTGATTCACTTTACCCTTGTACTGAAGGGACTGAACGACGCCGCGAACAAGCCGACGATCAGCTACTCCCGCCTTTGGATTCCTCTGTCTGTACTTCTGGTTGAATGCATGGCGAAGCTCATTACCACCAGGGAAAACACCATCATGTTCGGTAAGCAAATCCAAGACCACTTGCTGACGACCAAGGGCTAACATTCCACCAATGGAACCGTACGAGTCGTTGTCGCCTTCCTCAAGACCTTCGGTTTCGACGTGGATGCCATCAACATTGAGCACCTGTTTCGGCACTGGAGCAGGGTGGACAGGAATTTTCTCAGGAACAGCTTTGGTTTCTACCAAAGTATGTACTGGTTCTATCGTGGGTGATGGCTCGGGGAGCTTTTCAGCCTCTCCAAAAGCAACCCGCTGCGCTTCAACAACTGGCTCACAGGAAGCTTCAGGTGCCTCGGAAACTGTTGCATCTTCCATTGGAAAATCTGCAGGCTCCTGTCGTACAAGGGGCGCTTGAACTTTAGCCTCGGAGAGTGCCTCTGCTCGATTGCGCTTGTTTGGAGCCGACTCCGTGGGGTCCGGGTAGGCAGCCTTGCGCTTTCGTGTAGACCTTACGACTTTCGGTGCCTCCGACATGGGTGTTGCGGGCTTGGGACGACGGCCCCACCGTGCGGGTGCTATGGAAGGCGTGACATCAACGGGCACAGGTGCGGCGACATCCAAATCTGCTTCTTGAAAGGTCTGAGGAATGGTTGAAGGTGGAATGGCCTTCGAAGATCCTATCGCAGGCGTCGCTTGTTTCTCCAGCCGTTTTTCTGTCGAAGGAACTGGAGTTTTTGGTATCCAAACGCCTTGAACAGAGCTCTCTGATGCCCGAGGGGCTTCAACTGGGGTTACTGGCTCTTGAATGTCTTGGGCGGTAGTTGGTGTGGGTTTTTTGTTAGTCGTCGGACCACGTCTCTTTGGAGGACGACCTCGACGCTTAGGCTCGGTGGGAGTACCATCATCCACCTTCTGCCTCTTCGGTGGCCTTCCTCGACGCTTCGGTGTTTCAATGGGTGGTTTCGTCGTGACGGCTCCACTCTCTCCATTCTCCGGGTTCTGTGCTTCCCCTGATTCTGCTACCACTGCTTCTAGGATTGCTTTCCGTTTCTTTGCCGAAAGGTACGGCTCATGCCCCTTCGCGTATTTGCGGGGTCTCCCAGCACGGGCTGCTCCATCTGATAAGTTTCGACTCTGGGGAGTATGGGGGGAAATTGCACTCACTAACGCCCTTTTTCCAGCCCGGTTTCCCAGCCATCGCCGCACCATTCTCCTTTCTCTTACCGACATCCGAGCTGTCGGCCAGGCTGGCAGATCCATCTTTATTGAGCAAACGCTTCGTGTCAACGGGCGGAAAGCCGTACTCGTCGAATTCCTCCACAGATTCAGGAGACGAACGTTCCGCCGCTTCTGTTTGTGACCCTTTCTTGATGCCTTTCCTATTTGATGTGATCTTCCAGGGCTCGACGGCAAGCCCTTCCTTGACAAGCTGTTGATGCGAATCATAGCAGAAGTAATGATAATGAGTCTGGCGGTGAGTGATGCTGGTTTCGCGGATAACAGCAAGGTGGATGTATTCTACTGGTTGCGATTTCGATGGGAAGTCTGTCATTCGATGCAGTATTTGATCCATCGGCCTGTAATAAAATGGTCCGATGATACGATGAACTACGTCCTACACGTAGTCAGCAAACGATCAACGCACTTGGAGGAGCAATGCCTACCATACTGGAAACTCCCTGTTTGCCGGCTCCCGTGACCAAGTTGTAGATTAAGTTCGGCATGGGGATAGTCATAGTCCACCGTGGCACTTGACGGGGAATTTCTTCAATAGCGTCGACATCAACGTGAGCTAGTTGCTCATTGATGGTATCGACATCCACTCCTTCATCCTCCCGTTCTCCTTTTTCTTCCTCGACGTCAGAGGACCCGTCTTCGTCTTCATCTTCTTCCCCAATAGTCATCTTCGAGGAGTGTGCAAGCCTCTTCCAATCATCGGCCGTTATGTCTCGGACAAACCTGATACACCGCGCATGACATTGGACGGTCACAGTGCCTCCTCCCTTCTTGTCGTAGCTGCGATTGTTGGGCAACGGAACTCGGATTCTCTTCCAAACACCGAATGCTTCAACTTTTCGAAGGATCCGAGAAAGAGAACGCCAATGAAACCTGGAACGGTCCAGACCCTGAAATGAAATCAACATTCGGTAACAATACCAGTGAGGGGCCGGGATTTCACACCAGCTTCTTCTTGAGATCACCCCTCTGCACAACACCATTTTTGGCATTCTTGAGTTCCACGATGATGGCTCTGATCAGGCTCTCCAGGTGAATGGTTTCACCAGTCCATCGTTCGCTGCCCTTGCCAGATGCTGAGTTGCCCTTTATCCCACCGTCATCTTTGCGGTCTTGTGCTAGTTTCTTGTCACGTAGGTGGGCGAATTTCGTGAGCGTGAGCTTGCTCGTATTCATGTTTTTGGCCAGAACAGCGACTTTTTCGATATAACCCATCTCCTTGAGCAAGGTCGTTCGACCAGCGATGGACTTCTTATCTTGACCAGTGATCTTCGTAAGATCCGGCTGGATCAAACCCTGTTCGCGATGCTTCCCAATAACCTCAAGACATTTAAAAACGGCGTTTGGCACCTATTGAGAGTTCAGTACACAATTCACAGCGTATGTCAGTGGAACAAAAGCTTACCCTCCTGGGATCGGGGCCATGGCCTGTGAGTGTCCGCCACCGACGTTCCTCGCTGGCATACACTCGGAGGTTGGCATCGTCCTTATTCTCTCTCCATTTTTCAACCATCTCCCCTAGAGACAGTTGCCGGGATTCATTTTTGGGACCGACTTTGAAGTCCCTCTGCCTCCTCAAAAGACCCCAGATATACTCCTGAAACTCTTCCTTGACGTTGGGAGTTCCCCAACACTCAGGAGTGTTGTCGTCTTTCTCCGCAACGGCTCCATCGTCACCTTGATCTCGCGGGGCCTCCAATTGGTCGGCCCAAAGCAGCTCTCCGACATAATGCCGCTCCTGGCGGGTCTTGACATAAAAGTCATTCACATATTTAAACAATTCTTCGACATCAGTGCCTAATAAGTCACAACAGCCATATTAGTACAGTATAGTTCGGTTGGTTCCACAGAAATGGATAATGATGTACGTCCCACACCAGCGCCGGCCCGAGGTCCTAACTGGCCATCCCCCCGAGGGGGCGTGACACAGTGAGCATTCAACAGAAGCAGCCAAAAAGGGTATTATATTATGATCCCATAGAACCAGTAGCGTCAAATTGCAACCAGAACACAAATTCTGCGAGACAGGAGATCGTGATGTCGGTGAGCATCGACGACCAGGCTTCCCCCATTGCATCCCCGTTCTTTTTTTCGCGACAAAGAAAGCGACTGCAACAGTAGTGAATATTAGGAAATATAGCATACCTTCAGCGCCATCAATGGCGACCTCTTCAAGGACGTAATTCAAGAGAGCTTTCACACTCATGGCGGGGATTTGGGTGTGGAAAGGTCACGTCGCGTGGTTGTAGGGAGAAGTCGAAATCGTGATGTGTGTTGAGGATTGAGGAGTTAAAAGTAAAAAGGATGGTAGGGAATCGAACCGCACGCTTCCGAGTCACATGCCTGTGCGACTCATCTGGTGTGTTACCCGGTGAAGGGCAACCTAGTCTGGCGCAACACGGACCATCTTTCTAAGACATCAAACCCCCACCGATCACCGCCATTCACACCATCAGACGAATCGAACAGCGATGGAATCTACTGTCGTATATCCCCGAGTGACAATCCAGTACTGTACACAATGCAAATGGCTTCTCCGTATTTATTTCCTGGGATTGCGTGTTTCGGGCGGACAATTCTGACAACTCCCTGCAGGTGCCGCATATGTAAGATCCCAGATGCGTACTTACAATCTAGGTGGTCAATGCTCATACTCCGATTGTAAAGTTTGCGCAAGAGCTACTCTCCACATTCTCGACTTCGCTAGGTGAAGTCTCGCTCCAGCCTTCGACTGGTGGCACCTTCGTGGTAAATATCCATCACAAAGACGATGCTTCCTCGAACGAAGTGAAGACTACTGTCTTGTGGGATCGTAAGACAGAGGGTGGTTTTCCGGAGACGAAGGTAGAAAGCCCAAGACTCGAGTTGTTCCGGATATCAGAGCAGATATTAACATTGTTTTTAGCTGCTCAAGCAACGGGTCAGGAATGTGATCGACCCGGGGCGAGACTTGGGGCATATAGATGGGAAGAAGGCCATTAAGGAGGACACTGCTGCTCCTGCTTCCGCTTCAACGCAGGAGAGACAAAATACTGAGACATCCGGTACTCCGGCATGCGTTCCGAAGGACGGCGCAAAGTGGGAGATATGCGAGGATTGTCAATGAGATCAGCGGCCAGGATTTGTGTATATATCTCGTAGAATGTCAGTTTCGTGGCATCCGGGTCACCCCGCATAACAAGCCGCGATCTTAGGGCTACAGTCCTCCAACTCCAGATCGCCGTCGTCATCGTATCCACCATACATCACCACCCGGCCAAATGACGCACACGCCCAGCACGTCACAGCAGGCCGTTGAATGCTCTGTGCGTAGGTACATATTTTTGCCGCTTCGCTCTTATGTGGACCTTTTCTTCTAGCTTATTCCACTCCATCCGCACTCCTCGCAACATCCGATTCTACACAATGCAAACAGTTGCACTCTGCCGCAATCTGGTCTCTACACGTTGCTTCTCGACTACTCGGATCATGTCTTCGCCACCATCACAAGTTAAGGCCCATCTGCAGTGGGTTAAGGGCGCCGGAGAAGTTCGTACCGTCAATCAGCGGCATCTCATCATCTCATTCAGTTCTGACAACCTATAGGAGATGCTCGGTTCGATGGTTTCCACGCCCCTCAAAGAGTCTGGCACGGCCACGAAGAAGGCTGCGGTAGCCGAGATGAGAGCTGCTAAGGAAATTGGCGATCGAAAAGTTGAACGCAATATCGCCGAAGGGGGGGCGATGAGATTGAGTGCTGAGGGGAAGTCCGAAGGGTTGTTCGGTAAGGTGGTTGGCTGTGAGGGTATGAAGGAACGCGGAGATGCGAAGATCAAGGCGGCGGAGACTAAGTCGATGGACTGAGGGTTTGGCTGTGAAGAAAATGTACTTTAGGAAATTCCAGTAGCAATGAGCCCAAGGAGTGTTATCCTAGGTTGAACGATTGAGAGAGGATTCTCCATTGCTGGTGCTCAGATATCTATCACGACACCGATGTAAGCGTGCGTATCCACAGGAACACCAACATACCTCCGATCGCCTAAAGTGAGTTGATGATTTATTGGCTGTGTGAGACCCATCTAACCAATCGAAGGGGATTTAACCTTCAGCGTGGATGAAGTGCAAGTGATTAGACCTGCAGACTTGGAGTCTGGATTGCAGCAAGTCTCTCCTCACCAACCCTCGCTACCACCATTACCTCAAACACCGTCCCCATGGGCCACTCTATCACCACTATCTTGAGAAACTACTCGGTAACTAATGAATGATATCATCCCGATTATCACTCACATTGGGGAACCTTACATGTTCCTACATCAACGGGCACTGTTCATATGCCCACGGATGAGAAAGCTCCCAACATTCCCCCAGGTCACGGACTCGGATCACAAGAATGATTACGTCGAGTGAGATCCATGTTCTTCAACCGTCAGAACGACGCTGGGAATAACTAATGTACTTACTCCTAATTAGGTACTTATGCACCTTGCTAAGGTTAGTTACGTCTTGGCTCTGCTGTTGCAACCTTACGTTACATTAAAACTGCTTAAGAACCCGACCTCGAACATCACCGCATACGATCACCAACCACAACACGCATACGACACCCCACACATACACAACCAATCAATCGCCCACCATTGATCTCCGGCACCTCGACGTGATGGATCCTAGCGCCATCACTCAATTCCTTGACAGCATGTTCGTCCGCACCTCTTCCCCACCTCTTATCCCCCTCCTGACACCCTTACTTACGTCGGATAACAGAATGGAGTCACCTGCCGTCACTGGCACAATCCTGATCGACATCAAGAGCGGCTTGTGTCTTGGTGCGGCCGGGAAGGCGAGGGAAGACGACGCTCCGCAGTTGACGGTTGCCAGTAGGCAGGCATGTGATAGCGAGGGCGTTGGCTTGGTGAGACTGCGCGGCTCAAGAGTTGTCCTTAGGAAGGGGGAGACGGTGTTGGTGGGGGTTTTTAAGGATGTTTAGGGCCGGCATTTGTTGCGTTTCGTTTGAAGGCGTTGAATTGGGCGCAGGGAGTTTCCTTTCGTATCGCGTTGGCTGTGCCGACTGGACGGGATTGCTAGATACCAATTACATACGACGGTAGTACCGCAGTTGCTTGCCTCTACCCATTTGGATCACCTGTTTTCCGAAAACATGAATTGTCTCAATGCCTGAGTGTATCATCCGGTCGTTCTTGAGATTTGTGACAGGGCCCACAGTGGTGGATTCAAACGCATCCATTCGAGACGTGTAAGTGCACGTAAACAGAGCGTATTATGTCGACGACGGCGGGCGATCCTCTATTAACTAGCCGACTCCCCTCCACCTGCCTGCTCACTATGATTCGTGAGTTTAGGCTTCCTCCTCAGGGCAGCGATGGCAGAACTTACCCATACAGTTCCTTGTAGCTCGGGAGTGGGAATCTTGAGATGTAGATACTGATGATCGTCACCTTCCCTTTCGCCCCGCTTTTCTTCTCAGACAATGGCACGAACGGGTCCTCCTCATCCGCCTCTTCCCCAGTGCCAACCAAAGGTTTCTTCTGTTTCTTCACTATGTCCTCGGTCGACAGCGCCGTGTACTGAAACCACTTCTCCTGTCGTTCCTCCATTCGCCGCTTCACGATCTCGGCGATGGTAATTGCTTTTCCGGCCACGGGGGCAGTAGCGCGGATGCATACCGCGTTCGCGATGGTCGTGGAAGTAGCGGTGGCGGAGGAGGGGAAGAGAGTGGTCAGGCAACGCGTGGTTTTCGCTCTGATCTTGTGCGAGGATGCGATATTTACGTACTGGATGTCACGGGGGTCGGGATCGAGGTCTTCCGTGGCCATGGTGGTGATTTATGTATTGGAGGAGTTGTTCGTTGTTGCTGTAGCGTACAGTGAAGAAGCGCTTGTCTATGGTCAGAATATAAAGTTAGATACATGGAACACCTCCTGCAAGCGATCAGGCCAAGAGTTCCCACTACTGTGGTTCTGGTCATGTCAAGGGCGGTAGCAACCTAAGGAACCTCAAACACCTCCCATCCTCACGCTCATCACGACTACGATTACAACGACGCAATGGTGTTGGCAGATCTAGGGAAGCGGCTAACCACCGCGGTATCGAATCTGACACACTCGAATATCGTGGATGAGAAGGTGCTGCCCGCCACACGTGGGGCTGGTGGAAAGCTTGCTGACATGGGGAACTCAGGCGTTCGATGCTATGATAAAAGAGATTTGCTCTGCGCTCGTGGAAGCTGATGTTCGCATTTCAAAGACGCTTGGAAGCATGTTGCTAATAGCGGCGGCAGGTCAACATCAAGCTTGTTGCGAACCTACGGAAGTCGATCAAGCACGCCGTGAACCTGAAGGAGCTCGCGCCGGCGGTGAACAAGAAGCGGTTGATACAGAAGGTACCGCCTCCGCCCACCCGTTCAGGTGCCCTAGCGATTAACACACAGTGGGTGACTATAGACCGTCTTCGATGAACTCGTCAAGCTTGTGGATCCGCACAACGAACCGTTCAAGCCAAAAAAGGGCCGATCAAACGTGATCATGTTCGTCGGACTCCAGGGTTCCGGAAAGACAACGACTTGTACGAAACTTGCACGTTACTACCAGGCGCGTGGCTTCAAGGCTTGTCTCGTGTGCGCGGACACATTCCGAGCGGGAGCCTTCGACCAGTTAAAGCAAAATGCGACGAAGGCGAAGATTCCGTACTATGGATCGTACACCGAGACGGATCCAGTTAAGGTCTCGCGCGACGGTGTTGAGAAGTTCAAGAAGGAGCGGTTCGATATCATCATTGTGGATACATCGGGAAGGCATCAACAGGAAAGGGAGTTGTTCGCCGAGATGGTGCAGATCCAACAAGCGGTGAAGCCCGACCAGACAATTATGGTACTCGATGCGAGTATCGGACAGGCTGCTGAGGCGCAGAGTAAGGCGTTTAAGGAGAGTGCGGATTTTGGGGCTATCATCATTACCAAGACCGACGGACATGCGGCAGGAGGAGGTGCGATCTCGGCAGTTGCAGCGACAAGGACACCGATCGTCTTCATCGGTACCGGTGAACATATGTTCGACCTGGAGCGATTCGTACCGCAATCGTTTATTTCGAAGCTGATGGGCATGGGTGACCTGAGCGGTCTGGTGGAGCACGTGCAGACGTTCAAGCTGGACCAAAAAGACACCATAAAACATATCCAGGAGGGAATCTTCACCGTGCGGGACCTGAGGGACCAGCTGGGAAATATCATGAAGATGGGTCCTCTCAGCAAAATGGCCGGAATGATCCCCGGGCTATCGCAGATGATGGGCGATGTAGGAGATGAGGAAGGAAGCATGAAACTGAAGCGAATGATGTTCGTCCCCTATCTCCGCCACTACTACCCGTCCGTATGCGTTAACAGCGTGATGCAATAGCTACATCATGGACTCTATGACCGAAAAGGAGCTCGACTCAGATGCTAGATGCTTCGTCGAGCAGCCGACACGTATGACACGGATAGCCAAGGGCTCCGGCACTTCCGTCCGTGAGGTCGAAGACGTTCTCACTCAGCACCGAATGATGGCGCAGATGGCCAAGAAGATGGGTAAGGGTATGGCGAACCTCCAGAAGGGCGGTATGGCGGGACAGAACAAGCAGCAGCTCGCCGCGATGCAGAGACGTATGCAGAGTATGGGTGCGGGCGCTGGTGGGCCCAATGGTATGGATATGGGCGCTATGATGAGGGCGCTAGGGGGTGCGGCAGGCCCGAGTGGACTCGGTGGGCTTGGTGCGCTCGCTGGTGGTGGCGGGAATCCGTTCGGTGGAATGGACATGGGCGCTATGCAGAACATGATGAAGCAGATGATGGGTGGTGGTGGTGGAATGCCTGGTATGGGTGGACGGGGAGGAGGGGGCAGACGTTAGAATGGACACCATGCATACCATGCACAACACCCTCCCACCGCCGCCGCTCGTGTAATTTTGGCTTTGGCGTTGAAGGCTGTTTTTCCATTTGTCTTTGTTTCGCTCGCGGGAAAGATCTTCAAACCCGTATATTTGGCACCACGACGAAAGTAAAAGCTCTCTTTTTTGTTCCCGGCACACAAGAGTTAAACAGTACCAAAATAATCAAAAGCATAGCTGGATCTCAACCGAAACAGACCAGACCAGACTAGGCCTTAACAGACCAGACTAGACCTTATCAAATGACCGAAACAATATAGCTCCTTTCACCTCATATCTCCCTCACCTCTCTCCTCCGCATCCATCATTCCGCCTCTATGTAGCCAAAGAGGCCGCTGCTAACTAGCTCCATCCCACAGCGCCTCCGAGAGATATAAAGTAGAAAAAGTAGCGGGCAAATTGTAGTAAGAAAGAGAAGCAAGACCAACGCAGCGCATAAGGCCGATCAAGAAGTAGGAAATGGTGCAGGGTAACCAGCACCCACCCTCGTTGCCATTCCCCTAATCATCCAAAGCAGTCCCAGGCAGAACGGTGGTTCGCCGGTCTCATGCTGTTTATTGGTCAACTCCCTTCCAACGACTTCGCCCACGTCGTCGCCCCCACCACTCCGTGCAATGGCTTCCAGCCCTTCCTTCTCCTTTCCACGGCCCTGACAATGCCGCTTCTGAAGGATGCCCTCGATCGCGTCGACCATTCGCATCAAAGACTCGAATTCCTTGCGAACCGCACCGGTGGCCATGTCGCGCCACGCGTTCTTATCGAGTTCCACGTCCACCCCACCAAGGTTTAGAGTGACGGAGGCGTCGTCGCAGCTGCTGATCGCGGTCTGTGCGTTCTCTATGTAAAGGAGGAGTAATGGGATGAGCGTGCCGAGCATCATCATGCAGACGTAGGTGCTCTGGACCGAGGAATGGCAGTAGCGACAGTGCATTGATGTGGTGATCACTGTGAGCGTCGTACGGATCGTGCTGAGCGTCGGTGGAAGGGAGAAGCCACGGGGTGAGGGGGGTGTGCGGAGAGTGGAGATCGCAGTGAAAAATGTCGGAAGGCAGGAACATGGTTGTTGCACTGTTGTGAGAGTCGTGCAACCGGAATTGGTGTGTGCACCATCGGAGCTCCTGGAGGTGCCCCAGAGGACGGGATGCGGTGGCGACGAGGACGAGATGGATTTCGGTGTTGCAGGCAGTTGCGGCACGGAGATAGGTGCCGTGTCGAATGGGGCGGAGAAGCCATAGGGATTGGCTTCCAGTGGTACCTCACCGAAAAGGTCCGATGAATTGGGCACATACGGTACGCCAGAATTACCGCCGAGGCCATCGCCGTTTCCACCCGAAAACACGAATCTCTCTAGGCTCTGGCCCATGAGATCTCCACCGAAGAGATCCCCGTAAAAGAAGCCTCCTGCAGCAGATTGAGGAGCGGGTGGGGGCGGGTGCGCATCGCCGTGGCCGTTTTCTTCGGCAATCTTTCGTACCTTTCTCGGTCGTCCAGGAGGTTTTGGTGCCGAGTATGTACACCGAATATTTGCGCGCCGACATCGTTGGCATCCTGCGCTATCGCCGCTACACTGTACTTTGCGTGCACCTTCAAGGAACTCCGTTTAGCATATCTAGCTAGCCTAGTGGAAGGGAAAGAACGTACGACAGTCGTCACAAGCAGACCTGCGTTGAACTTTTGAAGCTTTCGCCATCATGGAGTTTTCGAACTCGGTCAAAGCAAAGAGGCCCTCCATGTTGATTTATTGAGCATAATACGTCAGCACAATCACCCGAGGCGGCGCGTTCTCAATGCCCGAGACTCGGTCCGTATCGGCGGATTTTCTCGTTGGTGCGGTTGTGTGGTAGAGCTCAGCTCGAACGAACGTGCAGCAAAGCGCGAGTTTTGGGTTGGCGGCCTCCAGGAGGTGTATTGTATTAGGGAATAGAAAATACGAGCACGTATTCGTGATGTCTGCTTCGACTCGTCAGTGCATTGCTCTAGCCGTCCGCCTGTCTGGTCTGTCTCGGTCGCGCCTCCTTCTTCATCAATCCACCCATGATGAAGTACGTACTCTTTTTTTCTACGCACAAGAGCTTCGGGGTTCTTGATCTGTTTTCCTTCTCCTTCTGCTGAATCCTCCTCTGTGTTCTCCTGTTGCAGTAGGTATGGTTGCAATCAAAGGGATTCTGGAGGCCAATGTTCTCAAAGGGAACTCTGACTGGCCAGCGACAAATGGCCGGATGGGGGATTCTCGGTGGTTTTCGCGGAGGAATTATGATTGGCCAGCAGAGTGTGAGTGGCCTTCGGGTCTTGACTGAATGCAGTTAACCGTGATTGAGCTTGGCACTTGCCTAGTGCTGCTACTTTAGCTTCCGATTCCTCTCACTCGACTCTGATCTCTGGAATCTGGATGTCTCGGCGGTGTCGCGAGCCGCACATCGCTCTGGATCACTATCTATGTACATACATAGTCCAATATGCTATGAGCCGCACAACAAAGAAATTATTGAGGAAAATTCCCCTAGGTGGCGGAGGCAAAAATCATACTCCATCATACAACAAGGTCACCAACACCCTCTCGCGTGCTGGAAGTGGATTCTTCACGACTGACGAGAGTACGCAGGCGAAAAGGTCGGTGACTTTTTGAACCACCAAAAGCACATCGTCGGCGATGCCTCTTAACGTCATTGATCTTCCTACAGAGCTCCTCCATGAAATCGTCAAAGCTCTGTACAACTCCTCCGAGCGATACATTGCAAACGCCCATCTCTCGTCCCTTCGCCTAACAAACCGCTTCTTTTCGCATCTCGTCAAACCCTTCCACCACCTGACCTTCGAAGTGTCCTCCACCAGGCGCGTCCGCGAATACCTCCGAATTCTCTGCACCGAGCCGGCCCTATGTTCATCCACTCAGACTCTGATACTGCACCTTTACGGGCAAGGTTCCCGGTCCATCCGTAGCGACACGGCAGACGAGATAACTGCCGACAAACTAACATGGCGGGCGCTGCAACTACCACGCGGCCACGCCCTCGCTCCACCTCCCCGCAGCACCCGCGGCGAATCTGTCCGCTACGACCGCGTCTGCCTTCCACTCCTCATCTGGCGCCTCCACCAACTCAAGACGCTTCATGTCGCGGTGGACCGTATTTTCCACGATGACCCATGGGAATGGGGCGGTCTCATGCTCGAGTCGCTGGAAAATTTGGAGTGGGGTTACCGCTCCGTGCGACGGTCTTCCCTCCAGCTCGCTCCACTCCTCGCCGCCGCTCCTCGGCTGAAGAACATTAGCCTCCACCGCTGCTCCGGCGAGGTGATAATGTCTGCGCTCTCCTCCAGTCGGCCAAACGTGCTCACGTCGATGGAATTTACCGAGTCGACGCTCCCGTCGCGGTGGCTACAGGATCTGTTCTCCGCAACACCCAGGCTGAAACACTTCAAGTACCGGTATGAAAGCTCACTCGGCCCGCCGTTCAACCCAGAGCCGATCCACGCCGCGCTACGCATGGTCCGACAAACGCTCGAAACCCTAGATTTCAACAGCGTGCACTGGTGTCTCCTCAGCCACGACAAGTTCGGGCCGTTCACCGATTTCCCCCGGCTCACCACGCTGAAGACGAAATACCACTGGCTGGTGGACCACCGCTCCGGCACGCGGCTCGTCAACGTGCTTCCCCCGCACCTCCGAGAACTATCGCTCTCCTGCTGTCACCACAGTGATACGGATTTCCTCGCCGACATCTTCGACGCCGTGGCGTCCGCACGCTTTCCGAGCTTCAACGACCTCAATATTGCACCCAGCGGCATCACGAACGTTTGCTCCGACAGAGAGTTCGCCAGACTCGCAGGCGTGTGCGCGTACAATAAAATGGACTTCTCGGTGTACGGAAGCCCGATCCTGCGCTTTGACGAGAACGGCAATTTGATCGACCTCGAGGGCGATTGATTTGATTTTTCTTTGGTGCGTGCCACCCACTGCCTTCGTCCCCAAGGGATAATGCTGTGTACCCGGGGGGGGGGGGGGGTTGTCATTCGACTTGTTTCCATTCATATGGCCGCATTTTTCGGAGCACTCGAACTGCTTCACTGCTTGGTTACAAGTTCCCATGTTTCTTTATCAGACAGGTGCTCTTCGTCATTGCGTCATTGATCCGGCAGCAGGACGATTATCCGCCAATTGGCCCGCTCTCCTTTTTCTTGACCGCGGTTATCATGTCATTCGACTTGTTTCCATTCATATGGCCGCATTTTTCGGAGCACTTAACTGCTTTACTGCTTGATTACAAGTTCCCATGTTTCTTTATCAGACAGGTGCTCTTCGTCATTCATTGATCCGGCGGCAGGACGATTATCCGCCAATTGGCCCGCTCTCCTTTTTCTTGACCGCGGTTATCATGCTGCGAGGCGTCATCTTGGGGTTCTTTCGAATAGTCGTTATCTCATGTTTCATGCGATCGTAAAATTTCACCATGCATATACTCTTCCGTATGTACATCAAATGCTTAAAGCCCCCAAATTCATCCGTCCAACTACCAATATGAATATAAATTGCGGAGCAGTCGCGTTGCGCAGGTTGTATATCCATTCAAATCAAAACATGACAATCCCAGTTGAACGCCACCGAATGAAGAACCCGTAAATATACACACACCTAAAGCTCCGACTGCGACGGGGAAATAACGAGCACTATCACCAGCGAGGCAATAATCAACTACCCGCCACCATTAGCACCCCGACCAATTAAACATTCAAGAAAAATCACTCACAGAACTTGCCACCAACGTGAGCAAAAACACACTCCCCCTACTCGCCGGAAACTTCCCCTTCAGCAGCCACGCCTGCGATTCATAATACCGATTTGTCCCGAGCAGTAAGACCAATATCGCGATTGCCAAGAACATAGCGCCCAGTGGCTTGCCGATGGCCGATAATATCTCTTTATTCGACTGGGGCGCTGTGGCGGAGTTGAGACGGAACAGTTGGGTTATTGCGATTCCTGCACGTTGCACTGGGTTTCAGTGGGTTGTGACATGCAGGGGGAGAGGACGTGGGGGGAATGACCGATAGAAGCGAAGGCGAGGCTAGTTCTCAGCCAGGCAAGGAATGTCCTCTCTGCATCACGGGTCAGATGGTATGTACTCTGTCCACCCTAAACCCGTAGACCAGGGCAAGAGGAACACACACCCAAAGCCAAGTGATCTCGTGCCACAGAACCTTTGTTCTCAAGTTCTATCGCGCCGAGCCTTCCAAAGAATCCATGGTGGTCCTCCTCCTCTTCCTCGGGCTCATCTGGGGTGGGAGAGCGGTTGTCCTCGCGGCCGGTGCCGTTCTGCGAGATGCCGTACGAGAGGATACTGCTTGCAGGTTGTGAGGAAGTAATGGCTGTGCGCTCGTCGGCGGGACCGGGGGAGGTGCTAGTTGCCGTGAGTTGTCTGCTTGCGCTATCCATATCAGAGGTCGAGGCAACGGAGGCAGTGGAGGAAAAGGTTACGGCTTTTCGAATGCACACTGGAGCGGGAGGAAGAACGGGAGGAAGAGCGGAAGGAAGAACGGGAGGAAGAGGAGGCGCAGAGGGTGGAAATATTGCTGAGTCCTTAGGGAACCCATGCTCGGTAACAACTGGGGAGGGTGAGGATGGCGAGGGCATGACGCTTCGAGTAGCCGGGAGGTCCGGGAGAGCTGCTAGATACGTACTGTTCGATCCTATGATGTGCAAAAATTGCAGTAGCTCGCGTGATGGTTAGGTGCTTGACCATGTCCTAGACTGGCTTGGAAGGATGACCCAGACGCGCTAACCTGAATAGATACTAGCATGGAGGAATTAGCCGATGAGCCGCTCTAGCTGCATGGTGCATGCTGTGATAGTAGTGTGCTAGTACATACCTATACCATATCTATCTAGTTCCGTGAAGCTTCGAGTCCTTCAAATCTTCCACGAGCAAAGCAAAGTGGGTAGGTAAGAAATAGAGCAGGCTACCTTACTCAAGGAAATTGTAGAACTATGTAGAGAAAACTAGATATCTTTCTAATCGCCAGCAAAGATGGGACGGACTTTTCTTATTGAGGGTAGATAGATATGCAGGGTCTCATGTGCACACGCAGACATCAGCGGGAGATGCCCGGTTATGATGGTCGCCTGATTACGTAGTCTCATCGAGAGAGGGACTCCAGAAACATCTGTGAGACAGCGTGAGGGTTGGTATGTAACTAGAGAAGATGGGCACTTCCAGTGGGAGCACTGTTAGCTGAGCTGAACGTAGTATCTGCCGCTGGACGGAGGGTTCACAACCGGCGATTCATATGTAGGTAGATTAGAAATCACATTGTATTGTATTGTACATACTATATCACAAGGGCCTCAGGGTGCAGACCATTCCGCTTTCCTATCCACCTCTCAAACAAGAAAATAAGCAAATAAGACCTCAGATACCTACCCGATAGCTGTTTGCTGATTTTGCCAACTGGGAAGATCACGCCACGTCTGTCGACACTAAGTCCGAGCTGTACATAACTACATATCTATCCATTATCGAACGTCGAACAATAAGCGAGACATGCCCGCCGGTGCTAAACTTGGCAACTCCTGCGGGATCGGTTCTGATGGTGCTAAAGGGTGTTGGTTCAGCCAAAAAAAGGGGGATATCTGGAGAGGGTGGTTTGTTACGACTGTGGACTTGTGACGACGATGATGCCAAGGATGATTCCTGCGAGAGCACTAATCTCCGCCGTTCGTGTGAAATCGACAATTACCCTTTGTAGTCTTTGTCACTATCCTTGACACCCTTGATGAATGCTGAGAAGGCGCACACATGGGTATCGGTAGAACTGGCGGCGAGGAGAACCGAGTTCGGATGCCATGCCACCGAGAGGACCGTGGAGCGCAGCTGTTTCTTGGTATGTTTCGAAACCCACCACGTAGATACGTATCCTCTTCTTCGAAGGAGCCGCGATCACGTGCGCTCCAGATCCGACAGCAAACTTTTTCTCGTCGGTAGACCTGCGACCTGCGTCGCGGTTGGTACGGACGAGAGCAAGTCTGGGCTTCCAACTGGTCGGAGACGGCTCCCAGACGAGGGCATTACGATCTGCGAAGTGTCGGGCTGCGGGCTCAAGACGATAGCTAGCCACACCCGAGCTCCACGCACCCTAGGAGCACGTGACGATCTTGTCCGACTGCGGTGCGATATCCGCATTGGTAACGGTCTTGTCATGCCCGGCAAAGCTCATCCCCCAACGCGAAGCCCTTTCCGGAGCAAGCGTGCAGTTGCACTCGCGAATCGCGAGCTACGGCGAGGCGAGAGCGATCGGCATTGAAGGAGTGGCTGGTGGAACAGAAGGTGGACTTCTGGGGGGGGGCCTGATGATGAAAAAACGATATCTAGGAGCGACACACTAGTTATCGTTGGCGATGACGAAGGGGGATGGAGACGAAGATCGTTGGATTGAGGTTGAGGGGTGGTTCGCGTGTCACCTCAGGTTCCGAGCTATCGTCGAACCTGCCGAAACGGGCAAGCCTCCAAGCCACAACGCCGCCGCGATGCCGGTACGTACCACAGCCGGCCGTTTGGTTTCCCTCTTGGGACGCTTGACGACCCAGGTACCAGTGTTCAGACGTCAGACCGTTCTCCGCAAAGCAGAAGCCGGAGGTGGAGTGTACGCCGCAACCTATTGGTCCACATTGTGCTACCCACATCCCACCTGGACGCCTATGATAGGCCCTGAGGCACGATCAATTGCATGGGTGGAGTGCCCTGCACCTTGATGGATACCCCGGAGAGTCGGAGGTAGATAGGAAAAAAAAAAACGCAATTGAAGATCTCGGCTTGCTTTTCGTTTACATGCAACTCCAAACCCACCAAACAGCTTTGCTATCGATATCCGGCCCTCGACCCTTTTTCTTTTTTTTTGCTTGAATGTTGGACAAAGAAGGCCAACAAACGGTGACGCAGAGCTGAACCAACGCATAAGCACTGCCTGGGAGCCTACTCTAGAATCTACTCTACCTTGCCCGCTCTGCTCCGTTCTCTTCCCTTCTATGATGTGCTATCCAACCCTGCTGCCGCCGTCTTCTAATGTGCCGTGCCGCTTTAGTTGCCGTACTGTGCCCTAGTCTGTCACAACAGGGACCTCCGCGACTACCTACCGGACACGGGTACCCGCTCTATCTAAAGCCCAACGTCAACATAAAAGGCTGCCAGCCCGCCCCCCTACTCGGCGGTTTATACCCAGAGCAACCTCGATCGTTACGCATCCTCCTTGACTTGACATCCTCCGCATTGTTCGGATCGACACGATCATGAATCATGTATTGTTCGTCCAGGGCGGTTCCAACATAGAGCTCCTGAACCATCCAAACGAGAGACTCCAGCATGCTGTCGGTGGCGGCGGATACGAGGGATCGTAGGTGTTTGATATTGCGCGTTCATGCACCGTCGACTGACAAACACTCCGCACAGGATCTCTCTCGGGCCTCAAGTTCGCATAGCGCTCCTGATAGCTTCGGCGGTAATCACTGTCGGCATCCTTCTCGTCCGTCGATTGGTGACCGGTATTCCGCTTCTGCCGCCTGTCGACTATCGATCGTTCAGAGTATTCAGCGAGCGAGACTTCGTGGCCCTCCACGGGCCAGATGCTCTGCCATCGAAAGCCCCGATCGAGAAACTGCAGGGTGCTCGAAGAAATTGGGCGTGGGCGCAGTTGGTCTGCCTGGTATCTCTGGTCGCCGTGGATTCCTTTGTGCTGGCCACGGCCCTGGCGCGAAGCGAACCCTTCGTCGAGGAGGCGGTGGAACTTGGTTACTGGTGTCTCGTTCTGGGTCTCTTCGCGTTTCGCTTCTGCGCGACGCCATATCGACCAACACTCTTTCTCCTGACATGCTTCGCTTGCTTCACGCCTGCAGCCTTCGTATTCCACCGCGATATATGGCCCAAACTGTTGCTCGATCCTTCGCAAGACAGACTTGAGAGCGCGCGCTCCGGTTGGCCCGTATACGCAAGGCTGGCGTTTTCGTTCGCCGTGGAGGGTTGTTTTTTGCTTACCCCGCGACAATGGTATCCGGTGGATCCGTTTTCGCCAGGCGTTGCGTCGCCAGAGCAAACGGCTTCGGTCTTCAATTATTTCACGTATAGTTGGGTCACGCGACTGATCACGATCGCCTGGAAGCGGGATATCGTGGTGGACGACTTCGATGCCTTACCGGACTACGACCGCGCCCGTCTCTGGTTCAGCAAGTATGAACAGAATAAGAACACTAGTGCTCTACGCACTATGTTTGCTCTTTTCCACTGGGACTTCTTGTACATGACGTTGTTCAGCTTCGCGGTCGGTGTGCTCCAGTTCATCTGGCCTCTCTCCATGAGGGAACTCTTGGCGTATATTGAGAAATCGAAAACCCCAGAGATTACCCCTTGGGTTTGGGTCTTTGGGTTGTTTATCGGACCCATATGCGCTGCCGCCGCTTACCAGGGTTACATCTTCAACTCCACTCGCCTCATCATTCGGATCAAGGCTGCCTTTACGCAGGCACTGCTGGTGAAAACGTTGAAAATACGATTTACCAGCGACGAGAAACAGCAAACGGAGAAGGGCGGCAGTCAGCCATCAGCCACCGGCTCGAAAGTTGGGCGGATCAACAACATGATGTCTTCTGACCTCCAGCAGCTAGCAGACGCCCGCGAATTCTTCTTGCTCGTCGGCAGTGTGCCAATCGAAATTGTATTGTCCGTGGTCTTCCTTTACGATCTCTTGGGTTGGTCAAGTTTGGTCGGCGTGGCGCTCATGCTGGCAACGATGTTTGTCCCCGTCATGTTGGCCAAAATTCTTGCCAAAGTTCAGAAGCGTCTCCGGGCAGCCACGGACGCCAGGATTGGTCTAATGGTCGAAACGATGAACTCGATCAGAATCATCAAGTTCTTCGGCATGGAGAAACCATTCTTGGGCCGTATTCGGGATAGCAGGAACAAGGAGCTCCGGCTCAGTTTAATCGGCGCCATGTACAATCTAGGTGTGTACGAGCGAAATGGCACCTACTCATTGGACGGATTCGCTAACTAAATAGGATTTCATACGATTTCAACTCTTTTGCCGGTCATCAACATGTTGTTCACATTTGGTCTCTACACCAAGGTGATGAAGCAGCCGTTGACTGCCAGTATCGCGTTTACTTCCATCAGTCTGTTTGATATTTTGCGTTCGCAATTTCTATGGATGGCGTTCGTGTCTCAGCAAGTGCTCTACGCTTTTGTCTCTTTCGAGCGGATAGACAAGTTCTTGAATTGTGAGGAGGAACTCGAACAGTCCGCCGTCCACACCGACGATTCGGCGGCAGAAGACCGCCCTCCGAGCTACGAAAATGCTACGCTTTCATGGAACGTTCCGGGTGCTGAAGACGACAATAACTTCCGGCTGTTGGACGTCAGTGTCGAATGCGCCCCGGATGGGTTGACAGTGGTTGCTGGTCCGGTTGGGAGCGGCAAGACCAGTTTCCTACTTGGACTTCTCGGAGAGATGCGGGTCTTGAAGGGGAAAGCTCATCTCAACCGCACGAATGGCATTGCGTTCGCAGCACAGACCCCATGGCTACAGCGTGAAACGGTACGGAACAACATCCTTTTCGGAACAGACTACCACGAGGAACGCTATCAGAAAGTAGTCGACGCATGTGGACTCTCTGCCGATTTCGAGATTTTTGAAGCAGGCGATCAGACAGAAGTCGGTGAACGAGGGGTATCTCTCAGTGGAGGTCAGAAAGCCCGCGTTGCCCTGGCTAGAGCGGTCTATTCGCCTGCGCAAATAGTTTTGCTGGATGATGTTCTCTCCGCATTGGATGCCGCCACAGCTAAGACCGTGGTTGAGAAATGCCTGATGGGAGATGTCCTGGCTGGGCGTACCGTTGTGTTGGTGACTCATCACCTTTCGCTCGTTTCCTCGGTGGCCAAGAAAGTCATCGTCCTCGAGGATGGCCGTATTGTCTCGGACTGTGCACCCCAGGCCCTGCCAGTCGATATGATTGGGATTATCGCGGAAGAGGAACCAGCAGCCCAGAAAGTGACCCAGCCAACGGACTTGATCGATGTTCCTCCCAAGGCGCTTAGCATCAATGGAGTCCGAAACGGTGCCCCAAAACCAAATGGAACGAGCAAGGGAAAACTGGTGCAAGAAGAAGGCTACGGCACTGGAAGGATCCCTAAGCGACTGGTTTGGGATTACCTCAGGAATTATGGTGGGATTGTGGTGATGGTGCTGTTGATGATATTCAACATCGCCGACCGGCTGGGCGAACTCGCCAACCAGTTCTTTGTTGCCCTATGGTCAGACGAATATACGAACCATCCAGACAATGTAAACGTCGACCTGTGGCTGGGCCTTTACGCAGCTGTCCTCGTCGGCACCACCCTTCTCGACGTAGCAACCTACGGTGCCTGGTTCGGCTTCCAGTGGCTCGCTGCACGACGTCTCCATGACAAACTGGTCAAATCAGTGATCTATTCACCCATCAGATTCTTTGACACCACACCAGTTGGACGGATAATAAACCGACTCTCGAACGACGTGCGGTCGGTCGACAGCAAACTCGGCCCATACTTGTTGCAGCTAATCATGCAGTGTCTGGAAGTCCTCATGCGTCTGGTGGTCATGTCAGGCCTCATACCTGTATTTTTGTTCCCCACTATGTTTGCGTCGGTGCTCGGGCTTGGGTGCGGTATGATGTACGCCAAAGCGCAGATTGGTGTGAAGCGCATCGTGTCAGTCAAGGAGTCACCCTTAATGTCGCATTTCGGAGACGCAATAAACGGAATCCTCACCATCAGGGCTTTCTCATGCCAAGGACGTTTCTTAGAAGAGAACATGAAGAGAGTGGATGATTTCAGCATACCGTAGGTTCCCCCATCCCTCAAAATTGCAATCATCCTAACTGGAGTAGAAACGAGGCATTCTTCAACCTCAACCGTTGGATAGGAATCAGGATCAGCTGGTGCACGGCATTGATCGGTGGCGCTGCTGGATTCATCGCTCTCTCTTCCGAGGGCTACTCACCAGGTTTGATTGGTTTCAGCATGACGAACTGTGTGGCGTTCTCGTCGAGTGTTCTTGCCGGCGTAAGATACATGAATGCTGTCAGTCCTGTCTATCTGATTGCAAAGCATATGCTAACTCGGTGCAGTTGGAAGTCGAGCTCAACTCTTATGAGCGTGTCGAAGAGTGGATCAACCTTCCGCCAGAGGTATGAACCAGTCCCGACCGTTTTGGGACCCATAAGTAACGATTCCTCCAGGAAACTTATAGCAAAGACAAAGAACCTCCGGCGGCATGGCCAACCCGTAAGTTGACCCATGGTCCCAAATGGTCGACGGCGATCTGACAATTCTTTGAAGAGGGCGACTTCCGTGTGCAAGACCTGAGCGTCAAATACACCGAAGATGGCCCAGATGTTCTGCACAAGATCAGTTTCGACGTCAAGCCACGTGAGAGAGTAAGTGTCCGATCCCCAATGCAGCGATAGGAGACTAAATCGATATCAGATTGGAGTTGTTGGCCGGACCGGTGCCGGCAAATCATCGCTTGCGCTCTCTCTTCTACGGTTTACGCACATCTCTGATGGTTCGGTGACTATTAACGGCATCGATATCAAGAATGTCAACCTCGAGACACTGAGACGGCGCGTCACCATCATTCCCCAGGACCCTGTGTTATTTAGTGGAACGATCCGGAGCAATCTGGATCCATTTGATGAGACAGACGACACCGAACTGCAGGTGGCCTTGGAAGCATGTGGGCTCGCAGACCCTCAAAACCTCGACGCCGAAGATATACAAACGTCGGGAACATCAACTCCGACGGGAACCAAGTGCATCACGCTAGATTCACCTGTCACAAGCGAAGGCTCCAACCTGTCGCAAGGTATGTAAACGGATACCTGTCCGATAGTCCGTTCACCGCATTGACGCGTAACAGGCCAACGGCAGCTGCTCGCGTTCGCCAGGGGAGCTCTTGTGAGACGATCAAAACTAGTGATTTTGGATGAGGTGGGCACCCTCCGAAATACCCCCGCTGTTACACCAAGTGTTTGTTGCTGATTATGTATCTCAGGCTACTAGTTCCACAGACATGAAAACGTTAGAGTGCCTGGCTCGAGCCCCTGCAGCTCGCCCCTATTTTATCAATTCGCTGACACATGAGCCAGGGATGAGCGCATCCGGGAATTGTTCAACACGAACGGGAACTTTGTAGACTCTTCTTTCATCATGATTGCTCACCGTTTGAGTATGCATCCGTGGGAAGAAGTGCCCGAATTCCTGATAATAACAGTCATGTGCTCGCAGGAACCGTCATGCAGTTCGATCGGATTCTGGTCCTCGAAAACAGCGGCAAGGGAGGAGAGGTTGTGGAGTAAGCTCGGACCTCAATCGTGACATAACGGGGCAAATACTTACTATTTGAGCCAGATTCGACACCCCGCTAAGCCTGCTGAGTAACGAGAACGGTGTATTTTACAGCCTTGCACAAAAGAGCGGTGAATTCGAGGAATTGCTGGCATTGGCAAAAACCGGCACCGCGAGGTAGTCGGGCCGTTTCGACGATGGAAGCTGGTCATGCAGCAGGTAGACACCTACTGCTTGTTACACCTGGTGGATGGATTTCACGGATGATAGAGTACTTGAGATGGAATGGGATGTATTTGTTGATTGATTGGAACTCTGCACTTGCAATAAGCGATTTTATGGTCATAATTCAATTTTCCCCTGTGCGCCTCAGTCTCGAGAAGTCGGGGACAGGATAGCATGGCTACAATTCTCGAGAACCCAAATTAAATTATCTGCAGAGTCGGATGATGCGGAGAATTTTTGGTTTCGGGACCATAACGATCCGATGGTTACCCAACGACCCACCCCACCCTACGACCACCCAGGCAGCGGCGATTTGGGCTATGTATGTACGGCTGCTGAGCCTGCCGCAGCGAGACCAGGCGCGGGAGATCGTCAGTGCCCCGACTGCGATTGGGCGGAGGCTCACGAACGCCCTCGGCTACGCCGGAAGGACGGAAACCCTCGACGCGGAGCTGCTACAAGAGAAGGAGGCGGAGGCAAAGGCGGAGGCGGAGAAGGATCGACCGGGACTCACCATGTTCACCAACGGGTCGCGGCTCGACAGCGGTGCAGCAGGGTATGATACTCGGTGGCGTGGAAGAGGGGCCAGACCTGGGTGGGCATCGAAACCCACACGGGCCACAACCAGGAGGCCTATGGCGCAGAGTGCGCCGCGCTTGCAAGGGCGCTGGAACCGGCTTCACGAAGGCAGACAACGCCGGAGCGGATCACGATTTTCACAGACGCCCAAGCCGCTAGCAGACGGATGGCGTCGGAGGAGCCTGGTCCCGGCCAACAACAGTACGCGCTCCAGGCGAGGAAGCATATCGCTGCACTGCGGCGTGCCAGGCCGGGAATCGCCATTGAGCTCAGATGGCGTCCGGCGCACAAGGGGGTAGAGGGCAACGAGAAGACGGGCGAGTGGGCGAAAGTCGCGGCGGAAGAGCCAGACACCCGTGGGGTGGGGTGGGATGGCTGAACTACTCTGACCGGACGGAGGCACGCCCCAGTGCCGCTCCCGCGATCCCTTGCAGACCTCAAGCGGGAGATCTCGGAGAAAAAGGGGTGGACGCACGACGATGGGCGGGAGGCCGGGCCTCCAGGAAGAAGTACAAAGTGCCGGAAAGCCACAAGCCGGACAGCACGACTTGCTGGGAGTCCCAAGAGACTCGCCTCAAGGTATCACCAGCCGAAGACAGGGCACTGCCGCACCGGACGGTTACCTGCACTGGGCCAAGATCCGCCCTACTGCCCAGTGCTGGTGGTGCCAGTGCCCCTCGCAAACGAGAGACCACCTTTTCGAGGTGTGTCCGGAATGGAGGATGCAGCAGAAGATCCTGTGGGGCGAGGTGAAGGAGGAGACTGGGAGGTGGAAGAGCCGGCGGAAGAGCCGGGGCCTCCTGGCAGATGGGCGTGCAGTCAGGCGGTGCTGGACTTTCTTTCGTCTGCGGAGGTGGGAAAGCTAGTGCCAATTGAGGAAGAGATGGGTGCGGGAAGCGAGTCATCGGGGTGGGAGCGGAGGGAGCGCCGGGAGCGCCGGGAGCGGAGGTCATGGCATCGGTAGAGGAGAAACGAGGCCGGGGCCCCGGTTTCTCCTTTGTCATTTCCTCGCTGCGCTTCACATCTTCGTGGGACAGGCCTGGGCGGAGGGCAAAGGGGAGCGGACAGCGGACGGGAAACCCGGACAAAATGTACGCCGCCATAGTCTAGATAGGCTAAATGCGAGTATGGTTAAACAAAACCCCTACGACCACCAAATCGGGACGAATATATAGCATATGCCTTCCCTTCAACCCCACCTTAAAGCTCTTCAACCTTCTTCTCCCCAACCACCCCCTAACCTGCGTCTTCAATTGTTCGCCATAATGTCGACTGAAGGAAAGGTACCTACCGGGAGAAAAAAAAACAACCCCCAACTTGTTGACACCCCCCCCCCCCACTGACTGGGAACTGCGCACAATACAGACCATTACTTGCAAGGCCGCCGTCGCCTGGGAGAGCGGAGTCCCTCTGAGCGTCGAGGCAATTGAGGTTCTCCCTCCGCGAGCTCACGAAGTGCGCATCAAGATCGCGTACACCGGAGTTTGTCACACAGGTTGGTCGACTTATGACGTCACCGAGGTAAGATGGATGCTGATGCATGGAGGGCTTTGTGATCAACAGATGCGTACACCCTCTCCGGCAAGGACCCCGAAGGTGCCTTCCCCATTGTCCTCGGCCACGAAGGTGCCGGAATCGTCGAGTCCATCGGCGAGGGAGTAACCAATGTCAAAGTCGGCGATCATGTGGTGGCCCTCTACACCCCCGAGTGCAGGGAGTGTAAGTTCTGCAAGTCCGGCAAGACCAACTTGTGTGGAAAGATTCGCGCCACACAGGGGCGTGGTGTGATGCCTGATGGAACGTCCAGGTTCAGATGCAAGGGAAAGGACCTGCTGCACTTTATGGGATGCTCTACCTTCTCGCAGTACACCGTTGTCGCCGATATCTCAGTAGTCGCGATCACCAAGGATGCACCGATGGACAAGACCTGCCTTCTTGGATGCGGCATCACCACCGGCTATGGTGCCGCTGTCGTAACTGCAAATGTTGAAAAGGGCTCCAGCATCGCCGTCTTCGGTGCCGGCTGTGTCGGTCTCTCCGTGATCCAGGGTGCGGTCAAGAATGGCGCCGAGCGCATCATCGTGGTGGATGTCAACGACGGCAAGGAGGAGTGGGCGAAGAAGTTCGGCGCTACGGAATTCGTCAACCCCACCAAGATCGGAAAGCCCATCCAGGACTACCTCATCGAGATCACCGACGGTGGTCTGGACTACACTTTCGATTGCACTGGTAATGTTAGCGTCATGCGTGCTGCCCTCGAGGCTTGCCACAAGGGCTGGGGACAGTCCATCATCATCGGTGTTGCGGCGGCGGGACAGGAGATCTCTACGAGACGTGAGCTCTCCACCACGACCTGTTCTCTATCATATAAATCTGCTGATGCATCTGCAGCATTCCAACTTGTCACTGGTCGTCAGTGGAAAGGTTGCGCCTTTGGTGGCATCAAGGGACGCTCCCAGCTGCCAGATCTAGTCGATGACTACATGACTGGCAAGCTGAAGGTCGAAGAATGTCCGTATCCCCCGCTATCCTCGCTCTTCTCCCGTACCGCACCTAATCCGTCTCTAAGTCATTACTCACCGTAAGAATCTGAACGAAATTGCCGACGCCTTCCAGGTGATGCACGGTGGAGACTGCATTCGGTCAGTTGATCCTTCCTCCTTCCTTCCTCCCAAGCATATACATACTAACGTGAGCCACAGATGCGTTGTCGACATGATTAACGCGTAGGATTCAATCAAAAAGTTTTCATCGTAGTTCTTTTGTCCTGTTTCCGGGGCGAGGGGTCTGGGGGTTTTTCTTTCTTTGCCCGGCAAAATCTGAATCCCGAGATGAATGTTTTTTTTTTTAGCTATAGCTATTGGTACTCATAAACGACGACGAGAGGCGGCGGAGAATAGGATGGATTCTACTACTATAGGTTAGGTACATACTTATACCTTCCACGGCACTATTGATTGATAGCACGATGCTCTTTTTTTTTTCTTTTTTTTGGCAAAGTATGTGTGGGTTCGTCAAGTGGGGGCTACCATTCACCATGGGCAACCGCGGACAGGAAACGGAGTCCTTTGTGTGTACCCCGCCATGATCTATCTAGGTCGCATGCCAGTTATACATAAACAAAAAAAAACACTATTCACCATGGTCGGTAGAAGTAGGTAAGTACGAGTCTATTGTACCTTGAATTCTGGCAGCGGATCAAGCAATCCGAGTGATATTCGCAGCCTATGAAGACCATACATCAATGCATCAGATATGAACTTTTACACTGTTGAAGGGATAGAGAAAAATCAAGTTATATGAAGCCGGTATCGCAGCACCAGCAAAGCGTATGTATCGTTATTTCATTACAGTCCCTTCAGCCCCGGAATTTCAGCCCCGGATCCTCAATTCGTCATTGTTGTTATACGCTTATGATACAGTCTTTGGTCACTGAAATCCACCCTGATACCCAGAAAAAATAAATATGGAAAGCTGAATTGTCATTTCCTCCCAAAGCCTCCTCTTCCTCACATGAACTCGTCCGCCTTCTTCCTTCCACGTCTCCTCCTACCACCTTCTCCATGCCCATCGCTGACCAAACGTTCTCCTTTGGCACTCAACATCTTCTGCGCGAAAATATCTTCACTGGGCAACGGCGAGCCCGACGTAGCGTGGTTGGTCTTTGACGGTAAAGTTATCCGTTCGGCGAGAGACTTGGGTGGTATGGTAATGCGGTCCGCTAGCGATTTTGGTTTCTGCACCTGAGGGTCTTGCAACTTTTGATGGTTCTGGAGGCGCGCCGGGAAAAGTTCTGTTGTGGCAGCAGCAGCGCGAGAAGGGAATAGTTCTCGTGGGACAGTGGTCCGGGGAGGCGATGGGGGTGCAGGCTGGTACTGGTCCATTGCTGCTGAGGAGACGAAGCCGTGTGTTTTCTCTGGAAATAGTTCTTTGGTAGATCCACCGCGGATGGTTCGCTCGGGGAATAGCTCCCTGCCACCCCCACTACCACACTGAACGCGATCCGGAAAGAGCTCCTTCGGCCGTTGCCGGGATGATGCGTGTTCGCCACGCTGTCGCTCGGGGAAGAGTTCAACAGCCTCTCTATCGTAGACGCCGCGCTCGCAACGGGTCCGGCTACGATCCGGACTTCTGCTCCTCCGTTCACCGCGAGGTGCAGACCCCCGCGGCGACCTCGAACGACGTCGATAATCAGGCGAGTAAGAGCGGACTCTAGACACCGGCCGCGATCGCTTCCTCGGTCCCGCATCGTCGTACATGTCCTCCGTATACTCATCCTTTCTTCGTCTCGCCGCGTCTTCCCGAGAATCGTAGTGTCTCCTCGAATAGTCTCCTCGGCTACCATCTCTGGATCTACCCTGGCGAGGCCGCCGCTCCCTCCGCTCGCGCTCGAATCGCTCCGCCTTGTCCTCTTCCGGATGGAAGAGGTAGTATCTGCTCCTCTCCCTTGCGCCGCGTTCCTTGCGATCACTTGGCCGAGATATCCTCGCCATTAGCCGCGAGTCCGCTGACTGTGAGAATGGCCGTGTGCCGCGAAGCTCGAGGAGCGGCAAGTCTTGGTCGGCCGGTTCGGCTGTCAGCGCATTGAGCACGGAAATTGCGACCGCCGGCGACTCGTAAACAAGGTTGAGGGAAGTGTCGTCAATCCATTCTATCCGCACGACAGGGGTCGGGCAGTGTTCGGCGACATAGACTCTCACTTGACCTGTGCTGAGCTGCGAGTAGATCGTGAGTCAGTCGTGGAACGGGAGAGGAAAAGCTGTAGGCACGTACGTTATCAACACCGCGAAGATGCACGCGCTCCGGAACCATGTCATCGTCTCCTGGGATCGGGGCGGCGGTGGCAGCAACTGTTGACGGTTCTATATCCACCATCATCGCGTCGACATTGCCGTTGACTGGTGCCGGCGCGCTGGCTGGGAAGTCGTCTTCGTAATCCATAAGGATGTCGTCGTCATCGTAGTTTTGAATATTGGGCATCGCCATAGTTTGCGGGGGTGGGGCACCGAAGGCGGACATGTTTGTGGTGTTTGGTGCTTGATGTTGGTGATGTTAATGGTGATGATGCAGGAACAAGTGTTGGTGCTGTTGTAGGGTCGAATTAGGACATGTGTTGGCGATGAGATCCCAGGGTTTTGTCGTGGTAAATAGGGAGGGGTATGGTTACCCAGTTACAAGGCGTGTGGTCGGTATAGGAAAGAAAGATCAAAGGACACGTTCTCTTGTGTGTTTGGTGTTGTCCGGACTTCATTCAAGTGTGATGTGACATGAAACTCAAGCTGCCTGACTTGATTTAACTTTGCTGATCTCGGCTCGCGAAGGTTGCAGAGCCGCCATCCACGCTAACTATCTACGTATGTAGTTAATCACTTGCACGTCCCAACTTTCTCGATCCTCTACATAACTAACTAATTCGCTGCCAAAACAAAGCCTAACATGCCCGCCCCCGACTCCCCCCAGGTGCTGATCGGCCGCTACCTCCAGTCCAATGGTTACTTGAAGGTCCTCAAACTTCCAACGGAGAAGATCGAATAGCTTTCACAGCTGACACTTGCTTGATCCCAACAAGACGCTTGCTACCTTCCTAGAAGAAACGAACCTCACAGAAAACAATCTCCAAGCCGAGGATCCAACCACCGCATTGACCATTGAAAAGGTTCTCGATGAGAAGAGGCTCTACGACCTTTCGCTTAATCTCGAGAAGGTCGATGTTAACGATGAAGACCCCGACTTTACGGAACCATGTTTGTTCCCCTACCGTTCACAGAAAATCACTCGGAATATCTAATCCTCTACAGATCCTTCCATAGTTGCGGAGATAACACCAGCAGATATCAAAGCTTCTAATATCATCTTCGCCACTGTCGTCTCAGACCTTGTACCTTTCGATAGCCCGGTAATTATCGCCACCGCCGCTGATCGCTCACTACGGCTCTTCTCCGCGCGAGCACCACACACACTCCTCCGGAACTTCACATCGCCCGCCGATTCGGCCCTCCTCTTCGTGGCCGTAGTAGACGACAAATGGCTTTTGATCTCGACTATGACCGGGCGTCTTGCCCTCCTATCCGCTGATACCGGTGACACCGTTGCCACCATCCGCCCGCACGAGAAATACGCAATCCGCGTTCTCTACGAAGCGCCCTACGTTATCTCCGCTGCTTATGATAAAACAATCTGCCTACATACTCTCACTGTCCCTCCCTCTGGCATTCCATCTTTCTCAGAGTCCCCTGAAGGGCGACTCACTCTTTCTACTCCACCGGAAGCCCTGGCGATCGTCACCCTGCCGGCTAACAAAAGCCGCGCAATAGTCTTTTCCCGGCGCGATTCAACCTCACTCTACTACCACCTTCTCGCGCCTGGCCTAGCGCCACATTCCGTGCGTCCTCTCGCCGCAGCACACTCGTGGATCTCCTACCACGCCATGAGCATATCCGTGCATCCCTCCAACCCTACCCAGCTTGCCATCGCCACTAGTTCCGTACCACACATGAAATTCATGCTGGTGGAAGTCGACAGCGACGTAGTGGTCAAGGAACTGTTTACCGGTGCCCCACAGAGCGCGTATTCTACCGCAGTTGTGGCATGGAGACCGGATGGCTCTGGCGTGTGGTTGAATGCTGATGAAGGGATTGTGAGAGGGCTAGAGGTGAAGACGGGGAAGGTTAAGGCTACGTTGAAGGCTTGTGCGGGAGGGGAAAAGGTGCGCACGCTGTGGGCAGGGTGCGTGGAGGGGAAGGAGATGCTTGTTACGGGTGGATTCGATAAGGGCTTGAAGGTTTGGACCATGTAGGCTGCAGGGATGTGTCTTGCGTGCGTGTTGGGCACCTTCATGTCATGAATCGATTTGACGATTCCCTAGTTATCTAATCATAACGGGTTTGGGAATAAAACAAGCAGGTGAAACATTACGTCAGACCAATGTCTCACCGCCTAATATTTACCATAGTGGGCATTCCTTGATATCCCACGCCGGTAAGGGAGCGTAGGCTTCCGCCACCGACAAGATATCCAGAACCATGGCAAGCTCTGTTCAAGCTCGCAGAAGGTAAAACACAGTCCTCCGTATGAGGAGCCGTATGGCACAATGCGGGCGTTTGGTGGAAGTTCTTAGGTTCCATGTAACTAGTACAGTCGAGAACTGCCGGCCTACGAGCAAAAGTCAGAAGTGCAGCATAACAAGCACCACCGCCAGTGCCCAATAGTTAGCGGTCAACATGACACCAGATAGGTAGCGACCAACGATCGAATTCATGTCGTATCCCGCACAAGGGTGCACACTAGATACTCGTTGAGATACAGTGTCTGGAGTTAAATAGACGCGAACATACCACGCCCCCAGTCACGAGTTGGTCTCGAGCAGGATACGTGCGGGGCTGCATTCCCACATAGGACCCGTATCTCGTAGTCCCAACTGTAGTTCGTCGCCTATAAAAACTCCTCAGTGCTACTACAATTTTGCCGATTCCTTCCTCCTCCAAACTGAGATCGCATCACAGCTACCCTTACCAACCTTATGGGTGCGCTTCGGCAGATAATGCGTGGCCTTATCGCGGTCCTTCAGCAACGAATCGTAATCTGAAGAGCTGATCCCGTGTGGCGGCCCACCAGTTCCTGCCTGTCTGAATAGCAGATACTCCGGACACACCAACAGTCCCGTTCTAGGCGAAATGAGCTGAGCCATTTGTACGGCTCACTTTCGACACATGGCTGGGTTCATGGCCACCAGGACTGTGGAAGGAGTGCTTACAGGAACGAGGGCGGTCTTGAGTGTGCGGGCTCCGAGCAGAGGACGCACTTTGGCGCTCAGAGGTTTTCGAGTGTTGGGCTGGCACAGAATTTGTCCCAGGGAAGGAAGTTGCCTTCGTCCCAGAGGCCGGACCACTGCTTGCCGTGCTCCTCAGTGGGAATAAGTTAGCCAGGCTAATAGGTGGAGGTATGGCATGGGGGTGTGTATGGAGGTGTGTTTGGAGAACTGAAGGAATTGAGGAAGGAGTGGGTACGTACACACCAAGGAAACGGTTAGGCGCAATACAATAATCTGGGCGGCGCAAGAGCTGCGGTCATACTTCGTGACTCACTCAAGGTAGAAGAGAAAAATCCGAAGTTCACAAAGCCTAGCAGTGAGCTTCACGACAGTTCGGCCCGTAGTGCCCACTCTCCTTGCAAACGGAACATCTAGGACGCGGGCGGTTAGGTACGTCCGGTAACTCTCCCACCACATTTGGCTGCGCAGCTCCTGCTCCCCTCATATCGCCCCTTCTCTTCTCCGAACAGTGGGCCTTTCCCGGCGGTTTGCAGTCACCCCCGGAAGATGCATTCTTCCACCCAGTAGACGGCTAGATTCATCGTGCTATCTGAATTCTTATACCGGACGCCACAATGTTCTTATACCGGACGCCACAATGTTCTCGGGCAGGCCCATTGCGGCTTTGAACTCAGTGAACATTGCAAACTGATCACCCAAGTCGATCGCCGCATCGCTTGGCTCGTCTCCGTTTGCGCTCGTTGGTGGTTGTAAGGTGGTTAGTTGCGGTGTGAGGCGGTGGGCAACATAGAGCTGGCCGATCTTGCTGGGAGGTGTCTGCGAGCGTGGTGTGCGTATATGATGGACACGCCCGAGCCAGACTCAGATGGAACATGAACTATTACTCGCCTAAAATGGGGTACGTATTAAATTGCCGCTTATTTAATCGGTGACTGCGTGCGACCTCTCCAGACCGCGGAAATCTGCAACCGCTGTCTGAGCGATGGTTTCCCTTGTTCAACCAACCTCTACTCAACCGTATAGCCAACCACTCTTTACCTAAATAACCGATTCCTCTTTTTCCCTTCCTGCTCGGGTTCCTCACTGGCCATGTCGAACTCGACCTCTGCCGCCGCCGCCGGTCGAGTTGTTTCTGGAGTAGAAAAGGCCCCCACCTGTCGGCTCCCTGATGTGGCGGAGCTGCCGGGCAAGGAGTTCTAAGGCAGAGTCGCTTACACAATTCTCGTGTGCCGGCAACATCAAGCAATGCATCGGGCGCAAAGGTTCCTCTACTCGGCCAAATCAGGTCTGACGGTGGGTACAAATACCAGCCAAGTCACATGTGACACCTGAGAGAGTCTATCATGAGAGATTGCAACATCCTGAAGAGGTATGTTTCCGAGTGCTGTGTTATGACGTGACTCTGAGGTGATTTGGCCGCTCACTAGTGACTGACAGGGTAACTGCCGATAGAGAAGCATAAGAGCGACTTTTTGCAGGCTCCAGTCTTTCGTATCACACGCGTCGCTCGCCGCACATCCACATTTCTTTGACGCCATGACTACACCCCCTTCTCCCTCACTCTGTGATGTGCGTTAAGCACTAACAACCCGGTGGGGCGATCCTTGAATACTCCAGTAAGGGTGATTATGCGTACTCCACTTCGTTTCCATCTTCAGTGGGTGGGCGGCCTAGGGTATCGACCTCTGGAGCGGGAAACAACAGTTGGTTTATGCAGGTGGCTTGCGCTGTTTGGGATGTTATTCAGAGCGAGAATTCCTGCCGACACTCTGGTGTAAACCTTTCGGACTTTTTTGTCAGAATATCAGTGGTTTATTCCTATTTAGGTGCAGGAAGAACGATGGCTCTTTACTCACCGCGTATCTTCTCCTCGAGAGCTAGATGGGTATAGTGGTCCTTTTTTGAAGCCTACATGCAAATGAATCAAGAAGTTTCTGTTGTGATGGAGAATCCCACATGAAATTCGCAACGTATTTTTTTTTCACCGGGTCCGGCTGTATCTGGAACGGTGAACGGCGGGGACGATGGGCGTGGACGGAAAAGGGCTCGAACCCATCGATAAACAGGAATCGAAACGAAACACTGCGTCAATCCTATGCGCCCGAAATCCCGTGAAGCAGAGAGAAAAGCTGTGCTTCGCAGGTCCGGAGATGCCTCGTTTGCTCGTCCCTCATAGGTAGCCGCTCTTCCGCTCGGGTAGCCTGTCTTGGCGAGGGTCAACTTTCGGGATCTGGAGGCTAACTACATACAATCCGTCATCGCTCCCACACGCCAACAATCCCGAGACGTTCACCACCGCTCCCGTCGATCCTATCGCCATCATGAACTCTTTCCGGGCTGCCAGATTTGTTCTGCGGGCTAGGCCTACTGCCAACTTCTTGGGACGCAGGAACTACGCCGAGGCTGCTGCCCCCTCCGACAAAATCCGGTTGTCACTCAGTGTCCCTCACCAGGTAGGTGGTCTCGATGTTCGATTTTCTCGGTTGGTTACTGACGCGAGCGACCTCCATTACAGGCAATCTTCAAGGCCAACGATGTGTACGCTATTCGGTGTCTATGTGGGAACTGGGGAGGTGGGAAGGACGCTCGCTAACGACGATGGGTGCCGTCCAGTATTCAGGTTAACATCCCCGCCGAGACAGGTGATATGGGTATCCTCGCGAACCATGTTCCCTCAGTCGAACAGCTGAGGCCCGGACTCATCGAGATTATCGAGGAGAACGCTGGTGCTACTAAGCAGTTCTTTAGTATGTCATCAACCGTTCCATTGGGAATTGCGGGGGAGGGGCAGCTCATGTGTCGAGTTATCTAGTTTCTGGAGGCTTCGCTGTCGTCCAGCCCAATTCCCAGTTGAGCATCAACGCCGTTGAGGCTTTCACTCTCGACGAGTTCAGCCCCGAGTCTGTGCGTTCCCTATTGGCCGAGTCCCAGAAGGTCGCTGCTGGCTCCGGAAGCGAGGCCGACATCGCTGAGGCTAAGATCGAGATCGAGGTGTGTCTGTTGCGGGACTGGATCATGGGCTTTGGCTGACAAGATGATAGATCCTTGAGACCCTCCAGACTGCTTTGAAATAGGGTGGTTCAGTTCGTCTGTCTGAAGTATGGACCTCATGTAGTATTAGTGATAGTGGAGTGCAGTGTGAGCAAAAATTTCAAATTGTATTCGAATTATCTCCGTTGTATGCGCGCTCTCTCTGCCACTCTCTCTTCGATTATGCTGAGAATAGCTCAACTCAATCGGAACCTGCGTCTTCCCCGATTGAGCCGTAAACAGCCTTGTGTGCAGGGCTGGACTGACCCAACAAGGACAGCCCTCAACCTGCCCTCTGTCACTCGTTCACCCCTCTAGAGGAGCTGTCGCTCAGCTCCCTCACTTCTTGCTTTCTCACCGCCAACGGCTCTATCTTGGTCCAATTGGCCTTTCGACCGGGACCCAACGATATCCCTACACCTACACTCATCATCGGTTCTTCAATCTGCTTTGGAAACCGACTTTGCTATGACATTTTGACTCACCTTTTTGGATAGTTGGGTTACTCGAGGTGCCCAGTAATCCAATGCCTACAAAAGAGGAAGGAATTGCATGCTGATCATGAATTGGATATCTCCAGATGAGGCACTCGCATGCCCACCGCAAACACTCCCGCCCTTCCTCACGAGCAACCAATGACTCCCGTCCTCGTCCACTGCAGATCCCCAACCGTCGTAGCGACGTCCGCTCACTAATCGACTTCTTCAATAACCGAGCGTTCAAGGGAGACGGCAAATCTACCGTCCCTCGGCGGCCCCATGATCCTATTCCGGAGAACAAAGTAAAGTCGCTGGTCGTTAACTTCAATAGGCTGGAGTCCTTCTCATCTCCGACCTCAGGACAGACTACAGTCCAGGCCAGCCCTATCAGACCCAGGTTTGGTTGGAGGGAGAAGACGGAGTCGATTCTGGAACGCACGGTGTTGGCGGGGAAACGCATCAATGTCATCAATTTCAACGTCCAGCCCGAGGGGAAGGAGGTGTCCCCGAAGAAGCCGGCGGAGCCCTTGAGGTCAGTTAAGGCGCGGAAGGAGCAGTACGATCCAAGGATGGAAGAGGGGCAGAGTGTGGACCAAGCCAAGGAGAAGAAGAAACGAGACCATCACCACCATCGCTCCCACCACCACAAAGACAAATCTCTGAAGCCGATTGTGCCAGCGGGTGGCGTGGATGGGCCAACTGCTTCCGCTGATGCTACGGGGAGGAGCCCTGACACCAAGCCGCCATCGAGAAACGAGGAAAGGAGCAGCCCTATTGCCAGGTTGCCGTCGAGGACAGATAAAAGGGGTCGTATTTACGACTTGAAGAGCAACAGCCCCAACGATGAAAGCGAACTCTACTTTTCGAGTCATAGCCTCAAAACTTCTCCTGTTCTTTCACTGAAAACGGACAAAGACACTCCACAACCGCCGCGATCGAAGTCTTCCGCTTCCGCCCTACCGCTGAAACCTCCCACCCTGTCGCCGAAGCCGCCAGCATTAAGATATGTTCCAGCAGTCCCACCAGCGAGAGATGCGAATCTGCAGGCTACGACTCAGGATTCAAACAAGATGGATAGGCTTTCCAGGCAACTTCCCAAATTGGGTGTGGCCAACGGAAGCCAGACGGAACTATCATCTCCAAGAAAAGCGGGTCCTGGTATGGTGAAGGGCGTGGTGGCTTTGTTTGGAGCGGCTTCACGGTCAGACACCGTACCGTCGAAAGAAAGGATAACCGTCCAAATTCCAAGGCCTCCCACTCGCTTTTATGGGCGGGACCAATCAAACGAAGCACAACGCAGCAGGGTGCCAGCGGAATATGACGAATCGTCATCTGGGTCATCTTCTTTGGAGTCCGAGAACAGCGGCCAGCCAAACGCGATTGATGCCCAGTTCCGGAGGAGCCCCATGATCGTAACGACTGAAGCTTCGCCACTCGCGACTAAAGCTGCCAGTTGGAATGAGAAGGATCAAAATAGAGACATCCTAGCCACCAGCACATCGTATGGCCACCTGCCATCCACCGTCAGACAGCCACGAACCTTCAAGGACATTGCGTTGCAGAGAAGAGAGGATCGCAAAAAGGTGGTCCAGCCATCCCCTCAGATTTTCCCTGCACCTCAGGACCGCCGTTCCGTGCCGCCATTGATTTCGCCTCTACGGGTTGTCAAGATGCAAGGTCCGGATGTGTCCACTCTTCAGAACCCGGTACCACTTCAGCAATTGTACTCGAAAGCTTCCCAGGACACTTTGACATCATTTGAAGAACCTTCGATTCTTGTGTCAGGGTCGTCAGCATCTTCTTCCGAAGAGGACGTCCCGCCACCGCCGTTGGTCCGGCCCCAACGATTAGTGGTCGAATCCCAGCGTGTTCGCTCAACCAGATCGCCGATTCTACCGCCGCAGACCGAATACCGTCCCCCGATGCGCTCGCCCTCTCTGATGCGAGAGATGGCGCTCCCGAGGCTTAGCCTCCGCGCTCCGTCCGTGAAATTGGCCAAATCTATCAAGCAGGCCCCCGAAGCTACTAGTAAACCACGAAGCAAACGGCCGGTAATCTCGCAGGACCACTTTACGGTCACCGCTCCAGATCACCATACGCCACGCATGAAGCTTAAGAAGGATGATGAATGGAGAGATAAATGGAGACAGCGACTGAAGAACAATATTGATGGACCTAACGACAGCCGTGAGTTGTTACGGCACAGTAGACGCCACAAGCCACGGCCCATAAGCAGCTCATCGCGCGAGACAATTTTGAGCTCGAAGATCGTGAGCGAAAAACGACGGATTCTACCGCTCGAGACGCAGACAGAATCCGAGCCCGAGTTCGAGTCCGAGCCCCAGTCGAGCGTCGTGGAGAACCGTCGGCGCCACAGCGACTACACTCTTGTGTCTTCCGCCCAGGCGCAGCGATCGAGAGTCAACTTCTCAAGTTTCACGCAGAACTTTCCTGCCGCAGAGTATTCGAACATTCGAGGTGAACAGAAGCAGCGCATCGGAGATCGCACGACGGCCTTCGATGGGGTGCAGGATGTCGTGAAGGCGAAGGGAATCGCCGGTGTCAGAGTATCGGCCCAGGCCATGGCCGGAGACGGAAATGAGGGAGTATTGAAGGGAATCCAGAAGCACAACAAGACTCGGATCAGGAAGAGGAAGACAAAGAAGGCGGCTCGAGATCGTCCCAGCGGAATAGTGGGTTGAGTGTGCCAGGCTTTTTTTTTCACCTCCACTATTGTATTGTTTTGAGTTTTTTTTGGAGCATGGGCGGCGCAGGTCGTCGGTGAATCTCCCTTTGTCACGGTATCGTTCATTAGGAGTGAATGCCTTATGAATGCCTAATGTACGATTATTACTGGAGTTTGTATGCTGTAAGGGAGTCAAATGGATGCATATGGCTTTATACGACTCGGGGCCACTGCAGTTGCACAACACTAATAAGCCTAGGTGGACAGCGGGGATTAATTGGGCCGCTAATCACCACCCTAACAATGTTTGTACTTAGCTCGGAGACAGACGGTGAAAGGTGAGATGTTAGTGATAGCGGGTGAAGGAGTTTGGGCTATTGCCATAGAGTATGGTGGCGGGGTTCCAGCTCCCTATAAAAGAATGTATTATGGTAGTGAATTGCTCCATATTCCAGTCCGTCTACATTCTATTGCGCCCTTTTTTTATGTTATGCATCTATATTATCGTCGTATACAGTGCAACGCTAGAATGATATGTGTAAACCCTATTCGGTTCTGAGCTCAGTAAACGTCCTCCGGGCGCACCCTGTAGTTCCTTCCGTTCTCCCTGACACTCTCCCGCTTTTTGTCACGCTTCATAGGTTTCCGCATATCTTACCACGCACAAGCCGTATATATCAGCAACCATTCAACCAACGATGGCCGAGATCACACTCACCAAACGCATCCTCATCTGGCTCCCCCAGTGTCGATCCGGAGTAGTAGTCAACCACGCGGCGGTAGACAGAGTAACCCAGGCGCTCGTACATTCCGATAGCGATCTCATTGCTGACGCGGACGTAGAGGTCGACGAAGTGGCCCTTGTAGAGGGTATCGGTGACCCTCTCGAGCTCGTCCATGAGCGTCTTTGCCAATCCGAGCCGTCGGTAGTTGGGTGCCACAGTGAGGGCGGTGACGTGGCCGTGCCAGTAGCCACCCTCGGCTTTTCCCATTACTGTTGGAGGCGAAGACGAGGGGAGCCGTGTCAGCAGGAAAGAGGGAGAAGGGTTTTGAAGCGCGCGCGCGTGCACGGGGATGGGGGGGATTAGTACTGTACCCCATTATCCGGCCGCTGGCGTTCTCCACGGCGCAGAAGTAGGTTGGCCAGCATGCGAGGTAGTTTAGGTAGAAGCTTATGTCGTAGTTCTCGGTTAATGAGTCGAGATTGGCCGCGTTGAAGCGGAAGAGATCGAGTGCGTGAAATGGGCGGACGGAGGACATTTTTCGTTTCGTTGGCCGTTGGTGGTGGTGATGCGGGGCAATTTTTTTTTTTGTCGCAGTAGACACGCATCTATTACTTACTTAGTTACATATCCCCGAATTTCACTGATTTTTAGTGCGCTCTGATTGCAAGGGTAGATAATTCGACGAGCGTGCTAGATTATGTATGTATGAAGTCTTGGCTTAATGCAGGGGGTTGAATTGGTGTGGTGGCTAAAAGGGCCTAGTCTACGGCTACATAGCGTATGTGGTCCCTGAAATCCAACGAAGGGATCAAGTATGTTGAGCACTTATCTACATAGGCTAGGCGGATGATATTAAGTAAGTACTTACCTACTTAAGTAGTCTAGTTAAGTAGCTAGCGCAGAGGGGTTTGGGTTGGATGATTGGGCTGGTTCGGGCTGAGATGAGAGAGATGGGTATTGCATTACCTATGGTCGAGGTCTAATTTGAGGAGTTGCAGTTTCGGACGGTGCGAGATCGCGGATGGGGGATTGAAGCCGTTTGAATCGTGATTCGCTGCTGTCTCTTTCTCTCTCTCTCTCGACCACTTGCTTCCATTTACTCTATCGTCTCCTTTCAACTATGTGCATCACGGGATTCCCCCAACCACAGACCAGCAGAACTCCCAACGACCCAACCAATCATACTTGGCAGCTCTGCCTACATACATACATACATACGTTCCACAACATCTCGCCCTGAATACCTAAAATTAAAAATAAATAAAGCAGCAGCAGCAGCAGCTCTCCTATGCGACACTTGACAGCTTCCTCAACTCCACGACAGACCTCCCCCACCGGCCGCAGTTCAAACAGCTAGAGAAGAGTCAGAAACCTCCCCTCCCCCCCCCCCCTTTCCCACCACCACCGCCACCACCACCCCATCACGCAACAGAAAGAAAAAACGGAAACGAGAAAAAGAGAAGATGTCGGTCTACGGCGACGAATCGGTCAACGAGCTCGACGACGTGTCGCTATCGTTCGTACGGCCCAGCATAACCGATGAGGGGGGGCTGGGATCGTTAGCGGACGAGCTCGCGGGAGCATTTGGGGACGATTACTCCGAGGAAGAAGGGGAAGACGGGGATGAGGAGGACGGGGAGGGCCATGACGACGATGCTGAAGGGGAAGATGCCGAGGGAGTGGGGGTGGGAGGTGGTGGTGGTGAGGAGGTGGATGGGGTTACCAGCGACGGGGAAGTAGCGGAAGATGACACTGCCGAACGACCACGGAGTAACCACTCGCACTCGAGCAACGCCGAAGAGCCGCTGCAGGAAGGCATCTCCCACGGGCTCGCGGAGAAGATCGCGGCGATCGAGAAGCTAGCAATATGGCAACGACACACGCTCCGGGAAGAAGACCTCGCCGACGGCGGGGTCATCAAATTACTCATGAGCGGCCTGCAGGAGCTCGGCTCGCAATCGGTGCTCGAGAGCGGCAGCATGCGTCTCATCACCGCGCACTCAGCCCTCAGCTCGAACATGCTCCTACAAACACGGACGCTCCGTGAGCTCGGCTTCTCGATCAACGCGGTATCCCTACCGCCGCCGGAGACGACCGAGATCATGCTGGGGCTCCCGGAGCTAATCCCGCTGCCGAACGTGGAGCCGCTGGCGGAACTGTCGATGCTGCACCACCTCACGTTGAGCCTCGCCACGCAGCTGAGCACTATCAGCGACACCCTCCATATGGCCCGACAGTCAAGTACCGTCGCACGGAGGAAACTGCAGGCGGCGAAGGAAGCATGTGCCGATTGGAGGAACGAGCTGGAGATGGTCGAGACCGCGCGCCGGTGGATCGAGGATGGGGACTGGGACGCCAAATGTAAGCGGAGAGATGCTGCCGTGGTCTGTAGGGATGTCACTAGCGGCTTCGAGGACGTGTGCCGCGGCTTCGAGGAGAAGTTGAGGGCACAGGAGGACGCTGCATAAACTCCCCCCGGTTGACAGGTACGAGAAGGTGGCAGGCGTACATGAGAAGATGGGATAAGGGTATTAGATACGGTGTTTGGTTCTTTGCGTCTGGCTTTGGTTATTGCATTTTTTTTCTTGGTTTTTTGTTTTTTGTTGTATAGACCGATAACGGCGGGCTCAGGGTTTCGGGGTTTGGCGGGGGGGGGACAGGTGGAGCTGATAGTCAACCGGCATGGGGATAATCTTCGGTTCATATATCTGCACACCTTTCTTTCGGGGGGGTTTTTTTTTGGAGCTGACACAATGAGTGTAGAGTACTAGATTGGCGGAGGAGGCCTGTGTGTCCAAAAAAGTAAAGAGTACATATGAGGACGTGGAGATAATCACATAATATCACTCGGATGACTCCACGACACAACTAGTCATTCTGCTCTGAACAGGAAGCCTAAACCGGAGTAGGCGGATTTCTTTTGTCTTTTCCTTTGTGACATCCATTGTTATTTTCTTTATTTTTTTTTCCTTGGTGCGCTCTATATCCCCTTGACAGGCAGGCGCAGGGCAGAGGGCTGTTAGATACATACAACAGGCCGCCTGCAGCCTGCAGGGTTTCAGTACGAGAAGCTCGGCTGAGCCACATACTCTTACCGGCTGGAACTTCGAGTATATATGTATGTGCATAGTAGAAGGTGTGGTGTCGCGATGCCTGGCAGCCCGGAGGTTTGGGTGCTGAAACATACGCGCTAGGGAGCGTATCTTGTGAAATACGCTGGGCATCTATGCTACGGGATGTACGCTCGAAAAGAACAGGCTCAATGTAGGTAAATAAAATAAAAAAAACATGAGACCCAAAAGCCGACCAGGGTGGGCAAGAGAGATTTCTTTTGTAGGTGCTGTTTGCTATAGTCTACATAGGCTGCACGCGAATTCAATTGATGCCTCTCTCTCCTCTCTCGCGCAGGAGGCCCATAGGACGAGATCCAAACACCCCAAATAGTAAGAACACGGTCCCCAATACATGTCCCATCCCATCGATTCGAAAGCATGAGAAAAGGCAAAAATGATTAAGAGAACTCCACAAATCATTACCAGGTCCTACCATCTAATGGATCTTCTTGATGGCATTGTGCGTGAGCGTAATCTGGTTGTCGACACCATCGCTCTGTTGTTTTGTCCACCAGTTAGCAATCGTCGTCCATTGCAGAGGGTGGAGAGGGGGGGAGGGGGGGAAAGAAGAGCACCAACCTTCTTGGAAATGACATCGATCTGCTTATTCTGCCTATCGACCTCCTGACCCGTGGCCACGGCGAGGCCCTTCAATCGACCTGTGATGCCGGAGAGAGCATCCAGATTCCCCTCGATCTCCCTCTCCTTCTCATCGTCACTCTCGTCGGCCTCGAACTGGTACTTGCTCCTCTCAGCGAGCGACACCTTCCCGCCGGCCCTGGCACCCCCCATTGCCCCGCCCCGCCCGGAATTCAGCGCCCTGCCGACGCTCTCCCTGGCCGCATACCCCTGCTGTCTGGTCCTCTCCCGCTCGCTGCGCTCGCTCTCGTGTCTCTCCAGAATCCGCCTCTCCTCGGCCTCGGCGCGGCTCTTGCTCTTGAGCGGGTTGGCGACGTGGACGGCGAACATGCTCCTGTTCAGCGTCTTGAGTTCGCGCGCCTTCTCGTCGGCGACCCTGTTGTGCGCGGACGCCATGTCGAGGTTCTTCTCGGCGTTGTGGAGCCGCTCGCCTTGCTCGCCGAGCCGCGCCAGCGTCGTCCGTCCCGTCTCCTCCGCCTGCGCCGCGATCCGCAGTGCATTACGGGTGCTCGAGACCGACTCCTGCTTCGTGAACCGGATCTGCTGCTTCACCGCGTCCACGTCCTCCTCCTCCTCCTCCTCCGCCGTCAGAACGCGGTCCTTGTCGTCGGCGTAACCCGTCGGTCGCGCGTACGAGCCCGAGGATGGTGCGGCGCCGTAGGCCGGTGGCGCCGATTGCCGTCCTGCGAAGAGCTCGTCCCTATTGCGGTCAAGAGTGCTGGTGGACTCCGCTCGCCCGTAACCGCCGTACCCACCCTGCTGTTGCTGCTGCTGGCCGTAGCCTCCGTATCCTCCCTGCTGCTGTTGCTGCTGCTGAGGTGGAGGCGCGCCGTAGGGATTGTGCTGTGCTGACGCTTGCTGGGGACGGTTCCCGAAGAGCGCGGATCGAGCGGCGTCATCCTGTCGGTACTGTTGCTGCGGAGGCGGTGCAGATGCCGGAGGAGGCGGAGGGGTGGATTTTTCTTTCTTTGAGAAAATGCCACGCATGTTTGGTTTTTTATTTTTATTTTTATCTTGGCCTTGTGTTCGTATATTGGTGTTTGGGGAAGAAGAGGAGAGTGAATTGAGGGACGGGTGGCGGTGGTGATAGTGGTGATGGGCGGGTTTTATAAGAGAGTGATGTTTCAGCTGGAGAGGGGGTCTGCACAGCCCTATTGACGCGCAGCCAGCTGCGGCTGCTTCCCGCGACAGGGTCTTGGTTACACCCCCCACTGGCCACACTGGTATGTGTGGCGATGCGAGCTCCTCCCAAGTTCGTTCGTTTACTCAGCCGACGATTTGGTGTTTGGCGACTATCTATTATTGATCCAACGGAATCCTCTCTTTGGGTTATGTGGCAATTCAAGCTTGTTGGGCACGGGCTTGTAGTGCGGAAAACCCCACGAAGGACCAGGCCACATCGGATTCCGATTTGGTAAACCGAATATGCAGTGTGCAGTTGGAGTGCGGACAACACCCAAGTAGATACTCGACGCTCACCACTGGACTTACACATAACCAGTTGAGTACTACACAGTTGTCTGCTTCAATATATGGTGTGACTTGCCGTCGTCCACTGCTGAGCTACGATGCGGCACACCGTTGACAAAGACCCCGCTCGGAACTGGTTGGGACGACAATACGATGTTGGATCCGAAACGCTGCTTGCCAGCCAGCACAGCGGTTGGGAGAGCAAGTAGAGCACAACAAACCTCTTACCGACCGAATGACCGAAAGCCGGCAACACGAGAAGAGGAGGCGGAAGACGAGGACTGATATCTATCATGCATGCAATCATCGTGAACCAAGAGGAGGGGGGGAACAGGGAACTAAAGGGTTAGAGAAAGCGTACCAGCTATCGAGAATTCTCTGCAGAATCCCAAGAGCATCAGAACAATTCATCCAAAAAGATGTCCAGCCACCCAAGCCATCCCAATAAGAGACTCCCGACAAAAACCGCACAATCAATCAAACCCTGTACTGTACAATTCCCCACCCCGCAACCCCCAAACTCGCCTGTACCCAGACGCTGCCATTCCTTCCACAAACTCGTCCGTTCCTCAATGGTGAACGGTAACGTAGTCTCGCTGCTAGAAACAACCAGAACAGATAGGCGAGAAGATCCTTCCAACCACCATCGGCCACAGCAACCTAGCCTTCCGGAACACCATATGTAGCATAAAAATGAAGAAATAAAAGACCCAGAAAAGGAAAATCATAGCTAGATCGAAAGAAAACAAAGAGGTATCCAAAGAAAATAAACAAAAAGGTATCCAAAGAAAGTATCTAAAAAATTCAGTCGATCCCACCTCAATCTATCACCGAATCTGTGCCAGCGGGTCAAAGGCTGTCGATATACGCCCTTCATTTTTGTTCTTGGTAAAACAATTCCAGAACCGAAGGGTTTCGTCTCCAGCACCCGTCACAATCACCTGTCCGTCCGGGGACATCGCCAGGTACAGTACTCGGTAGGTGTGCCCCGTGAGCGTCGCCACCTGAGTCATGGAGGGGTACTTCCACACCACAATTTGATGCTCCGAGAAGCCGTGTGTCGACACGATCTCGTTCGAGTTCTTGGACCACGCGAGATTGCATACCTGGCTTCCCGTGTCAATCTCGTTTATTGGGTGTCCGGTCGACGTGTTCCAGAATCGAATCTTGCGGTCCGCAGTTCCTCCGCCGGACGCCAGTGTGTTGTGTTGGTGCGGCGACCACGCGATTGCCTTGACCGCCGCAGTGTGTTCCGAGAACTTGTACAGCGGCTGCGGCATGAGCTTGTCCCATACGAACAGCTTGTTGTCGTTTCCACCGGAGGCGAGTTGTCCGTCCTCACAATTCCACTTGAGTCCGCACACCTCCTGCTTGTGGCCCGTGAGCTTCGAAATATATTGTTCTGGCGCACGGACGTCACGGTGGTAAATGGCGCGGTCCCGTGATCCGGACGAAAGGATGTGGTCGTTCCACGCAAGTGCGCCTATAAAACTTCAGCATTTGCGATCAGATTAGATCTGCAGAGTTGGGGACCACGTACCAACACGGGCGGTGTGCCCGGTCATCGTGCGTAACCGACGACATTCTCTTGCATCCCATATTTGTACGTATCCTTTATTTGTTCCTATCGCAACGTGTGAACCCTGCGACCAAACCGTCAGCAAAACCGAGATCGAGCAGAGTGCCCGCGCAGCGAGTGGATCTTACCCGTTGTATCCAGGACACACTCGTCACGCTGTCTTCCGTTCCCAAATTGCATAGCTTCGTCACTTTCCCCGAGTTCGAATTCCACATGTACACGCAACTGCCAAGGCCTACGCCTAATATGTTTGTGCTTCCCCAATCAACCAGATTCAGATAAAAGTCATCCGCCAGCTCCGGCGCATCCAGCACCTTGTAAGGCACCTTACTCACAGCGCGCGGCTGCTTCCGGGGCGATAACAACATCTTTTGGCTGTCGTAGCGAACTGGCGATAGGGAGTAAATCTCCGATCTCGTGTCCATGTTCGGGCCATGCCGAGATTTGGGTGTTCCTGTCTTGGGCGACATATAACTGAACAGATTTTTTGACGGTGTGGATGGCGCATTGGTATTCGAGGCCGTTATCGGCGGCGTCCTGTTCCGCATAGCATCTATTCGAGAAATCGCAGAATTGCGGGTGTTAAACGACGGCGGATCAACCTGCGGTATCTCGTTGTGGAATAGTTCGGAGCGCAGAAGGTGCGTGAAGGTATTGTTTGCTTGCTCGTCTGCGGATCACGTGTCAGTCAGCGCAGGCACAACAACGACGGAATGTGTTCAGGTTGACGGAAGGACTGGAGAGGGCTACTCTTCTGGAAGTGTAGCTCCCCTTGCGGGGTGCGCTTTGGTTTTGACGGAGACGACGGTAATAGGCTGAAGCTGGCTGTCAAGTCGACGCCATCTCGGCTTGGAATGAATCTGCAGACACAGGGTCAGCCTTTTCCGCCCGCATTTTGCTTATTCGATCGCCCCTCGTCGCCCAACCCGCTCGCCTCTCCCTTTGTCTTCCTCCTCTGGGGGGGGGGGGGGGGGGGGGGGGGGGGGGGGGGGGGGGGGGGGGGGGGGGGGGGGGGGGGGGGGGGGGGGGGGGGGGGGGGGGGGGCGGGGGGCGCGGCGCGGCCGCGCGCGCC